>OCZT010008056.1_pt1 | contig 10287 bp, 8 predicted proteins | sample 1539031 | NCBI WGS metagenome assembly OCZT01 (sample SAMEA3539308, study PRJEB22396) | soil metagenome | biome: tundra; feature: field; material: soil | place: USA | collected 2010-05 | depth 0.15 m
AAAACTGAGTTCTTTGATTCTATTGAGCAAAGTCGCGCTTTTGATTCCTTAGGCGAGGATTTGGGAGTCAAGCCCTACGAGAACAAACACGACCCGCAGACCGACCGACCGCGCAGGGTTTACACCGGCGAGACAATCAACCTCCAAATGCTCCGCCGCACGGAAGCCACCCCACCGCCCCGGGCCGGAGCCCCAACCGCCCTCATCCTAAACCAGTCCTCCGCAAACTTGCCCGCAATACCCACAGCGTCGGTTCACCTCGTACTCACCGACCCGCCATATTACAATAATCTCGCCTACTCCGAGCTCTCAGACTTTTACCACGTCTGGCTCAAGCGCCTGCACCTGCCCTGCTACAGCACCGCCCAGCATGCCCCAATGGCTGAGTCCCTCTATGGCGGCAAAAAGAAGTCCATCACACCAACAGAACAACTCACCGCTTTCGCCGACGGCCTTGCTTCGGTCTTCAAGGAAAGCAACCGCGTGCTCACTCCTGGCGGCTTGATGGTTTTCTCCTATAGCCACAATCAGCCACAAGCTTGGATCGCTCTCGCCTACGCGCTGGCCCGAGCAAACTTCGCGGTTACAGCCGTATTCCCCGTCCGGTCCGAGGGCCAGAGCCAATTTCATAGCTACGAAGGCAGCCTTAAGTGGGATGCCGTTTTCTGCTGCCGCAAGGCACACAGGAACCCAAAACGCTCCACAACACACCGTCTGCCCCCCAACCTCGACGCCAATCTTAAGGACGTTCGCCTTTGGCAGAAGGCACTCAAAGACTCCGACCTCGACTTCAGCAGCGCCGACGCCCGGAGCCTTGCGCTCGCGCTCCAGGCCAAGGAACTTTGCAACCGCATGCCACCGAGAGGCGAGCTCCGCACATTCGAGCCTTGGAAAGCAGCCGCGCAACCCATCTTCCTTCGTACCACTAAGCAAGTCAGAGATTATGAAGAAAGCCAAAACCAAAACACAAAAGCCAAGCCTCGCAGCACCAGTTGACATCCAGCAGTACGCCACTGAAACGGGCCGAAAGCACCTCATCTGGTACAACGGCGCCAAGCACGAGCTCGATGTCTTTCGCATTCCTACCAAGCACCTCCACTTCAACATTCAAAATGGCCGCTACGCGGACAAGATGATCCAGCTCAGGGCGGACAACCCTGGCGATGACATCGACCCGCGCGTTGCAAAATGGCGCAAGGAGATTAGCCGGATGCTCCGCGGCGAATACCCCGGCACCCAAGAAGATCGCGAGCCATGGGACCGCCTTCGAGAGGACATCAAGGGCAAGACCCAGCTCACCCCTGGCGTCGTGATCGCCGACGGAGGCGTAATCGATGGAAACCGCCGCCTCTCCGTTCTGCTCAGCCTGGCCGACTCCGAAAAGAATTCCACCCAATACGAGTACTTCGACGGGGTCATCTTGCCACAGGACGTCAACGATCAGGACCGATGGCGCATCGAAGCTGGCATCCAGCTCGGCAAAGACGAGAAACACGACTACAGCTCCATAAACAAGATCCTCAAAATCAAGCAGGGGCTTATGATCTTCGGCGATGACGACGAAGGCCTCCGCCAGATCGCAAACGCACTCTACGGCACAACGGAGAAGGAGGTGCGCCAGACAATCAAGGAGATAAACCTCATCGACCAGTACCTGATCTGCCTCGGCAAACCAGATGCATACAACGAGGTCGCCGGCTTGACCGAGCGCTTTGTAGAGGCGGTCGGCGTCCTCGAAGCCGTCACGGAAAGCGGCATGGACAAGCAGCAGTTCGCCAACCTCAAGGCCAACATGTTTCTCTCGATTAAAGAGAAAATAATGGACAACTGGGAGCTGCGCCAGGTGCGCACCGCTATTGCCGCGCCCAAAAAGGAAAAATCTGTCGAGCACATCAATGAGAAGATAATCAACGATCTCCTAGACGGCGACGTCACCACCACCGAGGTCAAAGCGGCAATGAAGGACGGCGCCAAGTCCCCGCTCGTCAAGAAACTCAAAGACAAAGCTGAAAAGTTCCTGGACCAACGTGAAATTCTCAAAAAGATCAACGAGCCGATAAAGCTGGCCGACAGCGCCAAGAGCAACCTCGAGGCCCTGCAGGAGAGCCTGAAACAAAAGCTCCCCAAACACCCCGAGCGGGATTCCACGCTCCAGACCGTCAGTTCGACCCTAAATGATGTCATCAAGCTAGCTAAGGCCTGCCAGGCAAAGCTCAAATCCAAAAAGGCTTAATGGTCAACGTCACCCAGCCCAGGGCCGGAGTTATAGAGGTGGACTTCTCAGAAGAGCCCACCTTCGACATGTCCACGCACGGCCTCGACCTCACCTTTGGCCTCACAACTCGCGCCATCCGGCCCACATCAATTCTCCTGGACGATGGCGGCGACCCAGCCAGCGTGCTCCGCTACGTTGTCAAGGCTATAAAGTCCTCCGGGTTCCAAACGAGCATGGAGGCTGCCCTCGGCGCCTCCTTCGAGGCCATGCAGCAGGAGGCTAAGCAAATCGAACAAATACGCTCCGGTAAGATAAAGCCGATACCATTCCCAAAACCCACTTTACTCGGAATCACGCGCCACATCCTTCCCCACCAGTTAGATGCCATAAAGCGCGGTCTCAAGAGTCTTAACGCGGCAAACTTCTCCGTCCCCGGCAGCGGGAAAACCACCGTAGCGCTTTCCACATTCGCCGCGATGGTCGCAGCCTGCAAAGTCCAGAAACTCTTCGTCATCGGCCCGGCGAGTTGCTTCGACCCTTGGACCGATGAGTTCAACCAGGTCTTCTCCAAGCAACCGACCGTACTGCGCCTCATCGGCAGCAAAGCAGAGCGTCATAACTGGGTCGCTCGTGTCGCCGACTCCGACCTGGTGCTCTGCACGTACCAGATGGCCTACCGCGAAAAAGACAATTTCATACACGCTCTGAAGGCCCATGACGCGCTCCTGGTTCTAGATGAGTCACATTACGTCAAGAACATGAATGGCGCCTGGGCTACAACCATCCTTGAGCTTGCCCCATTTGCGAAGCAGCGGATGATTCTCAGCGGCACGCCGGCCCCGCGGTCTCTCAGAGACCTCTGGACGCAGTTCACATTCCTCTGGCCGAGCCAGGCCCTCGCAGGTACCAAGAGCACCTTCGAAAAGACGGCGTCCTCGCTCTCCGCACCATCCAGGGTCAGGCGCCTCATCCAACCGTTTTTCGTCCGCACATCAAAGCAGGACCTCGGCCTCCCGAAGCCACACACGCAATCAGACAAAATCCCCTACGCCCACATACCCCACCGCCAGCGCACCATCATCCGCCTTCTCGAAGCCCGAACACTTGCACAGATTAAGGCCATCAAACCGGCCGCCCGGGATTTAGAGCTGATCAAACGCTGGCGCAAAGCACGCGTCCTTCGCCTAATGCAGGCAGCCAGCAACCCAATGCTGCTAACCACCGCCCTGCCAGACTTCATTGACGTGGACGATGCCACCCAGGAGAACCCGATCCTGGAAAGAGCAATCGCAACATACGGCAGAGCCGAGACGCCCGCCAAAATTGCCTATGTTGTGGACAAAGCAAAGCACCTCGTCGCCGCCGGCAAGAAAGTTCTGATCTGGGCGATATTCATAGAAAACCTGCGCACGCTCAAGCGGCACCTCGCTGCTCACGGAGCGGAGATGATCTACGGCGAGGTTCCAGCCTATATGGAGGACGACGATGACACATTCCCCAGCCGTGAGCGTATCATCAAGGAGTTCAAGAAACCGGAAAGCTCCACGCGGATACTTCTCGCCAACCCCGCTGCCTGCGCCGAGTCCATATCCCTCCACACTGTCTGTCACGATGCCATTTACCTCGAACGCAGCTTCAACTGCGTCCAGTTCTTGCAATCCCTCGACCGCATCCACCGCGTTGGCCTGAAAAAAACGGACAAGATCACCTATTACCTTCCACTCATCGACACTGCGATCGAGCGCGTCATCGACACACGCCTGGCATCGAGGCAGGGCACGCTCTACGAAGTACTCGGAGACCCCGCGAGGGTGGTCGCTGGACTAGATGGCGACTGGCTCCTTGACCGCGAGGAGGAGTTGGAAGACATCTTCCACGAACTGGAAAAAGAACTCCAGAAGGACGCTGCCGACCATGCTGGAAGCCCTTGAGGCCATTGGACATCCTGGTGAGGTCGCCCGTCTGTTCCTTGTCCTCACTCGCTGGGGCAAGCCGCGCATGGAGGAGCAAGCATTGCTCGAAGGCTGCAAGCGCACCGCAGGCTTCGCCACCCGGTACTCGCGGCCAGCCCCTGCGATTGCCATAGCCACCGCCGCTGGGCTCATCTCCCGATGCCGGGGAGCGGTATCCGTCACAGACCGCGGGCGTAGATTCGCGTCCCAGGGCACACCCGGCACAATTGATCTCACTCAGCCGCAAGCGATGTTGCTCCTCGGGGCCATTCTCGACAATACCACCGTGGAGCGGGCCATTGCCACCCTGGTCAGCAACTTCCAACTCGTACACGGTCAGCTCCACGCGCGCAAGAACTCCATCCAACCCGTCTCCACCCAGCTCCTCCTTTGCCGCCTGCTCCAGCAGCTTGGCGCCATCTCCGCCAGCGGCGACTATTACGTTATCTCCAAAGCATTCGATGACCTCCTTGCTCACCTGATTATCCAAACCGCCAAGCTCACCCAAGCTGAGCTCCTTCAACGGCTCGAGCGCCAGCGAGCGCGCGGCGAACTAGCCGAGCAGAAAGTCCTCGCAATCGAAAAAGACCGCCTCACCGCTCTCAGCCGCCCGGATCTGGCCGCTATGGTCGAACGCATTAGCATCGACGACGTCAGTGCTGGCTACGACATCAAGTCATTCGACAAGAACGAGCGCCCTCGCCTCATCGAGGTGAAATCATCAGTCGGCTCGCAAATCGCTTTCGAGTGGTCCGCTGGCGAGCGGGCCACAGCCTCAAAACAGGGCGACGCCTACTGCGTGTACTTCGTTCCACTCTCCTTTACCCTGCCCGACCTTGCCGCCCAGGTGGCCATCCTCAGAAACCCAGTTGAACTAATCCGCTCAGGCGGCCTCGTCGAGACGCCCCGCGGCTTCCTCGTCACAGAGGCACCCTCCACCCTGGGCACCCTCCCAAAAACTCGTCCGCGACCGACCGATTCGCCTGCGACACATGTATACAGATAACCAAATGAAAGTCCTTTTCACCTGCGTGAAGGAACTGATCCAGCCGCTTTCAGGGTTGCAGGTTATTCTCTGACGTTTTCCCAGCGTAGGACCGCCCCTTTGCCCCGCGGCGGTCCAACGCCGGGCTGGGTGATGCAAACCCTTCAGGGTTGAGGGGGCGGCGGCGCCGGTTTGAACGTGAAATATGAATACCAAGCAGGTTTGGGCGGCAGCGCGTTTCGGCGTTTCCAACCACCAGCCAGCGCGCCGCCATGAATGTCCGCAACCCTTACTGCATATGCAGGTTGGCCAAGTGCCGGCAGTTCCAGGTTAATAGACCTTGTGCAACGAGGCCACGGCGGCGTGCAATGCATCGGAAATCGTAGCGAGCGTGAGCAACCGTCACCTTTATGGTAAAGCCAAAAGTACAATAGTTTGCCCGTAAGTAATTCAACCGCACTAGGTTACACGACCCACATGGGAGATGCGCCGGGGCTACACCGGGATGTCACCGGCAACACACCGTCGGCCCAGGCGCAGCGTAAAGGAGGCCAAGGTGGATGGATACATGGGAAGTGCAGCAATTGCAATTGGTTATGCGATAATCCGAACCAAAGATACCCAATTCCATAAGCCAAACCGGTTGTGGCAGCAGGAGAGAGTCATGGGAGACACACCGGACACTCGCCGGACACGCGCCGGACACGCGCCGTAGATAACTTTGATATCCCAGGGCCGCCTCCAGCCTCCGCCGGGCGTCATAATATAACCCAGGCTTGCGGTAAACCGGCCAAAGGTAGCTTTCCTGGCTTTGGGGCCCCCTTGGAAAGCATGTCAGCGACGGTGGGCATTCAGTGGCGGGCAAAGGACTGCCCGACCTGCCCTGTACGAGCAGTTTCCGCTAGCTTCGTGCAGCCTTGGCCAAGCCCGAATCAAGCCCGAATCGCGTTGACGGTGACCGTGGCTTGCTTGCATGATGAAGTCAAGGTGTGACGGCGGTTTGAGCAGTCACATTCACCTGCAAGACTGAACGAACGGAAACCGACTTATGAACTTAGATGCTCTCTATTCTGAACTGACTTTGAAGACCAACGCCAAGGTGGCGCTGGTCGTGATGGACGGCGTGGGCGACGTGGCCACGCGTGAACAAGGCTATCTCACGCCGCTGGAAGCCGCGGTGACCCCTAACCTCGATGCGCTGGCAAAAGATTCGGCGCAGGGACGGATGATTCCGGTTGCGCCGGGTATCACCCCAGGCAGCGGGCCGGGACACTTGGGCCTGTTTGGCTACGACCCGCTGGAATTCCAGGTGGGGCGCGGCGTCATCGAGGCGCTGGGCTTGGGCCTGGAACTGCGGGCCGGGGATGTGGCGGCGCGCGCCAACTTCTGCACGCTCGATCCCAAAGGTATTGTCACCGACCGGCGCGCCGGGCGCATCGACACCGCGGTGTGCGAAGAGCTTTGCGCGTTGCTGTCGGCAAAGGTGAAGAAGGTCGGCGACGCCGAGGTGATCATCAAGGCCGGCAAGGGGCACCGGTTCGTGGTGCTGTTCCGAGGCAAAGGGTTGGAAGGGCCGCTGACCGATGCCGATCCGCATCGCGAGGGCTTTCCTATTCCGCAAGCCGGGCCGGTGGATGCCAAGTCCGCCAAGGCCAAGAAAGCGGCCAAGCTGGTGGCCGATTTTTACAAAGCCGCGCTGCCCATCATCGCCCAGAAGAAACCCGCCAATGGCTTCCTGATGCGCGGGATAGCTCATCAGCCGGACATCCCGTTGTTCAAGGATCGGTATGGGATGCGCCCCGCCTGCATTGCGGTCTATCCGATGTACAAGGGCCTGGCGCAATTGGTCGGCATGACCAAGCTGGAAGGGTCGCAGACCATCGCCGAGGAGTTCGAGCGCTATCTCGCCGAATACGACAACTACGACTACTTCTTCATTCACTTCAAATACACCGACATGTATGGCGAGGACGGCAACTTCGCGGCGAAGAAGAAGGCGATTGAGGAATTCGACGCCGCGCTGCCCATCCTGCTGCGCAAGAAGCCGGATGTGCTGGCCATCACCGGCGACCATTCGACTCCTTGCGCCATGAAGGGACACTCGTGGCATCCGGAGCCGGTGATGCTGCAGTCCGCTTGCTCCGGCTCGGACAAGCTGGCGCGGTTCACGGAAACGGGCGCCAACTCGGGCTCGCTGGGAGTCTTTGAGGCGAAGTATCTCATCCGCCTGATGCAGGCCAACGCCAAGATGTTCGATAAATTCGGCGCGTAATGGCCAAGCTGGTATTCGACATCGAGACCTCGGCGCTGCCGCTCGAGCAGTTCGACGAAGCGCAACAGGAATACCTGTTTCGCGAGTGCGAAAAGATAGCCGATGCGGCGGCGCGCGACGTCCGCCATGCCGAAATCCAGCGGCAGTTCAATCTGTGGCCCCTGACGGCGCAGGTGGTTTGCATTGCCATGCTCAATGCGGACACCTCGCGCGGCCAGGTGCTTTTCACGGCGGCGGACTACGAGGAGGCTGCGGACGAGGCTGGCCCGGTAGAGTTCATGGCGTGCGTGGATGAGGTCGAGCTGCTGACGGCGTTTTGGGATGTGGCGAAGCATTATGAGACGATCGTCACGTTCAACGGGCGCGGGTTCGACGTGCCGTTCATTTACCTCCGTTCGGCGCTGCTCAACGTGCCGATCACGCGCAAGGACTGGTTGGGCTATCGCTTCCAAACCGAGCCGCACTGCGATCTGATGGAACAGCTCACGTTCTACAGCGTCAGCGGCCGGGATGGGGCGGCGCGCCGGTTCAACCTGGACTTCTACTGCAAGGCATTCGGCATTGAGTCGCCCAAGGCCCAGGGTGTGACCGGGTCGGATATGAATGCTCTCATGGCGGAAGGCCGGTATCGGGAGATCGCGGAGTATTGCTTGCGCGACGTGAAAGCTACCGTGCTGCTGTACCATATCTGGCGTGAGCGGCTGGCGGGGGTGAAGTGAAGGCCGAAATCCGAAGACCGAAAGCCGAAGGAAATCCGAAGGGCGAAACCCGAAGAGCATTGGTGTGTTTCGCGGTGAAGGAGGAGGCGAGGGCCTTTCAGAAGCTGGCGGGGGAGCGCGATGATCTCAAAGTCATCCTCGTGGGCATGGGGAAGCGCAATGCGGAGCGGGCGATTCGTGCGGCCTTGGCGAAGGAGCGGCCGCAGTTGGTGCTAACCTGCGGGTTCGCGGGCGGGCTGAGGCCGGACTTGGCGATGGGCACGGTGCTGTTCGCCGCCGACGCGGAATCGAGTCTGGAACCGGCGCTGCTGTCGGCGGGAGCGAAACCGGGCCGCTTTCATTGCGCAGAGCGAGTAGCCGCAACCGCCGAACAGAAGCGGGCGTTGTGGGAAGCGACAGGCGCGGATGCAGTGGAAATGGAATCCGAAGCCATCTGCGCCGTATGCCGGGAGCAAAGCATTCCCAGCGCGACCTTGCGGGTGATTTTGGACACCGCCGAGGAGGATCTGCCACTGGATTTCAGCCGGCTGATGACTGCCGACGAGAAGATGAGTTACAGCAAACTGGCGCTGGCCCTGGCGAAGTCGCCGGGAAAAGTGGGCGCGCTGGTCCGTTTGCAGAAGGAAGCCAGGGCAGCGGCTGAGAAACTCGCGGAGGTCCTGGCCAGAATCACTGAGGCGTAGTTCCCGACTCCAGCGTGGCGGGAGGCGACGGTGACTTCGGCTTGGCGTGCTCGCTGTAGCTGATTAGGGCGGCGCCAATCATGATGCACACCACTCCCACCCAGCGGACCGGCGACACCCGCTCGTGCAGGAACCCTATTGCGGCAAAGGTCGCAAACACAAAACTCAGCCCGGTCATCGGCCAGAGAAAGCTGATGTCGCTCTTGGCCATAAGGATCAGCAGGCTGGCGAAGAATACGGCCTCGCAGAACACCCCCAGCAGCACGCTCACATTGGTGGCGCCTGCTTTGACCACCTTCACGAGTTCCGCAACGCTGACTTCTTTCATGTCGCCGATCTGCGTGATTCCTATCTTCAGCGAAACCACGCCGGCAGATTCAAAGATCAGCCCGATAATGAGAATTGAGAGCAATTTGACCATGTTACAAATCCTGGTAGCGAATCAGTTTGATGCCGAGTGTCTTAACCTGTTCCCGCGCGCGAAGACTGATTAAGGCGTCGAACTCATGCTTAAACTCGTCGAGCGAGGGATGGGAGTAAAGTTCCGAATCTCCCGCCGGGAGTTGCGGGAGCAGGCGGTTGACGTAGTCTTCATCCACGCGCGCGTTCTGCAGCAGGCCAAAGACGGCCTCCGTGTGCCGGATGCCGCGCTGGGTCAAAGCGGGGCGGGCGCGCGCGGAAAGCGGATGAAAGATGGCGGCGTGAAGCAAGCGATAGACGAAATGGCCGGAGGCCAGGCGCAGATTCAGCCGCAGCGGATCGTAAGTCAGACGCAAATGCTTGATACCGAGTTGGCTGGCATCGGCCATCAGGATGCGGAACACGGTCGGATGCAGGTGCAGGTGCAGATGACCGTTGACGTGGTCGAGGGGCAGGCCGGTGGCGCGGAACTTCTGAAACTGCGCGTGCAGTTCCTGTCTCAGTGGTTCGCGCAGACTGCGCTGGAAGAAATAGCGGAAGCCCGCGCTAACCGGGTTATTTGTGAATTCCCCTCTCGCGTTGACCAATCCGGAAAGCCGTTCGGGCGGCAAGGCCGAATGGCCGCACAGCAGGGTCAAATGCAGTCCCACGCCCAACCTCGGATGCTCGCGGGCTAGGGCCAAGGCTTCCTCAAAGGCAGGCTCATTCACCATCAGGCTCGCGGTGGTGAGAATGCCCTCGCGGTGGGCACGAATGACGGCCTGGTTAATGGAGACCGAACGACCGAAGTCGTCTGCGTTGACGATAAGGCGGCGAGGTTTTGAATCCGAATTGGGCCGCCTAAACGCCATAATTGGGCGACATGGCGCCAGAGACGAACCGCCACCCGGAGCGCAGAATAAGCAGCGCCTTTTGCCCCTTGTTTAGGCGCGTCAGATTGGGGCCGAATACGTCGAAGCGCTGGCGCTCCAGCTTGCGCAGCAACCGCCAATAGACCGACCCCATTAGCTCGGCGGCGACCATCAGATCGGAAGAGCGTCG
>OCZT010008057.1_pt1 | contig 10286 bp, 22 predicted proteins | sample 1539031 | NCBI WGS metagenome assembly OCZT01 (sample SAMEA3539308, study PRJEB22396) | soil metagenome | biome: tundra; feature: field; material: soil | place: USA | collected 2010-05 | depth 0.15 m
CTACCTTCAACATCGGTGGCGTCTCCTTCCACCCGGCTCCCACCGGGGTTCGCGTTGTCTACGCGGAAGGGTACGCCGCCTTTTCCATTCCCGCACCTGATCCACAACTTTCGGTAATAACTCGACGGCTTTTTGGCAGCATGCTGAGGAGGATCGCGACGCTGCCGTCGCCAGCGGGATAGGCGGCCCGCGGAGCGGAGCACATTTCGGTGACGAGATAGGGAGGCAAAGGGATAAGTGTCTGAGAACTCGGTTGGAAAAGCGTCAGTTTCGGGTGTTTTATGCCAACGCGAGGCAGAACTGGCCCGTTGCGGGTCGTGGAAAGCTCCTTGGACCAAAACCGAGCTCGAACTTCGCTTTGCAAACCGCCTAGTGCCGGTGCTAGTCCGAATCAGGATTGAAAATGGAAATTCCGGGTAAATGGAACTGAGGTTCACACAGGTCCACATCACGATTCTGAACTTTATCCTGATCGGAGCTCTGTCGCTTGTTTCGGTGAGGTGCGTCCGCGACATCGCGGTGCGCGCCTATTCAAATCAAGGCGACGCTCCGGTTGCCGCGTCTGCCGTCCGCAGGGTGAACTCGGGAGTTCGGACGCGCGCCTACTACGAAGTGATCGTGAAGCGGGATATCTTCAACCTGGTCCCGCAGGAGAGTGGACCCGCGCCGGTGGTAGTCGAGGACCTGCATCTGAAGCTGATTGGCACTTCGCTGCTGAGCAAATCGAAGCCGTACGCGATAATCGAGGATCAGAAAGGCAACGAATCGCTCTACCAGGTTGGGGAGAACATCCCGGATGCCGGGAGGCTGATGAGCGTCGAAACCAATCGAGCGATCATCGATCGCGGTGGCAAGCGCGTCGCGATTGATATTCCGGCCTTGGAAATTTCCGAAGCGGCGCCGTCGCAGTTGGGTGGCGTGGAGGGTGCGCCGGTCCCGGGGATTCCCGCAGCAGTGCTGCGCAGAATGCGTGGGGGCGGTCGCGCGCCGGCTAGCGAGGATGAAAGACAATAGCAGCGACGGCGAGAGCAAACTCGAGCTCAAGAACCTTGGCCTCGGAAAATTTGAGGCGAGCTGCGCCGAAGTCGCGCAGACGATGCAAAATCCGGCAGCGTTCATCTGGCAGATGCGCGCGTTGCCGCACTTCGTTAAGGTAAAATGCGGTTTCTTAATCTCCCAGAAGTCGCGCCGGGGTCGGTATTCGAACAATTCAGTCTGTAGAACGGCGAGCTGCTGACTGAGATCGACGGGCAACCGGTGACCAATCCAATCCAATGCAGGCGATGCGGCTGATGCGGTCGGTCAAGACCGCGTCGGCGATCGATCTCACGATCAGCCGCGGCGGAGCGCCAACCAAGGTTCACCTCGATCTCCGCTGAGCAATCGAGAAGTCGACGAGAACCTTCTCCGCTACCGGTCAATCGAGAAGACCCGCGAACACGGGCGAACTTTTTCGGTCTCTCACCAGAGAACACGAAATCGAGTTTAATTGTTTATGAGGCGGACATCTTTAACTGTTCGCGACACTCAAGGCCGGGCAGCTTGACGAATGCGCTCTCTTTTTGTGTCGGCTTGACCGTAAAGCGGCGGTTGAAGTCCGGGATGAAGACCTGCTCGAGGTAGCGATTGGCCGCGTCATAGTCGGCTATCTGATTAACTCTGAGTTCCTGCGGCAGACGGCCCTGGAGGGTGCCGAAGGCGCGCTCGCTGCGACCGCGGGCCTGCGGCGAGCGGGCCAGGATCTGGCGGATGCCGAGTGCGCGCAGCGCCTGAGCGACTTGGCCGCTCAAGACCCCTTTGCTCAGGGGCTGGGTCCATATACGGAAATCCCGGCTAACAACCCCGTTTACGAAAGGGGCTGCTATGCGAACCGCGAGAGGCGGTGAGGGTGAAATAGGAAACGGCCTTGATGGAGCTCGAGCGAGTTACCAGTTGTGATGTCTGCGGAAGCGACGCACGACTAAACGATTCCACGGCGGCGCGTTGCTTTCCGCTGGCCGCCCGATCAGCCTACTTGCCGAATGATCCGTCGACCGCGACCACTGCCGAACCTGAAGTAGCAAAGCTGGCCGAGACCGAGGTGTTGGTCTGCCCAATGGCGTTGACATATTTGCCGGTTCCTCCCGAAAATTGGAACGCGCCGTTGCCATTGAATGACCTATCGCCGCCCACCGCGGAGTCACACTCGATGCCGCTGAACCCGACATTGATCGTGGCTCCGCCAGGGAACTTCATCACCCCCAGCCCCGATCCCGGAAGACACAGACCGTTGACAGTGCCGTTCGTCACCGACTGGCTGAGATCGAAATTCAGGTCCATCGTGAGCGTGGACTTTCCCAGTACTGCCGATTTGAGGGGTATCGTTATCTGCCAGCAATGACAGATAATTCACACCCACCGGCCGCGAGTAACGTGGAGAACAGTCTATATCGGGTGCCACCCAGGTCCGTAGATCGTTGAATCGAGAAACCCGAGAACCTTGGCACCATAGGGCGGTCTTGGAGAGTAGGCCAACCAAATCGCAGTACACTGTCCGCACCGATAGAGACGTTGCCCTACTGGTTCGGGCAGGGGGAAAGATTCTTGCCCGAGATTTGGGCTTCTGATCCTCCCCAGATCGGAATCGCTAAGCGCCCTCCCAGGCATCGCAATATAATATACGTTGTGATCTTCATGGATTGTCGAAGTGACGTTCGATCCTTCCGATCTTGGACCGGATCGCGGTCGCTATCTCATGACGGGCAGCGAAGGCGACGCCTCCAGGAACGGCATACAATTCCGACCTCGCGATCAACGCGGCCAGCGTTAAGCTCACCACCATTCCCGCCACAGCGCCCAAGAGCCGCCGCAGGCGATAAGATGGCTGGGTCTGGTGACCTGATGAACCACTCGATTTCTTTGCGTCTGTAGCTTCCACTCGGCAACTATTCCTCACGCTAAACTGGCGGTCGCGGCGCCACCATCGTCTCCGGTCATTTTATCCCAGATTTATAGGGATCCAAATGGACTTCTCCCTCCAGCAACATACCTGCGCCTAGGCCAACTGAGGCCAACGTCGCGATCCAGCCTTTCGTCAACGCCCTGCTAGATTTTCGTGCCCACACCATCTCCGGCTCCCCCCTTGCCTCACCAAAGAATAGCGCGCTCCGGCGCTTCCGTCGGGACTTTGGCCGACAGGTTACCCCGGCTTGCGAAACGTTCGAACTTCGTCATCTACCTCTCGACAACGGTTGCGAGAAGTCCTGATTGAGACTACTTTTATCGGGTGAAGCGCGCAATCGTTCTCTCGCCGGATGCTCTTCGGCAATTTCGGAAGCTGCGCGCGAAAGACCGCTCGCGTCTTCGTGACGCGACGCTCGCAAGCTTGGGTGAAGATGCCGCCATCGTCGAAGCGCGCTATCGGTTTCGTTTGCGCCGACCCTCGGAGTTTGCGGACTTCGAGCTCCGAGCGGACGATCTACGCGTGTTCTATCGGGTCGCCGGCCTCGCCGGCGAACGGATAGAGGTGGTCCTAATCGGAAGGAAGAAGGGAAGCCAGCTGGTCATAGACGGCAAGAGGTTTACGCTGTGAAAGTTGAAAACATCAAAGAGGTCAAAGCGCGGTTCAACCGCATCGTCAGCGAGCTCTCGACTGAGGGATCGGTGATCATCACCAAGAACGGCCGCCCATGCGCGCTGCTGATGCCGATCACCAAAGACACCGACCTGGAAGTCGTGGCGCTTTCGCAGAACAAGCGTTTCTGGAATCTCTACGATGCGGCTCTGGCGAAGGCGAACAAGGAAGGTTGGACGCCGCTCGACGAGGCGTGAACGGCGGTGAACTATCAGCGCGCAGTGCATTAAAGTTGACATCTGGCTGAAGTGCGGTCCGAAACTCGTCGAATTGGTCGCAGCTGTCGTTCAGTGAGGAGCCAGCTCATCGCTCCCGACATCGGCACCGAAATTGGCTTTGTTTTGTAAATTTCGATCGGTGAGGCCGACTGCCTTCCTCCTATTGCTGATTTCCGTTGGTTTCCCCGCTCAGACCGTTCCCCCCGATATCGGCCCGAGGGGGCTCCCCGAGGCTTACATTCACGTCCACAACCGCGGGAGCGGGGACATGCTCCCCGGCGCGCCTTGCCTGCAATCGTTCCAGTTCATGCAGGTTTCTCAGCATCGATCGGGAAAGCGCAACTTCGTACCGCGAGAGGTTTGAGAATTGCTCCGGAAACATTTCCAACACGCGCGTAATGTTGAAAGCAGGATCATCGAGTTCGGCCCGCGCCTGCGCGAGCCTCTGCTCGGCATCTTTGTGAGCTTGGGGGTTTGTCACCTCTGTCTTGTCCAGGAGCGCCGATGCCATTTCACTGTTGGTGAACTCATACTGCCTGACCGATTCCTCCGCTTGCTTCACGAGCAATTCTTTACAACCGCGTCTATGGAGCGTCGCTTCAAAGATCGAGACTCTGCGGAGCCGCCAGAAGTCGACTACGATCCTCTCTGCCAACGCACCTTCGAGCTCGCCCTGGGGATCCAAGCTGGTCGATAGACCCGCGCGAAAAGAGTCAAAGTCATCGGGGTTCTCGCCTGGCAAGACTACGTCTCGTCCCGTGAGCCCGTGTTTCAGTGCGTTCGACGAAACTCTTGCCTTTCCGGCAGGGGTGCGCGGGCCCGTGCTCCGTTGAGCGTTTAGTCTGTTGGCTGCGATCTGCTGATCATTGCTCATTATTCATCCCCAGCTATTCCATCCAAATATCTTAGCGACATCTTAGGATTCGAATTGTCGCAATCCGGGCAACGCGCCAGATCAGTCGAGCTCCAATCTTGGCCTACCAGGTCTTTCCTTATCTGCATCCAACGCCATCACTCGCATTGCCGCGGTTCGATTGCGCCAGTCACATTCCCCGCCTTTAGTTCGCCGTTCGAGGCGTTCAATTCGCGATGCGAGTCCTTTCAACCGCAGAAATCTCCTCCGACATGATCTTCATCAGCCCAACGCTGCCCAAGTTCCTTGAGGGTCTCACGATGGCAATGCCGTCTGCCTGCCGCTTCCGCCGCTCGAGCACGGTGACACGGGTTACGTTTCAACCTTGAGTATAGGCCTTGTTAGCCGCCGGTGCAAAACCGAACCGGCAGTTTGTCGAGCACGTTGGCGAGCTTGTGGCACCAGCAGGCCTGCTCGCGGGTCTCGGGGCCACACCTCGCGCGCCGCGGCCCAGAACCCCAGCGCGCCGTCGCCCACCGCCACCACCGGCGCGACCATCCCGCGCCGCTTAAGCTTGCGCGCCTTCGCCCGGCCGTTGTGCACCACCAGCGCCCGTCCCTCACTGTCGCGCTCGTCACGATGGCGCTCCACATAGTCGGCGGCTTCCGTCGCCAGCGCCGCCATCTTCCCTGCGATCAAGACCCTTGACCAATACGACTTCGGCTTCGCCACCGGCGCGCCGCGCAAGCAGATCATGGAACTGGCCAGCCTCGCCTTCGCCGAGCGCGCCGAGAACGTGGTGTTCCTCGGTCCATGGGGGTGGGCAAACCTCACCTCGCGATCGCGCTCGGCTATCTGCCGATGAGCCGCGAGCAGGCCAATCTGTTCTTCCGGATCGTCGCGCGCCGCTGCGAACGCGGTGCGATGATACTAACTTCTAATCTCACCTTCGGCAGCTGGGATAGCGCGTTTGCCGGCGACAGCGTGCTCACCGCCGCGATACTCGATCGCGTCGTTCACCACTCGACCATCGTCAGCATCAATCAACGAAAGCCGTCGTAGTCGGGACAAGACGCAAGCGAGACTCCTTCGCCGGTCGTTTCGCGCTGCTCGTCAAAGAGTTCGGCAGCCGGTACCGGCTTGCCAAGGCCTCGGGAGTTTCGGAATCGACGCTGCAACAATATGCGCAGCAAGAACCGCCCCCACGCGGGGACATTCTGTTCAAGCTAGCGCGCGCGGCCAACGCTTCCGTCGAGTGGCTCGCAGCCGGCAAGGGTGAAATGAGGCCCGCCGGGCTTTTGCCGGGCGTGGCGTTTGCTGATGTGGTTATGGTCGAACAGCGCGACCTCCACGCGGCGCTTCACATGGAGCAGATTCGCGCATTCCTTCCATTGAGCCGTTGGTGGCTCGAGCATCGGCTCGGCATCACCGAGCCAAAAGAGCTCATGCTGCTCGAAGCGGACCAGAATCTGCGGCCGAAAATCAGGAAGATGGATCTGTTATTGGTGGACCGGTCCGCAGGCAAGAGGCTGCCGCGCGGTGAGGGTCTCTATGTTTTTTCTGTTGCTACCGGACTTGCCGTGAAGCGGGTCGAAGTTGGTCTCAAGCGGGGCTTCGTGGTTACCGGGCCGGGGCTTTCGGAAGAGCTAGAACCGATGGAAATTGATCGATTGCAGGTCGGCAAGGTGATTTTTCGAGGGGGAGAGTTTGACGTCTGCGGCATAAGTTTTTGAGGCCGCTTGCCTAGCTTCTGTATTCATGTGTATTCTCTGCGAGTATGGTTGCTGAGAAGACAACTACGATCCGCATGGATGCCCGTACGCTTAAGCGCGTGGACGGCATCGCGCGAGCAATGAGCCGGTCACGTGCGTGGGTGATCAATCATGCTATCGAACGGTATCTCGACTACGAAGAGTGGTTCGTCGGCGCGGTGAAGCAAGGCCTCAAACAAGCCGAGGCGGGAGACGTGGTGGAGCACGAGGTAGTAGTGAAAGCCTGGGAGGAAAAGGGTGCGGCTAAAGTGGACGCGCGCCGCTAGCCGAGATCTGGAATCGGTCGAGCAATATATCAGTCGCAACAACCCGAAAGCCGCGATCGACACGGTGCTTGAGATCATTCGACGCGTCGAAATGCTTGCAGAGCATCCAGGCATGGGGCGGCCAGGCCGGGTAGAGGGAACTCGCGAGCTCGTGCTCGGGATCCTGCCGTATGTGGTGCCATACGTTCATCAAGGCGACGCACTCATTGTCCTTCGAGTTCTTCACGGCGCAATGAGATGGCCCGAACGTTTCTAAGGAGATTTAGGCCAGAAGGTCGCGCTTTGCACCAGCTCTCGGAAGAATTGACGCGACCAGGGACACAGAGTGCAGGTCGCGCAGGCGGGGCTGGCCGCACCGGGTCTGTTATTGGAAGGCTCGCTTTTTTGGGTTGCGGAGAGCGACGAGGGATCCGGAAGTGGGCGGTGCGGTTTTGCAAACCAGTGTCTGCAGCTCACGCTTGAAGGCGAAGTTGGCACGCACTGGCGGTGAGCCGCGTTCAGGTGGGGTTTTGGGGGGCTTGGTGGTTAGGCATCCATCACTTCGTCGTAGCTCCTCTCGCCGTTTGCCATCCACTCAAGGAGATCGAGTGTCAGGGATTCGACTGCGTCAAACATGGATTTCTCTGCCCGCGTGTCGTCTCATTATATCAAACTCATCGTCGTCCCATGGCAGGCTTTATTCGCGAAGCTAACACTGCCGAGCACTCGGTGGTGCGGCCTGATGCCGCTTTTCCTCGAACAGCAGAGGCGGCGTTTGCCACACGTGGGGCAAACTCGCCACGAGCGCTCGAGCAATCAAAGATCGCCGACGCGACGCAACTTTTCGGAAACCTCCCTCATCACCGTCTGAGGCAGTCGGCCGAGTGGCCGAAGCAACCGTCGGCGATCAATCGCGCGGGACTGATCGACCATCACCTCGCAGACGCGAGCGTTGCCGGCTATCCTTGCCGGCAACTCGACGCGCAGGACGTTCTCTCCGGCGAGTCGGGTTGTACAGGGAACGATCCACGTGCTCGGATGGTCCGTCTCGTTCAGCAGGTCCGACTGGACCACGACGACCGGCCGAACCTTTCCCGGTTCGCTGCCTCGGCGAGGGTTCAGGTCGGCCGACCAGAGCTCCCCGCGCAGCGGGGACCGGTCAGGCATCTTCGAGGCCCTCACCGACCAGCGGATCGAGCTCTTGCACCGTCCCGAGGGTCGAGGATCGCACTCGCACCGAGGCCTCCCGGAATTGCCGGCGAAGCTCCTCTCGAGAAACGGATTCCTCCAGCAGTCTAAGCGAGCGGCGAATAACTTCCGTGTTGGACCGAGCCTTGAGTAGCCGTCTCAATCGCCGGACTTGCGCGTGCTCCTTAGCGGCAAGGGTGAACGATGATTTTCCGATGGTATTAGATTTCATGCTTATCTCATACCTTCAACGCATCTTCAGTGCAAACGTTGACCGGCCGACGGAACCGATCTCTCCTGCACAGCACGGGCAACCTTCTGGCTGAAATAGCCGTGGGCACGGCTCTCGCCCTTCAGGATGGCACCGGCTGGACGATTTGCTCGAGCCCGAATGCAGACGTCTCTTTCGGCCTGAACGTCACACTTCCGGAGGTCGACTGCATTTCTGCCCGGATTGCGGCAAGCGCGCCGCCCGGCGACTGTCCAAGCGGCGCCAGGCCGCCAAGCCAGGCGAAAGGACAGCAGCCGACCGATTAGCGAAGCCTAAATAGATCCGTGCTTTCGTCACCCGCCGCACCGTCAACCGACTGAAGAAGCGAAAATCCCGGCATCAAGTTTCACGCAGCCGTGATGGCGACCGCTCGAGGATCTCAAGTCGGCTGTTGATCTGGCCGGCGTAACCAAACGGGCCTACGCGAAGAAGCCTCGCGGATGGGGCTGGGTCGACGCAAGAGGGTCCGCGAGGCTTTCGGCTGGTCGGACTCTGAACACGCCAGACCGATTTGCAACGCGCGTAACCAGTCAGCGACTTCAACTCATCGGTGACCTTGCGATCTTTGTCATCATGAATCAGGGCTAGAAAACGGCGAGCATTCGACTCGGGGGGCACCCTTCTCTTCCTCCGACGAACTGCTCGATCGAACAATCGACCCGCGTTCATCCCAAGGATGTCATTTGCCTGAGGGCCTCGGATTCCTCCTAGGCCTGTTCCAGTACGGAGACTTGCAGCGGGGACAGACTCGCGGTTCTTGGCCGGCTTCTCGCGGCAACCATTCGTGTCCGCACCGCTCGCAACGATAACCGGACAATTTAACCTTGGCCACGCTCTCCCCTCCACCGACCCTCGTTTTAAAAACATATTCCTTTTAGGTATTGCTTCGTAGTGTACCTTTTAGTAATATACTGTAGCGTAGGCAGAAAAGTCGGAATTTAAACCGAAGCGACGTCAATGGTGAAAGAAGGCGCATCGCACAGGAGGCAAAATGAGAGCCAGCCTAGACTATCGCGATAGATTTCTTTGTGTGCTCGTCGAGAACGGGATCGAGCCGAAGAAGTGGTACCCGGTCAGCAGGACAGACTATGCGGAAGTTCAGACGCTGCTTGGCCGGCCGCTCACGAGCGCCAATCTGCAGGAGGGCATTTACGTGGACGAAGAAGGAAACGTGTTTCAGTTGTTGGACAAGGGCGAGACGAAACCGATCGAGGTCGAGCATCCCCCAGGGACGGAGAAAACCGGACTCGAGGTACTACTGGAGGCTTCGTTGAAAGAAAGGAAGACGCACAAACCAAACGGAGATTCGAAGCGGATGCAGCAAAAAAATCGAAACAACGGCCGAAAGCAGCAAGCCCTGCAAGTAGACAGCTCGGCGCCTGAATCACTCAGCCCTGAAACGACGGCAAGCGCTCAGGCCATCTCTGACGCGGCCAACGGCGCGGCTTCCGAAGCTCCCGTGCAGTTGAATCTCCGACAGAAGCTGGCCGAAGTTCGCCGCCGCATCGGCTACATCCAGAAGCGCGGCCACAACGAGCGCTTCAACTACAGCTACGTTACCGCCGCCGATATCGCCGGCTCGATCGGGGACATACTCGCCGAATTGGGGGTGGTCGTCATCCCTAGACTCGAAGATATCTCCTACGAATCGGCAGTGGGCCGCGGAGAGGCCACCCGGATGGCCCGGGTGATAATGGCCTACACCTTCGCCGATGTCGACAGCGGCGAAGAAGTCATCGCGAAGGTCGCGGGACAGGGGCTCGATCCCGGCGACAAGGCGCCCTACAAGGCGATGACCGGGGCATTGAAGTACGCCCTGCTTCAGTCCTTCCTGCTGGCCACCGGCGATGACCCGGAAGATGAACGGGTAGACGCTCGCTTCACCACTCCCGGTTCCGATCGCCCGATCAGCGCCGATGAAGTTCGCGCGCTGCAAAGCCTCATCGACGACACCGGGACCGATCTCGAACGGGTACTAGCGTACTACAAGGTCGCTTCGCTGGGCGAAATGACCGAAACCGCCTACCGGCGCGCGGTCGAAGTGCTCAATCGCAAACTGGCCAAACGCGGCAATCAGGAGACAGTTCATGCCCAGGATTGAGCGGCTGCATCAGAACACTCCCGAA
>OCZT010008058.1_pt1 | contig 10285 bp, 7 predicted proteins | sample 1539031 | NCBI WGS metagenome assembly OCZT01 (sample SAMEA3539308, study PRJEB22396) | soil metagenome | biome: tundra; feature: field; material: soil | place: USA | collected 2010-05 | depth 0.15 m
TTCGATCGCACGTCCTTCAGGTCGATCGCCGCGAGCACGCGCCTGCGAAAACACTTGAAGCCGCCCGTGGCGTCCCAGAGCTTCATGCCGGTCACGACCCGCACATAGATGTTGGCGCCGTAGCTGAGCATCAGCCTGCGCATGGGCCAGTTGACCACGGTCACGTTGCCGTCGAGATAGCGCGATCCGAGCACGAAGTCGGCCGTCTGCGCGGCATCGAGAAACAGCGGAAGATGCGCGGGATCGTGCGAGAGGTCCGCGTCCATCTCGAAGACGTATTCGTAGTCGCGCTCGAGCGCCCACCCGAATCCGTCGCGGTAGGCCGTGCCGAGTCCCATCTTGCCGGGCCGGCGCAACAGGTGCAGTCGCGGATTCTGCCCGCTCTCCTGCGCGACGATGTCTCCCGTGCCGTCGGGAGAGTTGTCGTCGACGATCAGGATCTCCAGCCGCGCGTCCGTCGCGAGCACGCGCTCGACGACCGAGCGGACGTTCTCCTTTTCGTTGTACGTGGGAATGATGACGAGCGCCTTCTCCGACATCAGGCCGCGCGCTCCATCGTCCGGGCTTCGGCTGCCTTTGCCGCATTCGCCGGCGGGAACCCATGAAGGCGCGGGCCGAACAGCCCCGCGATCAGTGCCAGAATCGAAAGCGCCAGCGCGACGAGCGTGATCTCCTTCCCTCGCAGATAGCTGTCGCTCGAGAAGTTCAGCTCGACCTGCCTGGCGCCCTCGGGGAGCGGAATACCGATGAGCGTCAGGTCCGCGCGCTCGACGGTGGCCGGCTTGCCGTCGACGGTGGCGCGCCAGCCTGGATAGAAGTTCTCCGACACGACGAGCGCCGAACGCTTCGGCGCGGGGTCGCTCAGCCTGAGCGCGATGTGACCGGGCGAATAGCTATCCACGTACGTCGTCGTGCCGAGCGGCGCTGGAAGCGCGGTGATCTGGGCCGCCGGCACCTTCGAAGACGTGTCGAATATCGCCACGCTGCGCACCGGGAAGCTCGAGTTCTTGAATGCTTCCTGTACCGCGCTGTCGGGATACTTGATCATCACCGGGGCGACCCACGCGAACGGATGTTCTCCAGGCAGCAGGAAGAGCGATACGAACGAGCCGGCGGCGTCCTTCACCGGCCCCACCACGCGGCGCGCCCCCGGTACCGGGAGGCTGTCCGCGTTCACCAGGAGGAACTCGGTGTTCAACAGCGCCCACGTGGTTGCGTTTGCGTATTCCGGCGCGAACGCGTTGTAGCGCCCGAGCTGATTGCCGTGATAGCCGAATACCTGCCGCACGCCGTGCGACATCAGCGCGTCGCCATCGATGTTCGGATCGTTGGTCGCCATCGGCTGTGAAGCCGTCCCCACCGCGAGGACGCGGACCGGCTGCTTGATCTTCTTCAGGAATTCGATGGTGATGTCGGTCGCGTAGAGCTGCTTCGCCGGCGCGGAGAACTCCCAGTAGTAGCGCTCGATGCTCCAGAGATCGACCACCACGAGCGAGACCATCATCCATCCCGCGATCTGCGGCGTGATCTTCTTCCATGAGATCAGCAGCACCGTGCCGCACGCGAGCGCGACGAACAGCAGCGAGCGCAGCGCGCCGAGCTTCACGTCCGGCGCGTTCGCGTCGATCTGGTCGGCGAGTTGCGGGTTGACGGCGAGGTTCTGCGCGAGAATCCCGAAACCGCCGGCGAGCGCGAAGAGCGCGACGGCCGCCGCGCCGATCAGCCACCCGTAGGCGTATCGTGGCGACAACCTGCCGGCGAGCAGCCGCTCGGTGCCGAACGCCGCCAGCACCGCGACCGCGAACGTCGTGATGAAGAAGATCGTGCTCGGCGCGCGGAAGAACTTCGTCCCCGGCACGACGGCGTAGATCAGCTGGAAGAAGGGCGTGCTCCCGCCCAGCGCCCAGAGCAGCGTGACGATCCCGGTGCCGATCCAGAACCACATGAAGCGCTTGCGGGCGCCGGTCCAGCCGCCTCCGAACGCGGCAACGGCCAGCATGAGCACCGCGACGCCGATGTACTCGCTGTGGAAGTGGATGCCATTGCGTCCCCAATACTTGCCGAGTATCCCGGAGAACTGCGGCAGATAGGTGTTGATCAGCTCCTCGAGCGGGAACGAGTAGCTCGTCGCGGTTTCATAGGTGAATCCCTGCGCGCGCGGCGACCAGCTCACGTACTCGCGAACCGGCAGGTACTGGATGGCGCCGATCGCCCCGCCGACCAACACCGCGCCCAGCGCCAGCGACAGGCGACTGATCGCTGTCCGCCGCTCGAGCCTCTCGGCGCCGACGCCGCCGAACGCGACGAAGAGCGCCCACGCGGCAGATGCGAGCAGCGTGTACTGCAGCAACTGCGGATGCGGCGTGAGTACCGTCAGTCCCACCACGAGCGCGAGCGCGCCCCACGCCCACCGGCGCCCGTCGCGCATGCCCCACGTCAGGACGAGCAGCGCCAGCGGAAAGAGCGCCGACACGAAAATCTTGCCATCGTGCCCCGCCGAAGGGAGCGAGGACACGAACCCGCCCATCATATAGGCGGCGCCGCCGATCAGCGCGGCGAAGAACGAGAACCTCGCGGCGACGCGCAGGAACCAGTACGTCGCCAGCCCGCACAGGAAGAAATGCAGGATCATCCCCCACGTCATCGCGACATCCGTCGGCAGGATGAGCCGCAGCAGAAACGTCGGATAGAAGATGTCGCCGTGCATCGCCGCGACGTACGGCATGCCGCCGAAGATGTACGGATTCCATTGCGGGAAGCTGCCGGTCGTCTTCAGGATGTGCGCGGCAAACTCGCGGAACGCATAGCCGGCCTTGTACTGATCGCTGAGCGGATTGACGAGGAACTTCCCCGCGACCGCCGGATACGTGAGCGTCAGCGCGTTGATGGCGTAGACGAGCGCCGCCCACGCCGAAGCGAAGCGCGGTGCGTAGCTGATGGCCGGCGCGTCGGCCGTGGAGTCTGCGTGTTTACGGGCCATGCTTCTCGGTGGTGGGGTGGAACGATTTCCGGCGGCTGACGGCGAGCAGAATGAGGCCTGGCGCGGCCTCGATCACGGTGAGCCAGAGCCGTGACACGATGACGAGCGTTTCACCTTTCGCCCCGGTCTCCAATCCCGCGGCCGCGAGCAGAGTGATCAGAAATCCCTCGCGCACCCCGATCCCGCCCGGTGCGAACGGTGCGATATACCCCATCAGATACGAAAGGATGAATACTGCCGTGTAGGCCGACGTCTTGCCAGCGGCCGCGCCGAACAGCGCGACGTCGAGGTCGCGAAACGCGATCCCATAGAGGTTCCACGCGACGGCGCATCCGGCCACCGCAAAGATGATCGCGAGGGGCGGAATCGCGGGCACGGGCACGTTGCGACCGCTCACGCGTTGCGCAAGACGCGCGAGCGGCGGAAGCAACCAGGGTGACGCGATGACCGCGGCGCAGAAGACGCACAGCGCCACGACGAACGCCGTGGGCGACGACACGAGATTGCGCGACCCGGCGACCGCCGCGACCAGGAAGCCCGCAAGGATGTTGACGACGTTCACCACGAGCGACGACCCGACGGCGGCGACGCTCGAGACGCCCGCTCGCTGCGACAGGACTCCCATCGCGCCGATCTGCCACACCTTGCCCGGCACGTACCGGCCGAGGTTCGAGATGAACCAGATCCGCGCGGCGCTGCCCCACGAGAGATGCCCGCCCCATGCGGTCACGATCTGCCGCCAGGTCTCGATCAGCACGACGTAGCTCGCGAGTACCCACCCGGCGGACGCGACGACCATCCACCAGTTGGGATGAAGCGTCGAGGAAAGCGACGAGAACTGGTCCCAGTCGCGGGCGATGGCGCGAGCGAAATAGGCCACGGCCACCACGAAGAACGCGACCTGCACCGCCTGCCAGATGCGCTTACCGGTCATGGGTCACGCTCTCATAAATGGATTGGTAGTGCGAGGCCGCCACCGCCGGCGAGAATCGCGCGAGCGCGGCTTGACGCCCCGAGCGGCCGAGCGACGCGCCCCGGTCCGCTCGCGCGATCACGCCGTCCATCGCGGCCGCGAGCGCGTGCACGTCGCCGGGCGGCGTGAGGAGTCCGGTCACGCCGTCCGACACGACATCGGAAAGCCCGCCCGAGCGGAACGCGACCACCGGCGTCTCGCAGAGCTGCGCCTCGACGGCGACGAGCCCCAGCCCCTCGCCCTCGCTCGGAATCACCACTGCGGTCGCGGCGCGATAGAGCGGAACCAGCTGCTCCTGCGTTTGTGCGCCGAGCCAACTCACGCGCCCGGCAACGCCGAGCGCCCTCGCGCTTGCCTCGAGCTCGGCCCGGTCCGGGCCGTCGCCGACGACGTCCAGCGACGCGAGCGAGTCGGTCGCCGCCAGCGCATGCAGCAGCAAAGCGATTCCCTTCTGCGCGTTCAGCCGCCCGACGAAGAGGAAACGGTCCGGCGAGCGCGTGCCCGTTCCAGGCGAGAACAGTTCGACATTCACCGGCATCGGCTCGACCGCGATGTGCCGTCCGCGGGCCATCGCCTCGCCCTCGGCTGCGAGATAGCCGCTCACGGCGGTCACCGCGGCCGACTTCGCAACCACACGCCGGAAGAGGAGCGGCGCCCACGCGCTCCGGCGCGCCAGCCGCACATCGCTGCCGTGCAGCGTCGTCACGAGCGGTTTGGACGAGAGCGAACCGAGTGCGAGCAGTCCCGCGGGAAACCACCAATGTGCGTGGATCACGTCGGGCGCGAACTCCGCAGCAGCGCCGCGCAAGGCGAGCGCCCCGCGGCTGAGCATCCCCGCAAGCGCTGCCTTCCCGCGGAACGAATCGCCCACTTGCTCCGCCATCGTGCCGGTGTACGCCAGCGTCTCCCACTTTCGCGGCGCGTAGCGAAAGCGCCGCACGGCGACGCCGTCGATCGTGTCGACATTCGCGAGCTGCGCTCCGGCGGGCGCCAGCACACGCACCTCGGTGCCGCCTTCCCCCAGCGCGCGCGCCAAGCGCAGGATGAACGCGCCCGCCACGTCGCCGCCGAACCGCGGGAACGAATGCGTGACGAAGAGGACGCGCACGTCGCGTGTGCCGCGCTCGGTCAGCGACCGCGTGGCGCGCGTTGTTCGTCGAGCAGCCGGCGGAGCTCGCGCTGGTCGGCGCGCAGCACGGCGATCTGCTCGCCGAGCAGCCCTGTCGCGAAGAAGACGGAGCCGAGGATGAGGCACGTCTGGATGACCGTCCACACCGCGCGCACACCGACGTTCATCGCGAACAGGAGCACCAGCGCCACGATCCCCGAGAGCAGACCGATCGCGAACAGCGCCGCGCCCAGCATGCCAAACGCGAGCAGCGGCTTCTGCCCGAATCGCAGCTCGAACCAGACGGCGAGCATGTCCAGCACGCCGATCGGGATGCGCGAGATGCCGAACTTCGACTTTCCCGCGTGCCGCGGATAGAGCGGCACCGGGATTTCGGTGACGGTATATCCCTTGGCCGCCGCAAGCACGATCATGTAGCGGTGCCAGTCGGGGCGCGCCGGCTGCTCTTCCATGATCTCGCGGCGATAGGCTTTCACGTTGTTCAGATCCCGCACCGGCACGTGGAAGAGCGATCGCGAGAGCCTGTTGTAGATGCCGGAGACAAACGCCTTCTCGTACGTGCCCTGCTTGAAGCCGGTCACCATGTCCGACTCACCGGCAAGGATGGGCGCAACGAGCCGCGGAATGTCCTCCGGCTTGAACTGCAGGTCGGCGGGAAAGAAGACGAGAATATCCGATCGGGCCGCGAGAAATCCACTGCGGAGCGCGTCCGCGATACCGCGCTGGCTCCGGTGCCGCACGACGCGCAGGAACGGATACTGCGCCGTGAGCGACTCCAGGACCCGCGCGGTGTCGTCGGTGGACCCGTCGTCGATGACGATGACTTCGTACTGCTCGGTGCGCGTGCGAAACGTCTCGTCGCACAACTGCAGGAACAACGGGAGGTTCTCCGCTTCGTCTTTCGCCGGGACGAGCACCGAGACCGCCGGATTCGCGCTCATACGCGTTTCCGCATCCGCGCCGACAGCACGCCCAGCTGCTCGCGGTACTTCGCGACCGTGCGCCGCGCGATCCGCACGCCGTCCCGCTGGAGCATGTCCACGATGGCCTGGTCCGTCAGGGGGTTCTTGGGATCCTCGTCGCTGACGAGCTTCGAGATCGTGTCCTTGATGCCGCGCGCCGAGACGTCGTCTCCGTCCACGGTGGAGAGGCCGGACGAGAAGAAGAACTTCAGCGGGAGGACGCCGCGGGGCGTCTGCGCGTACTTGTCGTTCGTCACGCGGCTCACCGTGCTCTCGTGCATGCCGATGGCGTCCGCGACTTCGCGAAGCGTCAGCGGCTTCAGGAACTGCACGCCCTTCTCGAAGAAGTCGCGCTGCCGGTCGACGATGAAGTGCATCACCTTGAGCATCGTGTGCCGGCGCTGCTCGATGGCCTGGATCAGCCATTGCGCCGCGTTGAGCCGGTTCGTGATGAAATCCTTGTTCTCGCCCTCGAACTTCTTCTTGTCGCGCGCGATGTCCTGATACACCCGGCTGAGCTTCAGCCGCGGCAGGCCGCCGTCGTTCACGAACACCATGTACTGCCCGTCGATCTTCTCAACCACCAGGTCCGGGATGACGTAGTGGTCCTGCTTGCCCGACTGCGCCAGCCCCGGCTTGGGGTTGAGCTTCGCGACGTCGTCCGCCGCGCGCTGCACGTCCGCCGTCGTGACGCCGACCTTGCGCGCCACGTCGCTCCACCGGTGCGCGACCAGCTCCTGGAAGAAATCGCGCACGAGTCGATCGGCGAGCGTTCCCGCCTGGCCGCTGTCCTGCAGTTGCAGCAACAGGCACTCGCGCAGGTCGCGGGCTCCAGTTCCCGGTGGGTCGAGGCGCTGGATGATCGCCAGCATCTCCTCCGCCTCCGCCATCGTGTAGAACGGAAGTGGCTCGTGGTCGCGTCCGGCGCCCGCCGCCGTCTTCGCCACCAGGTCGTTGATTCCCACGAGGATCTCCTCCAGCGACGCGGCGAGATAGCCGTCGTCGTTGATGTTGCCGATGAACTCTTCCGCGAGCAGGAGCTGGCGCGGGTTGAGTTCGAGGAGTTTGATCTGTTCGAGCAGGTGATCGTCGAGATGGCGGGCGCTGACCGACACCGCCTCGTACGGCTCGCGATCATCGCCCAGTTCGCTCATGCCACCGGACGATCCGAATCCGTCGAGGAGGATCTCCTCCCAGTTCGTTTCGTGGTCGGTATCCGCGGTCGAGTCCACGACCGCGGTCTCGGGCGACGCCTCGAGTTCCGTCTCGCCTTCCTCCGCGCTCCCCGGCTCCTCCTCTTCGTCGTCCTCGGCCAGCTCGAGGAATGGATTCGTGAGCAGCTCCTGCTTCAGGTGCTGTTGCAGGTCGAGCAACGGCATGTACAACATGTCCATCGCCTGATAGAGGCGAGGATTAATCCTGAGCTCCTGCCCAAGACGAAGGCTCTGGTGCAGCCCCCCCTTCATCCGGTGGGCTCCGGCGGTGATTCCGTGGGGTGCACGGCGTCAGCGAGCACGGGCTTCGTCTCCACCTTCCGGTCCTGGAAGCGCGTGCGCAGGCGGGCCGTGAGCGTGGGGCCGAGGTAGATGTCCGCGACCGTGTCGTCGAACACCAGGTCGCGCACGAGGCCGGAGACCTTCACCTGGCCGTCGAACAGGATGTACGCGCGGTCCACGATGTCGAGTGTCTGCTCGACGTTGTGGTCGGAGATCATCACGCCGATGCCGCGATGCCGGAGGCTCGCGACGATCTGCTGGATGTCGTGCACCGCGATCGGATCGACGCCCGCAAAGGGCTCATCGAGCATCATGAACTTCGGCTGCGTGACGAGCGCCCGCGTGATTTCCAGGCGCCGCCGTTCCCCGCCCGACAGCGAGAAGGCTTTGTTCGCCCGCAGGTGCTTGATGTTCAGCTCGTCGAGGAGCCCTTCGAGGCGAAGCTCGCGCTCCTTCCGGCCGATGGGAAGCGTCTCGAGGATCGCGAGGATGTTGTCTTCGACCGTGAGCTTGCGGAACACCGATGGTTCCTGCGACAGATATCCGATTCCCCGCCGCGCGCGGCGATACATCGGCATGTTCGTGATGTCTTCGTCGTCGAAGAAGATCCTGCCCTGCTCCGGCGGGATGAGCCCCACGATCATGTAGAACGTGGTGGTCTTGCCGGCGCCGTTCGGGCCGAGCAGTCCGACGATCTCACCCTGCCTGACGTCGAGCGCCACGTCGTTCACCACGTTGCGGCGCCGGTAGGTCTTCACGAGCCCCTTCGCGCGGAGGACGCTGTTGCCCTCGACCCGTGCGGCATCCGACAGGCGGCGGGTCGACGTGAACTCGCCCGTGTGGCGCAGCGCGTTCGTGAGCTCGCCCCGCAGCGTTCGCACGGTGCTCCAGAGCGGCGGCGCGATCCGCAGCCTGGAGTGCTCGGGGTCGCCGGTGAGCGCCTCGATGGCGCCGGTGCCGACGAGACGCGGAACGACGACGTTCGCGAGGTGGAAGCGCACTTCGTCGAGGCTGAGCCGGCCCGCCTCGGCGTCGGCGTCGCGTCCCTCGGCGCGCACGGCAGCGAGGTAGTCGGTGCGCAGCCCGAGCGCGACATCGTGGAACGACGCGGATCCGTCGTCGTCCGCCAGGCGAACGAGCGCGAGCAACGCGAGGTTGGCAGACCGGTCCTCGCCGGCGTAGCGCTCGGCAATCGCGCGCACCTGCTCGGTGTGGCCGGGGACACGTTGTGCTCCGGCAACGGGGTTCGCTCCCGGGAGTCCGTCGCCGATCACGGTTTCTTTTTCTCCGCCGGCTTCGGGGCCGGCCTTGTCGTCGCGGAATCCTTCGCGGCTTTGACATGAGTGCTGTCGGCGGCGAGCTCGTCGTAGAAGCCCTCCACATGCCCCAATACATGAACCTCGTAGACCTGGCGCTTCCGGAAGGTGACGGTGATGCTGTCGCCTAGCACGTAGTTCACGTTCGGCTGGTCGGTCTTCCCCTCGCTGTTGCGCGCGACCTGGTAGTACGATCTCGCCCTCGCGGTGGGCGTGCCTTTCGCGAAGACTTCCTTGATGCTCGGCTGTGACGCCGTGTCGGTCGCGGCAAGCGAATCGAAGCGGGCGATGATGGTGTCGCCCTGCAAGTAGTCGAGCTTCTTGGACGCGATCTTCGTCGAATCGGGGTCGCTCTCGGCTATCGCGCGGCCGACGGCGCGCATCGTTCGCAATGTCTGGCCGGGCATCAGCACGTCGATGGAATCGGCCGTGATGTCCTGTTCCTTCGAGTGGGCGTGCGACCGCGAACGGCCCCAGGCAAAGGCCCGATCGAGTTTCTGGTTCACGATGCGGAGGTCAATGGTGTCGGCTTTCAGCGTGACGTCGTCACTCGTGGCCACGGCGTCCCCGAGGCTCTTCACCCGCTCCACTTCGTGTTTTTTCGAAAAAATGTCGAGGATGTTTCCGCTGAGCGTGAAATGCCGGTCTCCGCGGCCGACCACCCTGGGCGTTTGCGTGAGCCGTGCGAATTCGGTGAACTTGTCGACGAACGCCGAGTCGCTCGTGGAAAGCAGGTCCGGACGCTCGATGACGACGACGCCCCTTGCGAAGATCAGGGAATCGTTGTCCATGATCAGGCGATCCGCTTGGACGTTTACGGAGTCCTTCGAGTCGTTCCCGGCGTCCTTTGGGCTCACCCAGATGTTCGAGCGCGGTTCCGCGACGAGGTGTGACTTCTCGCGCACGCCGGCCGCCGGCCGCAGGTACTCCGCTCGCGGGCCGGTGAACCGCGTTCCGGTGTTCGTCACCCCCACGACGTTCCCCTCGGCGAGCAGTCGCTCCTCGGCGGTGAAGTACGTGATGCGATCGGCGTCGAGCTTGAGGCGCGACTCGGTGTAGTGGACGTGCCCGATGAGGATCATCACGTGCCGGTCCGCGTACTGCTCGGCGCTGTCCGAGAGCACGCGCTGGTCGGTACCCTCGCACTTGGCGTCGACGCCGCCGCCCATCCAGGTCGAGTCCCCCCGGCCGTGCATGGTCAAAGTGGATGTCAACTCGCCGTTGCGCACCACGCCGGTGGTGATGACGACGCACTCCTTTGCCGCCTGGCTGGCGCGCGCAGTGCCCTGCGCGAGCGCCGGGAGGGCGGCACACGCGAGCAGGAACGGCACGACGGCGGGCGATCGCATCGCTACTTGGGAATCACGACGGCGCCGGCCTTGCCGCTGATCTGCTTGACCACGTGCACGTTGTTGAGGTCGGGATCGGT
>OCZT010008059.1_pt1 | contig 10284 bp, 10 predicted proteins | sample 1539031 | NCBI WGS metagenome assembly OCZT01 (sample SAMEA3539308, study PRJEB22396) | soil metagenome | biome: tundra; feature: field; material: soil | place: USA | collected 2010-05 | depth 0.15 m
CTGATTCGTAATCAGCAGGTCGTCGGTTCGAGTCCGACTTTCGGCTCCATACAAATTTCTGGCATCTGCAAGAGAAACAGTCACTTGCATGGTTTTTACGACCAATGGCTTCTCTTTACCGAGAGGCCATTTGGCTTTTGTGGGGATAATTTGTAGATTGCGGCGCCGATCTGCACAAAAATAGTGCAAAACACAGTTCCTACCATAAATATGCCGCACAAATGCATAAATGTGCTATCGTCTTTCTATGCGGACCACTATCGACATTCCGGACGAAACCTATCGGGACCTCAGAATCCTGGCCGCGGAGCGGGGAGAGACTCTGCGAAAGCTGGTTCTGGAGGGTGTGGAGATGGTGAAGCGTGCTAATCCTGCACCCCGGAAACGGCTTGAACTGCCCTTGATTCATTCGTCTCGGCCCGGCTCGCTGGTGATTGACAATGAAACCATCTATGACCTCATCGATTTTCCCTGATGTGAATGTGTGGCTGGCGCTCAACCACCAGATCCACGTGCATTACGCGGCCGCTATACGATGGTTTGACACTCAGGACAAAACCTCTGTCTTTGTTTTTTGCCGTCAGACGCAGATGGGGTTCTTCCGACTTATGACGACCGAGGCGATTCTGGGGTCTGAGGTTTTGACACAACGTCAATGCTGGTCAATTTACGATCGCTGGATTGAAAGCGGAAAAGCCATTCTTGCCAGCGAGCCTGCCGGCCTGGGGGAAGCTCTGCGTCCGCGGACATGCGCGGACTCCCCGTCACCAAAAGCCTGGGCCGACGCCTATCTGGCTGCATTCGCCGAAACAGCAAACCTGACGCTGGTCACCTTCGACCGCGCACTGGCGGGGAAGGTGAAGGGGGCGGTGCTGCTGGGGTGAGTGGCCAGATAGTGTTGTCTAATCAGACCGAATTGAATCAAGCGGTTCTATAATTTCAGGAAACTGCTGCTTAATCTTCTTCGCCATCCAGGTAGCTTCTCTTATAGCTACGAAATATACTAAGAGAATACCTCCAACCTCCCAGAGCGAAAGGTTACGTATTGCTCTAGCTTTCACCCAGTCCGGAAGATATGGGATCAGGTGACGCCATTCGTAAGCATAAAGACAAATCAGTGCAAATATAACGATCTGCCTTACTAATAAACCAACCATATATTTAGGCACTGCCAGATTGCCGAAAAAGTCATCCGAGTCCTGGAAGGATAGGCCACACGTACAACAAAACATAAAAACGATATACGACAAAGTCACTGCGACTTGCCAACTCCAGATGTGGCTATTGAGCGGAAAATACAGAACGCAAAAGAAGACCCCGGCAATGACATGAGCCCAACGCCCGATCCACCATGAAGATATTTCCTCAGCTACACGTGGTTCCTGCTTGCCTTCGCTTTGATTGTTCAAATCAATATAGTCGTCAGGCATGCTCAGGCCGGCCTCTCAAACGATTATTGTACTGCTTGTACAACTCCACATTGTGCAGCGCCGCGGCTTATGCGGTTATTGTAGCTGGCGGTTATGAACTCACGGAAGAGCGGGTGCGGCTCTAATGGTTTGGATTTGAACTCTGGATGGAACTGGCAGCCCAGGAAGAATGGATTGCCGGGAATTTCGATAATCTCGACATAAGTTGCATCGGGAGTGGTGCCGCTCAACCGCAGGCCGCCACCAGTCAGCAGCGCTTCGTACTCGCGGTTGAACTCGTAGCGATGGCGGTGCCGCTCGCTGATCTCTGTGGCGCCGTAGGCGCGGGCGGCGAGCGAACCCTCTTGCAGGATGCAGGTCCATGCGCCAAGGCGCATGGTCCCGCCCATCTCTTCCACGCCCAGCAATTCACGCAGCTTGTAGATGATGCGGTGCTGGCTGGCGGGGTCGAACTCGCTGGAGTTGGCGTCCTTCAGGCCGCAGACGTTGCGGGCAAACTCGATGCAGGCGGTCTGCATGCCCAGGCAAATTCCGAAGTAAGGAACCTGCTTTTCGCGGGCGTAGCGAATGGCGTTCAACATGCCCTCGATGCCGCGCTTGCCGAAGCCGCCGGGGACCAGGATGCCGTCGAATCCTTCTAACTGCGATTCATAACTGCGGTCTTCTGGAGTCTTTGATTCCAGGCCCTCGGCTTCAATCCAGGTCACCTTGAGCTGGAGGTTTTGCGAGACCGCTCCGTGGGTCAGAGCTTCCTTGAGCGACTTGTAACTGTCCTCATACTCCACATACTTGCCCACGATGGCGATATGAACTTCGTCTTTGGGGTTGTAGCAGCGGTCAACCAATGCCTTCCACTCAGTCAAGTTAGCTTCAGGCGCTTCCTTGCGCAGGTATTTGAGGATGAGCGTATCCACGCCCTCCTGGGCAAAGCAGAGCGGCACCTCGTAGATGGAGGGAACGGTTTTGTCTCCGATGACGGCGCTCTCCTCGACGTTGCAGAAGGCGGCAATTTTTTGCTTGATCTCCCGGCTGAGGTTGCGGTCCGAGCGGCAGAGCAGAATGTCCGCCTGAATGCCGATGGAGAGCAGCTCCTTGACGGAGTGCTGCGTGGGCTTGGTCTTCAGCTCCTGGGCGGCGGCGATCCACGGCACCAGCGTGAGGTGGACAAAAACGGTGTTTTCGCGGCCCAGCTCCTGGCGCATCTGGCGGATGGCCTCGAGAAACGGCAGCGACTCGATGTCACCCACCGTGCCGCCGATCTCGACAATGGTCACGTCCGCGCCATTCGAGCTGACCTTGCGCATGGCATTTTTTATTTCATTGGTCACGTGGGGAATCACCTGAACCGTCTTGCCCAGGTAGTCGCCGCGCCGCTCCTTCAAAATAATCTGCTCGTAGATGCGGCCCGTGGTGTGGTTGTTGTCGCGGGAGAGCGGGGCGTGGGTGAAGCGCTCGTAGTGGCCCAGGTCGAGGTCGGTCTCGGCGCCGTCGTCGGTGACAAAGACCTCGCCGTGCTGGAAGGGCGACATGGTGCCCGGATCGACGTTGAGGTAGGGGTCGAACTTCATCATGTTTACGCGCAGGCCGCGGCTTTCAAGCAGGCAGCCGATCGAGGCCGCCGCCAGACCCTTGCCTAAACTGGACACAACTCCGCCCGTCACAAAGACATACTTTGCCGACATGGGTGCAACCTCATTCTTAGATTGTTGGGATTGGCCGTACGAGGTGGACACTATCGAGTATGACAGAGATGGGGGCGCGAGGGAAACAGAAAAATCGACCGCCTGAATATCGCGGCTGGCCACAGCCGTGAGTTTGTCTGGATTCAATAGCTTACGGAGCGACTAGCGGAAAAGGCGAAAGCCGTCAAAGCCTCATCCCGGCCTGCCCTTGCCTGATTGATGCCCGCATCCTACGATGCAGAATGGAGGGAAGCTAAAAATGACGACAACAGCTATGCAGCGGCGCAAACTGGGGTCGACCGGCCCCGAGGTCTTTCCCATCGCCCTGGGTTGCATGGGCATGAGCGGAATGTACGGCGCGACGGACGATACGGAGAGCCTGGCGACCATCCACGCGGCCCTCGACGCGGGCGTCAACCTGCTGGATACAGGCGACTTCTACGGCATGGGCCAGAACGAGATGCTGCTCGGCCGGGCGTTGCGCTTTCAGCGCCAGCAGGTGGTGCTCTCGGTGAAGTTCGGCGCGCAGAGGGCTCCCAACGGCGCGTGGCTGGGTTTTGACGCACGGCCTGCGGCGGTAAAGACCGCCCTGGCCTATTCATTGAAGCGGCTGGGTGTGGACTATATCGACATCTATCGTCCGTCGCGTCTGGACCCCACAGTGCCTATCGAAGAGACCATCGGGGCCATCGCGGAGATGGTCAAGGCAGGCTACGTGCGCCACATCGGCCTCTCCGAGGTCGGCCCGGAGACCATTCGCCGCGCCGCCGCCGTGCATCCCATCTCGGACCTGCAGATTGAGTACGCGCTGGTCAGCCGCAGTCCGGAGGCGAAGATTTTTCCCGCGCTCACGGAACTGGGTATCGGAGCCACAACCTATGGCGCCCTGTCGCGGGGACTACTTTCGGGTTCGCAGCCAGCCCCGTCCGGCGACTTCCGCGCCTACCTGCCACGCTTTACCGGCGCCAACCTGGAACGCAATCGGCTACTTGTTGCAAAACTCAAGGAGATCGCCGCAGGCAAGGGGATTACGCATGTGCAGTTGGCCATTGCCTGGGTGCTGGCCAAGGGCAGCTTTATCGTTCCGGTGGTAGGCGCACGCACGCGGGCGCAACTGGCCGAGAGCCTGGGCGCGCTGCAAGTAAAGCTCACCGCCGAGGAGCTTGCGGCTCTTGAGGCTGCGGTGCCGGCCGGGGCCGTGGCGGGAACCCGCTATGATGCTGCCCAGATGCGGGTTCTGGACAGCGAGAAGTAAAGAGGCAGCAGGAACTACATCGCCCCGCGGCTCGCCGGTGGAACAATCACGTTCATGCGCAGATACACCACCATCTGGCCGTAGTGGTCCATCACGTGCGCGATTCCAAAGGACGCCATGCCTGCGCGCGTTCCATGCGCGGTCTGCACAAAGGCATTCTCCGCGGTGATCGAGTCCACATATACGTGGGCCTTGGCGAAGGAATCCTTCAGAGCCTTCAAGATGTCGGCCTTGGTGGTGAGCTTCTCAATTGAATCCGTCATCGCCTTGGCGCCGGCTTCTGTGAAATCAGGGCCGCCGAAGAAGTAGTAGTTGGATTCGGCCACGTGCTTGATCTGCTGGGCGAAGGTGCGTACGTCTTTGAACTCGCCCAGGCTGGCTGGGGGCGCAAAGTTGAATTTGTCTTCCGGCATGGCCTCGGCGGCCGAGACGAACTGCTGCTCCATGATGCTGAGCACTTTGCCGTAGGTCTGTGCCGGCGGAATTGGCGTGCCAACGGCAGGCATGGCGGGAGCAGCCGGTTTGGCTGGCGCCGCTGCCTGGGCAAGAACGAGTGAAGATGTGGTGGACAACAGGCAACAACCGAGAATGACGCCTGCAATGCGGGGAAGCTTGACCATGAAATCTCCTCCTGCGGCCTGATAGCGGTTCTCCAATTGCTATACCCCGAAACCACAACCGCTGAGTGGCTTTTCCCTTTCCGGGGTCCCCGGCGATAGGTCTTCGTCGCCGGGGTGGAAGTAAAAGCCACCTTGCACAACATTGGAGAGAGCACGTGAATTGGAGAACCGCTCTAGCCGCGTGTAGAAACTTTACCAGATCACAGCCGGTTTTTAACAGCCGAGGACCGTTTTTCGTCCATTGAGCGCTAACCGGCCCGCGCCAAATATCTGTTCCAGTACAATTAACAAAAAGGAGCTTTTCGATGAAGCGAGTTTATATGGACGCCAATGCCACTACCCCTCTGCTGCCGGAGGTGATGGAGGCCATGCGCCCATATTGGATGGAATGCTTCGGCAACGCCTCCTCGATTCACCTCGACGGCCAGCAGGCGCACACCGCCATGGACCAAGCGCGCGTCACGCTCGCACGATTTTTCAACTGCCACGATGCCGAGGTGGTCTTCAACTCCGGCGGCACGGAGGGAGACAACACCGCCATCTTCGGGTTGCTGCATCCCGGCGACCACTTCATTACTACTTCAATTGAGCACTCGGCGGTTCTCCGGGCTGCGGACCGCGTGGCGCAGCACGGAGTCGAGACCACATTCGTCGCGCCCCAGCCCAGCGGGCTCATCGAGCCGACGGATATTCTTCGCGCCATCCGCCCCCAGACGCGCCTGATCAGCGTGATGCTGGCCAATAACGAGACCGGCGTACTGCAACCCGTGGAAGAGATCGGCAAGATCGCCGCCGATACCGGCGTCTTCTTTCACATCGACGCGGTGCAGGGCGCGGGCAAAGTCAAATTTGATGTCCGCCGCTTTGGCTGCCATCTGCTGTCCATCAGCGCGCACAAGATGCACGGTCCCAAGGGCACAGGCGCCATGTTCGTACGTCGCGGAACTCCGATTGAACCACTATTAGTGGGCGGCAGCCATGAACGCCGCCAGCGCGCCGGAACCGAAAACGTCCCCGGCATTGTGGGTCTGGCCAAGGCCGCCGAGTTGGCCATGCACTCGCTGGAAGATGGAACGATTGACCGTCTGGCAAAACTGCGCGATCGGTTGGAAGCTGGCATCCTGCAGATCTCCGGCACCGGCGTTAACGGCGGCTGGGATGGCGACAGACCCGTTTCCCGCGCGGCCAACACAACCAACATCTGGTTCGATCAGGTGGAAGGCGAGGCGCTGGTAATCTCTATGGACCTGAAGGGCGTGGCCGTCTCCGGCGGGTCGGCCTGCCACTCCGGCGCCACCGAGCCCAGCCACGTGCTGATGGCCATGGGCCTGGACAAGGCTCGTGCTCGCGCCAGCCTGCGCTTCAGCCTGCTCAAGACCGCGACCGAAGCCGATGTGGACTATGTGTTGAAAGTTGTCCCCGAAGCCGTCGAACATTTGCGTGCGATTTCGCCGGTAGCGGCGGGAACGCTGGGATAAGTCTTATTGAAGATGAGTTAGCGTTGTTAGCGGAGTTAGTTTCGCCCGTGCTAACCCTGCTAACTCCGCTAACAACGCCTTACAGAAGAACTTCATGACCGAGCGCAACATCATCGCCGTTGCCATGTCCGGAGGGGTGGACTCCTCGACGGTGGCGGCGATGCTCGCTCATGCGGGTGAGACGGTGGTGGGACTGACGCTTCAGTTATGGGATCAGACGCGGCTGGCCGGCAAGCACGGCATTCCCGATGCGCCCAAGGCTGGCCGTTGCTGCTCGCTCGATGATGTCTACGACGCCCGCCGCGTGGCCGAGCACCTGAAGATTCCCTACTACGTCGTCAACCAACAGGAGCGTTTTGAAGACGATGTTGTCCGGCCTTTTGTCGCCGAGTACCTCGCCGGGCGCACGCCGATTCCCTGCTCGCTCTGCAACAACCACCTGAAGTTTGACCAGCTTTTGAAGACCGCCCAGAGCATCGGCGCCAACCGCATCGCCACCGGCCACTATGCCGTGAATGAGTTTGACCCGCGACGCAACCGCTGGATTTTGAAGCGGGCCGTTGATCTGGCCAAGGACCAGACCTACTTTCTTTTCGGCCTGACGCAGGAGCAGCTTGCCCACACGCTCTTTCCGTTGGGGCGTATGACCAAGCCGGAGGTGCGCGCGTTGGCGCGGGAACATGGCCTGGCGCTGGCCGAGAAGCCCGACTCGCAGGAGATCTGCTTCATCCCCGGCGGCGACTACAAGCAGTTTTTGACCGCCTATCTTGAGGAGCAAGGTCAGCGGCTGCCAGAGACGGCCGGCGAACTGGTGGCTTCCAGCGGCGATGTGCTGGGTCGTCACGAGGGCATCTTCAACTTCACCGTGGGTCAGCGCAAGGGGCTGGGCGTCAGCTCGCCTTCACCGCTCTACGTGCTGAATATCGACCCGGTCTCGCATCGCGTCACATTGGGCGCAGACGAAGAACTGGCCACCAGCACGCTGCGCGCCCGCGGCCTGAACTGGATTTCCATTCCGGAGTTGATTGCGTCGATGCGTGTGCGCGTGAAGATTCGCCACCGCCATGAGCCCGCCTGGGCAACTTTGGATCCAGCCGGCGCCGACGAGGCCGTCGCCACGTTCGACGAACCGCAGCGCGCAGTTACGCCGGGCCAGTCGGCGGTTTTTTATGACGGCGATGAAGTCGTCGGCGGGGGATGGATTGTGTAGAGTAGTACCGCACAGCGCGGACCAATCATCAGGAACTGCGCGTCCCGCAAAACGGCTCTGCCAGGCCCGCCGGTCTTTCCGTGAAAGAGCGCGGCTAGCGCTGTTGCGCTCCGGACCCGCGCAGCGATTCGACGGCCGCCTTGACAAACGCTAAGACGCCTGAGATCTGCCGCATCGGCCGGCTGACAACATCGGTCACAAAGCCTCCGGCGCGGTCAGCGGTGTCCAGGACGCCGGAAACCATGTGATCCACGCGATAGCTTTGCTTCCGCACATTTTCCAGAATTTCCGTCACCGAGGATTGCATCTGCGCAGTTTGTACGCGCAGCCCGCGCGCAATCTCCGCCACGTCGCCGGCCGCCTCCTCAACCTTGGGCGAAACACGGGTCAGGAACCCCTGCGCGTTAGCGACGAGTTCCTGCGCGCTTGCAAGGGTTTCCCGCGAGCTGGCAAGTAGTTCCTGCGTGTCGTAGATGACGGGCATGAGCGAGGAACGCAGGCTCCCAATTTCTTCCCGGATGGAGCGCGCCGCCTTGCGCATGGTGATGGAGATTGCCAGCAGTATGAAGGTCTGCAGCAACACCGCCAGCCCGGTTACAACAGCAAAGGCGAGCAGGATGGTTTGATTATCCAGTTTAAGCATTGGCATTGAAGTGGTCTCGCTCAGTGAATCTACAGGCTCTGGCTCTGTTCTCTTACGCGCTCCCCAAAGCAGGCCGAAGCGTTATCTCCGGAGCCTGCGCTAGAGTCGCTATTTGACCTGCGCGCAGGGCTACGGACAAATGAAATGATACTTCTCAAGGCAGAATCGGCCCTTGACCGGAAGAAGCTCCGGCTCAAACTTCCTTGGGTTCGTCGGGAGTGGGGGGTGCCTTGTAGGCTTGGCGTCCGGCTTCAACGGCCGCGGTCACCCGGCCAGTCTGTTCGGTAACCAGGTTCTTGCCGCGTTCCACAAACTCTTCCCACTGCGCCCTTCCGCGATCCACAACATCGCGGCCGCGCTCCACATATTCGCCCATCTGCTCCTTGCCCTGATCCACCAGGTCTCCCATTTGTTCGGCGACTTGACGGGTGCGATTGCGCAGGTACTCGGTTCCCTCCCTGGCGCCTGAAATCAGATCTTCCCGGGTCTCGCGGCCGCTCTTGGGGGCATATAAAATCCCCACCAGCGCGCCGACGCCTAATCCAGCCAAAAACCACGCCAGACCATTAACCTTGTTGTCTTCTGCCATGATAAAAACTCTCCTTTTGCTCAGCTTGAAGATGGCCTGAGCGTATCAAATTCCCCGGTGTGGGGCAAACTGCAACCTCGTTGCCGTTCTTCCATGAACATCGGCGCTCATTCCTCAGTATAAGGAGTGGAAACGCGGAGTGTAAAACAAAGATAACTTTTCGCCTGGAAGAATAAACGGTCAATAACGCTCAGCCTGTCCGGTTGCCGCCAAAAAAGAGGCGCAGACCAAGGCCTGCGCCGAAAGTAATAGAAATCCACTGATTGAGAAAACCGCCTGTTCCTTACTCTTCCGTAATCGTTAACAAATACGAGTGAAATGCTGTCATGGCAGCGCAAGCAAGAATGCGTGCACACCCAGCGGGCATAGAACTGGACAGCTCCGCAGCCGCCATGTAGCGAGACGTGCTCGCTCCAAAGCAACTGCGGCCAAGCCGGTGGAAACTGGCGGCGGCTTTTTCATTCTCTGAGCCTGAGCTCAAATACTTGTCAAAGCCGCCGATGACACGCTTACGAGAAGCATCTTCGCGCAAATTGAGGGATGCTTCTCCGCTTCTCTTTGTTAGTTGACGTTCAATGTCAGTGTGGTGGTGCTCGACACGGCTCCCGAAGTTGCGGTCACAGTGATCGTGTAAGAGCTCGGTTGCGAGTTGGATTTCGAGGAGGAGGATTTGCCGCCGCAAGGCTAGCCATCTTTCAACGGAGAAACCTGCGTGTGCCGGTTTCAGTATCGGGGGCGGTGAGAGATGACCCGTTCGCCGCGCATTAGATAAATGCGAAGGATGTCCCAAAAATGGGCTGGTGTGCAAGAAGAGGAATTGACGGGGCAGACTCGCTGTGGCCAGAGCATAGCCGCCAACTCAAAGGCCCGCTTATCCGGCGTAAGCCGTGAGCTTGGCGTTTGTGGAACTACCCCCGACCAAGCCTCGTGCTGCGTGTGCCAGGATGCGAGAGGGATTCGTATCAGCAAACGCCCGTGTCGCTCCCATAGGGCATTCTTGATTTCCGCCAATATCGCCGTACCACTCAACGAAAGGTTCCTCGGGGCGAGGTCAAAGAGCGGATTTCGAGTTCCGGGTGTTTTACCAGCAATACTGATGCCTAGCTAGCACACACGAGAAAAAAGTTTCTGTTACGTTTTGATAATAAAAAACTTATCGACGGGTGGCGGGAGGACGCGTATTGAAATGTTCCTCAATCTGAGTGCCTGAGCGTCAAGTCAGGAGATTCATCTGAAACTGGAAGGTGGAGCATTCACAGCTGCACGGCATATGTAGGATTCCGTGCCTTTACCAGATCCGAAACAGATTCCGTGCGAAGCACTTGCGTTTCCGATGCAGTTTGGCTCAACGACTTAATAATTTTCTGATAATTGGCT
>OCZT010008060.1_pt1 | contig 10284 bp, 8 predicted proteins | sample 1539031 | NCBI WGS metagenome assembly OCZT01 (sample SAMEA3539308, study PRJEB22396) | soil metagenome | biome: tundra; feature: field; material: soil | place: USA | collected 2010-05 | depth 0.15 m
AGCGCGTGGAGCGCGTCCGCCGCGGGCAGGCCAGCGTGGCCGACGCCACCTTGCTTTACCAGCGCATGCTGCACATTCTGAAGCGGCGGGGCTACCAGAAGCCCCCCTGGTTCACTCCGGCGGAATTCGCCGCCTCACTCCCGCGCACGCCCCTGAGCGACTCGGTCGGCGAGTTCACCGGCACTTATAACGCACTGCGCTTCGGCGGTCACGCCGAGGCGGCGCCCAGGCTATCGATTCTGCTGGACCGTATGGAGCGGGAGTGACGCCTGGAGTAACCCGCTAGCCGGTTACGGGCTCTACGCTGTGCGGAACTTCCGACATGAGGGCCAGCAGATTGCGGTCGAGGTCGCGAAAGAAGGCCATCCACAGGTCGTGATGGGCATGCGCGCAATCATTGCCGGTTCGCCCTCGAAGGTCACGCCGCGCGCTGTGAGCTCCTGCTGCGCCTGGTGGATATCCGCGACCTTGAAGTAGAGGATCGAGCTCTTGCACCGGGGAGTGCCCTCTGGCCTGGGTTTGCCGTCGGGTTTCCCGGTCAGGCGGTACGCCGGCCGGGGCGGCCGGCAGTCTCAGCCAGGCGCTTCAGCAGATGACGGCAAGCGGCCACCTCGTCGGGATCCGACGGGTTGGCGGCCAGGGCGTCCAGCACGCTCGCCACGATTTCGCGGCGCTCCTGGTCGAGGCTTGTGATCTCCGGGCCGGTTCCCGTTCCATAGGTGTCGGGAACCCCGCCAACGGTGGGCGTGGCCCGAAGAAATGGTGGCGCTGGCATTGGCCTCACAATTGACTCATCGGACACCGCACGCCGGGCGTTAATGTTATGCGGCGAACCCGCCGATATGGTTGCTAGAGACCTATGATCCGGCTCACCCGCTTAAACCGCGCGCCAATGGTCCTGAACTCGGATCTGATTGAGCACATCGACGTGACGCCGGACACCGTAATCACGTTGACAACCGGCCAAATTCTGCGCGTGCGCGAGACCGCCGATGAAGTAGTGAAGCGCATCGTGGAGTTCCGGCGGCGAGTGCTCGACTACGACGCGCCGCCGGCCAGCGACGACGCGCCGCCGGCCAGCGAGTACGAACCGGTCCCCGATTGATCCCATGGCAACCACCGCAGCAGCCAAACCCACACCGATGGATGCGCCCGCGAGCGCTGCCACGAAGCCGGCAAAGTCAGGCGGGTTGCGGCCCGACATGGCAACCATCTCCGGAATCGCGCTGGCGATGGGCGGAATTATCGGCGGGCTGCTCCTGGAGAAAGGCAGCATCCAGGACCTGGCGCAGTTCACCGCCGCCATGATCGTGCTCGGTGGAACCTTTGGAGCGGTGCTGGTGACTATGCCGATGGCCACTGTGATACGCGCCTTCCGGGGACTGGGTGAGGTGTTCTTCGAAACCGCGAGCGACACCGCGGCGACCATCGACAGTTTGATTCAGTACGCCACCAAGGCGCGCAAGCAGGGAATCGTCAGCCTGGAGGTCGAGGCCGCGGCGATTGAGGATCCGTATCTGCGCAAAGCCTTGGGACTGGCGGTGGACGGCACGGACCTCCAGGAGTTGCGCAAGATGATGGAAATCGATATCGCGCTGGCCGAGCACACCGCGGAGTCGGAGGCCAAGGTCTGGGACGCGGCTGGAGGATATGCGCCGACCATCGGGATCATCGGCGCCGTGATGGGCCTTATCCAGGTGATGAAACACCTGGAGGATATCAAGGAAGTGGGGCACGGGATCGCCGTAGCCTTTGTCGCCACGGTGTACGGCGTGGCCTCGGCCAATATTCTCTTTCTGCCGGCGGCGGCCAAGCTGCGCACGCGGATGAACGAGGCTACCTTGCGGAAGGACATGATTCTGGAAGGCGTCATTGGGATCGTGGAGGGGCTGAACCCCACTTTGATCCGCATGAAGCTGGATGCTTACAACCCCCATCCGGGGGCCAAGAAGGCGAAGGCTGCGAAGGCCGTGGCCGCACCGGCTCCCGGTGCGCGGGCGAAGCGCGCGGCGCCCCCTGAGGCGGCCGCCGCCAAATCGTGAGGAGATACCCCCAGCCGTGAAGAGGAAGCCATGACCCGCAAAAAACACGCCGCCCACGCGAACCATGAACGCTGGCTGGTCTCCTATGCCGATTTCATGACGCTGCTATTCGCCTTCTTCGTCGTGATGTTCGCTTCCACGCAGACCGACAAGAACAAGGCCAAGGACGTCTCCGAGTCGGTGCGGCAGGCGCTCGAACACGGCCAGTTCAGCGCGGCGATTTCCACCGTGCTGGGTCGCGGAAAACATGAGGCAAAGAAGGCGCCTGTGAGCAAAGACATCACCCCCGAACGGGAGAACCCGAGTTTGCCTCCGCCCCCTCCACCCCAGACGCACCCTCCGGACCTTGCCAAATCGCTCGACGTCTTGCAGAAGGGGCTTGAAATGGACTTAAAGAGCGGCAAGCTGCAAGTCCGGCTGGACGCACGCGGGCTGATCATCAGCATGCGCGAAAAGGCATTCTTTGCCTCGGGGGACAGCGCCATCGCTCCCGAAAGCCTGCCGATGCTGGCCAAGATCGCGGCCGTAGTGCAGTCGCTGCCCAACTCGGTGCGCCTCGAAGGGCACACCGACGCCCGGCCGATCCATACCTCGCGATTTCGCAGCAATTGGGAGCTTTCGGCGTCGCGCAGCATCGCCATGCTGGAATTGCTGCGCGATCGCTTTCAAATTCCACCATCTCGCATGGCGGTGGCGGGCTACGCGGAGAACTCACCGGTCGATACCAACGACACCGACGAAGGAAGGGCGCACAACCGCAGGGTCGACCTGGTATTGCTGTCGGCTGGCGGGTTGACCTCGGAGCCGACGCTCTCCGTGATCACGCCGGCGATGACGGTTACGTCGGACGACCCGCCGGCAAAGGGACGCCCGCCGGCCAAGCGCTGAGATGGTGGGGCGGTCCATCGCCCTTTGTCGTCTGTCGAACTGTCGGGCTTCCGCGAGGTATGACAGACCACGCAAGGCGATGGTCTGTCCCACTGGCGGCCGGCTTAGAAGCTGGCCTCCACGATACGTTGAGCGGGCGGCGGAACCGGAGACTCGTATTCTAACGCCACGTGCAGGCTGTTGAGCTGGTCCTGCAGATGGGCGCGCTCGCACAGGGCCACGATTCGCGACCACTCCACCAACTCACCGACTTCCTTTAACCTGGCTTCGGACAACGATCCGCGGCTCAATTCCTCGGCCAGTCCGGCCGCACACTCCTGCCACAGGAACTGAGCCCGGCCAAATTCTCCCGAGTTCACAGCCTGGCGAATTGGTTCAAGCGGATTTGGTGACATGGTCGTTATTTGTATGTCGAGCTGGCGTTTTGCTGTGCCGAGAAGAGCCCGCTGAGATACGAATACTGCTGCTGCATGGAAGCGATCAGTGCATCGGCGGCGGCCATTTGGTTTTGCATCTGGAGTTGCATGGCATCCACCTTAGCTTGTTTCGCGGCAATGGTAGCGCCGAGTTTGGCGATCTGCGCCTTCATGTCCGTTTCGGAGGTCTTGAGCAGCCCTGTAACCGAGTCCTGCACGCTGGAGAGGGCATCGGTGGCCTGCTTCAGGAAGCCGCCACCAGCGGCGGTGCCGAAAAACGCGGTTATGCCTGCCGAACTGGTGAGATCGGCGGCCAACAGGGTCAAGGGGTTGTAGGTAATCTGGCCGTTGGTTTCCAGCTTCAATCCCAGGTTCTCCAGAACGTTGAACTGGCCGCTCGACGAGTAGGTGGCGATGCTGCTAAGAATTCCGGAGAGCTGGCTGACGATGGATTGTCCCTGTAGCGCGCCGCCCGACTGGCCCTGCTGTTTGAGCACTTCGGTCACGGCGGCGTTGTAGGCATCGGTGAAACCGGAGAGCGCGGTGTTTATCGCCGAAGTGGAACGCGTCACCGTAATACCCACCGGTGTGGTGCCATCCGGAGTGCCGCCGGAGGTCCCCACCAGGGTTGCCGTCACTCCAGTAGAGATAGTAATGTTGCGGGTGGCGCTGGCGTTGATGACGCCCGAGTTGTTGACCTCATAGGAAGCCAGCGCGCCGGCCGTCTGTTCGGTTTGGTAACTGGTTGCAGTGGTCTTCTTGATATCGTATGTGGTCCCGGAGGGACCTTGTAGCGCGATGCGGTAATCCGGGTTGCCGCCCGTCTCCAGATCTACCACCGATGCGTGGACCTGCCCGCCATAGAGCAAATTGATGGCGGCAGCTACGGAAGCGGCGCTATTGGAGTCCGGGGTGAAGGCGTATTTGGTGGTGCCGATCACCAGGTTATACGTACTGCGGCTGCCGCCGGCATCGGCCGTCTCATTCCAGTTGGCGGATGAGAGACTGAGGGCCGGGATCTGCTGGGTCTGGAGGGATGGCCCGAAGCTCTTGGCAAGGTCCAGAGTCATGGCGCCGCCCATGGGGCCATCGGTAGTGCTTTGCAGCGAAATGCGGTAGTCGTGGCTGCTGCCGGTTCCCAGATCGACCACCGAGGCACGAACCTGGCCGCCATAGGCGGTATTGATGGCGGAAACGACATCGTCCGCGCTATTGCTTACCGGCGTGATGAAGTGTTGGCTGCCGCCAATGGTGAGAGTGTAAGTGGCAGGGCTGCCGGAAGCGTCCCAGGACGCGGCGCTCTGGCTGACCGCGTAGCCGGTAGTGGCCTGCGTCTGAAGACTGGGGGGAGTGCTGGTGGGAATGTTGAGAATATCGAGAGTGGTTTGGCCCAGGGTCGCGCTTTGCAGCGATATGCGCGTGTCTGTGGGCGAAACGTTCACCGTGGTGGCCTGCACCAGGTTGCCGAAGCTCGCATTGATGGCATCGGCTACGGACTTGGCGCTGTTATCGGCCCCGGTGACGCTGTAATTCTGATTGCCCACCACCAGCGTGAATGTGGTCGGTTTATTCGCGACCTCCGGGACGTTCCAATTCGCCGCGGACATGCTGGATTCGTAGGCACCGATGCTGCTGACCTTCATGGAGTAATAGCCCTCTTGGGCGCCGTCGGCCACGCTTACGTTGAGCACGTTGGGGCTGGAAACCGAGGACTGGAACGACGACCCGCCGAGGGCCGATCCGATGGCTGCCACTGCCGATTGCAGAGCGGTGAACTTGGTATCGAGGGTGGTCAGCTCGGTGGATTGATCCGTCAGGGTGGTTTTGGAATTGGTCAACTGCGTGATGGGCAGCGTGGCAATCGCCACGGCGCGGCTGATCACGTTGGCAAAATCCGAGGAATAGGTGCTGCTGCCCTTGAAAAGCGCGCTAGTCGTACTGGTAGTTGCCATAAAATACTCCAGGGCCGGCATAGGAGATATCGTCCCATCCGGCCCGAAGCTTTAGGCCGGCGGAAGAACAACTCCTGAGGGAGGTCCTTCCGCCGGGTCAGTTACTGGTTACGATTAGCCCCTCAGTAGGCTGAGAACCGCCTGAGGAGCGGAGTTGGCCTGGGCCATGGCAGCAATGGAAGCCTGCGATAAGACCTGGGCCTTGGAGAGGTTGGCCGCTTGCTGCGCCACGTTGGCGTCGCGGATTTGCGATTCGGCTGCCGAGAAGTTGGTGATCTGGGACTGTGCCAGACTCACCGCGTAGGCCAACTGGTTCTGGCCCTTGCCGACGGCTGCTTGGGCGGAGCCCAACTGGGCGATGGCGCCCGCGATGGCGGTGACGGCCTGTAGGGCGTTCGCCTTGGTGTCCACGGACATGTTGGCGCCAGCGCCAACCGTGCCCACGGCGTAGTTCTTCGAAACACCGAGATCGACGCCGTCGGCGTTGGCGGTGCTGCCCACGCTCACGTTGAAGGTGGAAAGCGAGCTAATGAAGTTTATCTGGTCCGCGCCGCCGGAACCCTTCTCCTTCACGGCGGTGATCTTCTGCAGCGTCGCATTGTTGCTGGTTTGCAGTTGCGTGTTGATGTAGCTGATCGCCTGATCGATGTTGCGGCCCGCCCGGTCCGTCGAGGTGGACGTGGCGAGGTTCGTCAGGGTGATGGTCTTCGACTGCGCGTTGCCGCCCTGGTCGTTGCCGGAGATGGTGATGGCCTGGGTGTCGTTGCCGTATTGCAGCGCGCTGAATGCGATGGCATTCGTCACACTGCTTACGGTTGTGTTGGCCGAGGACGCGCCGCCCGCATCCACCATGTAGTTCAGCGGACCCGCGGTAGTCAGGTTGGCCGAGACGGCGGTGCCGGACGCCGCGATCCCCGCGGTGGTGAAACTCGCGCCGGATAGTCCGAAGCCGAGGTCGGCGTCGGCGGTCTGCCGGTTGGTCCCCACTCCGTCGAGGATTTTGCCAGAGGCCAAAGCGCCCGTGGGGCCGCCGGCCGCACCCTGGACCTGGAGTTGTGAGGCGGTGCCAACGGTGTCCGAAGTAATCTTGACGTGGTACACGCCGCTGCCGGCGTCTACCAGGCTGGCCGTGACAGCAATTGGAGAGGCTGCAAACGCGGTATTGAGCGCGTCCACCACGTTCTGCGCGCCGACCGCGCCAGCACCCGTGGTGTCGGTGTTCAGGGTGATGGTCTTCCAGGTAGCGCCGCCATCCACGCTGGCTTGGAATATCTGGTTGCCGCCACTGAAATCGATACCACCTGCGATGTCGGTTGAGCCGGTCATGGTCGCCTGCGCGGCGGTGCCGGAGTTGACGCGGAAGTTGGTGTTGTTGCCGGATTCCACGGTGAGCGTGTTGGCCGCCTGGCCGGAGTGATTCCAGGTGGCAGTCAACTGCGCCGGCTGAAGGGTGGAATCGCTCGAGAAGACGCCGTTGAGGTAAGCCGCCATGTCGGCGCCTGTGCGGTTGGTGCCGACGACGGCAGCATTGGTGCCCAGGAACGACACCGCCAGGGGGAAGTCCGTTCCGGGGACCGCGCCGGTGGCCGCGGTGCCGGCCAGAGCCGTGAGGGTGTGGCCCGAGCCCTTGTTGTCGTTGGTGATGGTGATGCTGTTATCGGCATTCACCGAGACGGTGGCGTGCACGTCGCCCGCAGTCGGGGTGCCGACGCCGGTCGCGGTGTCGATGAAGCCCTGGAGTTGGGTCGCCAGGCTGGCTGCCGTGGCGCTGGTGCCGGTACCAAATCCAGCCACGATGTTTAGGGGCGTGAGAGCAGAACTGACCGTTGCATTGACGGCAGGAGGTGCGTCCAATCTCACCCAGGAAGCCGATCCGACCGTGCTGGACGAGAATACCAGGTTGCCGGCGTTGATGCTGGCGACGATGCCAACGGTCGTCGTGCCGAAGCCACCGTTTGGAGCGCCAGCGACATAGTCGTTGAGGCCGGCGGCTTGAAGACGGGCATTCACGGCGTTCGCGAGTAGCAAGCCGGTGGTAAGGCCGGCGGACGGGGCAATGGTGATCGTCGTGGCGGCGGTGTGGCTGTCCGATGAAATCGTGAACTGATTGTTACCGGCCACGCCGCTCTGCAGGCCCGTGTGCGTTACGAGCTTCAAATTGGTGAGGAGGGAATCGTCGCCGGTATGCAGGGTGGTTGTGAGTTTCAAGTCGGTGGTGACGTTCAACGTGCCGCTGGTGACCTGGACGGTTTTGGCGTTGCCGGTCGCAGTGGAAACGATCGAGACGCGGTCGTTGTTCACACCGCTGAGGACGGCTGTGAATGTGGCATGTGCGGCTATGTTGATATCGTTCACCAGGTCCTGGGCGCTGGTGTCCTTATTGGCCATAGTGACGGTCACTGGGCCAGCGCCATCCACACTCACTGTAAAGACGTTGGCCCCGCTGTTGACGGTGGCGTAGTCAGTGGCGGTAAACGTCGCGGTGGCGGTGCCGGCCACCTTCGCGGCGCTCGCTAGCCCGTCGGTGAGGTTGACGCTCGAAGCCGTGCCGGTCTTGTTGGAAGTGACCCTGAGGAAGCCTCCGACTTCGTCGACGGTCGCCCCGGCATTCGCCGTGGTCATTGCGTCGTTGAGGGTCTTAGCGTAACTGCCACCCACCGTATTGTTGCCGTTGGTGTAGGTTGCGGCAGCCAGCGTAAATACCTGGGTGGGCCCGCCATCCACAGCCAACGAGAAGCTCAGGGCGTTGTTCACGATGAGCACGGTTGGGGCAGCGGTAGCAATCGCAGCTCCGCTAGTGACGGCGGTGATCGCCCCATACGTGGGGGCGCCCGCGCCGGTGAGGGTCGCGACGGAAGATCCGCTCAGGTTGCCGGCCACGGCAATACCGTCCACCTTGAAACTCACCGCGGCGTTGGTGCCGGCGATGATCTCCGGATTGGCGATGATGCTGGTGGTCACTTTTGAAGCAACCGCGTTGCCGAGGGTCAGATCGACCGCCACGTTGGTTGCGGCCGCGCCGTTGATGGAAAACTGCATGGTCGCCTGGTCGTTGGTGGCGGAAACGGGGGTGACGGCGCTGCCGGCGATGAACCGGTAGTCCACCTGGTTGGATTGCGTACCCTCGGTGGAGTTGGTGACAAACGAGCCGAGGCCGAGCAGGTTCTTGGTGTCGCCGGTCGCCATGACGTTGAACGATTCGCCGCGCGCACTGGTAAACACGAGGGGCGCAGCCGCCGAACCGGACAGTGAGATGCCGGCTGCCTTCAAGGCGGCGTTCGCCCCGAGCTGGGTTTTCAGGTCGGCGACGGCCGCGGTAACGTTGGTGTCAAGGGACTTGTCTAAGAAAATGTCAACCGGGGCGGCGAGACCGGCGCCCTGGATGCGGATGGTCACGCCGGCGCCGGCGGGAGCGAAGGCAGTGATGCCGGCCGCCGTGGTACCACCGGTCACGCTGTCCGCTAGGGCCTTGCCCGTGGTGCCGCTACTGTAGTTCCCCATCAATGCATTGGCCATGCGGTCGCCGGCTTGCACCTGGAAAGCCGCCGTGCTGGAAGTAAATGCCAGTTGTTGCGCTCCCGTGGCAGAATCCGTGTGGACGGAGGCCACGATGCCGGCTCTGGCGAAAGACGAACTGGCCTGCGAGGAGCCCGCACCGGCGCTGACGATCGCCGCATTGAGCGCCGTCACCAGCGAAGCGGTGTCGGAAACGCCCGAGAGGTTCACGGACACCTTCACCTTGCTGGCATCGGAGAAGCCCGATCCGTTAAAGTAGAAGTCCGTGCTGCCCGAGGTTGCCTCCGAAGCCGTATTGGTGCCGTCGGCCAGGAGATTGGCCACCGCGAGGGCGCCATTCCCGATATCGGCCGTCCCGGCGATGGCTTGCATACCCTTCATCCCGAGGCTTTGGCTATCGACCGCAGACGCGCTCAGGCCGAGGGTGACTTGCCCGTTTGACAGCGTCGAACTGCCGCTGCCCTGGCCCAAATAGACGTCCAGGCTCTTGGCAAACGTGCCTCCCGTGTTCAGGCCGATCGATTGCGCCTGGCGATCGATTTCCAAAAGGTCGTTCTGGAACTCTGCGTTTACGGTGGTGCGGTTGCCGGTAAACGTGCCGGAGGACGACTGCGTGGCCAGCGTCTTCAACCGGTCCAAGATCATCGAAATGTTGCTCATACCGCCGTCCATGATCTGGAGCTGCGCGGTGGCGTCATTGCCGTTGGCAACGCCCTGCGTCAGTTCCGCGACCGTGCTGCGGAATTTGTTGGCGACCGCGAGGCCCGCCGCATCGTCACCCGACTGGTTGATCCGGTAGCCGGAAGTCAACTGGGCGATGGTCTTGCTCTGGAATGCACTGGTGACGCTCAGGTTCTGCTGGGCGACCAAGGAATTTACGTTAGTTTGGATAGAGATCATTTTGAAATCCTTTCAAGTTTGGGCGCCGGCATCTTGCCGGACAACAACCTTTTCGGCCCAGTCTGGAAAGTTATGAGTTGCGCGTAAATCTTTTTTGGCGTGCGGGAAGAAGGAGTGGCCGCGGATGCGGCGAAGCCGGAACCAAAGAGGAAGGTCCCTGCGACGCAGAGAACACTTGCAGGGCCCTCCGTTGAAGCCCGCGGACCTGCGCGCGTGGAGATGGAGCGCGCTGGTACGCTGCGTCAAGGGCGTGAAGTACTACGCGTGGTACCCCGTGGCGGAGGCGCCCCTCGGCTGGAGCGACGAAAGCGGCGCCGCCAGCGAGCGCATTCCGGGGATGAGCTTCTGGGAGGTCATAAGATGCCGCGGACGGCAGCCGAAACCGGCGATCGCGGGCACACGTCCGGGCCGGGAGCGGTTGCCGGGTTGGAGCGAAGCTATTTCTTCCGTCCCGGATCGTTGAGGAAGCTAATCAACTCGCCGACGTCGCCCGGCTCCAGGTTGGGCCACGGGACGCCGAGCTTTTCGGCGCGCGTGTTCATGGCGGGGCCGTGGCTCCACAGCGCGGTG
>OCZT010008061.1_pt1 | contig 10283 bp, 10 predicted proteins | sample 1539031 | NCBI WGS metagenome assembly OCZT01 (sample SAMEA3539308, study PRJEB22396) | soil metagenome | biome: tundra; feature: field; material: soil | place: USA | collected 2010-05 | depth 0.15 m
CTACGCCTCGTTGCCGCCTTCCTGGCGGCTGGCTTCGAACAGGAACCAGGTGCGCCGCTCGGTTTCGTCGATGAAGGTTTCGAGCAGTCCGGCGGTGCCGGAATCCTCGTGATCGTCGGCGAGCTTGTGCGCCTTGCGCATCGCGGCGGCCACCTGCTTGTTGTCCTCCATCAACTCGCGCAGCATCTGGCGCGGCGGCACGAAGCTCTCATCGTTGTCCTGGATGGTCTGCAATTTCCCGATCTGCCCGATCGAGCGCAGCGTGGTGCCGCCCAGCTTGCGAACCCGCTCGGCCAGTTGATCGGTGGTGGCGAAAATTGCATCGGACTGCTCGTCGAGCATCAGATGATAGTCGCGGAAATGCCGGCCGCTGACGTGCCAATGAAAGTTCTTGGTCTTCACGTAAAGCGCGAAGGCGTCAGCCAGCAGCGTATTGAGCGACGCCGAAATCTTGTCCACCGCGGCCTGCGGCAGATCGGTCGGCGTATCGAGATCGGGCGAGACTTTGTCGGACCTGGCTTTGCTCACGATGGACCTTCCTGTTAGGAAACCGGACACTGACGGCAATGGACACGGATCGCCGGACGATCTAACGCATCATTCGCGCACCGGTTCCGTGACCGGAACCCCCATTTTTGCTGGATTGCCGGACCATGGACGACTGGATCGATTATTACGATTCCACCCATACAATTTACGCGAGCAGGCTGCATCGCGACCTGCATTTCCAGCTGATCGCCAGGGATATTATCGGCTACATCTCCTCGCCGGACGCGGTGGTACTCGATTATGCCTGCGGCGAAGCGCTGTACGCGGCGCGGGTGGCGGAGGCCTGCGGCAAGCTGTATTTGGCGGAGCCCGCGCCGGGCGTGCGCGGCCGGCTGATCGCGCGGTTTGCCCCCAACACGAAAATCAGGGTGCGCTCGCTGGATGACTTGCGGAAAATGGAGGAGAAATCGGTCGATCTCGTGGTGATGAATTCGGTGGCCCAATACATGACGCCGGGCGAACTCGATTCCGCTCTTGCGGTGATCCGGCGGCTCTTGAAACCCGGCGGCCGTCTGGTCTTGGGCGATATCCTGCGTCCCGAGGTCGGCATGGTCAGGGACGTGACTGCGCTGCTGCGCTTCGCCCTGACCCACGGCTTTCTGAAAGACGCCCTGACCGGGCTGGTCAGCACCGCGCTATCGGACTACCGGCAATTGCGCTCGCGCGTCGGCCTGCAGCGTTATGGCGAAACCGAGATGATTGCGAAGCTCGCGGCGGGCGGATTTACCGCCTCGCGCGCGCATTTCAATATCGGGCACAATCCGTGGCGGATGACGTTCGTGGCGCGGCACGCGTTCTGAACTTCACCCAGCAAGGTTAGGGTTAACGGACGGCAGACGTGGCTCACCGCGGCGTGATCGACGATGGTCGGCGTGGCCCGGTGGCGGAAAGCGTCGACGCGAGAGCAGTGCATTGCTCTATATCCTGGTTCAAATCCAGGCCGGGCCTCCAGCCTTCGCTGCTGCGCAGCTTCGGTTGGCAAGCCGGTTGCGACGAAGGCTGCCCGCCATAGCTCGAAGAGCGAAGGCGGGCCCCAAAATGCCGGTTGAAAGCGGCTTTAAGCCCCTTTCGCAGTTGCGAAATCTGGTCTAAAGACCACCCGCGCGCGAGGATGATCCCAAGCGCCGGGTGTAAGGGACGCGCGGTAGGCGCGCCCTTTTTTTGTGCCCAATTCCCTGTCCGTGAGACTTGATGCCCAAAAGAACCGACATCTCCACCATCCTGATCATCGGCGCCGGTCCCATCGTGATCGGGCAGGCCTGCGAATTCGATTATTCCGGCACCCAGGCGGTCAAGACGCTGAAGGACGAGGGCTACCGTATCGTCCTCGTCAATTCCAATCCGGCGACGATCATGACCGATCCGGAATTGGCTGACGCCACCTACATCGAGCCGATCACACCGGAAATCGTCGCCAAGATCATCGAGAAGGAGCGCTACATCATTCCCGGCGGCTTCGCGTTGCTGCCGACCATGGGCGGACAGACCGCGCTGAACTGCGCGCTGTCGCTGCGCAAGCAGGGCACGCTGGCAAAGTTCGACGTCGAGATGATCGGCGCCACTGCCGATGCCATCGACAAGGCGGAGGATCGCGGCCGCTTCCGCGAAGCCATGACCCGGATCGGGCTGGAAACGCCGCGCTCGGTGCAGATCAAGAATCTGCCGGACGCGCTGCGTGCGCTCGACGATATCGGCCTGCCCGCGATCATCCGGCCGTCCTTCACCATGGGCGGCACTGGCGGCGGCATCGCCTACACCAAGGCGGAGTTCATCGAGATCGTCGAGCGCGGCATCGACGCCTCCCCCACCGACGAGGTCCTGATCGAGGAATCCGTGCTCGGCTGGAAAGAGTTCGAGATGGAGGTGGTGCGCGACAAGAAAGACAATTGCATCATCATCTGCTCGATCGAGAACCTCGATCCGATGGGCGTGCACACCGGCGATTCCATCACCGTGGCGCCGGCGCTGACGCTGACCGACAAGGAATACCAGATCATGCGCGACGCCTCGCTGGCGGTGCTGCGCGAGATCGGGGTCGAGACCGGCGGCTCCAACGTGCAGTTCGGGGTCAATCCGGCCGACGGCCGCATGGTCGTGATCGAGATGAATCCGCGGGTGTCGCGCTCTTCTGCACTCGCTTCAAAGGCCACCGGCTTTCCAATCGCCAAAGTCGCCGCCAAGCTTGCGGTCGGCTACACGCTCGACGAGATCGCCAACGACATCACCGGCGGCGCGACCCCGGCCTCGTTCGAGCCGACCATCGACTACGTCGTCACCAAGATCCCGCGCTTTGCATTCGAGAAGTTTCCCGGCGCCTCCACCACGCTGACCACCTCGATGAAGTCGGTCGGCGAAGTGATGGCGATCGGACGCACCTTTCAGGAGAGCCTGCAAAAGGCGCTGCGCGGTCTCGAAACCGGGCTGACCGGGCTTGACGAAATCGAGATCGAAGGCCTTGGCCGCAGCGACGACAAGAACGCCATCCGCGCCGCACTGGGCACGCCGACGCCGGATCGGCTCTTGCAGGTCGCCCAGGCGATGCGGCTCGGCTGGAGCAACGACGAGATCTTCACTTCCTGCAAGATCGATCCGTGGTTTCTGGCGGAAATGCGCGGCATCGTCGAGATGGAGAGCAAGATCAAGAAAAGCGGCCTGCCCGCCAACGCCTTCGGCATGCGGACCCTGAAGGCGATGGGTTTTTCCGACGCGCGGCTTGCGGTGCTGACCGAGACCACCGAGGCCGATGTGACGGCGCAGCGCCACGCGCTCGGGGTTCGCCCGGTATTCAAGCGCATCGACACCTGCGCGGCGGAATTCGCCTCGCCCACCGCCTACATGTATTCGACCTATGAATCGCCGTTCGCGGGCGCCCTCGCCGATGAGAGCGCGCCGTCGGACAAGAGCAAGGTCATCATTCTTGGCGGCGGACCGAACCGGATCGGCCAGGGCATCGAGTTCGACTATTGCTGCTGCCATGCCTGCTTCGCGTTGCACGACGCCGGTTATGAAACCATCATGATCAACTGCAATCCGGAAACGGTATCGACCGACTACGATACCGCCGATCGATTATACTTCGAACCGCTGACCGCAGAGGACGTGCTCGAAATCATCACCACCGAACGGCAGAACGGCACCCTGCACGGCGTGATCGTGCAGTTCGGCGGTCAGACCCCGCTCAAGCTCGCCCGCGCGCTGGAAGCGGCCGACGTGCCGATCCTCGGCACCTCGCCCGACGCCATCGACCTTGCCGAAGACCGCGACCGCTTCAAGCGCGTGCTCGACAAGCTGCGCCTGAAGCAGCCGAAAAACGGCATCGCCTATTCGGTCGAGCAGGCGCGGCTGGTGGCCGCGGACCTCGGGCTGCCGCTGGTGGTGCGTCCGTCCTACGTGCTCGGGGGCCGCGCGATGCAGATCATCCGCGAGGAATCCCAGCTCGGCGATTACCTGCTCGGCACCTTGCCGGAGCTGGTGCCGGGTGACGTCAAGGCGCGCTATCCCAACGACAAGACCGGCCAGATCAATACCGTGCTCGGCACCAATCCGCTGCTGTTCGACCGCTATCTGTCCGACGCCATCGAGATCGATGTCGATTGCCTGTGCGACGGCAAGGACACCTTCATCGTCGGCATCATGGAGCATATCGAGGAAGCCGGCATTCACTCCGGCGATTCGGCCTGCTCGCTGCCGCCGCATTCGCTCGACGCCCAGATGATTTCCGAACTGGAGCGGCAAACCCGCGAACTGGCGCTCGGCCTCGACGTGGTCGGACTGATGAACGTGCAGTACGCCATCAAGGACGGCGACATCTACGTGCTCGAGGTCAATCCGCGGGCGTCGCGCACGGTGCCGTTCGTCGCCAAGGTGACCGGCATGCCGGTGGCGAAGATCGCAGCCAGGCTGATGGCCGGCGAGAAGCTCGTGGACTTCAATTTGAAGAAGCACAGGCTCGGCCATGTCGGCGTCAAGGAGTCGGTGTTCCCGTTCGCCCGCTTCCCCGGCGTCGATACCGTGCTCGGTCCGGAGATGCGATCGACCGGCGAGGTGATGGGCATCGACCGCTCGTTCGAAATCGCATTCGCCAAGAGCCAGCTCGGCGGCGGCACCCGCGTGCCGCGCAAGGGCACGGTGTTCGTTTCGGTCCGCGAGATCGACAAGACCCGGATCGTCGATGCGGTGCGGCTGCTATTCTCGCTTGGTTTCAAGGTGATGGCCACGTCGGGCACCCAGCGTTTCCTCGCCGACAGCGGTGTTCCGACCGAAAAAGTGAACAAGGTGCTGGAGGGACGGCCGCATATCGTCGACGCCATCACGAATGGCGACATCCAGCTGGTCTTTAACACCACGGAAGGGCCGCAGGCGCTGGCCGACAGCCGCTCGTTGCGACGTGCTGCCCTCTTGCATAAAGTGCCATATTACACCACTCTTTCGGGTGCCGTGGCGGCCGCGCAGGGCATCCGCGCCTATCTGGGCGGGGACCTTGAGGTCCGCACGCTGCAGAGTTATTTTTCCGAAACCTGATCGTTGGCCGGGCTTTGCTCCGGCAATTGATCGGCAATGAAGCCCTCGTGACTGGAACTCGCCAGCCATGAGGGTGTTCTGTTTCGGCGTTTGTGCGTGCCGCGGATTGGACCGCATGAAGTTGAAGGACGAAGAGCGATGATGGAAAAGGTTCCAATGACCGCCGGCGGTTATGCCGCCCTCGAGGTCGAATTGAAGCAGCGTCAGTCGGTGGAGCGTCCGCGCATCATCGAGCATATCGCCGAGGCGCGCTCGCATGGCGACCTTTCGGAGAACGCGGAGTATCACGCCGCGAAGGAAGAGCAGTCCCACAACGAAGGCCGCATCGCCGAGCTGGAGGACAAGCTCGCGCGCGCCGATATTATCGACATCAGCAAGCTGTCCGGCGACACCATCAAGTTCGGCGCGACCGTCACGCTGATCGACGAGGACACCGACAAGAAAGCGGTGTGGCAGATCGTCGGCGAGCCGGAAGCCGATGCCAAGAAGGGCCGCATCTCCATCACCTCGCCGCTGGCGCGAGCGCTGATCGGCAAAAAGAAGGGCGCCTCCGTGGAAGTCGTCGCGCCCGGCGGCGCCAAGGCCTACGAGATCACCAAGGTCGAGTGGCGCTAGAGTCTGATTCAACCAAGTTGAATCAGACTCTAGCCTTATTTTTTTGTTTGAGCATGATCTTTTCGGAAAACCGGTTTCCACTTTTCCGGATCATGCTCCAGAATAGCGCTTTGAATGTCGCAACGTGACGAGGGGCCGGGACAGCTTCCCGGCCCTCTATCTTTGATGTCGCTTCGTTGACAGCGCCGTGACGGAACCGGCATCAGCGGCTGGCATGGCGCCGCAAACACTTTGCCGGCGGCATTATTCCTTTGCTGCTTTGCGAAACGCTGCCGATTTCTTATGCCGACATCCTTTCCCTGGGAGCCGCGACGCGATACGAATCGAGCGCGTCAAACTTGGGGGAAACAATCATGAATGAAACAATGGCGGCATGGGCGCCGCGCGCATTGAGCGTGTTTCGCATTTTTACAGGGCTGATGATCATCGAGCACGGCATGGGAAAGCTGATCGGCTTTCCCGCGCTCCCGGCCTACGCCAACATCCAGCCGCTGTCGCTTTTGGGCGCAGCCGGCTTCATTGAACTGATCGGCGGCGCATTGCTGATCCTCGGCCTGTTGACGCGCCCGACCGCTTTCATCCTCTCGGGTGAAATGGCGGTCGCCTATTTTATGGTTCACGCGCCAAAGGGCTTCTACCCGCTGATCAACGGCGGCACGCTTGCGATCATGTACTGCTTTGCCTGCCTCTATTTGTCGACCGCGGGCGCAGGTCCATGGAGCGTCGACGCTGCGATGAAACGGGATTGAGGGGGCGACCATGGACAAGTTCAACAAATTGCTTGCTGCCGGCGAGCCGATGGTTCTCAGCATCTTCCGGATCATCACCGGCCTGCTGCTGTTTCAATATGGCGTTGCGAAACTGCTGAAATTTCCGGCGGTGCCGGTGTTCGAGAAAGTGCAGGCGCTTTCGCTTTACGGCGTCGCCGGCATGTTTGAACTGATTTTCGGCGGACTCCTGATCCTCGGTCTGTTCTCGCGGCTCGTGGCCTTCATCCTGTGCGGTGAAATGGCGTTCGCCTATTTCATCGGACATTTTCCAAAGGGCTTCATCCCGCTGCTGAATGGCGGCAATCTCGCGATCATGCTGTGTTTTGCCTGCCTCTACCTCGCCTGCGCCGGCGGCGGGCCGTGGAGCCTCGATGCGATGATGCGAGGCAAGCGCTGATAAACACCGTCATTCCGGGATGGTCCGAAGGACCAGACCTCAGATGTGCAATTGCACATCTGAGGATGCGCCGCTTGGCGCAGGCCCGGAATGACGGAAAATAGCTTCAGCCCGTGACCTTGAATTCGAGCGGCACCGCGGCTTCGTATTTCGAATTGTGCAGCACCAGCGATGTTCTGACATTGCGCACATGCGGCGCCGCCGTCAGGTGCGTGACGAAATCCTGAAAGGTCGCCATGTCAGGCGCCACGCATTTCAGAATGAAGTCGACCTCGCCCGACAACATCCAGCACTCCCGCACCAAGGGCTCGCCGCGCACGAATTCCTCGAACGCGCGCAAATCCGCCTCGGCCTGACTGGACAGGTGCACCGAGGCGAACACCGTGACGTCGAAACCGAGCCGGCGCGGATCCAACAGGCCGCGATAACCCTGGATGTAGCCCTCTTCCTCGAGCGTTCGCACCCGGCGCAGGCAGGGCGGCGGGGAAATTCCGACCCGTTTGGCCAGTTCGACGTTGGTGATTCGGCCGTCGGCCTGGATCTCGCTGAGGATTTTAAGGTCGATCTCGTCAAGATTCTTCGACACGCGGGTCCAGGTCCTGGGCTGACTGGGTTTGCGGGCAATACCGGTAATAGTCTTAGCGCAGCTGGCGCGCCTTGCGCAATTTTATTGCGCGTGCGCTGCGCCATTTATCCCTCATACGGGGAAAATTCGCTGATATGGATTGCAATTCTTGCATAGCTCGCCAGATGCCTTATCTTGGATTTGACACTTTCGGCGCCGTTGCGATGCCTTTCCAGGGCGTATTCCGCTTAAGCGCTGACCAAATTCCCTTAAGAGAGGGATCTGCCTCATGCCCGCCCCCATCCACGCCAAGGTCGTCATCATCGGTTCCGGCCCGGCCGGTTACACCGCTGCGATCTACGCCGCCCGTGCGATGCTCGAACCGGTGCTGATTCAGGGCATTCAGCCCGGCGGCCAGCTCACCATCACCACCGACGTGGAGAACTATCCGGGCTTCGCGGACGTCATCCAGGGACCGTGGCTGATGGAGCAGATGGAGAAGCAGGCCGCCCATGTCGGCACCAGGATCGTCACCGATCTCGTCACCAAGCTTGAGCTCGCGCAGCGGCCGTTCCGCCTGACCTGCGACAGCGGCGACGTCTATCTCGCGGAAACCGTCATTCTGGCCACCGGCGCGCAGGCGCGCTGGCTCGGCACGCCGTCGGAAGAAAAATTCAAGGGCTTTGGCGTGTCGGCCTGCGCGACCTGCGACGGATTTTTCTATCGCGGCAAGCAAGTCATCGTGGTCGGCGGCGGCAACACCGCGGTCGAGGAAGCGCTGTTTCTCACCAACTTCGCCTCTCAAGTGACCATTGTGCATCGCCGCGATCATTTCCGCGCCGAGCGCATCCTGCAGGATCGCCTGTTCAAGCATCCCAAGATCAGGGTGGTCTGGGACAGCGCCATCGACGAAATCTGCGGCACGGAGAATCCGGGCAAGGTCACCCATATCAGGCTGAAGAATGTCAAGACCGGCGCGCTGACCGAATTGCCGGCTGACGGCGTGTTCATCGCGATCGGCCACGCGCCGGCGACCGAACTGATCCTCGGCCAGATCAAGCTGAAGCCATCAGGCTATGTCGAGGTGGCGCCGAACTCGACCGCGACCTCGGTGCCCGGCGTATTCGCCGCCGGCGACGTCGCCGACGAAACCTACCGGCAGGCCGTCACGGCCGCGGGCCTCGGCTGCATGGCCGCCCTCGAGGCCGAACGCTTTCTCGCCTTGCGCGCGAGCGACCGCGCGGCGGCGGAATAATCATGGCTCGAACTCGCGACGGATTTACCGATATGGACTGGGACAAGCTGAAGGTGTTTCACGCGGCGGCGGAAGCTGGCAGCTTCACGCATGCTGGCGAGCAGCTCGGCCTGTCGCAATCGGCCGTATCGCGGCAGGTCAGCGCGCTGGAGCAGGAGCTCTCGGTTTCGCTGTTCCATCGCCATGCGCGCGGTCTCATCCTCACCGAGCAGGGCGACCTCTTGTTTCGCACCGCGCATGACGTGTTCATGCAGCTGCAGGCCGCGCGCGCGAAATTGACCGACAGCCGCGAGCGGCCGAGCGGCGATCTCAAGATCACGACCACCCCCGGCGTCGGCATCAACTGGCTGATCCCGCGGCTCGGCGAATTCACCGCGCTTTATCCGGAGATAAGGATTTCGCTGATCGTCACCGACGAGCAGCTCGACCTGTCGATGCGCGAGGCCGACGTCGCGATCCTCACCCGCAAGCCGACGCAGCCCGACCTGATCCAGCGCAAGCTGTTCGCGATGGGCTTCCATGCCTATTGTTCGCCGGAATACATCAAGCGGTTCGGGACGCCGCGCACCCTCGACGAACTCGATGCGCATCGCATCATCACGCTGAGCGACGGGCAGGTCGCGCAGCACCTGCAGAACCGCAACTGGCTGATCGAGGCCGGCCGCAATGGCTCGGGGCCGCGTGAAGTGTATTTCAAGGTCAATAACATCCTCGGACTGGTGCGCGCGTGCCAACAAGGGCTCGGTATCGCGGCGCTGCCGGATTATCTGGTCGAGGAAAATAACCGCCTGGTGCAGCTGTTCGGGGAATCGGACTCGATTCAGCTCGATACCTATTTCGTCTATCCCGAAGAGTTGAAGACGGTAGCGCGGGTGCAGGTGTTCCGCGACTTTGTGGTGAGCAAGGCGCAGCGCTGGCCGTCGTGATCTTTCATCATCAGCCCCCGGTCTCCGCATGACTGACATGCGGCGTGGGTGGTTGCTGCAGGGCACCGACGAGGACCATAATGTTTGCACGCTGAGCATTCGCGTTGCGCATATGTCCCCCTCCTCCAAGTGGCGCGAACGCTCAGTAATCCCTCTTGGAAGGTGATTGTGTCGGCCTCACGTGGCCAATACCTTAAGCCGGGCTCTTTGGAGCCCGGCTTTTTTTTGGGTGCGGAACTCCTGCCCGGCAACAACTGCCGTCATCGCGAGGAGCGCCAGCGACGAAGCGATCCAGTCCTCATCGGATCGCCCCTGGGTTGCTTCGCGGAGCCTGTCATCGGGGGCGCATTCGCGCGCCCCGTTGGCTCGCAATGGCGGCTGCATGCATACGGTTGCACCTATTCCATCCATTGACAGGTTCGGCGTCGCCAATCATCATTTGCGAATGATTATGAGTCTTTGCATCGCGGCGCCGTCGAAAAAAGCTCCCCTGCCGGGGACTGGAGATCGACGCGTGCGATAGGCTTCTCGCCCAACACCGATCCCGAAAACCCCGCCGTCTGGACGGGGGTTTTTTTATGGTCCCGTCTCCGGCTCAAAATCTCAAGGAGACGGACCAATGACTGAGCTTCGAGCTTCCGATCCTCGAACTTCCGATCTTCAAGCTTCCGATCTTCGAACTTCC
>OCZT010008062.1_pt1 | contig 10281 bp, 7 predicted proteins | sample 1539031 | NCBI WGS metagenome assembly OCZT01 (sample SAMEA3539308, study PRJEB22396) | soil metagenome | biome: tundra; feature: field; material: soil | place: USA | collected 2010-05 | depth 0.15 m
CTTTGTTTTTATAATACTGTTTAGCAAATTCTAACACGTTTATGGATGAATGAGGATTAATAGCCGGACCTCTTGACCAGGTTTTTCCTTCAAACCATTTTTTTGCCGATTCTATATTTAAAGTATCTGATTTACTAATCTGACTAAACGAACAGGTTGAAAATATTATCAGCAATAATGCAAATAATGTGAAGTTTTGTTTTAAATTTTTCATAATATATATTTATTTGTTATTGGTTTTTTATTTCTCTCAAATCAAAATTTGTCCACCTATCTAAAAATAATTTCCAATACTAATTTATAATAAACTGAGCTAATAATTCCTCCATGAACTGAGAGTGTTGATCCCTTATAAATTCGGTAGAAAAATAATAATGTATAAATTACTAATGCATCTTATGCAAAATAATAATGTAGTTCGTCAACTAAGAGCTGATATATGTCGAAATGTGAAATTTTCCATAAAGGTATAGGTTTATGGAACAGATTTTTTGGTAGGTTAAGTCCTTATTTTTTATGGACATATAAAGTGCATATTTCAAACACCCTTTATAGAAAGGTATTGTAATAGTTCCATTTGATATACAAGGAAGGGAGCAGGTTCAAATAGTAGATATGTTGGTTTTTTTATTTCCCTGAAATAATATTGTTAATATCCTGAGTAATTTTCCTTTTGAATTCTTGCCATGGGATCGCATTACCATATCCCCATATATCATTTTTGTCAATAAGAATATCGTTTATAATTTGAGCTCTTGAGTAATTGTTTGCCTTACTTGCGTTGAACCTTATCCTTGATAAATCAAACCTATTAACAGAATCCCGTACCGATAAACCGACACATACCGTATCACCAATTTCAATACCATTAGGGGTACTATGATCTCTATTTGGATTTAGCCAATAGAAATATGTTAAAGTATCTCCAGGTTTGAATATATTTTTTCCTTTAAGAATATCTAAAATTGTAGCGGTTGACATAATTCCTGTGCTGTACCGCCCACCAGCCATACTCAATGTGCACAAGATTGGTTCGGTCAAAATTGTCCAAATCATGAAGATCCTTGTGTGCCTACAGGGCTGAATTGATTTGAAGGGCTTATGCCCTTCTTTAATTTAAATATTATTTGAATATCTCATTCTCAATGCCCCCTTATTATAACTTATATAATATTAAATTTGATAGATTATTGATCTCAATTCTAAGCCTGATATTCCTAACTTCCAGTTTATTGAAATTTGTATCATTAAATAATTTTATTTCTGAAAATGAATTAGTATTTAAGACTATTTTCCCGCATAATTTAATAACTCCTATATCCATATTATTTTTAGTATATGAATTTACTTTGGGTATAATACTTTTTATTAATTTTATGATTAAGATTAGTATTCATTTGGCTATACTGACAATTATTTTTTTCATAATAATCAATATCACCAGGCTTTTTATTTCTCCTCAGGAAACCTGCGGATGTTTTGGAGAGATAATTAACTTGAAAATAATTGATTCTCTAGCACTGGATATATTTATGTTAATCATTTCATTTTTCGTAATGCGACGGACAAATAATAGAATTAACATGGCTACTTCCAAATTATTGACTTAACTTGGGTTTTTTTCTTTTATCAAAAATGATTGGATTATTATTCTTAATTATATTTAAATTACTCATGTTGAATATATATTTAAATAATTGAGGAATATGAGCAAGGTCTTTTCTTCTATTTTGACTATTATATTTATTACTACTTTTATTTATTTATTTCAACTAAATATCTATGCGCAGACCAGGATTTCAGGTAAAGTATCAGATGCTGAATCAGGGGAAGTTTTAATAAGTGCAACAATTCAATTATTCGATGCTAACCAGAAAACTTCACACCCTTTAAGAGGAACTTCAACCAATATATATGGACTCTTCTCACTTCCGGATGTAAAGCCGGGAACATATTTCCTTTCAGCTCAGAGTATTGGCTACAAAACCAATTCTACAAATATTGAAATATCAGACACTTCAAAAAATATTTACTTAAATATCCGGCTAAAGATGTCAAGCATTGAATTAAATGAAGTAGTAGTTGAATCAAGTCGTGATTCCAATCTCTCAATTAGTTCTGTTGATCTCTCTCCACAATTCTTAGAGAAGCTGCCTTCAAAGGGATGTGAAATAGATCTGTTTGGCGCTTTACAGCATATTCCCGGTGTAACTACATCATCCGAAATGTCAAACGGACTTTATGTAAGAGGTGGCTCTCCTGATCAAACCCTTACAATGATAGATGGAGTTGTAATATATAATCCGTTTCATTTAGGTGGATTTGCTACCTCCTTTAATACCGATGCAGTCAAAAGTATTAAGTTAATTAAAGGAGGGTTCCCTGCAGAATACGGTGGAAGGTTATCAAGTGTTCTTGATATTACACTAAAGGAGGGTTCGCGGTCTAAGTTTTCAGGATCAGGTGCCCTGGGTATGATTGGTTCAAGAATCAACATGGAAGGTCCGCTAAGCAGCAGCGCTTCTTACATTATAGCAGGAAGGGTTAATTACCTGAAGGATGTTCAGCCGGTTGTATCAAACAGTGAAATTGTCCCCTTATATAATTTCTACGACCTTAATGCCAAGTTCAATTATTATCTTTCTAATTTTGATAAGATCAGCATCTCAGGCTTTTTAAGTAATGATAATTTAGGTCAACCGAAGGATAGTAAAGATGCAGCTTATAATATCTCATGGTCAAATGCCACAGTGAGTATCAACTGGTTAAATATTACCTCAGATTCTAAATTTACAAGACTCGCATTAAATTATACTAAATATAAACTTAATACACTGATACAAAACTTAGCTCCCAACAGTTTCAGGCAGGACTTTTATTCCAATTCAGCTATACAGGATTTCAGCATAAGGGGAGACGGTTCCTATATAAGCACCGAAACCCATACCTTAAAAACAGGAATAGAATTTACATTCCATAATTTCGACCTTATTAACAATGATTACTTTGTAACTGCTCTTCAGAGTGATGAAAGGTTTAAGACAAACATTAATTCATTTGAAGCTTCCACCTATATACAGGATGAATGGAGGATAACTTCGCTTCTTAACCTAAATCTTGGTGTTCGGATTTATGCATTCCCTGAAGCGAGGTATTTCAGTCCTGAACCTAGAATATCATTATCATTTGCAGTGACTGATAAAACATTTCTGAAGGCAGCATTTGCTACAGGGAATCAGTTCCTTCATATGATAACCAGAAACGATGTACTGCTTCCAACGGATATTTGGTTTCCTTCAACTTTAGTTATTAAACCAAGCAATGCAAGGCAGTATGTTGCCGGATTTGAAACTCAGTTTGCAGATGGTGAATATCTGTTAACTGTCGAGGGTTATTATAAAGAGATGTTTAACCTTTATGAATACAGCGATACCGCAACATTTACAATAGAAGCTCCGATAGAAGAGCAGTTTGCAAAAGGCAGGGGAACTGCATACGGGATGGAGATATTTTTTAACAAGAGAGCAGGGGACTTTACAGGATGGATTGGTTATACGCTCGCATGGACAAGACGATTCTTTGATCAGATAAACGGTGGGATTCCTTTCTATCCGCGTTATGACAGGCGGCATGATATTTCCATTGCATTGGTTTACAGTCTGAATCAAAATATTGATTTCGGGGCTACATGGATTTATGGAACAGGACAGGCATTTACAATGCCCACCGGGGAATATTCATTCCAGGGAGTATATGCAAATGCAAACAATGGAAATCCCAACAACATGTTTCTGGATTATACAGGAAGAAATGCTTATCGTCTGCCGGCATATCATAAACTTGATCTTAACATAACATATAAATTCTTATGGGCTAGTATGCCGTTTGACCTGGCACTGAATATTTATAATGTCTATAACAGGGCTAACCCATTAGGCAGATATTTAAGTTACCAGAATAACCCTACAACCAATAAACCGGAACCGGTTCTGAAACAGTTTACTCTTTTTCCATTCTTACCTACTCTAAGTTTAGGAGTAAAATTCTGATGAATAAATTATTTATGTCAGCAATATATTTTATCATATTGCTTCAGGGGTGTAAACAGGAATCTGTTGTTGTTAATGATCTTCAGTTTGAAGAAAAATTAGTTGTAAGAAGTATGTTAACTGCAGGTCAGCCGATAAGAGTTTACTTTTCTAAAACAGTTCCTGTTTCGGGCAGTTATAATCCGGATGATTTTATTGTAAAAGATGTAATTGCCTCTATCAATAATGAAAATAATTCATATAAATTAACTTATGCCGATAGTGGTTATTATACTTACCCCGGACTTAATGCTTCAAACGGTGAGACTTATAGTTTAAAAGCAGACTGGAAAGGCAAACAGTCCACTTCACAGACAATTGTCCCTTTCTCAACACAGTATCAGAATGCAAAACTTGTTACTGAAGTTAATGGAACTGACACAACATATTCCCTTCAATGTATGCTAACCCCAAGAACAGGAGCGGTGTATGGTGTTACATGGGTAATAATAAATGCTGATTCAGTATTTAGGTTGGAGGATACTGTAATACCGGAGCTGTTGAGGGAGCAGGATAAAAACCTGCTTAATCTGCTTATTCTGAAAACAAGAAATATTCCGAATGAGTTAATAAATAAGTGGAGAAAATCTCTTTTTATAAGAGTTCATGCATTTGATGCACAATATTATAATTTCTTCCTTACTCAAAATGCAAATACAGCAACAACAAATGTATTTAACCAAAGCAATATAAGTTTGAGGTGGAATGTAAAAGGTGGCGGGATAGGTATGTTTATTGGCGAAACAAATTTTATTATTAAAGTTAACTTATAATATTTGAAATTCATGAAAACCATTTTAATTATAGTAATTATAGCTTTCGGTTTAACCGGTTCGTATCCCCAATATATAAATCCGAAGTTAAATAAACCTACAACAAGTTATAGTTTTCAAAAAATAGATATAAACCAGTGGAAATATTGGATATCCAATATGGGGCAGGCTGCTACTATTTTTCATGGCATAATGCGGCCAGCGGACCCGGGAGGATTTTGGCCGGGAGGAGGGCAGGATCCCTTAAAAAGTCCAATTGATGAAAATGGTTTGATATGGATTGGAAAAATAGATAATAAAATAGTCTCATCAAGATGTACAATTAGGTTTGGACAAGATCCTTTTCTTCAGGCTGGCAAAATATTTGACGATGGAACTCCTGCCAACCCTAAAGATACCAGGAACAGAATTTACAGAATAAGGAAGGGCTGGGAAACAATGCCGATTGGTCCTGAAAGAGATCAGTGTGAAAAAGATTATAATGAATGGCCGGCTGACGAAGGCGCTCCATGGGTTGATGTTGACGGAGATGGCGTTTTCTTCCGTGGTGTTGATCAGCCACAGTATATTGGAGATGAAGTACTTTGGTGCGTTTCCAATGATATGGATACAACTGTTGTGCCATATACCTACTTTGATTACGAACGTTTGCCCTGGTATACTCCACAACCGATTGGATTGGAAGTTCAATCAACATTGTACGGTTTTAGCAATGCCGGTGATCTTGGCGACTTAATAAATTACCGATATCGCATTATCAATAAAAGCGGCAAAGAAATAAGGGATATGTACCTTTTATACAGTTCAGGTATTGAATTTGATGATTCATTATTTTATAAGTATGCTTCAGGCAGCTGCTATATCGGAGTCGATACACTCTTGAATCTTGCTTATGGATACTCAATCAAAAACCAGACGCCTAATTATAATATCCCTCCTGCTATAGGTCATAAAATACTTCAGGGACCCATAGTCCCAGGTCTTCCGGGGGACAGTGCAAAATTCAAGGGGAGATGGATTAAAGGTTATAAAAATCTTGGCATGAACGCATTTAGTTTCTATATGCAGGAAGGAGATACAATACATTTTCATGGGTTTATTCCATATCCCTCCTATTTAAATAATTATGTGAAAGGTTTGTTTCAAAATGGTGATCCAATGATAGATCCGATTACAGGAAGAGAAACAAGGTTCATTTTATCCGGTGATCCCGTAAACAAAACCGGCTGGTATGCTATCAATGGATGGCAGCCCGGAGGTTCCCCAACTGCGGTACCAACATTTATGAATAATTATTATTTCTCAATAGGTCCCTTCAATATGGCTCCATTCGATACCCAGGAAGTAGTTCTGGGTATAATCGGAGCAACAGGAACTGATAATCTTAATAGTGTTACTGAATTAAAGAGGAAAGCTGAGGTTATCCAGAAAGCTTATAATCTGGATTTTAAACTCGTCTCTCCTCCTCCGGCTCCAAAAGTTAATGCATTTCCACTTGATCAATCAGTCATGTTCTGGTGGGAACAGAACGCTGAAAATTATAAGCAGGGAGATCCTATATTATTCGGGAAAAATCTGGCTGATACCAGCTATAATTTTGAAGGTTACAGGGTCTGGCAGTATAGGGATGGAACTGGGAAAGATCCTGTAAACCTGGCTGTATATGATATTCATAATTTTATATCTGAAATTGACGACTATAAAATTATAAATGGAGTATCAGTAAAAATTCCGGTAATAATGGGACCTGATGAGGGGTTAAGAAGATATATAAATATTTCACAGGATGCTTATACCAAACAGCCGCTTAGAAACGGTAACAGTTACTATTTTGGAATAACTGCTTATGGATATTCGAAGAACAGTTCTCCCACATATCTTGAAAGTGCACCTCAAATAATTGAAGTTAAACCGGGGCAGCAAAAAATTGATTATACATCGAAATATTCGCTTCTGCAGAATGCATTAGCTGATCAAAAAATCGGGACAGCAGATGCAGAGATAATATTTAAGATTATCGATCCTTCCAGGCTTACCGGTGATGAATATGAAGTGGTGTTCAGCGGAAAAGTAAAATATCCACTGGATAGTCTGGTATACACGCTTATCAATGTTACAAAAAACGACACTCTAATTAAAAAATCACAGGATTTCACTGCTGACTCTCTGCATAAAAACATATTTGATGGATTTATGCTGATAATAAATGATGTTGGGGCAAATGCAATTTATCAGATTCCACAAGGTATACGTAGATTTAGAATTAAATCGGTAGAAGAGATTGCAGGAAAAGACGGCAAGATTCTTCCTACTCCCCAAAATGTTTTTTATAATCTTAATTCTACACAAAAGTGGATGATAAAGACCCAGGGTGATACACTTTATCCGATGGAGAATATTGACCAATATAAAGGTGCAGAGTATAATGATTATGAGATCAGGTTTACGGATCAGGGGAGTGAATATTACACGACAGGATATACTACTATAGCACCTCTTGTTAGAGCCAATCCCAAGGGAAAAGGAAGAGTCCCGTTTGAAATTTGGAATAAAGGAACGGATGGTAATGGAAATGAAAGATTGTTCATAAAAACATGGGACAGAGTATTACAGGATACTCTTTGGACAAAAGATAGTATTACTAATAGCTGGGAAGCAGTTTATGCATATGCTAACGATGATAGCACTCCATATGTTGAACCGATCCCATCTTTATCCAACAATTTGAAGGAACCTTATGATGTAAGGATAGGTAACGTAATCTTCAGCGGGGAGATGCCTGATAAAGGTACTGTAATTAAAATAAGTACCTATAAAAGAATTCTTCCCGGAATGAAATACCATATACAACTTGACAAAGCACAGTTTAATAATATTTCAAAGGCAAAGACAGGTGCAAACGAGATTACTGTATTTCCAAATCCATACTTTGGATCAAATTCACTTGAAACATCGGAAGCAAATAAATTTATGCGGTTCACGCGCCTTCCGGTCAGTACAATTATTAGAATATATTCATTGGCAGGAGTTTTTATAAGGAAACTTGAGAAAAATGATAACTCTCAATACATGGATTGGGATCTTAAGAACAACTCCGGTCAGTATGTGGCAAGCGGAATGTATATAGCATATGTAGAAATGCCAGGGGTTGGAGCAAAAGTTCTAAAACTCGCAGTGATCATGGAAAAAGAACATCTTAACAAATTCTAGAGATGTAAAGATGAAAGATATTTATAAATACATAATATGTTTTGTACTGTTTAGTATTTCTATTTGTGCTCAGGGGAAAAATAGTACGGCAGGAGCACAGGAACTGCTCATTCCTGTTGGGGCAAATGGTATATCTCTAAATGGCTCGAATATATCAAATGTTAGCGGTCTTAATTCAATTTACTATAATCCTGCAGGGCTTTACTATTCTGATAGTTTTCTCGAGGCATTGTTCTCCCACATGAACTACATAGCTGATATAGGTGTATCATTTGCAGCAATAAGAGTTAGTCTTGGCAATTATGGAACTGCTGCTCTTAATATAAGAACTTTAGACTTTGGTGACATTCCCGTTACAACTACAGACTCCCCTTATGGTACCGGGGAAACCTTTTCTCCTAATTATTTGGTTGCAGGTTTAACTTATTCCAATATTCTCAGGGAGAATCTGAGTTTTGGAATTAGTATAAATGTGATAAGTGAAAAGATAGTAAAAACTTCTGCAACAGGGATTTCTATTGATTTAGGTTTACAATACAGATCTGTAGCTGATATCGAAGGATTAAGCATAGGTGTTGCAGTGAAAAACTTAGGACCACAGATGACTTATGATGGTTCTGATCTATACAGAACAGCTATTGATACAAACAGCAGAAACAATAACCAGATTTATAAGGTAGATGCCGCAGGATTTGACCTGCCTTTTGCAGTTGATATTGGAATTGGTTATCAGAGACAGATATATGATAAGTTTAATGCTTCAATTTTAACTGCGGCATCAACAAGTCAGTATGCAAATAATGAATACAAATTTGGCGGGGAATTAAATTATAATGAAATGTTCTTTCTGAGGGGTGGTTATTCGGTGACTATGAATAGTGTTCCATATGATCAGAAGTTATTTGGACCCACATTTGGAATAGGCTTAAAGGTGAAGGAAGGATTTAACCTGAATGTTGAATACGCTTACAGAACTGCAAAGTATTTTAATTCAAATCATGTCTTTCAGGTAATCCTGGGTTTTTAATATTCCAATATTCTTGTGCCTATTCAATACCTTATCTGCCATAAAATTTAATTAATTATTCCGAACTCTTATGTCAAACTTAATGTTTTCTATTCTCATTTTCTAAATTCTCCAAGTCAAAATCCTAATAATTGACTATTTTATTCATGAAAGGACAAAGTTATCCCTGAAAATAGTTCATTTTTTTTTACAAACGGGAATTAAATTTTAGGCTGCATGCCTAAGATAAACATGGTGTAATCCATTTAAAGCAGGAACTTTACAAATCTCACCTTCTGATTGAACTTCTCTTCCTTCAAGCGAGTCTTTATTTATTCCGAGATGGGGGCGATACTTATTGTAATAGGAAAGATAATCCGTAAGGATACTTCTAAGATGATTTTCATTCAATACAATTATATGATCAAGCCATTCCCTTTTTATACTTCCGATTACCCTTTCGACATAGCCGTTTTGCCAAGGAGATCGATATGCTGTAACAATCTGATTTATTCCGAATTGGTTTTTCCCACTGCCAAACAATTTTCCATATTTCGTATCTCGATCTCTAATTAAATATTTTGGAACATCGAATTCAAAAAACAAATTTCTAATTTGCTGAAGAGTCCATTCCGCAGTTGGATTCTTTGTAACATTAAAGCGGACTGTCGGATTTTTGAAATTTACCTGGTAAAAATAGACAATCAAACCTTCAGTTTTATCCGAAATTTAGCTATTTATTTGGGGATGAGGTTTTGAATAGGGACAATACAATTTTATTCATATTTTTAATATTGTATCAGAAATAATTTGGAAATTTGCTTACATGTTGAAAATCAGTAAAGTTCTAACAATCTTTTGCATTTTGTTCCTGGCAAATTTATGGTTTCAAGCGAGTGCTCAGCAAACAGATGTGGCCGCTCAGGATAAAGCCCGATTGGATGCGGTAATTAAGTTTACAAATAATTTATTGACAGAAGGAAAGGATGTATATAGTGGTAAATCTACTCCGTTATTAGTAAATGGGATTAATGTATTTACAAAGGAACCGGTAAAATGGATTTTCTCTAATGGTGAAGAAGCAATTCTATCAGATTTTGCATGTCAGCAAAATCTCATGCGGGTTCTTGTAAGTGTATCGAATCTTACTGGTGATGAAAAATATAAATCTGCTGCAAAAAATATGCTGCAATACTATTTTGCA
>OCZT010008063.1_pt1 | contig 10279 bp, 8 predicted proteins | sample 1539031 | NCBI WGS metagenome assembly OCZT01 (sample SAMEA3539308, study PRJEB22396) | soil metagenome | biome: tundra; feature: field; material: soil | place: USA | collected 2010-05 | depth 0.15 m
TCTCCGCCAGCCACACCGTCCCACTGGCCATTGTTGTTGAGGTCGAGATACCACATTCCGTTGCGGAACACGCCGAGCCGTGTCTGCCCGGTCCCGGTCCAGTCGCCGGCGACGGCTTGATCACCGGCCAGGCCGAAGTAGCGGAATTTGTCGGCGGCGTCATAGACGTTGTTGCCGTTGTCCAGAACCCAAACGCCCATTCCGCCGGAGGCGCGGAAGACGCCAACGGCGGTGATTGAGGGCGCAGTCAACCCGGCAGGAGAACCAAGGATCTCGAAGGCTGGCTGTGTGGTCGACGTCCAGCCGCCTTGATTCACGCTACTCATCCCGCCCCCAAGACCCAAAGCACCATTAAACCAATAGTCCATTGAGTCATCGGCCAATCCCTTTGCGACCACCCAATACGTTTGTCCCGCGTTGAGCGTTGGATTGACCTTGGAAATGACCGATGTGATGCCAGAACTGAGGAGGCTGGGAACCGTCCATTGTTCAATGACCGCTGTCCCCGGTGTCCCTCCAAGTGCGTTGCTTGCGAGAACTATGACCGCGCCGTTGGTCCCGCTATAGTAGTTCAACGCGAGAGCGATGCTCGACAAAGTGAACGCTCCGTTGGGTGTGAACGAACCAGCAATCCAACGCGTAACTCCGGGTCCGCAACCTGTGTTGTTGGGGCCACTGACACAAGAGCCGTTGGAGGAGAAGCTATGGCTCGCGCCGAAGCTCGTGAAAATCACCTGAGCAGCCACCACCATTGTCACGTTCACAGTCTGGGAGATGCCAGCCGTCGTCAACGATATGGTCCCGTTGCAGGTTGTGCCTCCGGCAATGCCTGACGGATTAACCGATACCAGAATGTTGGTTGTGTCTAGTGTCGCAGTCATGCTGCCCGAGGGCGAAATCGTCAGCCAGTTAGAACTGGCGCAAGACTGCTCTGATGTGTTAGCCGTGAAAGGGGTAGATCGTGGGACCGAGACTATGAGATTCTGCGAGGCAGGGACATTGCCGCCCACAGTCGCGCTGAAGGTCATCGATGCAGGACTCACGGTCAGCATAGAAAGAGCCGTCCCGACCGATGGGGCCATCTGACCGAAGATATCAGTTGTCGTGACGCGAGCGAAGTAGGCCATGCCAGGGAGAACTGCCTTAGCGCTGATGGCGCGAACGTGGGGGGCAATGTCGGATTGTGAAAAGACCGGGCTGCCATTCCAAGAAGGGTTGTCGAAAATCTCTACCTTGTAGCTGAACTGAGGGCTCGCTGTCGCATCTGATGTCCAAGAAACCGCAACTTGATTCGTTGTGATGTTGTAGGAAGCAGCGGTCGACAGCGTTCTGCCCACGGTCAAAACAGGAGTACTTCTGGCGGCGGGGACGGACAGAGAGGTGTTTGGGGCGATTGACGGTGTCGTAGTTCCACCACATTGCATATAAAACACTCCATCGTTCACACCACCGTCGTATGACATGTAATACTTCCCGTTGCTGGAGGAACTGCTGTTTACTGTGAAAGTGGCGTAGGCCAGCGGAGCCCATAATCCCTGCGGTGATCGCGTCCAGCCATCGCTGTACTCACCCCTGCGCGCATTCTGGCCGGTCCCACTCCAGTCTTCAACAAATGCTACTGGGCCGCCGCCAAAAAAAACATCTGCCGTCGGGTAGCTAAATGTGGCGTGATGAGTCCATATGCCAGACATTTCATCATAGGACCAGAGGGCAAAATATGTTTGCAGATTATAATTCCATGCCCTTACCACGAGCCGGTACCAGGAGTTCAACTGCCAGGGCATCGCGTAATTCAAATAGTGAACGCCGGTGCCCTCGCCGCCGAATCGGCTAACCGCACCCGTAGGATTCCAATACACTATGCTCGACTCGCCCCCGGAGGGCGGATCCCAAAGTGAGAATATATAGTTCTTGCCGAGGCTTCCAGAGTCCTGGATGCCAGCGTACCCCCCACCAGCCGTACCGAAGTTCCAACCCATCGTTTCGAAGTAGGTCGACGGCGTCGTAATGGTGGCGCGCGTCCGCAGCATCATCAGATCCGCAGGACCGGCAGCCCCGTTGGGTTGTGAACCAAACCAGAGGTCTGGCGCTGGCGCAGGTTGGGCAAAGAGGCAATGCGTTACCGAAAGGCCCGCAACAAGGGCTACGACCGTTGGGAGTAAGCTGTACAGAAGCCGCAGTGAAAAACGACTGACCGGCAAACGGATCCAGTCGCGACAGATTGCTCGAATCTTGTTAAGGCCAGCGTCCGCTAACACCGCCATGCATTCCACCCAAGAGTATAGTAGCGCAAATTGTTGCGCCAAGCGCGCATGGATGAACTGCCTATCCATCAGACTGGCCTACGCGTTCTGTGTCCAATTGACGGCCAACTATTGAAGTGAAGCTCGCACACGCAGGCGCGTGGCAAAAATTCCCAGGCTTCGATAAGCGGGGTTAGCGAAGCCTGACAGATTGAGTGCGCTGGTCGGCAGTTTGCCGGCAGGCTGTTGCGTCGCCCCACAGCCGGTTTTGAACTTTGCCTCGTCCCCCTCGTGGGATTCCGAGAATTGTTCACGCTCTTTATCCGGAGTGGGATCGATCCCGTGAAACGCCGTTCCCTGAAAATGGGATCCCACGGCGGTCAGTGTAGGCCCCATGGCCGCCTCGGCTGCTCCGCAGACACGCCGTTGTGGAAAGCGTCTGCGCGCTTCGGGCGGAGCGTCGCCCACTCGGAAAGAGGGGTCGTGCCAGGAAAGCGGGCTTATCCGTATAGCGGCCCGAACGGTGAGGGAGAAAGTGTTGACGCCGGCGGGGAGTTCTTCATGGGCCGGGTCATGACCCGCTTCCATAAACAACAAGCCGGCCCACACCTGCGGGCGGTTTCGGTTGTTGCAGGCGCGGGCGAGCTACTATTGGATCGGTCCCGTCGGTCGCACGGCAGATGCCTTCTCGCCGGCCATCGTCATCCCCTCGATCACCAGCCGGGCGACCTCCAGCCAGAAGTTCCCGACCGGCATGTCCGCGTACTTCTTGCGCATGTAATCCATCCCCTGGCCGGCGACGTACGCGACGTATGCCGGAGAGAGGTATCGCGCCACCTGCAATTCGCGCTCTGGATCGGGGTGTCTTTCCATATCGCTCCTTAGTTTACGCCTGCGGGTTTCTCTGTGCGCGCCTGCTCCTTGATGTCGTCCCAAATCTGGGCGGCGGCGAAGTCCTTGCCGCGGAGGGCGTGCGCGTAAATCTTCGCGGTGGTGGCGATGGACGAGTGGCCCAGGCGTTCGCTGACGGTCGCCAGGTCCACGCCTCTTTCCAGCAGGAGGGACGCGTGGCTGTGGCGGACCGTGTGGAGGCTTGCACCCTTGGGCAACCCCAGCATCCGGCAAAGCCTGGAGACCGTTCCCGACTACTCCAGAAGCATACCGCGCCAGACTACAGCACTCGCAAATGACCCTTCGGAGAGTTTCCCGCCTTCTTGTTTTTTCGTGGGGTCTCTCTCGGTGTGGTGGCGCGTGGGCACACTCGCCGCTGCCGCCGCCAGCCCACAGGCGAAACCCCCGGCAGGCGTGGTTGCCGCGCCTGGCTGCTCACCAACACCAGCGAGAGCCCCCTTTTTGATGGCGTCCTTCGTTCCTTGGAGGGCGGCGCAGCGGTTTGCGTCTGCCCGTCCGCCTGAATTCTCCGCTGCCCGTCGGACGGCGACGCGGGGTGAACGCTCTTCACCCTTTCCGGTACCACTTCAACAATGCCACCGTCGAGCTGTCACTCTTCGGCAGATCCGAGTCCCGTGACATAGACGGTATAATCTGGTGCACCAATTCCTTCCCCAACTCCACCCCGTACTGGTCGAATGGATTGACGTTCCACACCACGCCCTGAGTGAACACGCTGTGCTCGTACAGTGCCACCAGCGCGCCCAAAATCTCCGGAGTCAGCTGGTCGGCCAGAATCGTATTGCTCGGCCGGTTCCCTTCGAAGGTCCGGTACGGCTGCCCAACCGGTGCCGGGTGCCCGAACGCCAGCGCCTTGCTCTGCGCGAAGAGGTTGGCCATGAGCAGATCATGATGCCTCCCCAGCTTGTCGAGCGATTTGCGGAAACCGATGAAGTCGCACGGCACCAGTTTCGTCCCCTGGTGAATCAACTGGTAGAACGAGTGCTGCCCGTTGGTCCCCGGCTCGCCCCAGTAAATCGTGCCTGTCTGGTAATTCGTGATTGCTTCCCCGTCGAGCGTGCAACCCTTCCCCAAACTTTCCATGGTGAGCTGCTGTAAATACGCGGGCAAGCGCCTTAGGTACACATCGTATGGCAGCACTGCCACCGTCTCGGCGCCGAAGCAGTTGTTGTACCAGACCGTCAACAGGCCCATCAGGACCGGCAGGTTGCGCTCGAACGGCGTCGTCCGGAAATGTTCGTCCATCGCGTGGAAACCGGCCAGCATCTTGCGGAAGTTCTCCGGCCCGATGGCGATCATGATGGGGAGCCCGATCGAGGCGTCCATGGAGTAGCGCCCGCCGACCCATTCCCAGAATTCGAAGATGTTCTTCGGGTCGATGCCGAACTCCACAGCCAACTTCAGCACTTTTTCCGCGGTCATCGACGTAGCCACGAAGTGGCGCGGCACCGCGGCCGGGTCGCCCAATTCCTTCAACAACCACTCTTTCGCCGAGTTGGAATTTGCCACCGTTTCCAACGTGTCGAAGGTCTTGGTCGCCACGATGAACAGCGTCTGCTCGGGGTTCAGACCGCGCATGGCTTCTTTGAAATCGGTGCCGTCCACGTTGGATACAAACCGGAAGCTGAGGTTGCGCTTGCTGTAATGGCGCAGCGCCTCGCACCCCAATACCAGACCCAGTTCGCATCCGCCGATCCCGATGTTCACGATGTTGCGGATCGGCTTCCGCGTGAAACCCAGCAACGCTCCCGCCCGCACCTGGTTGGCGAACTCCGCCATGTGCTCCAGAGACCGGTGGACCGGCTCGCCGGCCTCCGGTACCGCATGCGCAGCCAGCGATTGGCCCCGCGGCGCGCGCAATGCTGTATGCAACACGCTCCGCCCCTCTGTCGAGTTGATCTTGTCGCCGCGGAACATGGCGTCGATGCGCTCCCGCAGGCCGCACTCGTTCGCCAGCGCCACGAGCAGCCGCACTGTCTGATCCGTGATCCGGTTCTTCGAGTAGTCCAAATAAAGTCCGGCGGCTTCCGCGTGAAAACGGTCCCCCCGACCCGGATCTTCGGCAAAAAGATCCCGAAGATGCCGCCCGCGAATTTCCTGATAGTGCACTTCTAAAGCTTTATACGATGGCAGATCAGTAAGCATATATCTTCCGTTTTCTGTTCCCGATTCACGTCCACGCAATTCACCAGGACGTCCACGCGCCCGAAGCGATCGGCGCCATTTCCCAACTTTGAAGGAGGCTTTCCGTAGTATCCCAGAACCCGCACCGCGTAGCGGCCGCGCAGCTTGATGCCGCTGTTCTCGTCGGGCCCCACGCGGTACTCCGCATGCAGTTTGAAGTTCATGAACGTCCGTTTGGAAACCAAGTCATAGGAGTGAGCCGCGTTGGTCAGCGCGCCGTCCTTCACCGTCCAACCCCCCTTGCGGCCAGGAATCAAAGGCGCCCAGCCCGACAGATCCTTGGAATTGAACAGTGAGAGGGGCCGGCCTTCGCGCCAGCTCCCGTCGTCCTTGTCCGGCAACACGGGAGCGCGTACCCCGATAGACTCCGCCAAGGGAGAACGCTGCCCCGCAATGGTGAAAGTCCCGGTCAGTCTGCCGCGCACGACCCTGGCGCGATAGAGACCCGTCACTAGGCGCGTCTCGCCGTCCAGAGCGGCTTTGTGCGGCGCGTCGCGGGGCAGCGCGCTGTAAAACGTTCTGGCGCTGCGCTCGAAACTGAAGCTCAGTTCGCCGCCGCGAATCGCCAGATCCGGAGTGTCATCCAACGCCCCGGTGCCGGAACCCACAAACCTCCCTTTAGGACTCCCATCCCGATCTCGCGTGACCTCAAGCCACCAGGAACAAGTCGGCGGAGCGCCCGACACTTTGATATCCCATTTCCCATAGAACTGCTCGTCGCCGGAAAACAGCGGCGAAAGAAGCAAGAATACGAGTGCGACGCATTTGCGCACAGTCACCTCCACTGGTGAAACCGCAATCCGGCTGCTCCGTCCGAAAGGAAATCCGGCCTTGCTTATGCCAAGGCGCGCTTCATGTACTCGAGGCACTTCGCCACTTCGATCGTGGCGTCCTCCGCGCCCTTGTATTCGTACTCGATATCGCAGGTGATGGGCCATTTGTTCTTCTTCAAGAGCTGAAGAACTTCTTTGATCGGCGTGTCGCCCTGTCCCCAAGGGTAGTTCTCGCCCTGGTTCTTCTTGCGGTCCTTGAAGTGGAGCACCCTGATGCGGGCGTGTTCCTTGGCGATGTAGGCGACCGGATCGTAGTTCGCGGCCACGAAATGACCGATATCGAGCTCGATCCTGAAGTACTTCGACATGGCGCCCGCCTGAACGAAGGCTTCGGGCTTGGCGAATTGATTGGGGTCGTTGACATTCGCATGGTTGTGCATGGCAACCATGAACTTGTGCTTGTCGGCAAACGGCGCGATCCGCTTCGCCGAACTCAACGTCGAAGACGTGGTCATGAGCTCCACGCCCAGGGCCTTAGCCATCTCGAAGCCGCGGTCGATCTCTTCGTCGGTGAAAGAGTCGTTCATGTTGAGACTGTAAGCGAAGAGATCAATACCCGCGTCGTCGAACTTCTTGCGGATGGCTTTGAACTCGGATAACGGAACCGTCAAGCGCCATTTGCGAAGTGCTTCACGAGCCGCCGTCGGGTCACCGCCCCGGGCTCCGGCCCTGGATCCAAGTGAGTTTGGTTCGACGTGGGACATCGCCGAGAGTTCGCACAAGCCGATGCCGTCTTCGACCATGGCCTTGATGGCAGCATCCAGCGGGCGGTCGCGGAAGCTGTAGGAACAACAACCGATTTTCACACCATTCACTATGTAATCGATCTTCGCCGCCGCCGCCGCCGCCGAGAGGGGCAAGCCGGCCAGGGCAACCCTTCCGAACTCTCTTCGTGAATACACGATACCTCCTTTTGGTTAGCGATATTCCAAACCGATTATACACAATCGCACGGCTGTCCAGGTGCGATCCGATTGGAGGGCGACCGGCGGAACGGGGCCTGCAAGTCCGGAAATCCAGCCCGATGACAGCGCGCCGGAGAGGTTGCCGGCAGCGCGCTTTCGGGCCCCGCCGGTTCGCCTTGCAGGCGTTGCCGGATGAGGCCGGGCGGTCTCCGCCCGGCTTGACCCCCACCGGCCATCGCCGGCTTCCGGATTCCCTCGGATTGCTCCAGGCTCAACCCTTGGCCCGTGAGAAACAAGCTTTTGCTCCAAGCTAAGGCGGCGTCAATAAATAACAGTAGCAACTCGGTGCGAATAGAGGTATACTTACGTCCGCATGGAGAATGAAGAGATTTCTCTGCAGCGAAAGTTCTCTGACGTGTGGCCACTCCTTGACGAACGGAGTCGGCGACTGATGGCTGCCAGCGAAGCTCTCTCCTTGGGGTACGGAGGTGTTTCGAGGATTCGACGAGCCAGTGGGCTTTCACGAAAAGCCATTGCCAAGGGGATACGCGAGATCGCTGATGGAAACACGATGCCGGGTCGTATTCGCCGGTCGGGGGCGGGCCGGAAGAGCATTGTCGAACACGATCCCAAGCTACTCGTCTCGTTGGAGCGTCTGATTGAACCGGAAACGCGGGGCGATCCCGAATCTCCGTTGCGTTGGATATGCAAGAGCACTCGGAATCTGGCTGCTCAACTGACGCGGCAGAAGCATCCGGTCAGTCATGAGAAAGTGGCACAGCTTCTGCGCGATCAGAACTACAGCCTACAAAGCAACCGGAAGACGGAGGAAGGTGCGGATCATCCCGACCGCGACGCGCAATTCCGTCATATCAACGCCCAGGTGAAGCGGGCCTTGGCGACGGGGATGCCGGTTATATCGGTGGACACCAAGAAGAAGGAACTGCTCGGAAACTATGATAATGGCGGCCAACAGTGGCTTCCCGCAAAGAAGCCGGTCAAAGTAAACGGGCACGACTTTCCTTCGCCCGATGTTCCCCGCGCCTATCCGTATGGCATCTACGACCTGGCGCGCAACACGGGGTTCGTGAACGTGGGGACGGACCATGACACGGGAGCATTCGCGGTCGCATCCATCCGGGGGTGGTGGCGTAGCGAAGGCAGAGCCTTGTATTCGCTGGCGCGGGCGTTGCTTGTCACGGCCGATGGCGGGGGCAGCAATGGCTCACGGTTGCGGCTCTGGAAATTGGAATTGCAGAAGTTAGCGGATGAAACGGGCCTTTCGATTTCCGTCTGTCACTTTCCGCCTGGCACCAGCAAATGGAACAAGGTTGAACACCGGTTGTTCTCTTTCATCTCCTCGAATTGGCGCGGCGAGCCGCTTCGCGATTATGAGACGATCGTGAATCTGATCTCTCGCACGACGACCGCCAAAGGGCTCCAAGTGACCTGCCGTCTGGATCGTCGGAAATACCCGACCGGCAGGAAGGTGACGGATGAGGAAATTAGGCGAGTGAACCTGAAACAGAACAAGTTTCATGGCGAATGGAATTACACCATTCACCCCTCTACTCACTAGCCTAGTTGATACCTTTATTTGTTGACGAATCCTAATCCTGGATTAAGACAGGATTCTCCCTTGCAAATCGAGTCGAGGTTATGACAAACTGAACGGTCACGCATCTCGAGAGGACCATGGCACGGGTTCTCAACAGTGTTTGAAAACGTCGAGCCGAGGGTCATGAACTGCTAGTGGCCTCAGAGAAGGAGCACCCTATGGACATGTCTACCTATCAGCGGCGTTGCGGATGGATGGTTATATTCATCCTGTTTGGCGGCGCCGTGGTGAATTATATCGACCGCTCGGTGCTCTCGGTGGTGAAGCCGCACCTGCAAAAGGAACTGTCCCTCAGCAACACCCAGTACGGTCTGGCGGTGAACGTGTTTCTGATGGCGTATATGGTTTTCTTCATCGTCGGCGGACATTTTGCGGACCGCTTCGGATATCGCCGGACCTTTCCCCTGGCCGTGATCTTCTGGTCGATGGCAAACATGCTGGCCGGTCTGACTCGCGGGTTGGTCAGCCTGTGTGTGTTCCAAGGCCTGCTGGGAGTCGGACAAGGCGGTTTCTATCCCATTTCCATGCGCGCCATTTCGGAATGGTTCTCGAACGAGGACCGCGCCAAACCCGTGGGAGTGCTGATGTGCGGGCTCAGCGTGGGCACACTGGTGACCGCCCCGCTAGCCGCGGGGATCGCTATGAAGTTCGGCTGGCGTGCGGCCTTCGTTGCCACAGGGGCGCTCGGCTTGATCCTGGTACCGCTTTGGCACCTGGCTCACCGCAGAATCCGTAAGATTTACGGGACGCTGGACCCGGCTCCGGCACTGTTGGAGAAAACCAAAGTAGCGGCCGGGGCTCCCGCCGGGATCACCGTCGGGGAAGTGCTGCGCACGCGGAAGTTCTCGATGATCCTCTGTGCCCGCGTGTTGGCCGACATGGTCTGGTATTTCTACGTGTTCTGGCTACCGGGTTACTTCCAGGAAGCACGCGGGTTCGACATGGGCATGGTTGCCCGGTTGATGTGGATTCCGTTTTTCTTCGGCGACATCGGCGCCCTCGGCGGAGCCTGGACCAGCAGCGCGCTGGTGCGGCGTGGTTACGGCCTGAATTTCAGCCGCAAGATCGTGCTGGTGGCATCCGCGTCCTGCTGCATCATCGGAGCCAGCACCTTCCTCGCACCGGGCCGGTATCTGGCGCTGGCGCTCGCGAGCCTGGCGGTATTCGGGCATCTGTCGTGGGGCACTAACCTGCATACGGTGATTACCGAGATCAGCCCAGAGCGCCATGTTTCTGTGCTCTACGGCATTACCGGCGCGGCCGCGACGCTGGTGAGCGGCATTGCGCAGCCCGTTATCGGCCGCGTGGTGGACTCGCTTGGATATGGGCCGGCGTTCCTGGGAACGGCCGTGGTTTTCTTGCTGGCCATCGTCTCGCTGCTGGGGGCTGGCAAGATTGAGCGCATTAAGCGGAAACAACCCTCGGTAGCTGCTGCGACGTGATCCGTCCCGCCGATGCGCCGACGATGCAGTTCCGACTGAACGTGCTCTGCCGGCCGAGTTACGCGGAGGCTTCAGCGCTGAGGGGTTCGACGTCTACCCAGGAGCGGGTCCGCGCGCTCTCCAGCACCTTCTCGAGGACACG
>OCZT010008065.1_pt1 | contig 10278 bp, 8 predicted proteins | sample 1539031 | NCBI WGS metagenome assembly OCZT01 (sample SAMEA3539308, study PRJEB22396) | soil metagenome | biome: tundra; feature: field; material: soil | place: USA | collected 2010-05 | depth 0.15 m
GCTACGCTCCGGCCTCCTCAAAGCCTGGCCCTGCGGGCGAAGGGTTCCTGCCCTCCTGGGAAGGACGGCACCCCAGTCTCATTTTGTTCCCCCAAGCGGTCTCATTTTGTTCCCGCCCCAACATAAAAACTCAACAATGATTCAACCATGATTTTAGCCCCTTGTTATGGCCGGCTCAACCGAACCCTTCTCCGGCTCACAACCAGGGCTGAATCCCCGGACGCACCTGGAGCAGGTGAAGAACGAGGGCATCTATTACACCCCGGCGCCCATCACTACGCCGATGGCCAATAGCCTGGTCGAGGCGCTGTTCGTCCCGCTCATGGACCGGATCGTCGCTCTGCTCGGGCCGGAGCGGCATGATTTCGCGGCGGCGGCTTTACCAAATTCGCGTCGTGGACATGGCCGGCGACAGCGGCGGGTTCCAGGCCAAGGTCCTGCGCGCCATTTGGAAGCAGTCAGCCTCCAGGCCCAATTAACTCAAGCGGTCTTTCCGCCTCCGGCTGGCAGGTCAAGAAAGCCGCTTGCTGCGCGCCTGCAGAAACGTGTATCAGAACGTGCGTGTCCAGGTGAAGCCGTGGCTGGTCACCAAAACTCTCGAGATGCTTGGAGTGTCCACCCGTGCGGCGGAGGCGGCGGGAGCCAGCCGACTCCTTCTGGAGACAAATCATGTGCCATGAGCAAACTGGCTCAGCCAGTTGCAGACAAACCGTCACAGTTGTTGGCCGTTAAAGTGATATGAAACAGAATGCTTACAAGTGGTTGAAGCAACCAGAAGACCAGGACTATCCAGCGGCTCTCTCGTACCTGTCCCTGCTTTACGATGAACGGACAGCCGCCGCCTGCATGAACAAACTGAAACGCGCACGGATGACGGAGTTCAAAGCAAAGGATATTTTCCGGGCGTCCGGCTTGCCGTTGCTCGGGACCACCAACACTCATGTCCAAAAAGATCGAAAGAGAATCCAGTCGGGGCGCGCGTTATCCCCTCTGCTTCTGATACGAGATTCAGCCAACGGAAAAGTCATCATTGCGGACGGATATCACCGGTTATGCGCGGTTTACTCTTATGATGAGGATGCTGTAATCCCGTGCAAAATCGTAAGGTGATCACGGAGTGACGGCGCGGTAGAATCGGTTGGTCGTTGCCGGGGCGGACGTGTCGGTGATGACGATGGGTCCGACGTAGTTGAAGTTGGTAATGTCGGTCCAACTGCTGCCGGCCAGCGAGGGAGAGGTTTGGACGCGGTAGGGTTGGCCGATAGTGGCGTTGCTGAAGATGCAACGGAATCCGGTTGTCGGCGAATAAGCCAGACTGCCGAACTGGCCGCCAGCGGCTCCGAGGTTCGCTTTGGCGGCGTAGGCGGACACCAGGTTGCCCGCCGTGGTGAAGGCGCCTCCCGCGTAGAAGTTCGCGCCGGAAACCGCCAGCGCATAGACGGTGTCGTTCAGCCCTGATCCCAGGGCCGACCACGCGCTCCCACCCCATCGGGCGACGGAATTGGCCGCCGTCGCGCCCGCTGTGGTGAAGGCCCCGCCCGCATACAGGTCGGTGCCGGACACCGCCAGGACATTGACGTAGTCGTCCATCCCCGAGCCCAGGCCGGACCAAGCGCTGCCGTCCCACCTGGCAATGTAGTTGACGGTCGCGCCGCCCGCCGTGGTGAAGGCCCCGCCCGCATATAGGTTGGTGCCGGCCACCGCCAGGGCGTTGATGTAGTCGTCCATGCCCGAGCCCAAGGCGGACCAAGCGCTGCCGTCCCATTTGGCAATATAGTTGACGCTGACGCCGCCCGCCGTGGTGAAGCCGCCGCCCGCGTACAGGTCGGTGCCGGCGACCGCCAACGCATAGACTCCGGGGGATGCCCCGCCCATTCCTGACCCCAAGGCGGACCACGCGCTGCCGTCCCACCTGGCAATGCAGTTGGCGGTAATCGTGCCCGCATTGGTGAATGCCCCTGCCGCATAGACGTTCGTTCCGGAAACCGCCAGGGCGAAGACGGAGTCGTCCATGCCCGATCCGACGGGTGACCACGCGTTGCCATTCCACCTGGCGATAAAATTGGCCGCGTTCCCGCCCGCCGTGGTGAAAGTGCCTCCCGCATAGAGGTTCGTGCCGGACACCGCCAGCGCATAGACCTCGGAGTTCAGACCCACTCCCAAGGGGGACCAGACGCTCCCGTTCCACTTGGCGATGTAATAGGCGAGATTCCCGCCCGCCACCGTGAAATTGCCGCCCACGTACAGGTCGCTGTCGGACGCCGCCAGCGCGTTGACGTAGCTATTCAACCCCGCGCCCAGCGTCGCCCACGCATTCCCGTTCCACTTGGCTATGTAATTCGGTGTGGTTGCGCCCGCCGCTTGGAAACCGCCGCCCGCATACAAGTTGGCGCCGGACACCGCCAACGCATAGACGGAGTCATCCATCCCCGAACCCAAGGCCGACCAGGCGCTCCCATTCCACGTGGCGATGTAATTAACCGTGGTCGTATCCGCCATGGTGAAATTGCCTCCCGCATAGAGGCTCGCGCCGGACACCGCCAGCGCATAGACGGAGTCATCCATCCCCGAACCCAGGGCCGACCAACCGTTCCCGTTCCATTTGGCAATGTAATTGGCCGGGACGCCGCCCGCGGTGGTGAAGTCGCCTCCCGCATACACGTCCGTTCCGGACACCGCCAGTGCCCAGACATCGGCGTCCAGCCCCGCTCCGAGAGCTGACCAGGCGCTCCCGCTCCATTTGGCAATGTTGGTCGCCGTGGTCCCGCTCGCCGTGGTGAAACTGCCTGCCGCATAGAGGTCCGTGCCGGATACTGCCAGCGCGTTGAGGTAGGGGGATTGACCTCCCAGCCCCGCTCCCAGAGTCGACCACGCGCTCCCGTTCCATTTGGCAATGCAACTGGCCGGGGTCCCTCCTGCTGTGGCGAAGGCGCCTCCCGCATGAAGCGTTGTGCCGGACACCGCCAGCGCATAGACCACCCCATCCATCCCTGATGCCAGGGCCGACCACGCATTCCCGTTCCACCTGGCGATGAAATTGGCCGGCGTACCGCCTGCTGAAGTGAACTCGCCTCCCGCATAAAGATTCGTGCCGGACACCGCCAACGCCCAAACGTTGGAGTTTAGCCCCGCCCCCAAAGCCGACCACGAGTTCCCGTTCCATTTGGCAACCCGGTTGGCAATGGTATCGCCCACAATGGTGAAGTAACCGGCGATGTAGAGGTTGCCAGCACCATCTACTGCCGCCGCGTTTACCGTATCGTCTGATCCGGGAAGACCGCCCAGGCTGACCCAGTTCGCGTCACTGAAGGTGGGGTCAATCCGCACCGGGTAGGCTGCCTCGGCGTCGTCCACCACCACGGCCAGGCGCGTCGCCGCCACAACGGTCAGGCCGGCCGTCAACTCCTGGCCGCGGGCATCCACCGCGCGCAACCGATGGTAGGCGAGCCTACGCCCGGAGCCGTCCAGGACCAGCCGCGCGCCATTGCCTAGCGGCTCGGCCCGCGCGCCGGACACGTCAAGTTCCACGCGCAGTGGGCCTTTACCGGTGGGCCGTTGCCCGATGATGAAATCCTGCCGCACACCGTCCATGCTCACCGAGTATTCCTCAGTCAAGCCGGGCCGGATGAAGTGAGCGACTGGGTCGGCAATGGCTACCTTCCCCGTGCGCGGGAGCGGCTCCAGCACTGTGGTGAGGGGCTGGCTCATACCACTGTTCCCCCCACGCCCCACAGTGTTGGCCACAACGCGGAATCGCTCGCCGCGCGCGCCTTCGGCGGTGGAGGTGAGCCAGAGCCCTTCAGGCGTGACTTGGCCTTCGAGCCGTTGAAAGACACAACGGAGCTGGGGGCCGTCCCGGGTCTCCATGACGGACAAGCCGTCGGCCTGATACTGTTTCCCGGCCAGAGCGCCGAATTGAACCAGCGGGATGGGCTCGGACTTGCCGGCGGAATAGCGGGTGGCGAGGGGCGTTTGCGCCCCCGTTGGCCCGGTCGCGGCGAGCGCCGCTGAGGCAAGCGGGAAGACACAGAGGGTGAGAATAGGCGTTTTCATGAATTGGATGACCGCACCGCCAGCAGCACTTTGCCCATCGGCCCTCGTTCCAGGCGCTCGAAGGCTTGGGGCAGTTGGTCGAACGGGAAGACCTTGTCCACCTGGGGGCGGGCGCCGGCGCGCGCGAGCAACTCCACTATTTGCTGCCAGGCGGCGCGGCTCTCGGCATTAGTCCAGCCGCCAACGGCGACTCCCCCGAGGCGGATGCGGCGGAAGAAGAGCGTGGCGGTGTTGAAGCTGGGGACCGGCCCGGCGAGGCGTCCGACCAGGCTGACCCGGCCTTGCTCGCCGAGGGTGTCAATGACTTCAGGGAGCAGCTTGCCGCCGATGTTGTCAATGGCCAGGTCCACCCGGCGCGGCTCGAGCAGAGTCTTGGCGGCCTGGCGCCACTTGGAGTCTTCGGGATTGAACGTGGCGGCCGCGCCAAGCTGCTCAAGGCGGCGGCTCTTCTCCGGGTTTCGGGAGAGCGCGAGGACCTTGTATCCCATGGCCGCGGCCAGTTGCACCGCGGCGACGCCCACGCCGCCCGAGGCGCCCGTCACCAGGACCACGGCCGGCGACGAGAGCGGTCCCCACATGGTCAGGGCCTGATAAGCCGTCAGATAGACCAGCGTTGCGCCGGCGGCTTCCGGCTCGCTCCAGCCGGCGGGAATCTCGCCGAGGTCCTGCGCGGGCACGGCGACGCGCTGGGCAAATGTCCCGGGCCGGTTGCTGCCGACCTGGCCGCGCAGTATGGCCCGGCGATCTCCCACGCGAACGCCTGTCACCCCGCTGCCCACCTCCACCACCATGCCCATGCCGTCGCGCCCGAGGATGTGGGGCAGCCGAGGCTTCGCCGGATATAGGTTCTCAGCCAGGTAGCGATCAGCGGGGTTCAGTGCGGCGTAATTGATTTGGAGGATGACCTCGTTCGGCTGCGGAACCGGGTTGGGCGCCTCTGCCAGGCGGAGGCTGCCGATGCCGTTGAAATCATCCATGAGCCACGCTTTCATGTCCCCCCAATGACAGCCGGGAACTGGGTATTGTCAACCAGCAAGATGGGGCAAGGTTCCTCTTTCAGTCTCCACCGCTATGGACTGTGGCACTTTGGCAGCACCATGAAATCTCTAACCCGATCATGCCTGCGGCTCTACCCCCTGCGGACGACAGGAAGCAACTCGAATTTTCTAGACGCAGCGTGCTGGCTGGCCAGAATGCTTCGCAGCTACCAAGATATGCGTTTGAGATACCAACCTCCGGGCGACAGGCAGAACCCGCTCAAAGTCATCGGTATCGTCGCTGTTTGCCTGCTGATCGGTTTTGACTTGGACCGGGTGTTGGACGATCTCCAGTCGTCAACAATGGCCGGAAATGTAATGCGCAATTCTGTGACCCGATAAATCTTATGAGTCTATCATCCTTTTCTTTCCCAACCTCAACTCTCTTTGGTCCGGGCGCGCTGGCGGAACTTCCAGCGCGTCTCGTGCGGCTTGGGATCCAGCGTCCCCTGGTTGTGACGGACGCTGGCCTGCTTGGCACCAGCGCTCTCCGGCAGCTCGAAACCACCCTTGGCGTCGCCGAAAAGGGCAGCCGTTGGTTCCTCTACTCGGGAGTGCATCCCAACCCGATCGAGCGGGACGTTGTCGAGGCGGCGCAAGCGTGCCAGAGCAGCAAGTGCGACGGGGTCATCGCATTCGGCGGGGGGAGTCCGTTGGACGTGGGCAAGGCCGCACGGCTCCTGGTGAAACGCCCCGGCTTCAAGTTAGCCGATTTCTATTCAGAACCCGACTGGTCCGCTCTGGCGCCATTGGTAGCGATCCCAACTACGGCTGGCACTGGTAGCGAAGTGGGGCGCAGCTCAGTTATTACGCTCGCAACCACGGGGCGCAAGGCGGTTCTCTTTCACCCCGATTTGCTGGCGAAACAGGTGATCCTGGACCCTGTGTTGACACGGGACCTGCCACCGAAACTCACCGCTGCTACTGGGGCTGACGCTCTGACCCACTGCATCGAGAGCTACACCTGCCCGGAGTTTCATCCGATGTGCGACGGTATCGCGCTCGAGGGTGTCCATCTTATCGTTGATGCCCTTCCTCGAGCCTTCCGGCACGGCGGCGACCTGGACGCGCGCGGCAAAATGCTCGTCGCCGCCGCGATGGGCGCCGTGGCATTTCAGAAGGATCTCGGGATTGTCCACTCGCTGGCGCATCCGCTCTCCACCATTTGCGGACTGCATCACGGCCTTGCCAATGCCTTATGCCTGGTTGCCGGAATGAAGTTTTGCACGGCGCGAAAGCCAGGCCTCTACCGCCGTGTCGGTTCCGCCTGCGGTCTCGATGTCGTGAAGTCAACTGACGTGGAGGCCGACCACGCCACGATCGAGTTCGTAACCGGATTCCTTGCCGGCCTCGGACTCAACACCCGGTTGCGCGAGCATGGTGTCCGGGAAGATCACCTGGAAGCCCTGGCAGCCCAAGCCTGGGACGATCCCTGCCACAAGACAAACGTGGTGCCTGTGACTGTAGCCGATATCCGCAAGTTGTATCTTGAGGTAATGTAGCCCTAAAGAATATATGCAACTCCCTACCCAACTCTTCATCAATGGCGCGTGGCGCGATGCCGCCTCCGGCCGCCGCACCAGACTGATCAACCCCGCCACGGAGGAGGCTTTCGCCGAAGTCGCCGCGGCCGACAACGCGGATGTGAAAGCAGCCGTCGAATCGGCCCACCAAGCGTGGGAATCCGGTTGGCGCGACCTTGCTCCCGGCAAACGCACGGAGATCCTGTTCAATGTTGCCCGTGTGCTCCGCGAGAATTTGGAGCGCATAGCGCAGCTCGAAACGCTGCACATCGGCAAGCCGATTGCCGATGCCCGGGATGAAGCGGGGCTGGGCGCGCGTGTCTTCGAGTATTACGCCGGCGCGATCACCAAGTTCTGCGGCCAGACGATCCCGGTATCCCGCGGCGGCTTCGATTTTACCCTGCGGGAGCCGATGGGCGTGGTGGCCTGCATCGTGCCCTGGAACTTCCCGTTCCCGATTGCGTGCTGGAAGGCTGCGCCGGCGCTGGCTGCGGGCAACTGTGTCGTGCTGAAGCCGGCCTCTCTTTCACCGCTCACCGCCCTCGCGCTGGGCGAACTCGCGCATGCCGCCGGTCTGCCACCCGGAGTTCTCCAAGTGCTGCCCGGCAGCGGTTCGGCCATCGGCGATGCCTTGGTTACCCACGCGCTCGTGCGAAAAATCTCATTTACCGGCTCCACGGAAATCGGCCGGCGAATCATGGAACTCGCCTCCCGGGACCTCAAACGCATCTCACTCGAACTGGGTGGCAAATCACCCAACATCGTGTTCGCCGATGCGGATTGGCAGCGTGCTGCCGAGACATCACCCATGAGCGTGTTTGCCAACACCGGACAGGATTGTTGTGCCCGCAGCCGGATTTTCGTGGAACGCAGCATCTACGAGCCATTCGTGAGTAAATTCGTGGAGTCGACCAGGAAGCTGGTGGTCGGCGATCCCACCCGGCCCGAGACGCAGCTTGGCCCGATGGTTTCTGCCGGCCAGCGCGCGACCGTCGAAGAGTTTCTGGCTGACGCTCGTAAGCATGGGAGCAAGTTCGCGTGTGGCGGAGGCCGTCCCGGCAACAAAGGCTATTACCTTGACGCCACGGTCTTGCTCGATGTCGGGAAGGAAGACCGCTGCTGGCGCGAAGAGATCTTTGGGCCGGTAGTCGCTATCACGCCCTTTGAAGATGAGGCCCGGATGATCCGTGAGGTGAACGCATCACCTTACGGCCTAAGCGCCTCGCTCTGGACCAATGACCTGCGCCGCGCCTTTCGCGTAAGCCGCGCTGTCCAGAGCGGTGTGCTCAGCGTGAACTCCCACAGCAGCGTTCATGTGGAGGCGCCTTTCGGCGGGTTCAAAACCAGCGGCATCGGCCGCGATCTCGGCATGGCGGCGATGGAAGGATATACGGAGCTGAAGAACGTTTACATAGCCGAATGACCTTATGACTCACGCGCAGCTCAAATCCCAGGTCAAGTCGGGCGCTATCGATACAGTTCTCGTTGCCTTCCCTGACCCGTTCGGTCGGCTCGTTGGCAAGCGGTTCCGCGCCGACTACTTCCTTGATTCTGTCGTCCGTCACGGCACTCACGGCTGCAGTTATCTGCTGACTGTGAACCTCGACATGGACCCGCTCGACGGTTTCAAAGTCGCCAATTGGGACGCCGGGTTTGGCGATTTCGCTTTCCGTCCCGACTTGTCCACCTTGCGTGTATTACCCTGGCAGCCGGGTGCTGCGTTAGTATTCTGCGACTTGGCGAAAGACGACGGTTCGCTGGTTGCGGAGGCGCCGCGTTCGGTCCTGAAGCGGCAACTCGATTTGTTGGCCGCCAAGGGGCTTACCTGCTACTGCGCCAGTGAGCTCGAGTTCTATCTCTTTAATCAGACCTACCACTCGGCGTTCACGGGCGGTTACCGCGACCTACAGCCTGCGAGCGACTACCGTATTGACTATCACCTGATGCAGCCGACCCGCGACGAACCGCTGATGCGCGCCATTCGCAACGGCATGACGGCGGCTCGTGTGCCAATCGAAAGCAGCAAGGGCGAGTGGGGGCGTGGCCAGCACGAGATCAACTTCACTTACGCCGAGCCGCTAGCGATGGCTGACATGCACGTGCTCTTTAAACAGGGCGTGAAGGAGATCACCGAACAGCAGGGCAAGGCGGTGACTTTTATGGCCAAATACTCCCCCGCTGAAGCTGGCAGCTCGTGCCACATCCACATCAGTTTGTGGAAGGGCGGACAAAACCTTTTCTGGGACGCCAAGAGCCGTGCGGAGTCCAGACTTGGGCGCCAGTTCCTCGCTGGGCTGATGAAGTACGCCCCCGAATTGTGCCTGTTCTGCGCACCCACCATCAACAGCTACAAGCGCTATCAACCCGGCAGTTGGGCGCCTACCCGAATGGCATGGGCCACCGACAATCGTACCGTCGGCTTCCGCGTCGTCGGCCACGGCACGGCCTTTCGTATCGAAAATCGCATGCCGGGCGCTGATGCAAATCCCTATCTCGCTTTCGCCGCTATGATTGCCGCGGGCATGGCGGGTGTGGAGGAGGAGCTGGAGTGCGGAGAGGAATACCGGGGCAACGCCTATATCGATCCGAAGCTGGCACGGCTGCCAGGGAGCCTGCGCGATGCGGTCGAGCTTTTTGACCGCAGCAAGTTTGCGCGCGCCGCCTTTGGCGATCCGGTCGTGGACTTTTACGTGCATCATGCGCGGATCGAGCAGCAGGCGTTTAGCGACGCGGTAACCGATTGGGAGAAGGTCCGCTATTTCGAGCGCATCTAGCTTTTACCTGTTGTCTTGCGCCCGCCACCCATTGAGCCGACGAACCAATGAATCCAACGAATACGGGTTATGAACGCGTGAGTCCCGTTACTCCCTCGGCGGAAGACGGGGCCCATCTGCGCGGCTGGCAGCTTCGGATCTTTTGGCTGCTCTGGGGGGCCTACGCTTCTTATTACCTTTGCCGCGTCAACTTCGCGGTGGCCCAACCCGCAATTCTGAAGGAGTTCCCTGACTGGACCAACGCGCAGATCGGGACCATTCCTTCCGTGTATGCAGTTTTCTACGCCGTTGGACAAATCATCAACGGGACGCTTGGACAGCGTTTTGGCGCCCGGCACATGATGACGGGCGCTCTGGTCATTGCCTCGCTCACGAACCTTCTGTTCTCCTTCACTTCGTCGTTCCCCGTAATGCTCGCGCTCTGGGCAATCAACGGCTACGCCCAATCCGCGGGTTGGTCTCTGCTGGTCCAGACTCTCTCGAACTGGAACACCTCGAAACGCCGAGGCACGGTCATGGGGCTGATCTCGACGTGCTACCAGGTGGGCAATGTGCTCTCTTGGCTGCTGGCTGGAGTCCTGTGCGATAGCATTGGCTGGCGTGCCGCTTTCTGGGTGCCCAGCTTGGTCCTCATCCCGATGGCGCTGGTCTTCTTCGTGTTTATCCGGAACGGCCCCGAGGAAGCCGGGCTGCCGCCCGTGCGTGATGATGGCTTGGAAGCCGAACCAGCACGCGCAAACACGAGCGCCCCTTCCGCAGGGGGCAACTCCTGGCCATCCACACGTGAAATCCTCCTCCTTACGTTTTCCAACAAGGTGCTGTGGGTGCTCGGGCTCGGCTACTTCTGCATGAACTCGGTTCGCTACTCCTTCATGAATTGGAGCGTGCAAT
>OCZT010008067.1_pt1 | contig 10277 bp, 10 predicted proteins | sample 1539031 | NCBI WGS metagenome assembly OCZT01 (sample SAMEA3539308, study PRJEB22396) | soil metagenome | biome: tundra; feature: field; material: soil | place: USA | collected 2010-05 | depth 0.15 m
CTTAGCTATAGACAACACACGTCGGAGACTTGATCGCCTCTTTCAGAGAAGGTTGCGGAAAAAGTTCGATTAGTCAGGAATTTGTCCATTCCGGGTAGTTGATATTGTTGCTGAACGAGCATCTACCGGGCCGCGGAGTAGAGCGCCGGCAGGCTCTGGTATTCGCTTCAGGTGGCGATTGGCAAGAGGTTGCGCATCCTCACCAAGTTGTAGGCGGCGGCCGCGAAGGTAAACACCCAACCGACCCGTGCGCGCACACCGTTTTCAACCTGTTGAGCGACGATGATTACCTTGCGCCGTGGTTTTTCAACGAGGGCCTGCAAGCGCTCAGGCGAAGGCCATCGGCACGGCTGTTCATAGGCTGCCTCTCGTTGGTGCACAGCGAAAGCGTGATTACGTACGACGCTCGGCTCGGCTTATTCCTCTGCATCCCTCGGCGGTGTCCCCCTTCCCTGGGGTCTCAGCAACCCGCAAGGCTAACACCGCCATTCTCTATCTTCACACTTCGGTTCTACCTCGGATCAGAGATCGTCGATCCTAACAGTGCCTGCCCAACGATAGGACGTTTAGGTGGCCGTTGCGATCATCCATCATTAGGACTTCCCGCTCATGTTAGGGCCAGGTGGTCTTCATGCCCGCCGCGCTCAGTCCTATGTTGCCGACCGCGCCAGCGGGCAACGCGTCGATGGTAGCGTCTTGATGCTGTAAAATGTTACCGAACACGTTGCTTGCGCGAAGGTTTCCGAGGTCGGCCTTCTGGCCCTGATCCGCGAGGATGAGATTGGCGACAAAGAGTGAAGCGGTTGCACCGGCTTCGGCCCTGATCAGAGACGCACCTTCGCCCATCCACTGGATACTGTCCTTGCGGATCGTCGCCGGACCCACTAGCTCAATCAAGGGCGAAACACTCATCGCGTTACCGAAGCCAGTGATCTTTGAGCCTTCCAGGGCTCCACCCGCTTTGTTCACTTTCAGCAACTGGCTGTAGCCCTCAATATCGAGCGATTCGGCAGTTACATTATACCAGTAGCCGCCATTCACGCCATTGCCGAGAATAAAGGCGAACGGCGTGCCTGCCAGACTAGAAGTGGTAATGACGTTGTTATTGGCGCAATAGGCTTGGTTACCAAAGCTGAAATCATATACTTGACCTTCCAGCCAGACACAGGGCCCGTGCATCCCGATGAGGTCGGTCTGTGCAAAGCTGACGCCTTTCATTGACGAATTTAGAATTCCGTGCGCACCCTTGATTGGTGGCTGCACTGTTGAAGTTACAAGACCGGCCCCGACCCCGTAGTAGGGCGTATCGGCATTCAACCAGTCGTGGCTCAGTGAAGTCAATTCACAGCCATTGTTATACACTGCGACCGTGCCGACGCCACCGAAAGCGGTCGGGTCGCTTCCCAGGCTGACGCCTATACTGTCAAACGAGTCGTCCAGGCAGAAACCCTGAGTAGTGTCCCGCTGCATCAGAATCCCGATCTGTGACGGCATGATGTCTTCGGTCCAAGAATTAATCGCAAAATCCCTAAACCTACTACCACTGGTGCCGACTACTTCGAGCGCGGGGTAGGTGCCAGTGTCAGTTTGAAAGTTCACAGCGCCGTTGACACCGAGCAAGAACTTATTATCCGAAGCATTGTCGTATGTCAGGGTTCGGGTCGTCCGGTATTTGTAGTAGTTGCCGGAGCGATCGTGTGACGGAATCCTGATCTGAAAGTGTGAGTTCGAGGCATCCTGAAACGCCTTCGAGTCGTCATGCACGAAAGCGAAGGTGCCGGTCTGCTTCGGAGCTCCCGATAGCGCGATAGCAGATGGCAGAAGCGACGCTACACTGAGCAGCAGATTGTCATTCAGACAAGCGCCAGGTGGCATGAACGGCACATCGTAGCCGAAGTTCATCTTGACGCGATAAGAGTTGATCGTGCCTGGACCTTGACCTTGATCCACGTATGCCGTGCCGCTGGTCTGGTTAAATGGCTCCCAGGCACCGGCCCCGGCCTTACGGTAAATCGCATAATACATAGTGCCCGGAGTGGCCGGCCATGCGAAATAGTTGTAGTGGGTGGGATCGAGCTTGGCCGCATTGTTCGCGCAGCCAGAAGATCCGGCCTTCGTAATGCCGCCACCTGAGCTTCGTGCAGCGACTTCGTAGCAGTATCGAGTGCCTGTAGCACCACCGGTTGGCTCGACACTAACAGTACCGGGGGTTATCGCCGCACAGGCAATTCCATCGAATGTCGGCGCCGGTCCTGCATGGAGTAACAACATCCCTTCGTGGGTAGCAAAGTTGTTTGGTGCGGATCCACCAGTCGGCCCATGGGTGCATACCACACTCGAAATACTTGCGACCCCTGCCATCATCCCGCCGCTGCAGAAAGTACCGCTTATCGAGTCGCCATCGCCTGAAGCGCCGAAGTCAAAAACGCTCTTCTCGCCGGGCCAGCCACCATCCGCACTCGATGAAGGTGCTTGAGCTGGTGTCGGCCTCGTAGCAGAGTTGCTGGCTATAGGCACTACTATCGGAACCGAGGTCGGAGCCGGAGTGGGTGTGTTCTTCGGTGTCGTTGTACAAATCGCCGCACCAGCAACCCAGAAAAGTGCGAGGACCATCGCCATCACAATTCCTCGTTTCATGATTTGTATAAGTTAAGCCTGATGTGACGGAAAGTTCCCGCGATTGAAACGTGGCTTCGACATATAAGAAGGCCTTCCGTTGTGGTAGATCCGTTGTTGCGAGTAGCGAACGCCACGCACAACGAAAGGCCATTCCCAATGAGGTTTTTGCGGGGACGAGTCGACACGAATTTGGAGTTCCGATTCGCGATGCCGGGGCTGACGTCGTACGTCGGCCTCAATTCGTACGGCTTCGTAACCTTGGACAATCCGAGCCTCAGCGCAGCGCCTTTGCCGCGGTTGCTTTGGTGGAGGAAACAACGCACGCGCGGATGTTCGTAACGCTTTCTTCCATGCTCACCGCCGGCGCCACTTCTCACCGCAACGACGACGGTGGCCTATGAGGAACCCTCCTTCGCTATTCCCCAACATCCTCCACGAACCGGGCCATCTGCAGTCCATGCAGAGACGAAGCAGCTACGCAGAAAATCAGCACCATACCGTACGTTCCGAGTGAGAGCAAAGGGGTTCTACCAACTAGATCGGACCAGAACACTCCTTGAACGTCGATCAATAGAAGCGCCGCAATCAGAACGCCCCGTCGCACGCGCGACGCTGTCGCGTACCAGCAAAGAAGAAACGGTACAATGACCACCATCAGATGGAAGTACTCTCCAAACGCCTCGACCAGTGGCATTGCCGCAATGACCAGCCCTACCTGAAGCGCAAATGTCCTAGGCTCTTCCCCTCGCCGGGGCCACGTAAGATACGCGATGATCAATAGGAGAGAGCTACTAGCTAACAGCGTTAACAGACGTGCTACTGTGACACTGTTTGCTATCGAAGGTCCGTAGGGATTTGCCGTAAAGGCGCGGTAGAAGAATGCATAAAAAGACTGGATTCGAGGGTGGGCAAACCAGACGGCGGGGCCTAGTGGAGGCGCGACAAATGAGAGCCACGCGCCCGTCCGCCAATATTCAACTAAGTTGTGCCAATTAAGTGGCGCGATGATAATTCCAAGGATGACCACGAGGCCGATCAGTACCGCCAATAACTTTCGCCACTCTCGGCGCCAGCCAAGATAAATAAGCAATGGCGCTTCATAGGGTTTAATCGCAAGGCCTGCCGACAGTGCCAGACCCGCAGCATCACTGCGACATCGGCTGGCAAAAAATAGGAACAGCACGATACTGAGCAGAACAAGGCCGTTGGTATTCCCGGCATAAAGATTGGCGTAGGAGGGCGTCCATACCGCGGCAACTGTGAAGACCAGCGGATCAACCAAGCGGTCGGCCAAGAGTAACGAGAGGACACTTGCTGAGATAGCGAATATCAAGACGTTTAAAGCGCGCCACAGCAAAAGATCCGTTCTCCAGTACAGGGTGGTCAGAGGGCTAATCAAAATAGCAAGCGTGGGCGGATAGATGTATGCCGGCTCATTCCCATGCTGAGGAGCAAAGTCAACATACTTTGACCATTGAGACTCCCACTGCTGATGGTTCATTGTGTAGAGCCCACGCCCTTCTTTCAATGTGCGGTTTGCCACGTAAAATGAAGCAAAATCCATACCACCGAGCTTCTGAGCCATCCATATAAATGACAGTTGCAGCGAAAAAAACAGACAAAGACTAGCCAATGCAGTTCGTCGTTGGTGTCTCATAGTTGGCACTTCCCCATCCCCCGCGAGCGCTGTTCCACCACCCGGGCGCGGTTGGTGGAAGCTCGAATGGTCGAAGCCCGGCTCGTTTAGTTCCAGGTCCAAGAACCTTTACATAGTCGGCAAACGAAAAGCGACCGTTTCTTCGCACCTGGTAGCCCGTAGATAGGCGACAAAGGCGACATTGACGCGATATTTTCGCAAACTCCATTAGCATCACCGTACAATGCCCTCTGCCGCAATTACCGGGCAAACTCTTCAAGGAGCCCTACCAGTCGCAAGTGCTTGCGCCGCAACAGTCCGCTTAAAACATTTGAGCTCACGCAAATCATAACTGGTATCAGAATAGAAAACTCCAGCATGTTTTTTACAAACGATAGCGAGAAGTCATCCCGCCACAGCGTAAATGCCAGTTGCGCACTAAGCATGATATAAATCACCCTAAGAAGCGGAACGCGGGTGCCGGATTTAATCAAATTCAACGCAAACCCTAGCAGGAAAAATACGCCAAAGCTCCCAAATACCCCGAAGTTCGCCAGAAAAGACAGAAAAGAATGCACCGTGCCGAGCGGATTGAATAGCGGTACGCCCGCGTCGGCCACGCTCGGCATTAGTGTGAATTTGTTGGGCATTAGGGCGCTGGGAACAATAGCAAGCAAATCTCGAAGCAGCAAATACGGGAATCGGATAAACGGAAAGCGCGGTTCACGTAAAAAATAAACGAGCGCAAGGCTCGTAAACAGAGGCTCAGCGCAAATGATTTCCAATAGCGTGAAGTTGATTGGCGAGCGCATCAACGCTGCAGTTCCGGCAGCGCCAAGGCCGACCGCAAAGAGCAGGAGCGCGCTCCGAAACTGAAGGCGCTCAAAGAACACTGATCGATAGACGACCAGCATTACAGCAAACGTTAAGAGATAATGACGTTGGCCGAGTGACATGTCTAAGAGTAGTGCAAATAATGCCGCAAGCATATACGTATTGAGTAGTACCCGCCTAAATGTAGCTATATACCTGAACTTAGCCTGTAGATTGACGGTATATATAAGCGCGACGCACTCAAGAAAATTGCCCCAAGCTGCGAACGTCCCCCTAAGGGGATCTGCAAACTTGTCGTTCGTGACGGTGTAGCCTTTGAATAGCTGACTTCTTATAAGGTAAGCATACACGGCGCACGCGGCGACCCCTAGCAGGAGATGCACGGCCAACAAGCGACTGTCGTAGTGAAGGTTGGCATATTGTTCTATCAGTCGAGAGCGCAACCTGCGGCTCGTAACATGCCCGAGAACAAAGAACAGATAGCAGCAGAGCGATATTGTCAAGTAGGTATGGAGTGTAGAAGGAGATACCTGGTCGAAGATATCGTAGAATACTTTCATCGACGGGTTGTAGCTCAGCACTTGATAAGCACCTACGACAATGGGTAAAATCCAGTAAAACAAGTAGCCAAAGGTGAAAGTGGCGACGTGGTTGACTTCGACGCCACGCGAGAAGCAAGCCCAGTAGGTTGCGATGGCCGGGACGAGAATGTTGGCGGCAAGCAAGACGGAAATGGTTATATCCATAGTCGTGATTCTCAAAGATAGCGATTATTTAGCGGCCCGGAAGACACACACGGGTAGCGGGGCGCTCTACGTGGCCTTTCGCGATGTTGAAAGCGAAGGGTCGCGTTCTTCGCAGTTCGTGAAAGGGACGATGGAACGTCATGCTACCTGGAGAGCGGACTGGAGGCTGGCTCCCCGGTTTGCGCACCTACCGGACCAAATTACGTCGATACCTATTCTTATTCGCAAGGCTCTCTTTATGTTGCGCCTGACTATGGCGTCCTTGCGCTCCAGCGTTCGACTGACTGTCCCGCCCAGAGATGCGGCTAACGAGTTGGCCGTTGCGACGGCGAGCGAGCTGCCACCTGCCTTGGTCACTGAGTCTTGAAGTGATATCTGTGCTGCCCAGCCTTGAAATCTTCCGGAGCTGGCTATCCAATGATAGTGAGCTTGTCCAAAGCGAGCGCGGATCAACGCCAGAAACATGCCTCCCAGTGGCAGCAAGACCGGGCATGCTACAAACCAAACAAGGTAGTGGCATTTGCGGAGGACGCGGCCGAAACCCTTGGAGTAGGCGCGTCTTCGTGCTAGCAGGCCGTTGAGAAAGCACCGAGATTCACAAATTTATCCGATCCAGCGAAGAATAGCTGCCTCATGGGATCATCAGATACCAATAAGAGCGTACCAAAATCCGCCTGTTGGTATTTTTCAACAGCCTGCTAGTCACAGTCTTGTGGCGATGTGCCGCATCGCCGCTTATCAGAAGTGAGGCATTATGTTTACCTGGGGCACTGGGCGTGAAAGTGATCGAGAATTTGCAGTTATCCGGGGCAGAGAGTGTCACTCCAGCGCATTCCTGGGTCGGGACGAACTCCGGGTCGGTCGACGCCACGCTAGCGATGTGTAGCAGACTCGACGAGGGGTTAACGAGAGACACTGTGAAACTAGAGCCTGTCGCGTCGGTGGGCACGTCGCGCCAGTTGATAGAGCTGGGAATGACCTTTAGCTTCGCCAGCTTCGCATCAGCGGCGCTCTCAACGGTTTCAGCTTTCGCTCCGTATGCGCCTGCGGCTAAGATCAATGCGCAAACGGCTGCTGCGACGATTGCTTCCCATTCTCCCGGAATTCTGTTCACTACTGTTCCTTGAATGCTGGCCGACGGATGACCATACTCATCCCGGAATTTCCAGCTACAGTGTCAGCAGTTATCTGAAAGTGGCCTGGTGCCTATCATATGTCGCCACTCCACCCGGTGTGGCTCGGACGGGATTTGGTTGCAATAAGGTACGGCCGATTACCGATACAGGGTTGCTGGCTTACGCCTCGAAGTTAATCCGGGTCGATTGCGTGACACACTCGTTCATAAACCTTGAGTGTCTGGCAAGCGCTCAGTTCCCAGGAAAAGTCCCGCGCCCGCTTACGGCCCGCAAGTACCAATCGCTGCCGAAGTGAGCCATCCGCCAACAGACGTTGGAGTGCAGACGCAATGTCATCCACGGACAACGGATTGAAAAAAAGGGCCGCGTGTCCGGCTACCTCGGGTAGCGATGTGACGTCGGCACATGCGATTGGAACACCAGCATTCATTGCTTCGAGGAGTACTATTCCAAAACCCTCGTACAAGGACGGAAAGGCCAGCGCTTTAGCGTGCGCAAGCACCAAGGTCCGTTCGCTTTCTGACAGATAACCGGTAAAGACTGTCCGCGGTCCCATTCCCAAGCTATCGGCTACACTTCTTAGCGGTATGGGGTCCTTTGGCAAATGCCCTACCACGACTAATTGTACGTGATTGGCCATTCCTGTGTGAGCGAACGCCTTTAACAATGAAGGAATATTCTTATGAGCTTCCCATGAGCTAAACGCAACAATGTATTCCGTTAGGATCCCTAAGCGCCGAGCGAGTTCCGGCCAGCAACCACCAACAACTGGCGGGTGACTCTGTATAGCATTATAAACCACGGAAACGCGGTGCTCGGGAATGCCAAACCGGTTGACGATGTCCTGTCTAGTGAAATTACTCACGCTGATAATCGCGTCGGCGCAGCGAATCGCCTTTTCAACAAAATACTTCACTAACATCCGTCGGCTGGCTGAATAGATACGCGGCAAAGCGTACACCTTGAGGTCGTGCACCGTCAAAACCCTCGGTACTGTAGTCAACAACGGCACCGTAAAACCTGGCGAATGGAGCACATCTAGCCGATGACGCTTTATATGCCATGCTAACCTGATCTGCTCCGAGAAAAGCCGAGAGACGCGAGATTGGTTAGTCGCCCGAAACAAGACACGCTCAAAATTGTCAGGCAAGCCCTCGAAACTGTCGTGATTGGCATGTGTTGTAAACAGAAGGTACTGGTTATCACTATCTATTGCCGCGAGACCCTTGAGGAGACCACGGACGTGGGAATCCATGCCACCGCCAAAGCGAGGAACCAACCAAATCAGATCGATACCTATTCGCACGCGTGAGTACCCTTGCAGGCTGTTGTTTGCTTTGACTGCCGCGGCGGCGGCAGAATGCCATCCTCCGGCCTACTGTTTGTCTTACTTGCTGAGCATCGCGGTGGCATGCGTGCTGCCCAGCCCCGAAATCGGCCGCCGCTCGCCAGCGCATGGTAGCAAACTTGCCTCAGGCGACAGCGTATCAGGGCGAGCAATATGCCTCCCAGCGGCCGCGAGACCTGGTATGCTACAAACCAAAAGGGATAGTGGTGTTTGCGGAGCACTCGTCCGAAGCTTCTGGAGTAGGCCAGGCTGCGAGCTAGTTGCGTTCGATCTTTCCACAACGATGGGTTGTCGTGATAGACGTGAATTGCCGGTGAATAAAATACGATCAACCCTGCTGTCAACGCTCGTCGTATATAATCGGTGTCATCGCCAGCTCCCCACGGGGTCCCAGCACCTGGGCCCAGTGATTCATCAAAGTCGCCGACACGGTCAATGACGAGATGGCGCAAAAAGATAGTGTTGGAATTGCAGCGCTTGAATAAGTTAAATGGCGTGATCCATCCGGCAGTCGTGTCCCATCTGCCGTGTGAGTTGCGCCCGCTGGAATCTATGCACCGACCGGTCAGACCGTGCGCATCCCAATGGCATGTGAAAGAGTCATGAACTCGCTCGAGAAGATCTGGCGAATACCAGCAATCGTCATCGGGAAAGGCCACTATGTCGCCGTGCGCGAATTGCAACCCCAGGTTGCGCGCACGAGAGAGTCCAGGCTCAGAGCGCAAATGAATGATGGGAAAGCGTGTTCCCGCACGAGTTAGAATTCGTACGAGTCGATCATCGGGATTTTGGTCCACGACAAGCAGCTCGAAATCGCGATAGGTCTGGCGTTCCAACGCTTCCAGAAAGCGCTGGAGTTCGAGTACTCGGCCGCGCGTAGCTAGTACCAGCGAAAACTTCATGTTACGAACACTCGTTGCTATCACGAGAAGCGCAGCGTGAGGAACCCGTTGACAGCGGTGATCCCGCAGCAGCGCGTGCTTTTCGGAAAGCATTCAACACGACCGTCGCGAGGTCCGCGTATTTGTAATTTCTCCAGACCCGACGTGAGGCGCGAGCTAGTTCGTAGGCAGTGGACACAAGCGGCCGTGGCAATGCTGGACTTGCGAGCACCTTCAGCAGACTTGTCCCGATGCTACATCGAGGCGACTCTGCAAGGAAGCTCGCAGCCGCGATCGCTGACTCACGCTGCCCCCGGCATGCCGCGACCAAAGCCGTAGTTAAGAGTTGCTGACGTAAGCCGGCGAGCATCGCAGTTCGCATTGCCTGGCCCGCATCAACAGCGATCAGCCGATCGCGGACGCCCTGGTCGATCACTTGTCCTACGTTTCGCATGATTCCTGGTATTCCGCTCAACAACGGTCCTACTGGATCACGAACTGTGCCGGATGCGGGATGGATGCAAAATATTGCGCAAAGCGCGTTTGATATCATAGCGGGATGGCGTGCCGCGACCCGCAACTCGAAGTCCTGGTCTCCGGCAGGTCCGACCTCCGGATCCAGTGTACCAACACTACCAAGCACATCCCGGCGAAAGATCATACTCGTCCAGGTATGGCCCCCGGTCAGCTTGAAGAAGGTGCTAGGCGGATACTCAAGACCGGTCGTCCATTCGTCACCGGTAACGCCAAACACGTGCCCGTCTGGTTGCGCTAGGATGAGTCGACCAACGAAGAGCATGGCTTCCGGATGTCGCTGCAACTCTTCGACTCCAGTGCGAAAAAAGTCCGGAAGCAGCAGATCGTCGTCGCTCATGATGTGGAAATAAGAAGTTTTTACGTGTGCAACTCCATAGCCGAAGTTTGCCATCATGCCGAGACGTTTGGGGTGGCAAAAGTAATGGACTCTCGGATCTCGACTCGAAATGGATTGCACGACGGCAGCAGTATCATCGTCTGATGCGTCGTCATACACGTTAACTTCGAAATCCGCGAAGGTTTGGGCTAGGACGCTCTCTA
>OCZT010008068.1_pt1 | contig 10277 bp, 16 predicted proteins | sample 1539031 | NCBI WGS metagenome assembly OCZT01 (sample SAMEA3539308, study PRJEB22396) | soil metagenome | biome: tundra; feature: field; material: soil | place: USA | collected 2010-05 | depth 0.15 m
CCCCACTGAGGACTATAATCTGCCTGAAATTTTCCATCTGGCAATGTCCGCATAGTAAGATCGTTCGTTACAGCAACAACGGATGGATTCGGCCTACGCTCCACGCCTTGAATCTCTGGGAATGCACCACCTAATATCTTTGGTGGGTTATGCTTCCCGAATGTAACGCCACCGCCACCACTGCCGAATTTACCATCCTCCGCCCGTGGGTGATCTGATTCTTTAAACGTTGCTGCATCCGCCCGCACAATATCGCCCGCAATGCGCTTAATCTGCGCTAGGTCGCCATCGGCTTTAATCTGTCTCGCAAGGGTTAATATCTCATCCAGCATGGTCGGCTTTCTTTCCAAGCATCTTATCAATCATAATCTGTAACTGGTCGATCAATTCGATCTCTTTGGTGTGATCAATGCGCCATGATGTTTCGGTCGGTTCGACTTCGGGCAAGTCGGTTGTAACTGTGTTGTGGCTCGCGTTTAGTGCCAGTCCAACATCATGCGCAACAATCTTGCACAAATTCACCAGTAGCATATTATGCACAAACAATATGCTCAAATCATGCTGTTGAGCCGCTGCCAGTGATTCTAGGTATTTAACTCTGTCCCGCTTCGTTGCCCTGTTCAAGTTCGCCTCCCATTGGTTGTGCTTTCGCCGCTTCGTTCTTTTCCTGCAAATAAGCTAGTAGTTCATCCGCGTCAAACTCTAGCGGGTCGCTAAATAGCGTCTTCATAGACGATATGTTGAGCGTCACCCATTCTACCAAACTTGCGGCATTTACGGGATCAAGCGTTGGCAACATCTTGTCGAGTAATGCGACCACGCTATCCAGCTTCACTTTATCAACCTTGGATTTTTCACTTTCCGGTTCAATCAGCAAGCTAGGCCATGCAGCCACAAAGCTATTTTTCCACTGGTAAAACGCCTCTTCATAGCTCACATTCTGGTATTCAGGGAATTGAGCTTGTACGCGACGGTAAAATGCCGGACTCCATGCGCGATACATCACGAGGTTATCAAAAAAGGCATAGAGCGGGTCTAGCCACTCTCTCACGCCGTTGATGTACTGGACTGTAGCCTTGAAGTCTTCTGAGCCGTTTGACAGCACCCCGGCATAACCATCTGACAACAACAAGGCGGGCGGCATCACTGCGCTGGATGCAATGTTCTCAATGATATTTGATCTCACCACCGTCACGGCCTTATCCACGTTTTGCAGGTTTAGCGTCTCTACGCTGTCGTCGGTTCCTATGCTTATCGTGTTGCCGTTTCTTGCGGTTTTGAATAAGTTACGCTTGATCTGGTTGACTGCGCCTGAGATTTTATCCGTAATAGATCCAGGGTTCTTAATCTTGACGACCACTACGGCGGCCTTGGTCATAATCTCATGGTCGGCCTCCATGCTCGTAATAAACGACTTCAAGGGGAATAGGGCGCGCTGGAATACTGATCGTCCTACATAGCCATAAGCTGAATTTGTATACCCCAAAAATACAGGGGTCTCGTTCATTAATGTACACGATCTTGAAAAGTGGTATTTCTGCCCCGCTGCCGATATTGCTGTAACCTTTTGAAAGTCGGGCGCGTTCGGGTCTTGGTTTAGCACGAGACTACCGGACGTATTGAGCGGGTCGAGAGCGTTGAAGTAAATCTGCAAGTCTGCCATTGACTGCAATGCAATCGGGGTGTCGGTGGGTTGATCTACCGCGCCAAATACCACAGAGCCAATCCCGTATGTTCGACTGATAAACGCGCATTGCTGGATAGTCGCGTCAATTTTTAACGCTTTCCACTCAGCTAGAAAAGCCTCTTGGATTAGCGTTTCGGGTGAGTTAGGTATGGATATTTCGCGCTGTTGCGACATTGCCAGCTTGACGGGCGTTTCAACCATCTTTGCGCCCATCGGGTGACACAGATAGATTATTTTACAGAGCTGGTATGAGGGCATCGCACCGGGCTGTATGTCATCGCCCATTAGGATTGTTTGGAGTGCGTTGCCTAACGCCGCGTTGCCGATTGTGCCGATAGTTGCCATTGTTTCACCTCGTGCCGTCATCTCGACGGGTTAGAATCCTGAATCATCCCCTAGCGATATTGCAATCCCGTAGGTAAAAGCATCTACTAAGTCATCCTGCTTATTGTCAATTCCTACTCTAAAGTTTACCACATTATTGAGCAAGTAGTTTTTTGCCACGCCCTTGTAAGTAACAACTTTGTTAAAAGCCTTTGCCGAAAACTTAACGTTCCCACGGTGTACATATCCGCTCACACTGATAGCGCGCTCCGTCTTCCCCATTGCGGTCAATGCGCCCTCTATGGCATGAGCGGGAAGTTCGCGCCTCCTTGCTTGCTGCAATATTATTGTTCCGCTGCTTTTGTCTTCCACGAATGCGCCAATTGGCCCGTGCCTAGCCCCGTACTCTATTGCCAGCAGATTAAGCACATCAAAAACGCTCGGAAGCCAATACTCAAGTAACGAGCCTTCCATCTGAAAATACTCCCAGTCTGCAACAATCAGCGGGTACTTATAGTTTTTTGCCACTATCCAATAAGTGCATGCTGTGCCGTCGTTCTTTGCCCCGTCCTTCATGGCTGTATCAATTGTGGCGAATACATAATCACAATGTGGTGGGGGTGCGACAGGTTGCCCGTCTTCGAGTAATGAGTGTTCGGTGAATATCTCCATTCCCGAATCCCATCGGATTTTCCAATTACCATCCAGTAATCGCGCCTGACTTACCTTATCCAGTGCCAGCAAGTTTGCCTCATAATCGGGGTCTGCATCCGTCAATGCGGGGTTGTCGTCAAGTTTCGCGGGGATAAACGTTACACTTTTGGGCTTTACTTGTTTTTTGTCATTATCGGGTAAATCGCTTTTGCCGTATTTCTTGATGCACTCCTCCCTTGTGTCCGCCCAATGTAGGTCGCCTTTAATGCGTACAAACCATCTCAATACGCCTGCCCGCGCTTCAATCGCGTAGCCGTTACCGTCTAGCCACCACTCTATAAACTGAGCCACCCAGCTATCGGCATCTGGGTTGCATGTTGCCCTGACGTATGGCCTTACACCACACTTTGAACGATTACGAGACAGCATGTAAAAGAATTGTTTGTCAGAAAAGTGGCATAATTCATCAAATCCAAGTAAGCATATTTGACTACCTTGCCACTCCAATACTGTTTTTTCGTGTTCTAGGTGCGCAAACTTTACCCGTCCGCCCTTTCCCCACTTCCACTCTAAAATAGTCTGTATCGGGGTTCCACCGGAATAGTCATACAAGTGCATTGACTCATCCCACAATCCGCCTGGGTTGCGTATCTGAGTTGTTGATCTGCGGAAAAAGACTGCATAGAATTCGGGGTTTGTGGTTACGTGGCGCAGCGGCTCAAGTAATAATCCGAAAGATTTTCCACCACCCGCTGCGCCGCCATAAATCGCGATGTCGGCCGGTGTACTCAAGAACATCTCTTGCTTTCCGAGTTGAGGTCTAACCTCTACCGTTTCAATCTCTGCCATTTTGCGGTATGTAAAACCTTACTGGAGGTTCATCTTTTGGCTGTTCTATTGGTTCTTTAGACTTCGATTCGATTTCAATCAACTTAAGTGGTAGCTTGCTCGCTTCGTTTACCACGATGATCGACTTCATCACCGCAGTGGCTTCGTCTGCACATGCAGCTAGTCGCTCAGGGCATACCGTCACGCCATCGTCGCCCATTGATTTAAACATGATCTGACTTGTTGCGTCTTTGGCTGCTCGTGCCCACATCTTTGCGGCAATGGAAACATCATTAGCACTCTCTGACATATTCGCATTCCTGCGTTTTATGTCATCAGCGTGACTTATTGCCTGTACTTGTTGCGATAATGGGAGTTTGCTTAAAGCGGCTTCTGTTGTAACAATTTGATTAGCTACATCTTTGACATTTCGCAACTGTTGCGCAAACTTGCGAGTTATGGCTGCTCTGTCTATTCCATATTCTTTAGCGAGTGATGCCGCGCTTTCACCTGCTAATAGCCTTTTCTCTAATTTTTCCCACTCTTTGGGTGTAAGTTTGCTTTTGCGTCCCATTGCATTTTATTGTTCTTTAGGTGCGGACTTGGATTGTAATTGAATAGGCGATTCGCCCAATTGGAATTTATCTCTTATGCCTTGGCTGAGATTGCCATTTCCTAATTTCCTTGCATGTTCAACCATTGAGGGGGGGAGCGTTACGAGATGTCGTGTCATTTTTTGGATTAACATCGGTTTTCTCGCCATGCTTAATATCCTCGCGTTGATTATCTTTGTGGAAAATAGAATCGAAATTATCCCTGTAGCTATCGGTTGATGGCTTGGATATTAGACTATCGCCAGTTATGTTATTTTTTTGTTTCATTGAACTTATCAATATCTCTTGCTAGCAATATACCAGATAATATCCCTGTGCACATGAGCGCGAATAGAATCAAGCCGATTACCTCAACTATGTTCACGATCTTGCTGGAAACTTCGCCGCCGTCCGCTTATCCCACGATAGCCGTTTGCAATGTGTGCGCTCGCAGGCTACGGCATAGTCTGCGCCAGTGTGATAGTAGTCACGATGCGGTGCGGGGTAAAGGTTGATTGCTTCGCGGCTGTGAGTGAATGGCGCTTCCATATTTTCCTAAATTAGTGCCGTCTTTCCGCCTGCCAACACCATAGCACAGTGCGGATGCGCTCACATTATCGCGGCCTTGAAGTGAGCGGTACTTATACCTGTATAGGCCAAACCACGAGTACTTTCTTAAAATCTTGCAAGGCATTTCACCGAGCGGCATTGGCTGTAACCGTTGCGTACTATCGCTCCCGCATCGCGGTTGATATTACGCTGATTATACTACACTTTCATTTGATTTCTACTATATTTGCATCATTACGGCGTTCATACCGACCCCGACCGCGACCACTGTTTGCGCATCATTACGGCGTTCATGCTATTTCTGGCTCCGAGGCAGGTCTTTTTTCAATTCGCACATATCGAGCAAAGCGCCGCGATTGATGTAGACACTCAGTCCGTCAGGGTACGGTTCGCATTCTTTAACCGCGCCTTCGGCTACGAATTTCATAAATCGCTCAGTTTCTTTAATTCGCTCACCAGTTTTGCATAATGCGATTTCATGGCGCGCAGTTCTTCGATTGTCCATTTTGCGGGGGTGTGGTCGGCTTCCAGCGCATCTACCGCCTCCAGCCCTATGCGCCCGATCATCCCAAGCCGAAAAGCTGCTGCCGTGGTCCCACCTGGTCGATTACAATTCTTGCGTTGAGCGTGAATGTTCAAAATATTGAATCGAAGGTTCGGGTGTGACCCGCGACTGAGATAGTGGCCTGCATCGACACTTCCGCCTGGCTTCTGTGGCTCGAAAGGTTTACCGCAATCTATGCAGCCGTGTCCAGCTTGCAAGTCTCGCAGGCGGCAATAGGTATTAACTACCACTTGCACCTCTTTAATCCAGTCAGCGCGGCTCTTTTGCTGCTCCTTAGCCGCTCTATGCTCAACCCGGCTTGCCTTAGCCTCACTCGCCGCTTTCTTTGCCTTGAGTTCGTCTACGTGAACGTGTGAGCATTGATATGAGCACACTACTTGCGTTGACGTGCGTGGCACAAATTCAGTTCGACAAACTTTGCACTTTTTCTGCTTTGGTGATGATGCCGATAACTTCATAATTTCACCGTCCTATGCTTGCAATTCCCTTGTGGTATATCTTTGCTCTTTTCCCAAGTTCCAATATGCCCGAATCCAATCTTGCGTATGCGACAACCAACGAACAATCCTCCGTGCTCGGTCTTGCTTAATAGTCCCGGGCAGTTTGTGGGTGTTCGGCACGGTATCAATTTAATTCCTGACTAAATTATTAAGTTTGTCGTAAAACATAGGCTGTTAGAGGTTTATTGGACAGTTATGGGGTCTAAATTACGTTGTGCGTCATTGAACGGTAGCCATGTGCCCTACTTCAAGCAGGCCGAGCGCATGGGTAGCAACGGCGATCATTTTTTGCACCGCAAGTTTTGCTTCGTCCCGCGAGTCACATTTGCAGCCGTTCACATAATCTTCAAGGTACAGCTTTGCTTTTTGTTCGCAAACTTGTTCGTTCAGCATGTTTCCTCCAAATAATAAAATGACGCACAACCCTACGCTCAAGCGGGACGCGCCCGAAGTGTTACGTTTCTGTTCATCGGTCATTTATGCGCGCCCCTTAGCTACACGTTAGGGAACGCTTCGATCAGCCCGAAGAATGCCATAGCCTGCGCTTTGGTAACATACACGGCCTCATCGGATGCACAGATCGTCATCATGTGGCCATACCGTTCGGTGTTGGTATGGATAACATCAACAACGTAATCGCATTTTCCTTGGGCTAGAGCCTTGAAGTCTCCTAGCTTTTCAGGAAGTGTCGCTCCGTATATGGCGGCATCCCCTAACCCGTCAGTCGAGTGGGACTGCGCCGAAGCTGGGTTTGTTACGAGTTCATCTTGCTTATCCATTCTGTTCTCCGTTTGATTGTTCTGCATTGGCGCAGCCCCTTACCTTTACGTTAGGGGATTTTGTCATAGCTTTCTTGATGACCTCTTTTGCAATTTCTTCGGCGGTGCGATCACAAGCCCATCTTTGCGCTACGGTGCGCCCATCTATCTCGATCATCCGCTGGTGGTTTACTTGGCTTTGCGTTCCACAAAAACCAATTTGCGTTTCACCAACCGCCTCGCCTCTAACGATTACCATAGTTCAATCCCCTAACCCGGCGCTTAAGCGGGATCGCCCAGAAGCGGGCGACCCCTTAGCTCAGCGTTAGCCACCACGTATGGCGGTAACATGATCCTCCAGCGTTGGGTGCCGTTCGTGCATCGCGCCTTCTCGCTTGTGCCGCTTGTGAAAAAACAACTTCAACATCCCCGGCCCGCTCGGTGCAATTTCAAACCGAATCATCCGGTCATGCGCCATAACGACAGCGCGGGTTATTGCGTCAAAATCAAAAGTCGCAAAACTTCCCACATGGCGCGTGTTAATCACGATCCCGCCGCCCGATGGCTGTATATTCCCAAACACATGATGCAGCCCATGAAACAGGTCTGCGAGCATTAGCAGGCACTCAAACTGATCGTCCGTCATCCACGGGTATTGTTTGGCGCGTATCTGCTTGTTCCATTCTTCGTCTGTCATAAAGCCCTTTCTTCGGTAATGTTGGCTAACCTAACATTGCACGCGGACTGGCGAGAAGCCGCCAGCCGGTGAATTAAACGTTATGCGACTTAGTTTGTTCGTTGTTCCATCGGCATATTGCCCTGTGGCGCGTTCCGCATTCTCTTGTCGCCGTGTGGTTGTTGTCACAATATACTTTCCATTGGTCGTTAAAATCCCAATCAAGGCATTTTGCGTTAGCCCCACACTTCGCGCACTTTGCAATTTCTGGCGTTACTATTTTCTGATCCATTTTCATCCCCAGTCGCACAACCCTACGCTCAAGCGGGACTGCGCAAAAGAGCACGCTCAAAATGGTTGCACCTCTTGCTCATGATTGTTTTTTATCCACTCCGAATACGGCAACCGTATCAACGTATCAAAGCGTGTTATTGCAAATTTATTAGTATCAAGTTCGGATCGTGATTGAATGTCGCACAATAGCAATATTGCATGTCGGGCCCATAGCGAGGAATCGCCGCCAAAATCATTATCTGCTGTTACGTCTCCCCATCCGCTGCCATCCCCGCCCATTGCTTTATCGTAAATCGGGCGTAGGAATTCAACGAACAAAAGATCCGCGCAACGCATTGCAGCCCATTGGCTCAATAATCCGCGCTTCGGCTTGTCAGCGGCTATCGTTTCAATTATCGGGCTTGCTTGGGCGATGATGGCGTCTTGCGCGGCCTTTTGTGATGCGGACTGAGTGAGTGCGGCTACAACTACGCAAGCGCCAGGCATACCAAATAGCTTTGCTGCGTCCGCTGCATGTTTTGGCTCAACGATAAACGTATATTTAACGCTTCCGTCTGCATACGTCCCAACACAGCCTTTTGAAATTGCTTCAATCATTTAAACAGTCCCTTCAAAAAATTAGGTACGTCTGATTTTGCCTTGCACTTGTAGCAAAAATGAACGGTTCCGTTTGCTATTTTCGATCCAGCGGCCAGATAACCCAGCACTTTCCCGCATGTGGCACAGTGCATCTCTGTCATTTCGACGCATCCAAATAATCACAGCTCGGGCACGCCGCCCAATCTCCCAAATTACCGCCTGCGCGTTCCATTGGTGTTCCGCATTTCGGGCATGGCCGAACAATCCCGCGCCACTTTGTAATGTAAACTTTCGGGATTGACCATGCACCGTACCAGATAGTCGGTTGCTCACGTCCTCCGATTGTTGTGGTTTCGTACATCCCGTTGTTCACGGGATTTTCAGATACCGGGTGCCACTGGCTTAGTATTTCATTCTGCATTTATTGCTCCGATACTTACTCGTGCTTTTTCGTGATCTTCGTCGCTCAAATGTCCGCAATTAATCAGTCTATTTTCAAGCCTGGTACTTTTCATCCTGTAAAATTCAGCATCCGCGCTTGCGAGTGATAGGGCGCTTTCGAGTAAAGCCACACGCGCCAATGCTTTATCTGCAATGTCGGTAGATAATTTCCCGGCATCCTGCGAATACTGCAAATGAAATTCCTTGTCTGTAATCGCTATGGTCGCGCTGGAAATACGACTTTCTAATAGTGCTATGCGCGCCTTAAGCTGCCTTTCTTGTATCTGATATGCGTTAGCCTCGCATGACCGGGCGCAGGGTGCGGGGTGCATTCCTTCGGCTTGCAGGACTAGGCGTATGCTTTTGTCGGTTTCGGCAATCATGATAAATCCAATTCTGGTGTTGGTGATCTGTATTTCTTCTCAAGCCATACTTGCCCTTTACCTGTTACGCGAGTTTGAAATGTTGGATGTGACTTTCCTTTGTGGTCGGTATATGGTGTGTTTTCAATTTCAACCAATAATCCACGATCTTTGAATTCTTGATATGGACGATTACTTATCATCAAAATCTTATCTGATCGAAGCATTCCAAAAAATATGTTTTGTCCAATTCCGACAAGCGCCGAGAATTCACCAATAGAACACGAGCCGTCAAGATTGCGAACTGCTAGCGCGAATTCAACCTTTGGCGCGTCTACCTTCGCTTGCAATTCCAATTTCTCGATCTGTTCCGCTTGCTTTGCTGCCAGCATGAGCGCGCCTGATAGCGTCTTTGGCACTTCGAATGCTTGCTTTCTTTCCAACTCGTGCCACCTCTTAATTACCTTGTTTCGCGCCACTGCACTGTATCCAGTTAGCAAGGTGTCGGTTAATTCACGGTTAAGATGTATCGCAACAATATATCCGCGAGAATCTCTTTCCAAATCAGGATAATCCACTTTTGGATCATCTTTTATTAGATCGTCCATCATGGCTTTAATGTCACGGTGAACGTGTGAAAGTTCTTTTCCTGTTAGGTCAGCGATTTCTCGTGATGACATCGTAGAAGAATTTGAAGATGAAATTAAAGCAGGTGCGTTTTGCATAGACACTCCCTAAAAGTTTAACCCGGTTATATTAATCCGGCGGAAAGCGAAGGGTTAGGGGTTCGCTTTCATCGCAAAGTGATCAAGCCTTGCGACTGCCAGAAGGTATTTTTTAAGCACCTGAATAGAATATTACCAAACTTTACCCGTCTTTACAACGTATTTATTCGTCACATCACGGCAATCTTGATGACCTTGTATATACGATTCTTTGCATAGCCGCTCGATTTCAGCCTGCAAATGCTTTTTGAAAGGCGCGTCTGGCAGGCATTTTAAAAGCACCTCAATTTTTAGCGGGAACGTTCCTGTTTTTTTCATCGTTGTGCGCGTGAAACCTCGCCCTTTAGGGCGGGGTAGTTAACGCCAACTCCCTGATCGCATGGTTCGCATTTTTCAAAATTGCATAGTTCCGCTGTGCCAGCAACCATCCTAACAGCAAATCCGTACTCACTAGCATAGCCTGATACGTCAATCCTCCGCATTTAAAATCATGCACGCTAATGTCGTAGCATATTCGCTTTATAGCCGACGCATGGTGTTTTATATATGGCTCCTTGCTGATTCTATCCGCTATGTCAGCGAGTGTGTACAGGTCAATCAAGTGGTCTTGATTCGCTACATCAGCATTAAGCGCGACCAGCGCGGATCTTGCACCCATCTCCCATTTTTCGGACAACTTCACGTTGAACGGTATGGTAACTAGCGATTGATTGATTCTTGC
>OCZT010008069.1_pt1 | contig 10276 bp, 11 predicted proteins | sample 1539031 | NCBI WGS metagenome assembly OCZT01 (sample SAMEA3539308, study PRJEB22396) | soil metagenome | biome: tundra; feature: field; material: soil | place: USA | collected 2010-05 | depth 0.15 m
TCCTCGTTCGCGTGCTCGAGGAACTCCTGGGCCACTGCCTGTGCATGAATGCCAGCGGCCATGTAGTAGTGACGTTTATATCGCAGCACACAGACAATCTCCGTCGCCAGGACCTCATTTAGGATGCGGATAACCGTTTCCCGGTCCGCACTGTAGGCGCTAGTAACCGCACCCCTTCCCATGTGCTCACGGGCACGCCGGCGGAGTTCCTGAATGTCCGTCACGAATGGACGATGTTCTTTTTTAGCAGGTTTCGTTTTCATGTTCTTCTACCCTTCTTCGAATATAAGATTAGTAGCCGGCAAACTCTTCCGCGCGAATGTTGTCATCATCGACTCCGGCTCCATTGATCGTCTTGTGGAGGCCCTTCACCATCTCCGGCGGCCCAGCGACGTAGTAGATGGGCGAAGCCGCATCCTTCAGATACCTCAAAAGCATTTCTCTGTCGATCTGGCCGACTTCGCCGTGCCAGGACCGATGCGATTTCGCCATTTCAGTCATGCTGGCGACGAGCTTGTAGTTCGGATTCTCTTTTTCCAGCGCCTGTAGCTCATCGAGAAACGGAGCGTCCTCCGGCCGGCGGTTCGAGTAGAAAAGGACGATTCGGTGAGTAAGCTTCTCTTTCGCCGCACGGAGCACCATGCTGCGGAACGGCGTGATGCCGATACCGCCCGCCAGGAACACAGCGGTTCGCGTCACATCGTTATGGAGAGTCAGGCTTCCGGACGGACCTTCGATCTTAACTGCGGAGCCAAGCGGCATCGTCTTTAACACTCGCTTGAATGCCGTATCGCGCATACGGGTGGCCACTATCAGGGTATCTTCATCGGGACCACTCGCCATCGAAAATGTTCGTGTATTTCCTTCGGCATCGGTCTCCGGGGGTTCGCACAGAGTCATATCGAGAGACTGGCCCGCCTCGAATGTCCAGTTCGATGGCTTTTCAAAGCGGAATGCGGTCGTGCGTTCCGCGACTTCATGCCTGCTCACGAGCTTGGACAGAGTTACCGGCGAGGTTGTGGTAGCGATCATGAGTCTCCTTCCCGTAGTGCATCTTCCGGAGTCCGCATTTCAAGCTGCCGGCTTGCGCGGACTCACTACGCGGCGCGAACAACCGAACAAGCTTGCCGAAAGTGATTTCAACATGCCGACCTCTTGAGCTATTGAGTGCTTAAGCAATCTTTGGGCCGCCTTCTAAAAATCGTTCCCCACACTACACGGGAGAAATCTAGTTTCGATCTCCTGCAGAATGTGCCGTAGAGATGCAGGTTTTGCCTTCTGTGCCGCTTACCCGCTTCGTAAGCTCTAGCAGGATGCTGAGCGCGCCGGACTAAAGCGCGTTTCGCCTTGGGCTTGGACGCGGTTCGACGAAGCCACGGGTTAGTTCACAGCTAGAAATTGAGGAATTTCCGAGCGACCATTTTAGGCTGATTGGTTTTGCCGAAAGGAACGCCAACCTGGCCGACCTGCGAACTGTTGCTCTGGCGCAGCAGGGTGTGCTGCGCCATGCTGTTGTTTGCCTTCCCGGTTACCGCATCAAGTTGTGGAAGCTTTCTTTTTCATATGCCCAGACATTTCGATCTTCGAAACCGTAATGGTGTCGCCGTCTAGGGCGCCCGTCAGGTTCACCGTGTGGCCCGCGTGCTCCTCCAGCCCCGCAGCGTCCTGGTTCGCAATATTGAGTACCTTCCCATCGTGAACAAAGACGTACTTGGCCTGGTGTTCTTTTACGCACGCCAGCGTGCAGTCGCGGTCCGACATTTTCTTGCCGCCATGCTCGGTGGCAGACTGGTGACTTGCTCCGCACATGCTGTCGCTAATCTTGCCAGTCCACGTTTGGTCAGCCGCGAACATTGTCACGGCGCTAAGTCCGAATAACACGAAAAAACTCAGAATGGTTTTCAATTTAACAATCTCCTTCTCTTCCCAACTATAAGCCGAACTCCGGAAAGGCGGTAGCCGCGGGTGTGACGAAACGTACAACAGCACTTCCATGTACCAGTAAACGATCGGCAGTCCATGCCGGACAACAGACCCGCGCAGCGCATTAGCAGCGTAGGCCGGGAGTGATCCGGCGCCGCGGAGCGTTTCGAGCGCCAGAGGGAGCTCATTGTGGGGGGATCGCTCAGGCCGAATCCAGACGCCCGCGCGACTCCTTCATCCAGGCCGGCAAATCGCTTATCCTGGGCGGAATGGAGTACTTCTTCGCGTGCCCATGTTGCTGGGAGCAGATATCGATGGTGTTGGACACCTCGGTGAAAGGCCAAATCTATGTGGAAGATTGCGAGGTTTGCTGCCATCCGATCGAGGTGCGCTACACGGTAGAGGATGACGCGGTGTGCGACTTTGAAGCCAGAGCGGTTGAGTAAGTAATCTAACCCCACTAGCTTCTCGCCGTACGCCCTGAGCACGACCTCTTTGAACACCGGAAGCGCAACCTGTTTTGCGGGGCTCCCAACCTCGCCTGCTCGCCTGGAGCCCCGCATCCCCAGTTGGGAAGCAGGAGAAACCGTAGCCGGGGATTACTTTTTTGACCAGTTAGCGCGCCCGAATCACGCCTGCCAGCCAGAGTCCGCAAAACGCCGGCGCCGGTGACCGAATACGTTGAGATGCCGTATGGGCGTCATCCGTGGCGCCGGTAATCCAATCCGGATCGAAATTCAAAAAACAATCCGCCGGAGCGATTCAATGGACGGGCTCAATCCGTGTGCCCGGCGCTCAATGCCGGCATCGCAGTTCTTCTACGGCGCGAAACCAATCCTCTTCCGGTGATCCTTCAGGACAGCACTTGTCTTGCCAAAGTTCATAAGCGAGGGCGGCGATGTCCTGCTCTTTGGCTTCGTGAGCGATTAAATTGATGCCATGCTCGGTCCTCCTGGTCGTCTGATGCTCCTTTTGCGCGTTCAGGTAAGCCTTATTGGAGTGCTCAAGGACTTGTCTGGAGCTTTCATGTCCGGTCAGGCGATCTTCTTTTCCGTGGTGCTCGGCGCCGGAGCGGTGCGCGTGGGCCGCAAGCTCATGGTGCTCAGCAGCTATCTGTTGTGATTCGTGCATAACCATTACTAGTGCACGCCTGGTACCATCTGTCGCGGGCGGGGCCGTCCCGCCAGAGCGCAGAAAGGACGCCCGCAGTCCCGAAAAAGGATCGCCGCGCCGCCCCCTCGCCGTGTCGTCCGCTCCTAACATCGACGCTTTCTGTCGATGTTGGCGAGCGCAGCTCGCCCCCCGCCGCTGCCCAGCATGATCGCCTGCCGCACACCGGCCAGCGGCGCGCGATCGTCGAACGCCACCCTGCCATCCTCCCGCCCAACCCCCAGTTGCTTCCATAAATCGGGCAGATCCACCATCACGGGATGCGCGCGCATCTTCCGATACAATTCCATCAATGTTCTCCCGTCCGCCGCCTTATCGCCTGTCTCGAACGCGCGCTCCAACGGCCAATCCGCTTCGATGGTGCCGCCTGCGCGGTTGATGGCCCGCAGAGCATCCTCCAGCCCCTTGGCATTTGCCGTATTCTTCCGGATTCCGACATCCGCCAGCAGGCAGAAAAGCGCGCCGCCCCAATAGGTCCTGCCCCAGGTGTGCGTGTTGTCCAGACCCCGATCGCCTTCCTCGGGCAGGCCCTGGTGCATGTCCCGCAGCATGTCGCCCCACACCTGCGCGGCGGTCAGGTTGCCGATGTGCACCCGCGCGATCGGCTCCACGTAGGTGGCGGTGCCCTCTTCGATCCAGTGATGGCGGCGCGCCACCGAAGGAAATGCGAAGTGTACCATTTCGTGCGTCAGCATCCAGTCCCGATCCAGATCCTCAACCGTCGTGCGGCGGCCCACCGAGATGCGGCACCACACGCCGTCGTCGCCGTAGCTTGTCCCATGCGAGACGCCCCGCCCGCCTCCCGCGAAGATCCGCACGCGGGCGCGCGGCACTGGAAACCGTCCGTAATACGCGCTCACCGCCCGCGCCGCCTGGCTTACCCAACCGAGCAGCGCCGCTTGCGGCAGATCGAAATGTTCCGATTCGAATGAGACTTCGATGTCCGCCCCGCCCTCTTTCAGCTTCGTGGCAGGATCGGCCGCCCGGGCTACCCGAGCCAGCGCTGGCTCCGCAGCCAGGCCGAGCAACCACCGCAACGTCGATCGCCGGCTCATGCGCGTCATTTCCGGTTTGACGCTCGGGCGCAGTTTTTGTTTACAACCCCGGAATCCGCACGGTGTCAAGCTGTCGTATACTCTAAGGAACCCGCGCGGCTGTGTTTATTGCCTTGCCGCGGGTATCCGAAAACTTCGAGGGATTCGGGAATAACCGACAAAGGAAGGGGTATACAAGATCATGAAAGTTTCCAAAAGCTCTTTAGTACTGACCGCGGCGTTCACCGGCCTGCTGGGTGGCACGATGACACGCCTAAACGCAAGCACCGTCTCCTCTAGCTCCACCGGCCAGAGGGTTTCCTCCAGCAGCTCGCTGGCTGGACAGTCCTCCGGGACCATCTGGGAGGCGAAGAAGGAAAAGCATGCCTGCAAGGGGCAGAACTCCTGCAAGGGCAAGGGCGGCTGCAAGACCAGCGACAACGGCTGCAAGGCCAAGAACTCCTGCAAGGGTAAGGGCGGCTGCGCCACCGACGGTTCCATGAAGAAGACAACGTAGTCTGGCGTCGCGTCGTGGCGTTGTGGGGCAGACCCCGGGCAGACCCCCTGGTCTGCGCGGGTCCCCCTGGACCCGCTCTTCGTTCGGTTCAGGGGGTCTGCGCCACAGCCGCGACCTTTTCCAAACAAGTGCCTGCAAATCGATTCAACGGGTTCACCGATTACGGTATCGGTGTAGGTCTCCGCATCCCCCACTACCAGCACATCCTGGAGAAAAAGCCGGCGGTGAGCTGGTTCGAGATCATCTCGGAGAACTACATGGTGGATGGCGGCCGTCCGCTGGCCATCCTCGATCGAATACTGGAACAATACCGGGTGGTGCAGCATGGCGTATCGATGTATTTCGGCTCGGCCGAGCCGCTCAATCGCGATCACCTGCGCCGTTTGAAGGCCCTGGTCAAACGCACCAAAACGCCCTGGGTCACCGACCATCTCTGCTGGGGCAGCGTGGACGGCCGGTATACGCACGACCTGCTCCCCATGCCGTACACGTTCGAAGCCGCCAAACTCACGGCGCGCAAGGTCCGCGAAGCCCGCTCCTATCTTGAGGTGCCCATCGCCGTCGAAAACGTCAGCAGTTATGCCGAGTTCCACGAATCGGAAATGACGGAATGGGAGTTCCTCAACGAAGTCGTGGAGCGCGCCGACTGCGGCATTCTCCTGGACGTCAACAACATCTACGTCTCGTCCCGTAACCACAGATTCGATCCCTACGATTACCTGAACAGTGTGCCCGCCGAACGCGTGGCGCAGATCCACATTGCCGGCCACTCCAAGTTCACGAAATACATTTTGGATACGCACGACCATCCGGTGATCGATCCCGTCTGGAAGCTCTACGAGCATGCCATTCGCCGCGTGGGGCCGACCGCCACACTGCTCGAGTGGGACGACCGCATTCCGTCGTTCGGCGAAGTGCATGCCGAGGCGCGTAAAGCCGAAAAGTACATCGCCGCGCCCACGAAACATAACGATGCACTCATGCCGGTGGCGCCGTGAGCCTGCTCGCGCTCCAGAAGCGCATGGCCGCTGCCCTGATGCGCCCGTTGGTCGCGGGCGACCACATCGATCCCGAAGCGGCCGTGGACTACATCAAGCCGAATGACCGTCTGACATCGCTCGAACGCCTGGAGATCTACAGCCGCAGCTACTGGTATCGCCTGTTCGATTCGCTCTACGAGGATTTCCCCGGCCTGCGCGCGGTGCTCGGCCAGCGCGCATTCGAGCGATTGGCGAAGGCTTACCTGACGGACCTCCCTTCCGCATCCTGGACGCTGCGCAACCTGGGGGCGCGCCTGGAAGAATGGCTGCGCCGGAACCCCACGTTCGCGGGCGGCCGATTGGCCGTGGCGCTCGACATGATTTCTCTCGAGTGGGCGCACATCGAAGCCTTCGATGGGAAAGAAGAAACGGTGCTCGGTCCGGAGGATTTGCTGGAGCTGGGACCCGGTTTGCGCATCGGTCTCGAACCCCACATCCGGCTCATCGAGCTGCGCTATCCCGTCGACGATTTGCGCGTGAAAGTGAATGCGGCATCCGAAGAACATGGCACGGCCAGCAATGCGGTGCTCAAGCGCAAGGCCGGGGGCCTCGTGCGGCGCATTCACAGCATGCCGCCCGAGCACATCTTTTTGGCTGTACATCGCTTGGATTTCATGGTCTACTACCGCCGGTTGGATGCCGAAGAGTTCCGTCTGCTCGCCGCGCTGGGCAAGGGTCTGCCGGTCGGCAAAGCCATGGAAGCGGCCCTGGAAGACAGCCCGGTTCCGGTCGAGGAACTCCGCCGCCGAGTGGAAACCTGGTTTGCCGGATGGGCGGAAATGGGTTGGTTGTGCCGACACTCCTGACCAAACTCTACAACCTGCTGATCGCCGCAGCCTCCAGTCTGCAATCTCCGTTTCTGCTGCTGGTGCGCCTTTACTGGGGATTCCAAATGATGCAAACCGGTTGGGGCAAACTGCACAACCTGGCAAAAGTCACCGAATTCTTTACCAGTCTCGGCATACCGCTGCCCGGCCTGAACGCGCCTTTCATTGTCGGCCTGGAGTTCTTGGGTGGCATCTTGATCATGCTGGGACTGGGTTCGCGGCTGGTCGCGCTTCTGCTCACCTGCGACATGGTGGTAGCGTTCATTACCGCGGATCGGGAAGCGCTGTTCTCGATCTTTTCGGACCCGGACAAATTTTACGCCGCAGCCCCCTACACCTTTCTGGTTGCGTTTTTGATCGTATTGATCTTCGGCCCCGGCCGCTTCTCGCTGGATGCGCTGCTCACCAAGCGATTGTCAGGCGCAGCTTGAACAGGCCGGCCTGAGATGCCGGCCGCAGCGCAAGGCGCTGCCCCACTTATTCCAGCAAATGCCCGTACTCCTCCGGGTCCAGCCCGAACCGCTCCATTTGCCGCGGCAGGTCGGAGCGCACAGCCTCCGGCGTATTGGCCACCCAGGCCGCGATCACCGTCTCCACGCCCACGCGGTTCTTGCCGTCATCCTCGGCCAGACGCTCGGCGCTCCCCCGAAGCTGCGTCTCCGCTGCCTCTCTCACCGGACGAGGCGTTTGCGCCAGTATTTGTTGCAGCAAGTCCTCGGCGGCGTCGTTCCAGTTCATTTTCGTTATAGTAACAGGCAAGCCTATGCTTCGCGACTCCAATTTGATCCCGCTCTCGCACCAGCACCACAACGCACTCGCCATGTGCGTGCTGACGCGCCGCTCGCTCCACGAGGATGCCTCGCCGGCGAACGTGGCCCAACTCGCGCGGCGGACCATCGATCGCTACGAACTGGAACTGGTGAACCACTTCGAGATCGAAGAGCAAATTCTGTTTCCGGCCATCGAAAATGCCCTGGGCAAGCTTTCCCTGGTGGCCAGCCTGATCGCGCAGCATCGCGAGGTGGAAGAGATCGTCGCGCAATTGCGTTCCGCTCCCACCGCGGCGTTGCTGGAGCGGCTGTGCGGCCTGCTCGCGGAGCACATCCGGCGCGAAGAGAACGATCTCTTTCAAGTGGCCCAATCGCGGCTGCCGGAGCCAATCCTCCGGGAATTGGGCGCGGCCATCGAGCGAAAAGTCGTACGCATTTGTCTTTGAGAATTCCCAGGCCAGGCAAGGCCCAGTACGTACAGACTGCTTCTTGCCGCCGGATGGGTCAAAAGGAAAAAGCCTCAAGTCGCGATTTGTCGTGTTAACCTAACAGATCCACTAAACAAAACAAACGAGACTACAGCGATATGTTCAATCTCCGGTGCGCGACGGAGTCTGCGGTGAGCGCTATGTTATTGCTCGCCGTGCCCTCCTTTTCGCAAACAGCTAACGGCTGGCCCTTCGCCGGCAACGACCTCAATAACAGCCGTTGGGCTTCCGCGGAAACCATACTAAATAAGCAAAACGTGAGCGGTCTCACCGTTCAGTGGCAGTTCACAACCCAGAACGACGTTTCCGCGACCCCGTCGGTGGATGCTACCGCAGGTTATGTCTACTTTCCCGATTGGTCCGGAAACCTATACAAATTGAACGCGGCTACCGGAGTTCCTGTCTGGACGCACAAAATGACGGATTATGGTCTAAGCCCGGCGGTCATGTCGCGCACCACACCAACGCTCTACGGCACGATGGTGATCGTCGGCGCGAGTGCGTCGCTGGTGAATCCAAATCCGTCCGGCTCGTATCTTTTGGCGCTGAACGCGAGCGACGGCAGTCTGATCTGGAGCACGGCGCTCGATCCCAACCCGAATTCCGTCTCAACCGGTTCCCCCATTATTTACAATGGAATCGCTTACGTGGGGGTATCCTCCAGCGAAGAAAGGCTGGACAACCCGACGTTCCGCGGAAGCCTCGTTGCGGTTTCGCTGGCGAACGGGCAGATCCTCTGGCAGACGTACTTCGTGCCGAATGGGTACACGGGCGCTCCAGTGTGGTCCAGCACACCCGTGATCGATGTCGCGCGGAGCCAGATTTACGTGACGACGGGCAACAACTATCTGGTTCCTCCGTCCGTTCAGGCGTGTGAGCAGGCCGCTAACGGAAACCAGAAGGCGATTCTGGGTTGCCAGGCGTCGAATAATTATGAAGATTCGATTGTCGCTCTGGATCTCGCCACGGGAAACGTGAAGTGGGGACGGCGGTGCTCGGCCGACGACGCGTGGATCGCCGCCTGCAACCAGAACGGAATAGCTTGCCCCGATCCCGCCGGACTGGATCTCGATTTCGGCGCTGGCGCAAACCTCTTCACGGCGAATATTAATGGCGTTCCCACTCAGTTGGTGGGGGCCGGTCAAAAGAGCGGTGTCTATTGGGCCCTCTCGCCAAATAGCGGAGCACTGCAATGGTCCACCGTTGTCGGGCCGAGCGGGAAACTCGGCGGAATGGAGTGGGGTACGGCATCCGACAACCAGCGCATCTATGTCGCGATCGGCAACGCGAGCCAGAAGTCCTACACGCTTCAGCCGTCTGGGGTCTCTTGGAACGGGGGGTCCTGGGCCGCTCTGGACGCTGCCACGGGAGCGATTCTTTGGCAAGTGCCGGATCCCGGCTTGAGCACCGTTCACCCGGGTTTGCACGCCTTGTCGCTGGGGCCTGCCACGGTAGCGAATGGCGTAGTATACGCCGCTTCCATGTCGGGCTACATGTACGCGTTGGACGCGGCCACCGGCGCGGCATTATGGTCGTTCGAAGCACCCGGTTCGGTTAACGCAGCGCCGGCGGTGGTGAACGGCACGCTGTACTGGGGTACCGGGTATCACAACTTCCCCGCCACGAATCCGCTCGGAACCGCAAGCAACACGTTCTACGCGTTCTCTCTGCCGAGCTACGCACCGCCTTTGACGCTGGCTTGCGCGGCCAATGAAGGCCAGACGGGCGCGCCGTACTCTTCCGCGCTGGCCGCTACGGGCGGAGTATCGCCCTACACGTTCTCGATTACCGCGGGGTCGCTGCCGCCGGGGCTGACGTTGAGTAGCTCCACCGGTGCCATCGGCGGCACGCCCACTTTGTCCGGAAGCTTCTCTTTCACTATCCAAGCAGCGGACTCGACGGGCACCTCGGCCGGCACGGCCACGGGTAACTGCGGCATCGCTATTGCACCGGCTCCGGTGATGCTGGCTTGCCCGGCCAACGCGGGCCAGGTGGGTGCTCCGTACGTTTCCGCGCTGGCCGCCACGGGTGGAGTACCGCCCTACACGTTTTCCTTCACTGCGGGGTGGTTGCCGCCGGGGCTGACATTGAATAGTTCCGCCGGCGCTATCGGTGGGACGCCCACTACGGCCGGGGATTTCACTTTCACTGCCCTGGCAGTGGACTCGACCGGTGCCCCCGCCGGCACAGCCACGGGCAACTGCGGCATCACCATCGCCCCGGAGCAGACATCCACGACGTTGGCTGTCACGCCGAATCCGGCCGGGCTGGGCCAGCCGGTGACTTTGGCGGCGCAGATTTCTCCAGCGCCCGGCGCGGGCACTGTGACCTTCTATGATGGCAACACTGTGCTCGGCTCGGTAGCGGTGTCCGGTGGCTCCGCTGGCCTCACGACCAGCCTGCTGAGCGCCTCCGCGCACACACTGCGCGCTTCGTACAGCGGCAATCCGACCTACGCTGGCAGCAGATCCAGCGCTACGGCTCTGACGGTGACGGCAGTGGCGAGT
>OCZT010008071.1_pt1 | contig 10276 bp, 7 predicted proteins | sample 1539031 | NCBI WGS metagenome assembly OCZT01 (sample SAMEA3539308, study PRJEB22396) | soil metagenome | biome: tundra; feature: field; material: soil | place: USA | collected 2010-05 | depth 0.15 m
CCCCTGTTCAGCAGATCACTGTTCACTTCAGGATTGTGGATCATCTGGCTGAGCAGAAAGATCCGTTTGCTGGGATTTTCTTCCACTGCTTTGAAAGATATCTCAATGGCATTTTCCACACCGTAACAAAATCCGAAATGGCGGGCGATATGAAATTTTACTGGTCCAAAATCGAGAAGAGTAGGGGAGTAATCCTTTTTTCTCGGGTCGGTATCTCTTCTTAATTCCTTTACTTTGGAAATGAGGCTGCTCTTGTAAAAGCCGGGTATGTTGAATGATTTCATATTATTTGCCCCATCCCTAAAGGGAGAAGAATGTTAAAACTCCCTTTAGGGCAGGGGTGACTGTTTATTTTACTATCACCTTCACGAATTGCCATTTTTCGTATTCTTTCCTGTTCTGCATTGCGTCATTTTTATATTCCGGGCCTTGGACTTTTGTACTTATCTCGTAAGTTATTTTACCGGGATCAATATTTTTCAGGCTCATGGACGCACGAACTTTATCCTTTATTTCTTCTGCCCGTGCTTTTGAAAGGTCTTCGTTGCCGTTGTATGATTTGGTGGGAACCGTGGAAGAACTTGCAGCGATACTGATTGTTGCGCTTCCAGTTTCATTGATTCTTGCAGTTACTTTTTCCATCAGTGACAAGTAGGAACTGACCGAAAGGTCTATTTCCTTTTTGTTATAGGGAAAATATATTACGAAATCAAATTTCTCATCTCCGGGGAACATTCCATTTTTATTGGGAAGAGCAGTCGTGCTATCCCCGGAAGAAGTAAGATGTATATCCTTAAGCTCAACGAGCTGCATCAGATCGGACGGGAGGTTTTTGAAAACAGTATTTATTTTATCAGCCTTTATCTCCTTCACAATTTTATCAGCTTCGTTTGCAAGGAAGATATTCTTAAGTGAGGATAGGGCAGGATCATTTTCATTTAACCGGACCGAATAATTTTCTCCTGCAGGCAGGCGTTCAAACCGGAAAAAACCCAGTTTATCTGTTTTTGTTTTTTGAATTACACTTCCTTTATTATCAGATAATGTAACTTCTATGTTTTTAATTCCATCTGAAGCCGGGTGTGGGCCTGATAAAATCTTCCCTTTCATTGCAATAAGTTCTGTTGTGTCAGTTGCATTGAGGATATTCATTTTGTCAAGATTTGTCGGAAGATTTTCGAATACAAAATATCTTCCGGTTTTTGAAGCAATCTTAATCAGCTGATCCCTGGAATTCATAAGGTACAGATTTTCTTTTTTTGCAAGGGATGGATCATTTGCTTCTATGGAAATAGTATAATGTCTATCGCCCGGAATATTTTTAAAAGTAAATTGTCCGGATTGATCACTTGTTTTTGTCTGCAAGATTTTTCCGTTTGCATCCAGGAGATTCATTTTTAAGTTCGGTATTTTTTTAATGTTGTTATCCGCCACTTTCCCTGTCATTGTTGTAAGCATGGAGAGAGTATCTATTGCAGGAAGAGCGCTGACCTTATTCAGTTCAGGAGAAATACGTTTGAAAAGAAAAAATCTGCCTTCCCGGGTGGAGGGCATTATGATTTTGTCGTTGTTATCTGCCAGGTAAAATTGATTGTGAGATTTCAGGATACTATCATTCTCATCAATTTTGAGAATATAATTCTGCCCGGAAGGAATATTCCGGAATTGAAATTTTCCTTTGTTGTCTGTAACAGCGGAGGAAAGAATATTCCCCTGCGAGTTAAGAATCTGGACGGTAACATTTGCCGCAACATCGGACGAATTCTGGCTGAGAAGAATTTTTCCATCCATCGGCATCATCTTAATTTTTGAGACGGTATCCGCCATTTTGTGTTTTGAAAATAATGGAACCGTATCGCCAATGAAGATCGTTCTCTGAAAGAATCCTCTTCCTAAGTTTTGATATGAACTGTCTTGGGGCAGAAAAAATTTATCTGCAAAAATTTTATTGTTATTGGCTTCGATAATTACCTCGTATTCTTCCCCGGGCAAAAGCGATTGAATGAATTTTCCGGATGCTTCATTTGGCTTGCCGGTGATTTCTTGTCCTCTTTTCGACTTTATTGTGATAGTAGAGTTTTTGGGAATAGGGGAGCCGTCCTTATTTTTCAAATAGCCGACAAGAATTGCGACTGATTGTACGATCGGGTTAGGCATGCTCACCAGGTAAATATCTTTTTCTCCCTTTCCTCCGGGCCGGAAGGAAGCATAATAAGCGCGCCTGCCGTCAGACGAAGTGACAAAATAAATATCGTCATCCGTTGTGTTTATCGGATAACCCATATTCACCGGGTTCGTCCAAACCGTATTGGCAACTTTGGTGGAATAAAAAACATCAAATCCTCCCATGGAATTGTGACCTGTAGAACTGAAAAACAAAGTAGTTCCATCCGGGTGGATGAAAGGGGCGTCCTCATCGTAAGGAGTATTGATGGTGGTCCCCAGGTTTTCCGGTTCGCTCCATTGTTTGTGGCCGTTTATTTCAATTTGGTTTTCTAAACGATGACATTGATAAATATCCCTCCCGCCAAAACCGCCCGCACGGTTGCTTACAAAATACAACGTGTTCCCGTCCGGGCTGATACAGGCGCTGGGTTCCCAGCTGTTGCTGTTCACGTTGTTTGCATCTATTTTGTATGGAGCATCCCAGTAATCTCCGTCTAAATTGCTGATGTAAATGTTTCCGTCTCCGTTATCATCACGGTAAACATACAGTTGCTGCCCGTCTGCTGAAATTCCGATAGTGGCTTCGTTACCGTCCGTATTGATCGTGTTGCTGATGCCCTTTGCTTTTGTCCATGTTCCGTATTTTCCCTGGTAGCAGATCCAGATGTCTTCAAAAAAATTATCATCAAATGTTTTGTTCTTCGGGCCACCGGTTCCTTCTCTCCGGGAGGTGAATGCAAGCACCGATTCATCGGCTGAGATCACCGGGCTGTAATCGGCAAAGGGGCTATTCACGCTGTCGCCAAGATTGGTGATGGTGCACTCCACAGGATGTGCAGTCAGTTCTTTTGCATTTTTGCTTACCTCCGTCCGGTGATCAATTTCTTTTACGAGGTTGAGGTTCCACTTTCCAACCATGTCGCGGAATTTTTTGAATTGTGCTATGGCTTCATCAAAGCGATACGCGTAGTGATACGCCTGCCCGAGGTAATAAGCGGCATCTTCGGGGGCATTTTTTTCTGCGGGATCATCTTCGCGGTAATCGCCTGTGGTTTGTTTGATCGCGTTTTCAAAATACGGGATCGCTTTTGATTTCTGGCCGGGAAGATGCAAATAGCAGATTCCTATTTTGTAGTTTACATTTGCATTGGAAGGATCTGTTTTGTTAAGAGCCAGGAAAGTGCGGCAGGCGGTGTCGTAAAAATTATCGAGTATCATCAAATTTCCTTGAGTGAACTGCTGCTTAAATTGGGATTTTGAGATGGGCTGGGCGGAAAGATGGCAAATGGCAGATGGCAGATGGCAGATGGCAATAAGAACGAGGAGTGAGCGAAGAAAGGGTTTCATTTAGTTTGCAAAGATTGCATTAAATCCTGAATCGGCAATTGAAGATGGATTGTGCTGTTGTGGGACATAAAGTTGCAACTATTTTTCAGGCGCAACCTGAATTCCGAGTCATTTTCTCCCCAAAAGTTCTCACAGAAAGCAGTTATTTTTCCCCCTCTAATCCGAATAACGATGCATTTTCTACCTATAATCTTTGCCGGTATGAATTATTTTTCACCCTTGAACGTGAATTTACAGGCATTTTCTACCTAAAATTTTCATGCAAAGCAGCTATTTTTCACCCTCAATCTGATTAAGCATGCATTTTGTACCCAAAAGTTCTTATGTAAAGCAGCTATTTTTCACCCTCAATGTTAATGAACGAGCGATTTGTACCCATAAAAAACAGACAGCCATATTATTATTGTGAAATCATACATGAATAAACCCAAAACAATGAAACAATTCCAAATGAGTCCGCCAACTGGCGGACAAAACGCATTGCGCCTCAGGCCAAAAACCAATGACTTGGTGCAACACATGAAACACAACCCCCGCAAATTATTTCATCGCAATGGCGACAATGCTATAGTGATCAGAACCGTTGTTCCGGCAATGATTGGCTGGAAGAAGTAAAAATGCCCGTTGCCCCGCCCTAAAGGGTGTCACTGTTCTATACTCCCTTTATGGCCGGGGTAAGAGGCAACTTACTACTATATGTAGTAGGAAACCAAACTATTTTGATTTAGTTTTGTGCTATAATACACTCTTGCATCATGCTGTGGTTTGATTATGAATACGAGATAAAGAAGAAGAAACTACTTCTTAGGAAAAAAGGCAGAGTGCACTTCATTGATCTTCCAAAAAACTTCAAAGAATTTCAAAAAAGGCTTGGGCTGGTGGTTGCCTATATACGAGAATACAGGGGCATTAAACAGGAGGCGGCAACCAAAGCCACAGGAGTTAATTTTTTTGAAACAGAACTTGGCTTACGGAACATCACTCTTAAAGGAGTGTGGCAGATAGGAGAACTGCTGCATATTCATCCCATCATGCTCACTGCCTTTGCCTGCTGCGGGGATGGCGAATGGACAGAAGAAAAAATGCAAAAGGCGGTGAACGAATGGAAAGAAGAAAACAAAGCCGAAAGAAAAAGGCAGCGCAGGGAAATGAAGAATAAAAAAGAAAAGGATCAGAATAATTGAGCATGAGTCATAATAACCCGAAACAGAGATGCTGATGGGAACACGAGAATCGCTGGAAGCCACATGAAAGTTGCTGGAAGCAGGATGAAATCATGGATAGCCAAATGACTGTTATTGATAGCCCAATAAAATTGTTGACAGCAACATTGAAGCCGTTGACAGCCGATTAAAATCATTGATCGCCACGTTGAAGCAGTTGATTGCTTAATAAAGTTGTTGACAGACATATTGAAGGCATTGATCGCGATATAAAAGTAGTTGACAGATATATGGAATTAGCCGGAAGGCACATAAAACATAAAAATCGGACAATTTTTAACTAAAACCATCAATTAAAACCAAAAACCTTATGAACAATTATCAGATCGCAAAGATCAACATGTACAAAAAAGTGGACATTTTTTTCACAACCGCTGCAAACAACTCAGTTTGGACGGGTTTTCCGCGCTTAGTAACCGAAGTTGCAAATTTTTCATTGCTCAACAGCAAACTGCCGGCTTTCATACAGCAGCAGCAATTAGATGTAACGGGTATTACCAAAGCAAAAAACGATGCTTTTACGGCTATGGTAAACCTCGTGGTGAATAAAGCCCAGAAAGCGTATGTGTGGGCGCTTGATAACAATAATGCAAATATGGCTTCGGTATTTGATGTGCAAAAATCAGATTTCATTAATTTATCAGAAGCCACCGCTTTTTCAAGAATAAAAAATATAAGGGATTCTCTGAGCGCAAACATTGCAGCCATGGCAATCGTGCAATTAGTTCCTGCCGATGTTACGGCACTCAGCAACGCCATTACCGCTTACCAAAATACCATTGGAACCGTGGGCGCGGCAAAGGCGCATAAAACCGAAGGCACCCAGGCAATAGATAACCAGCTGCAGCCCATTGACCACAGTTTGGAACTGATTGACCGCCTGCTGGTAAACACCTATTCGGCTGCGCATGCCGATATGGTAAAGGAATATAATATAGTGCGCCATATTGATAACCTGCCCACGCACAGCAACGGGGTTCACGCGCATATTACCGATGCCGCCACAGGCGATGATCTGAAAGGCGCCACCATTACCATTGGCGGAATAGGGCCGGATAACTCCAGCAAATCTTCCACTTCGGATATTAACGGCATTGCCGAAATTATAAAAATAAAAAACGGAACCTATAATGCTACGGTTTCGCTTGCAGGGTATCAAACACAAACTGTTAAGGTGGTAATTGTGCGTGGAAAAATTACAGAAATGGAAGCGGCATTGAAAAAGTAAAATAAATGCCCCTGCCCTAAAGGGGAAAATATAAACTAAAACCACACACAGGGTTGGTAACCCATAAGTGACAAAAAAAAATTAACATTAACAAAAACAAAAATCAAAATGAAAAAATTATTCTCTTTGCTTGCAGTAACAGGTTTTGTTACGCAAGTATTTTCAACTGCTTTAACCGTGAGCAATGGCGGATTTGAAAGCGGAACTAATAATGGGTATTGCAGCACAGGTATTTCTGGCGCCACCGGGTGGCATAGTTTAAAAACAACATATGGTTCAAATTGCAGCCCTACCGATCAAAAAGACGGTTCGTATGGTTGCTATTATCTTTCTAATAGTGAATATTGGTGTGCTGGTGATTATGCTCATGGAGGAAGTTATTTTGGAATGGCCCAATACAATGGATTTTATGGAGGTACAGCAGACAATCGTTTACCTTATCAGCAAATGAGCAATAATGCTTCTTCCAATACTTGTTACAGAGCAACAGCTTATGTGAAAAGACATAATGCTGGCAGTTTTCCTCCAGCTTGGGATGGTGAGACTAATAAGGGTTTTACAATGTGTTTTGTACCTACAAGCGTAGGAAGCAGTGCATCTCAAATTATGAGTAATGTGCGTTCACAAACTTCTGCAGGAACTTTACCAATTCCTACCTACACAAGTGTAGGTAATGGATGGTACGCAATGACCGTTGATTGGACACCTCCATCAACTACTACTTACTACATAGTAATCGGCTGGATGCAATTTTGTGATGATGGCAGTATTAATAGCCCGGTGGTATGGTACATTGACGATGTATCCATTACCTGCCTTGCCAATGCAGGAGTTGATAAATCAAATTCGCATAACACTTGTTGCAGCACTGAATTTACTTCAGTTACAATTGGTAGTACTCATTCTTGTTCTGATTTGAGCTATAGCTGGTCCCCAACTTCTTATTTAAGTTGTCCAACTTGTTCAACGACTTGGGCATCGCCCCACAGCCCAACGGTTTATACTCTTACAACATCGGGCAGTTATTGCATTACAGCTAATGATGCGGTTTCAGTAACAGTTGGTGTAGGTGTTACATGTTGTACTGATGGCAGACCTGCGGGAAGATTTGCAACCTCTTCAAATGAAAATAGCTCCACCGGAGTCACAGTATTTCCTAATCCGAACAATGGAATATTTAAGATTACTGTGGATGATGGCATAGGAACAGTCCCTTTAATAAAAATATGCGACCTGCAAGGAAAAACGGTATTTGAAAAATCAAATGCCGAAAAATCCCTCTCGGTTGATTTATCAAAATATTCTAAGGGAACTTATATTATTACTATTGACGATGGCACAAACCGCACCATCAAAAACCTGATTAAGGAATAAATCAGGAACACTTTTTTTTATAAAGCTCTCTGATGATTATCAGGGGGCTTTTTTTACTTTTGTTCACCAATCAAATTTTGATCGCATGAAAAAGAAATTTATTATTTACACAGTTCTGTTATTTGCAGTTGCAGATACTGTTTATGCACAAAATAATAACAACCCGGAAAAGCTGCAATCTCATAAAGAACAATATAAGGTTAAAGATACCTTGCATTTTTATTTTAAACTTGGCGGGGGTTATGCATTGCCATTAGCTCCAGCTACATTAGATAATTTTATTCCTTGGGGATCAAGTACAGACGAAGGATTTTCAAAAGTACATGAGACGGTTTATCCACTAATATCAGAGGATATATATCAAGTACAAGAAGTGAAACTTTCATTAGGCAAGGGAATAAACATACATAGCTCTTTTGGTATTGATATTAGCAAACATATAAGTGCAGAAATAGGAGCAGGATATAACTGGGGCTCAATTTTTACTGCATTTGAAATAGACACAGTATATTCCAGCTCTAATGTCATAGCGTCTACAGGAATAGAAAATAAAAAACTATCTTCAAGAATGTGGACGTTTGACGCTGCTATTGTTCTACATGAGGAGGTCAAAAAAAATAAATCCCTCTATCTTTCTTTGGGAACTATGGTAGCTATACCTGCAATTGATTATCAAGAAAACATCAGTGGAACTATCTTCGATAATCCCCCCTATACTTCATTGAAAGTAAAATATTATGGAGGTGTTTCTTATGGAGCAGTTGCATCAGGTGGAATGATTTATAAAATCAATAAATCATTGGAAGTATTTGGCGAGATAAAAGTCATATCTCTTTCTTGTACGCCACCGAAAGCTCAAATAATCAAATATACAGTGAATGGAGTTAATAAGGTTGACTCCCTGCCTCCTGATGAAGTTAATGTAAATCTTTCTGAAAGTTCGACTTTTAATTCACTTGCTAATGGCACACATATGAGTTTTAATTTTTTTTCGTATTTAAAAACTACCTTCCCCTTCAGTTCATGGGGAATAAATGTAGGGGTTAAATATAATTTTGCCAAGGGTTATTACAGGAAACGGAAAACAGGTGATAAGGAAAATAAGTAATGAATTTATTTTTCTGAAAACTCCCGCTGCTTCGGATATGTCTTTGCAAAGAAAGATAATATTGTAGGGCTGGTCGGGATTTAGCTTGGCTGTTGGTTTGGTAATCTCGGCCGTTGAGTTCACGGATTTAAAATCCGTTCGCCCACAGGTCGGGATTACCGGGCAGCCAAACCAGCCAAATCCCGATCAGCACATATAAATATTTTTATTTATTCAAATCTAAAGCAGCGGGAGCATGTTGTCCAAATTGGGCTATGGTAACTGTCACATATTCCGGTGGTGGTGATTGCAGTGAATGCCGCATAGGGCATTTTAATACACCTACTGTTGAAGTAGCTAATGAAGGCATTAAGGTATTTCCTAACCCCAGCAGCGGAAATGTAATAGTTACATTTGATGTGATAAATGCCAATACAAGCATTGAGATTTACAACATGGAAGGCGAATTGGTAATGAAAAAATCCAATCTTGCACAAGCTGATAAAACAGTGAAGCTGGATTTAAGCAATGTTGCAAAAGGCGCTTATTTCATACAGGTATTTAATGGTGATAGGGGAATCCTAAATAAAAAAATTATTATTCAATAATAATTTGATTAATAACAAAGGGAGAGGAGGTAAAATTCCTCTCTTTTTATTTACCACTTATCCCGAAGGGACTCCTTCGGAGCTAAAAAAACTCAACCACTTACTAAAAACCCCTTGCATAACACTGCATAATCCTTACCTTTGAAACATGAATGGCTTTTTACATTCCCTGATTAATAGCTGTCTTTCCCTTTTTTTGCTTACCGTCTACTGCCTACTTCCTACTGCCTTTGTCACCCTGAGCGTAGTCGAAGGGTTCTCCCAAGGCACATGGACACAAAAAACTAACTTTCCAGGTGCAGCAAGAATAGATGCAGTGGGTTTTTCTATAGGTAGCAAAGGCTACATTGGTCCAGGATATCATACCATAACAGGCGGCTTCTACAAAGATTTTTGGGAATGGGATCAGGCAACCAATACATGGACCCAAAAAGCAGTTTTTCCCGGTAGGATAAGGAATAGTGCTGTGGGTTTTTCCATCGGCAACAAGGGGTATATTGGAACGGGGCAAGGGGCAGATTCACTTGGGAATCCTGTTCTTCTTGATGACTTTTGGGAATGGGATCAGGCTACCAATACATGGAGCCAAAAAGCAAATTTACCAGGTGGCGTGAGGAGTAATGCTGTGGGTTTTTCCATCGGCAACAAGGGATATATTGGAACCGGTGGGGGGATTATTAATTACCCCTCTTTCTCCACCTATGATGATTTCTGGGAGTGGGATCAGGCAAGCAACACATGGAGCCAAAAAACCAGCATTCCCGGGGGAGCAAGGCTTAGAGCAGTTGGGTTTTCTATCGGGACCAAAGGGTATATAGGAACAGGGCAGGATGAAACTATCAATACTCCGATTGTATTAGATGACTTTTGGGCATGGGATCAGGCAACAAATATTTGGAAACAAAAGGCAAATATTCCCTTTGCGAGGTCATGTGCCACCGGCTTCTCAATAGGAAGCTATGGATTTATAGGAACAGGCTATTATGGGATCAACAATCTTATCACAGGTGATTGGTGGAGATATGACACTTGCAATGATACATGGACACAGGCTGTTAATTTTGGTGGAGGACATAGAGAAGGTGCAGTAGGGTTTTCTATAGGATGCAAGGGATATGTCGGCACTGGAGAAAACTCGAGCGGTACAAATTTTAAAGATTTTTGGGAATACGACCCTGCATTGTCAAATATGTTAGCTACGGTATCTGCAAGCTCCAATCCTCTTTGCTGGGGACAAACTGCA
>OCZT010008072.1_pt1 | contig 10275 bp, 6 predicted proteins | sample 1539031 | NCBI WGS metagenome assembly OCZT01 (sample SAMEA3539308, study PRJEB22396) | soil metagenome | biome: tundra; feature: field; material: soil | place: USA | collected 2010-05 | depth 0.15 m
GACCCGGAATAGAAGGAATGCCGGGCATTGAAAAACATGCGGTTCTTGCCGCTGATGTTGAAGTCCATGCGGCCGAATTCATTATCGTACCCGTCGATGGTCGGGGAGTTGTTGGTGAAGTTCTGGAAACCATCCGGCCTGACCGGAACGGAATTAGGCGCCGAGTAGTATTTCAGATAATTCTGCGCAACGGGGTTCAACTGGCTCGTCGGAATGACGTTGTTGGGGTAGGCGCTACGCGTGATGGTGGTGCCGTTCAGGGTCGCGCTGAACGGGTCGTACAGTTGCGAGGACGGGCCGTCGGCGGCCAGCACCTGGGAAAAGTCGCCCTTCGCTTCGGCCGCGGTCGGAACCGTCAGACTCGCACCCACCGGCTGGCTGTCTTTCATGTTGTCCCAGGCGAAGAACCAAAACACCCGGTTGCGGGTGTCCACCACCTTCGGGACGTAGATCGGGCCGCCCGCCGTCAGGCCGTACTGGTTCAGGTGGGTAAGCTGGCGCGGTTGCCCCTGTTTATTCTGGAAAAAGTCGTTGGCGGTCAGGTTGTATGGCTGCACAAATTCATACAACGAACCGTGCAGGCCGTTGCTCCCGGACTTCAGAACCTGGTTCAGCGTGCCGCCGGCGGTATGGCCGAAGGCCGCGTCGGTATCGAAAGCCTTGATGCGGACTTCCTGCACCGCGTCCTGGGGAGGGCTGTAGGCCTGGCGCCCGTCCCAACTGGCATTGGGTGAACCATCAATCAGCAACTCGCTGGTCTGCGCGTAGGCGCCGCCGATGCTCCATCCCGCCGCGCCGGCGGCATCATACGGATGGATCAGGCCCGGCTGGCCGATACCGGTTACACCCAGCGACAAGGACGCCAGCATGAGCGGGGTCCGGCCGTTGAGCGGCAGTTCCTCCACCTCTTTCGTGGTGATGGATTGCCCCGTAGAAGCGTTTTCGGTGTTCAACTGGGCGGCATCGGCCGTAACCTCGATGGATTGCGTCATATCGCCCACGTCGAGCCGGATGTCGATCACCGGATGATCGCCTGAGCCCAAATGCACGGCCTTGCGGACGAATCCCTTGAACCCCTCTATCTGCGCGGCGATATCGTAATCGCCGGGCAACAGGAAGGGGACGGTGTAGTGGCCCCCCGAGTCGGAAACGGTCGGCACCTTGGTGCCGGTGTGCGTTTCAGTAACCGTAACCTTCACATTCGCGATCATGGCGCCCGTGGGGTCGCTGATCGTGCCGCTGATGGTACCGCGGAATTCCTGCGAGAACAGCGCTGCAGGAATCACACATAAACATGCTGCCAGTAAGCTGCTCTTCATAAATTAACCTCCTGAAGCAAATCTCCAACCTTGATTCCCATTTTTCCGTTGGCACAAAAGTCGCGCTTCCGTTCCACCGCGCGATGCACTGCGCCGGCGATTCCCTCTACGCTGAGCCCATACTTCCGCAACAGGTCCGGGTAGGGGCCGCTCTCCGCAAATGTGTCCGTAATCCCGACCCGTTCCATGGGAACCGGCCGGGTCTCCACCACTCGTTCGGCCACCGCGCCGCCGAGACCGCCGATGATGGAATGCTCTTCCGCGGTCACAATCGCGCCGGTCTCACGGGCGCAACGCTCCACCAGCGCGGCGTCCAGAGGTTTGACCGTGTGCATCTCCACCACCCGCACGGAAAGCCCTTCCCCGGCGAGCGCTTGAGCCGCCTGAATGGATAGCGAAACCATCACCCCGCAGCAGATAATCGTGGCGTCGCTGCCATCCATCAAGGTGATCCCTTTGCCGATTTCGGGTGCGTAATCGTCGGCGAATATTTGAGGGACTTCGTTGCGGCAGAGTCGAAAATAGACCGGCCCGTCCCAAGCGGCCACCTGCGGCAATAAGCGGGCGACTGCTAATGAATCGGCCGGAACCACAATCGTCATGTTGGGCAAGGTGCGCAAAATGGCGATATCCGTAATCGCATGGTGAGTTGGCCCGTCGAATGAATCGGACAGCCCGGCATAAGCGCCCGCCAGCTTCACGTTGACCCGGCCGTAGCAGAGATGCGTGCGCACCATCTCCAGGGCGCGCGTACTGAATAGAAACGCGAACGTGTTGGCGATTGGTACGAACCCGCTGTTGGCCAGCCCCACCGCCGTGTCCACCAAGGCAGGTTCGGCGATTCCCACGTTGAAAAATCGCTCTGGAAAGGCCGATTCGAACAGGTAGCTGAAATCGGAGTTCGACACGTCCGCGCTCAGAACCACTACGTCGCGCCGGGCACGGCCCAGCGCCACGAGGGCCTCTCCATAGGCCTTTCGCATCACCATGGGATCGGCGAACGGAGTTCGCATCAGGCTTGCCATTGCCGGGCTCCTTCCCGCAACTCCTCGAGCGCCTGGCGGTACTGGTCGTCATTGGGAATGGCCCCATGCCACTCGTGCGCGTTCTCCATGAAACTGACTCCCTTGCCCTTGGTAGTGCGCGCGACGATTGCCGCCGGGCGCCCGTGGATCTCGTCGACGAGGTCCAGCGCGTCCAGAATCTCAGCCATGTTATGACCGTGTATTTCGGTGACATGCCAGTTGAACGCAGCCAGCTTATCGGCGATCGGCTCGGTGGGCATCACCAAGGAAGTGGGACCGGTCTGCTGCACGCCGTTGTAATCGATGATGATTTTGAGATGGCTCAAACCGAACTTGGCGGCCACCAGCAAACCTTCCCAGATCAGGCCGGCGTCGAGTTCCCCATCTCCCAGAATCACGTAGACGTTGCGCCGCGAGCCTGCCAGGCGGGCGCCCAACGCCATGCCCGCGCCGATTGCCACTCCGTGGCCCAGGGGTCCGGCGGCAACTTCCACACCGGGAGTTTTGGCCGGCTCGGGATGTCCCTGCAACCGGCTGTTCAGGCAGCGAAAGGTCGCCAGTTCCTCCACCGGAAAGAAGCCGCGATGCGCCAGCACCGTGTACAGCATGGCGCACGCATGGCCCTTGGAGAAGACGAGCCGGTCGCGATCCGGCCACAGCGGATTCCCGGGATCCACACGCAGGTGATGAAAGTACAGAGCCGTTAGTATCTCCGCGATGGAAAACGCGCCCCCGATGTGTCCGGACTTGCGTGCGTAGACCATCCGAAGCACCTGGCGCCGGTATTCGTAGGCGCGGCCGGAGAGATCGGCGATCATGTCCGGTGTGTGTCTGGTGCCGTGTGGATATGCGCGATCCGCTTGGGGCGGCGCGGCGTATCCAATTGTCTTCTCCACGTTCGTTTCTCCAGGTAAATTCTCTTGCCGTTTTGCGGTCTATGGCTTCTTCGCCGGGCTTTCGGGCGCTGGTGAGTAGTCCTTCGCCGAGTCCTCGGTTGCCTTTCGCGCCTGGCCCAATGCATTGCCCGCGAGCACAGTATTCTTGAGTTCACCGGCGCCGGCCGATAGAAACGTGCCCGTTCCATCGAATGCCCGGCTGTTCCGCACGATGGCGCCGGGACAACGATCCAAGCGGATGACCGGCATATCGGCCAGCGGCTTTCGAGACGTTACGCCGTCCAGTTCCAGGTTCTTGGAATCGCCAATCAAAAAGGCAGGCCCCCGATCCGCATTGATTTGGACTTGATGAAACTCCAGGGCGTCGGTTTTATGCGCCTTGACGCCGGTTTGCGCGGAAGCAACGACGTTGCTGATTCGCAGGCCCGTAATCGGCATCTCCGGCAGCCCTTCGATATTGATGGCTACGCGAGCGTGATTCACCGTCATGTTGCTGACCGCGATGTTGCGAAAAACCGGGGTGCGCACCGACACCGGCTCGCTGGCCGGCGCCTTTTCACCCTCCATCATGTAGTAGTTCGTCACTTCGATCGCCGTGCCCACATTTTCCATGGTCCAGTTATCGAAGCGCACGTCTTCCACACCGCCGCCGCGTCCCACGCGGCTCTTAATGCGGACGCCCATCTGCGTGCCGTCGCAAGTGATATTGCTGGCCACCAGGTTTCGGACCCACCCGGAGGTCTCGCTGCCGATGGTTACCGCGCCGTGCGCGTGGTGCACCGTGCAGTTGGTGATGGACACGTTTTCGGTGGGACGGTTGACGCGTAAGCCGTCGGCATCTTTCCCGGATTTGATCACAATGCCGTCATCGCCGGTATCGATATAGCAATCCGAGATACGCACATTCCGGCTGGAATCCACGCCGATGCCGTCGGTATGAACTCCGGGGTAAGTTTCGATGATGACGTTGCGCACCACCGCGTTGTCCGTATAAAGAAGGTGGATGGTCCACATGGAGGAGCCCACGAAATGCAGGCCCTCGATGAGAATGTTCTTGCTGTCCATGGTGCGGATGAAAGACGGCCGCAACTCGGGAGCGACCTTTTGATACAAGTCCGCCGGAACAGGCTGCTTCAAGTCGAGCAGTTGAATCAAACGCTCCCAGTTCGGCCCGAAAGCCGAGCCCGGATCGGAGCCGGAGGCTTTGGAGCGGCCCATCAGCTTGATCCATTCGGCATTGCTGGTGGTCAGCGTGCCGCGTCCGGCGATGGTGACATTTTCCAGGTTGCGGCCGCCGATGAGCGGGACCGGAGTGAGGCATTCGATACCCTGCTGCCTGCCCTGGGTAAACGGCAGCCGCTGGGCCGGAAATTCCACCACCGCTCCGGCATCGAAATATAGCGTCAGGTTGCTGACCAGCTCGATGGGGCCAGTGATGTATTTGCCCGCCGGCACATAAACCGTGCCTCCGCCCGCGGCCTTGGCCGCCTGGATGGCCGAGCGGAAGGCTTCTGTAGCCGGCGCGGAGCCGTCGTTCTTAGCGCCATAGTCCCGTATGTCGAAGTTCGTGCCGGCTCCCCAGGCGGCGGCCACAGCCAACACAACCGGGATCATCCGGCTGCCGGCGCGGAGCGTCATGTGCGTCCTCGTGTAAGTCATCAGTTCTTCTCCGTCCAACTGCGTTCGGTTGCCGATTCCGGCAACATGGGGTAAGTGGTGGCCGATTCCTCGCTGGGCTTGCGCGCTTCCGCAAGCGAGTTCCCTTCCAGCACGATGCTCTTCAATTCACCGGGCGCTACCGAGAGAAACGTACCCGTTCCGGCGATGGCGCGGCTTCCCCGTACGATGGCGCCGCGGCAGTTGTCGAGGCGTACCACCGGCCGATCCGCCGGCGGCTTGCGCGTGGAAACATTGTCTAATTCCAGATCCTTGGAATCGCGAATCAGGAAGACCGGCCCGGTCTTGGCGTTCAGTTGCACGTTGTGCAACTCCATCGCCGTCGTATTGAATGCCTTCATCCCGATTTCCGCCGAGGCCACGATATCGCTGATGCGCAAACCGTCGATCGGCATCTCCGGGATTCCTTCGATATCGATGGCCAGCCGCGAGTGGTTCATCGTCATATGGCTGATGCTGATGTTGCGGTAGATCGACGTCCGTTCCGATACCGGCTCCTGGGGAGGAGTGGACTTATTCTCCGGCGCCATGACATAGAAGGAGGAAACGTTGATACCCCGGGCGACATTTTCCATCGTCCAGTTATCGAACCGTACGTCCTCCACTCCGCCCCCGCGGCCCCGGCGCGTCTTGATCCGGACGCCCATTTGCGTGCCGTCGCAAGTGATGTTGCTGGCCACCACATTGCGAATCCAACCGGCAATCTCGCTGCCCAATACCACCGCGCCATGCGCGCGATGCACCGTGCAGTTGGTGATCGAGATATTTTCCGCCGGCCGGTTCACGCGCCGCCCATCGGCGTCTTTGCCGGACTTGATCACGATGCCGTCATCGCCGGTATCGATGTAGCAATCGGAGATGCGCACGTTGCGGCTGGAGTCCACATAAATCCCGCCGGTATCGTGCCCGCCGTAAGTCTCAATCATGATCCCGCTGACCACCGCGTTGTCGTCATACACCAGTTGAATGGGCCACATCGCGGAGCCGGCGATGTGAATGCCCTGGATCAGCACGTTCTTGGAATTCATCAGGGAGACGAACATCGGCAGTAACTCGGGGGCCGCTTTGCGGTACTCATCCTCTGCAATCGGCTTCTTCAGCTCCAGGATTTCCAGAAGGTGCAACCAGTCTGCCCCGCTCGCGGGGTCGCCCATGATTTTGATCCAGTCCGCCTGGTTGGTGGTCAGAACGCCGCGCCCCGTGATGGTGACATTCTCCAGGTCGCGCCCCCCGATCAGAGGCACCGGCGTGATGGCTTCGATACCCTGCCAGCGCCCGCGCGTGAAGGGCAGTTTCATGGCAGGGAAGCGCACGGTAGCGCCCGCCTCAATATGCAAAATCAAATTGCTCACCAGCTCGATAGGTCCGGAAATGTACTGGCCGGCGGGCACGTAGACGGTTCCACCACCCGCGGCTTTGGCCGCCAGGATGGCCGACCGGAAGGCCTCCGTCGCCGGCGCCGAAGCGTCGTTGCGCACTCCGTAGTCCAGGATATTGAAGAGCGGACCGGCCGCCCATACGTGCGCCCCGATGACCGCCGCGAGCGCAACTAACGCTGCACTTCGCGAAAATAGCGACATGAAACCTCCAGACCTCATTGGTTCCGCTCCGTGGAAGATTCGGGAACCATGGGAAACTCTTTGGCCGTTTCTTCCACCGGCCGGCGCGCGCCGGCCAGCGCGCTGCTATCGAAGACAATCGTCTTCAATTGCCCCACCGCCACCGAAAGGAACGTCTCCGTGCCGGGAAAAGCGCGGCTGCCGCGCACCCGGGCGCCGGGACAGCCGTCAAGACGGACGACGGGAAAACCCGCAGCCGGCCGGCGCGACGAGACACCATCCAACTCCAGTTCCTGGGAGTCGCGGATGAGAAAGGCAGGACCGCTTTTCGGATCGCCTTCCACTGCTACATCGTGCAGTTCCAAGCCGGCTGTGTGGTAGGCCTTCACGCCGGTTTTTGAGGAAGCCACGACATCGGAGATGCGCAGGCCGGAGATCGGCATTTCCGGCAAGCCCTCTACATCGATGGCTACGCGGGCTCTCGCCATCGTCACATGGCTGATGGCAATATCGCGAAACACCGGCGTCTTCTCCGTCACCGGCTCCGATCCTGTTCTGGCCTCGCCCGCCATCACATAGTAGTTCGTGACATTGATTCCCTGTCCGACATTTTCCATGGTCCAGTTGTTGAAGCGGACGTGTTCCACACCGCCTCCCCTACCCCGCCGGCTCTTGATCCTGATGCCCATTTGCGTGCCGTTGCACGTAATATTGCTGGCCACCACATTGCGAATCCATCCCGAAGTCTCGCTTCCCAAGGTCACCGCACCGTGCGCGCGGTGGAACGTGCAGTTCGTGATGGCAATGTTCTCCGTGGGCCGATTGACGCGCAGCCCGTCGGCATCCTTCCCCGATTTGAGAACCACGGCATCGTCGCCGGTGTCGAAATAGGAATCCGCGATCTCCACGTTGCGGCTGGAATCCACCACGATGCCGTCCGTCTCGGCGCCCGGATAGGTTTCGATGATCACGTTGCGAACCACCGCGTGGTCGGCGTACAGCAGATGGATTGCCCACATGGGCGAACCGGAAATGTGCAGGCCATCCACCAAAACGTTGCGGCTGTCCATGAAGCGGATGAAAGAAGGCCGCAGGAATGGCGCCACTTCGCGGTACACCGCTTCGGCCACGGGCTTTTTCAATTCCAATAGTTCCAGGAGGCGGTTCCAGGCCGGCCCAAACTCGGCGCCGGCGGAGGTTTCCGACCGAAACTGTGGGCGCCCCATCAAGGCGAGCCATTCGGATTGATCGGTGGTGAGCTGCCCGCGCCCGGTGATCGTCACGTTTTCCAGGTTGCGCCCACCGATCAGCGGTACGGGAGTAAGGCACTCCACACCTTGCTGGCGGCCTGCGGTGAACGGCAGTCGCATGGCGGGGAAGCGCACCACGGCTCCCGCGTCGAAGCGCAGAACCAGATTGCTGACCAGTTCGATGGGACCGGTGACATAGTGGCCGGCCGGCACATAGACAGTTCCGCCGCCAGCCGCGCCCGCGGCATGGATGGCGGCGCGGAACGCTTCTGTCGATAGCGCGGAACCATCGTTGTGCGCGCCGTAATCGGCCACGTTGTATGTCCCGCCCGCGCCCCACGCAGGAATTCCCGCCACTAACAGGGATATGATCTGCAGCTTGTTCATTGCGGTTCAGGCGCCCCTATTTCGGTAAGGAGTACTGTTTCAGCTCTTCCGGTGAGGCCTGTCTTTCCCATGTCGGAAAGTCGCGGCCATAAAAGAACACCATGCGCTCCCGCATGGTGGAATCGAGAACCCGCACCTTAGCCGGATTGCCGTACGAAATGGATTTCGCCGGCAGATTGGCATCCGCATAGGTCGCCGAGCCGTTCATCAACAACGCTTCCGCATACAGGCGCGTGCCCACGGACTGGGTGGTGCCGATATTCGTATTGGAAAAATCCTCCATCCACGCGCCGGCGAGCGCGGCCATGTGATTCAGCCAGCAGAAGGCTCCAAGGTGGATTTTGTCGCCCGGCCTGCCGTCCACCACCATCGCTTTGTCGTATAGGTTCGTATGGTCGCCAATCGTCAGGTCGTTGGACACCACCATCGTGTCTACCTGAAGGGTGACTTCCTTGCCCAGGGTGATGTTGCCTTCCAGATAGGCGCCGACTGCGATCTTGCTTCCCTCACCCACGTTGATATTACCGATCAAAATGGCGCCCGGATTTACCGTACCCTTCACAACACCCTTGTTCACATGCTCGAAGCCGTTGAGCGGCGTGTCGTAGGTCTCGGGCCGTTCCAGTTCCGCGGCGAAAACCCCGGTAAGCCACTTCGCCGCAAGAAAGCCCACGGTCTTGAACATGCGCTCGTCATTGATCCCCTGGTCCGTTTCCATCAGCATCGGATTGCCTGCCGCAACGGCTTCGGGACGAACCCGAACATCGTGCCACACCACCGCTCCGCTCTTCACCACGGCGCCCTTTTCCACCCATGAGCCGTAGTCGGTGAACGCGTTCGCACCGTAATACGCTCCGTCGTCGATGCGCGTCGCATGGATCACGCTGCCCGGACCCACGTAAACGTTGTCCTTGATCCACAGCGGATTGTCGAAGCCCGGGACCTTCGACGAACTGGCTGCACGGCTCGACCCGATGTGTACCCGGTCACCGATGTAGACATAGTTGCCGATGGTCGTGTCCGACCGTATATTCACGCCGGCCCCGATATAGCAGTGATGGCCGATGGTGGCCCGCGTGAGAATCGCATTCGGCCCGATGCGCGTGTGCGCGCCCACCGTTAAAGGTCCGAGCAGGATGGCCGTGGGATGAACTTCCGCCGTTGGATCTACTTTGACATCGCCCTTCCAGAAGGGCTTTCCGGCGATCCCGCCGTAGCTCTGGCGCGGTTTGGGCGCATTGGCGTCGATGGCTTTGGCGATTTGCGCGCTTTCCTGGCGGATGGTTTCCATCGGGATAAGTCCCAAAATTCTTCGCCGGTCCGCGTCGGTCGCAGCCGTCTTCGTAACCGCCGCCGGATTCCCTTCGGCCAAGGCGTTGGCGGGAATGTTGGTATCGTGCTCCGCAATCCCACCCGCCGCCAGAATCGCCCCCTTCTCCAGGTGCGTGTTGAACTCGGCCACCGCGCCGCTGCCCACCACCGAGCCCTCTTCCAGTTGCGATCCCCGCACAGTCGCGTTCATCCCGATCCAGCAGTAATTACGGATATACAACCGGTCCGGCGCCGTGTTGGCAGTGATTCCGGCCATCGCCGGCCGTCCGTCCACTACCTTGGCTCCATAGTCGATGCGCACGTAGTCGCCAATCGTCAGTTTTGCGGCGTGGATGATCGCGTTTCCGAGAATGTTGACGTGGCTTCCAATCGTGATATCGCCCTGGAGGACCACTTTGGGCCCGATCCGCGTGTACGGCCCCACCGTCACATTGCCCATCAGAACCGCCGTCGGGTGGATGTCGGCCTTGGCATCGATGTGGTGGGCCAGAAGCGGTTGTACAACCGCCAAGAGCAAACCTGCCTGCACAACCACGCGCGGCAGCATGTGGATCGTTGGTGAGTTTCCGATGATCATTGGTTTTCCAGTGGAATCGCGGGGTCGGGTCCGCTGCCTTTCGGGGTTTCCATCACGCGCTCGATCTTGCGCTCCCGGACCGAGAGGAAAACGACTTTGTCTTGATCCTGAATGCCGGCGAACGCGCGTCTGCCATCCCGGGTCATGGTCAGCGAAAGCGGCCTTCCGCTGAGCGCAACCATCGCGGTCTGCTTGCGGGAGGCGATGTCGGCGAACCCTACCGCCGGCTCAAACTGCAGGTTATAGATCAATG
>OCZT010008073.1_pt1 | contig 10275 bp, 11 predicted proteins | sample 1539031 | NCBI WGS metagenome assembly OCZT01 (sample SAMEA3539308, study PRJEB22396) | soil metagenome | biome: tundra; feature: field; material: soil | place: USA | collected 2010-05 | depth 0.15 m
GATTTTAAGTGATTTAAATCACCCCAAACGCGCCCCAAACCCGGCATAATAGAGAAACCATGTGTCTAGCGATTCCGGGAAAAGTGGAAGAAATTCTCACCGAGGGCGATCTCCGCATTGGGCGGGTGAACTTTGGCGGCATCGTCAAGCGCGTCTGCCTGGACTACGTGCCGGAGGTCGTGGTGGGCGACTATACCATTGTTCACGTGGGGTTTGCGCTGTCGAAGATCGACGAGGAGACGGCCAAGCAGACTCTGGCTGACTTCCGCGCCATGGGCGTGCTGGACGCCGAGTTGGAGAGCGAGGAGGCGGCCTTCGCGCGGGCGGCCTTGGCACCACAGTCTTCGTGCCCTGACGGGAGCTGCTCGGTGGAAGTCCACAAAGTCGTCGATTGAGGGTTGTGGTTTCCCACCCTTTTCGCAAAGAACGCGAAAAGGATGGGGCACCCAGCGTTTGTGGCCGGGGTAGAACGGAAACGCAGGTCCTTCGACTCCCCTTCGCTGCGCTCAGGGTCGCTCAGGATGACAAACCTTTTTAGACAATAAAGAGAAACATTACCAGGAGTTGCAGCGGCGAATGAAGTACCTGACCGAGTTCCGGAACGGCGAGATCGCGCAGCGGATGGCGCGGGAGATCCACGCCATTACCACGCGGCCGTGGAAGATCATGGAGGTGTGCGGCGGGCAGACGCACTCCATCATCCGCAACGGAATCGACCAGATGCTCCCCGCCGGCATCGAGATGATTCACGGCCCGGGATGCCCGGTGTGCGTGACCCCTTTGGAGTTGATCGACAAGGCGCTGGCTATTGCGGCGCAGCCGGGGGTGATCTTCTGCTCGTTCGGCGACATGCTGCGCGTTCCGGGCACCGAGGGTGATCTTTTTCAAGTCAAGGGTGCGGGCGGGGACGTGCGGGTGGTCTACTCGCCGCTGGATGCGGTGGATCTGGCGGGCAAGAACCCCGACAAGCAGGTGGTGTTCTTCGGCGTGGGGTTCGAGACCACGGCTCCGGCCAATGCGATGAGCGTTCACCTGGCCAGGCGGCGAGGGTTGAAGAACTTTTCGCTGCTCGTGTCCCATGTTCTGGTTCCGCCGGCGATTTCGGCGATTCTGGAATCTCCGGGGAATAAAGTGCAGGGGTTTCTGCTGGCGGGGCACGTGTGCAGCGTGATGGGCTACTGGGAGTATCCGCCGCTGGCGGAGAAATATAAGGTCCCGCTGGTGGTCACGGGCTTTGAGCCGCTCGACCTGCTGGACGGGATTCGGCGGACGGTGATGCAGTTGGAAGCCGGGCGGCACGAGGTGGAGAACGCCTACGAGCGGGTGGTTACGTTTGAGGGCAACCGGGCGGCGCAGAAGCTGCTGGGCGAGGTCTTCGAGGTGACGGACCGGGCTTGGCGGGGGATTGGCGTGATCCCGAAGAGCGGTTGGCGGCTGAGCGCGGCCTATCGCGCCTTCGACGCCGAGGAGCGGTTCCAGATTGCGGGCATTCATACCGAGGAGTCGCCGCTGTGCCGGGCCGGGGACGTGCTGCGTGGGGCCATCAAGCCGGCCGAGTGCGCGGCCTTCGGCAAGGAATGCACGCCGAGGCATCCGCTGGGGGCGACGATGGTTTCAAGCGAGGGAGCCTGTGCGGCTTACTTCAATTACGGGCGGTTTCTCTCGGCCGAAGAGCTGGCGAGTGCGGGAAGCGGGCTGACGGGAGTGGCGCATGGCTGAGAACGTGAAGGCCGCCACGGCGGTTTCCCCAAAGACTGCGCCGGATTTTTCGGGCCCGGATTTCTCAAATTGGTCCTGCCCGCTGCCGCTGGCCGGCTACCCGACCATCGTGATGGGCCACGGCGGTGGCGGCAAGCTGGGCAATGAGCTGGTGGAGCACCTGTTTTTGCCCGCCTTCCGCAATCCGGAGCTGGAAAACCTGGGCGACGCGGCGGTTCTTGATCTGGGCGGCAGCCGGCTGGCGATGAGCACGGATTCGTTTGTGGTGCAGCCCCTGTTTTTTCCGGGCGGATCGATCGGCGAGCTGGCGGTGAACGGGACGGTGAACGATCTGGCCGTCTCCGGGGCCGAGCCGCGCTTCCTCAGCGCCAGCTTCATCCTGGAAGAGGGGTTTCCGCTGAGCCAGTTGGCGGCGATTGTCGAGGCCATGGCCAAGGCCGCGGCCACGGCGGGCGTCAAGATTGTTACCGGCGACACCAAGGTCGTCGAGCGCGGGCACGGGGACGGCTGCTACATCAATACGGCGGGCGTGGGCCTGCTGCGGCCGGGGATTCAGGTGGGTCCGGACCGCGCTCGGGCGGGCGATGCGATTCTGGTTTCGGGCACCATCGGCGACCACGGCATGGCGATCATGAGCGTGCGCGAGGGGTTGGAGTTCGAGAGCCAGATTCGGTCGGATTGCGCCGCGCTGAACGGGCTGATCGCCGCTGTGCTGGACGCGGCAGGGGCTGCGGTCCACGCCATGCGCGACCCCACGCGGGGCGGGCTGGCTTCCACATTGAACGAAATTGCGCAGGCTTCGGCGGTGGGCGTCGAGATCGACGAGCCCAGCCTGCCGGTGCGGCCCGAAGTGCAGTCGGCCTGTGAGCTGCTGGGCCTCGACCCGGTCTACGTGGCCAACGAGGGCAAGGCAGTGTTTTTCGTCGCGCCCGAGGCCGCCGAACGGGTTCTGGAGTTGCTGCGGGCTCATCCGCTGGGCCGCGACGCCGCCCGCATCGGCCGGGTGACCGCCGAGCACAAGCGGATGCTGGTGGCGCGAACGGCCATGGGCGCCAATCGCGTGATTCCTACACAAATTGGGGAGCAGTTGCCGCGGATTTGCTGAGGAAGGTGGCCTTGTTTTAGGTTGGTCGTTCCCCGAGCCCGAATGCGGGGCTCTGGAGCGCCCGGCTGCTATGGCACACCCTTTGCTCCCGGCTTTAGAGGTCTCCCTTTCGTTCTGGCTGGCTTCTTCAATAGTTTAGATTCGTCGATACGGCGTGCAAGGAGGCTCGTGAAGATCAGGTATTGAGCCGCCTTCTCCTCTGTTAGGTCATGCTCAAGTGTGTGTGCTTTCGGATTACGTATTCCTTGATAGGTCCCTCGAAGTATTTGCATGAAACCCTTCTGATCGTTCTTCCCCGACTCGGTTGTCAGGTCGCTGAACACCAGATAGGGGTCGTCGAGAGAGAACGCCTTGTTAACAAGTCCCTCTCCGTCGTCGTCGATGCCGGTGAGCCTTCGAATCTGATCGAAAACAGCTAAGACTGAGTTGAAAACAGCGTCGCGAAATTCACCGTTACGATATTGTCTGTAGCTACTTTGCATGATGGCTTTGTGGAGAAGGTTTTCAAAGCCAAGATCGTCCTTTTCTCATTTGCGCTGAACAGCACTACCTCGATTGCCTCCTCAAGCGCAGGCAAGTCAGAGCGAAGGATGTCGCTATAGTCTCGAGCACTTCCAAAGGCTATGTGTCTTCCAAGGCCGGACGGTATCTGGCCTTTGAACTTCTTATTCCAAAGTGTCTGAAGCTGATTGTAGGTGGTCCAGATATATGCATTGATCCCGATGGCTGACCCCGTGTTCTTGGTATTGAGCGCTTCCATGGCGTCCATACTCTTCAGTGCAATGTCCCTCATGAGCTTCCGAGCTTCCACGTACCATTTCGTCACAGTATCCCCTTCAACCCAAGAGCTAACGGAAATGATAAACCGGATGATGAATGTTCGAGAAACGAAATCTGTAAGGCTCGGAATCGGTCTTGGCCGAGATGTTGGCGCCTGGCGTGTCTTCTACAGAGCTTTCAGCGTCTGGGCGATGCTGCTGGCCCAGGCATCGATGTCGGGCCAGTCGCGGAAGTCGCCCTGGGGAAAAAGCGCATTGTCGCGATTGGCCGGCGATTTATAGAGGAGCCGGTGCCAGAACCGCAGTTTGCCGGCGTCCATCGCGCCGAAGAAGACGCGGTGGCCCCTGGGCTTGACGGTCTCTCTAAACTCCGCGATCTCTTTGGGTTCCAACACTGCGCGCATGTCCCGGCCCTGGGCGTCTTGTTTCTTGTTGCCCAGCGGACCGCTGCTGAACAGCCACACAGGCCGGTTGGCGAGAACCTTCGCGTTGCGCCGCACAAACTTCGTGGCCTGCTTCATCCAGCGGAAGAAGTAGGCGGCGCTTCCGATGACGGCGGCGTCGTAGCTTGCCGGATCGCCGGCTTGTCCGGCGGCCTCGACCGTGGCCTCCAGGCCGTGCTGGCGAAGCGTAGCGGCGATGCGCTCCGCAATGCCCTGCGTGGCTCCGTAACGGCTTGCGTAGACGACGAGAACTCGCATATTCATCAGCTCTCACAGGTCAAAGTGGATGGTGAACCCCGGCCGCTCAAGTTTCTGCCGTGCGCCGGCCCTGGATCCACGACGGCAGATTAGGCTTCTTCGCTTTCTGCCGCCGTGGTCCCGGTCACAGTGCTTGCGAGGCCCTGGGGAACCCGGCTCGGGAAGGGGCCTTCGGAATGAGGTTCGTGCTTTCCCACCCTTGCCACAAAAACAAAGGCGTGGCAAGGATGGGGGTACCCGGCACCCACCGCGGCTGGTGGTGTACCCGATTGCTCAGCGTGTTCAGTTGCCGGGTGGGAGACTCCAGATGAAAGAGACCCAGGCGCTTCGAGGAGGCTCTCGAACGCTCCGTGGAAGCTGTCAAGCATTGGGAAAACATTGCGAAGGAAGCGACCCGGTACGCGAGGGTTCAGGCCGTACATTCTTCGATGACACGTCCAGGCGAAGACACCCGGCACAATCAAATCTGCGGCATAACCCCCGGGTTGCAACCCGAAGTGAAGGAGATCTGAAATGCTGATCATCGTTCTGATTATTGTTTTGGTGCTGGTTTTCGGCGGCGGCGGCGGCTACTACGGCTACAGCCGGTGGGGCTCAGGCGGAGGCGCAGGCATAGGGCTTGGCACCATTCTGGTGATCTTGCTGATTTGCTGGCTGTTGGGAGTTTTCCACTAGAGCGGAACGCATTGCGGGGTTTCCCAGGTCTCGGAATCGAGACCTGGGGCATCCGTATTCATGCTTGATTTGCACTGTTTTTTGTGCAAGATAGCATAGTTGTCCTGTTTCGATACAGTTACAAGTACCTTGGTTTCTTCATTTTGCAAGAATCTTATCTACGACGCTAAAGTCCGGCGGCATTCGGCCCTAAAGTGGAAACAGATTAAGAATCGCTAAGACGGCGGAAGGCTAGCCGAACCCGGCCACAGCTTTCCCTTTCTTGAAAGGCAGACCCCACTCAACTTGGCCAGAATCAATTTGACTTTAGCCGGAGCGTTGTTGCTCGCGGCAGCGGCCCCGTGCGTTTTGGCGCAGGCGGCTGGCGATCGCTTCACGGATCGTATTGCGGGGCGCATCGACGAGGGTCGGGTGGTGACGCTCGAGGGCAACGTTCACCCGCTGGCGCGGGCGGAGTTTGACCTGGGCGCGGCGGCCGGGGAGACGCGACTCGACCGGATGGTGCTGCTGCTGAAGCCTTCGGCCGGGCAGCAGGCGGCCCTGGATGCGCTGGTCGAGGCGCAGCACGACCCGCGGTCGGCCGAGTTTCACAAGTGGCTGACGCCGGCCGAGTACGGGGCGCGGTTTGGGGTGAGTGCGCACGATATCAAGCGCATTACGGGTTGGCTTGAGGGGCAGGGGTTCACGGTGGAGGAGATTCCGGCGGGCAAGGGGCTGGTGGTGTTTTCGGGGACTGCGGGGCAGGTGGGGGAGACGTTCCACACCGAAATCCACCGTTACCAGGTGGGCGGTGCGGTACACCTGGCCAATTCGCAGGATCCGCAGATTCCCTCGGCGCTGGCCGGGGTGGTGGGCGGAGTTGTTTCGTTGCACGATTTTCGCCGGACGCCAGCCGTGGCGGCGCGGCGGGCGCTGGGGGCGAGCCCGGAGTGGAACATGGGCGGCGCGCACTACCTGTTTCCGGCCGACTACGCCACGATCTACGACCTGAATCCGGTTTATAGCGCCGGGACGACCGGCTCCGGAGTAACGATTGCGATTGTGGGGCGGAGCAACATCGACGTGAGCGACGTGGCGGCGTTTCGCGCGGCCTCGGGCCTCAAGGCCAACAACCCCACGGTGATTCTGGATGGGGCCGATCCGGGTCTGGTTAGCGGGGACCAGGATGAATCGACGCTGGACGTGGAGTGGTCGGGCGCGGTGGGGCAGGGGGCGGCGGTGAAGCTGGCGGCGGCGGCTTCGACGGCGACCACGGACGGGGTGGACCTTTCGGCCGCCTATATTGTGAACCATGCGCTGGCGCCGGTGGTGAGCGCGAGCTATGGCAGTTGCGAACAGGAGATGGGCGCGACCGAGCTGGCCTTCTACACGAGCCTGTGGGAGCAGGCGGCGAGCCAGGGGATGAGCGTGTTTGTGGCGTCGGGCGACTCGGGCGCGGCGGGATGCACGTCGGGGTGGTCGGAGAGGTCGACGGAGGCTGGGGTGAACGGGCTGTGCAGCTCGCCCTACTCGACCTGCGTGGGGGGCACGGAGTTCAACGAGGGCGGGAACGCGGCAGAGTACTGGTCCGCGACCAACAGCCCGAGCCAGGGTTCGGCTCTCGGGTACATTCCGGAGACGGCGTGGAACGAGAGCGGCCTGAACGGCGGCTTCGGCCTTTGGGCTTCGGGCGGCGGCGTGAGCCAGGTGTATGCCCAGCCGGCGTGGCAGCAGGGCGCGAGCGGAGCGGCGGCGGGCAACGGCATGAGGGCTGTGCCGGACGTGGCCATGACGGCGGCGGGGCACGACGGCACGATTATCTATGAGAATGGGACCTATTGGATTGTGTCGGGGACCTCGGCGGCGGCGCCTTCGCTGGCCGGGGTGATGGCGCTGGTGGTGGAGACGCAGGGCGGGACCAGCCAGGGCAACGCCAATCCGGCGCTTTACGCGATGGCCCAGGCGGTTGGCAATGCCTTCCATGCGACCCCTTCGGGCAACAACAGCGTTCCGGGGGTTGCGGGCTATAGCGCGAATGGGGCGGCCTACAACCTGGCCACGGGGCTGGGGTCGGTGGATGGGGCGGTGTTGGTGACGAACTGGGGGTTCGCCCAAGACCCGCTGCCTACGCTGAGCCTGAGCGCAGCGGCGAGCCAGGCGGCGTTGGTGCAGGGCGGGTCGACGACGGTGGGCTTTACGGCGGCCACGGGCGGGTCGTTTTCAGGAGCGGTGCGACTGAGTGTGGCGGGTCTGCCGGCCGGGGTGACGGCGGCGTGGAGCAGCGATCCGGTTACGCCGGTTTCAGGAAGCGGCAGGTCCACGCTGACTCTCATCGCAAGTCCATTTGCGAAGGCGGGTTCTGTTCCAGTGACGATTACCGCACAGGGAGACGGCGCGACGGCGGTTGCACGGATTCAGGTCGAGGTGCGGCCGTCTCTGCACCGGGTGAGAAAGCCGATCAGACCTGTGGCGCCGCTGAAGAAGTGGTAGGGCATTTCTCCTTCTGGCGACGATCAAATCTGGAATCCATGGGACGAGGGGTGGCTCAGGGGCTAAAGCCCCATTGGTTCTGCGGTTTCTTATGCCGGAACTAAAGTCCCGGCCTACCAATCCGGAACTGCTTTTGAAGCGAGTTTTTCTGCGGCCTATAAGGTGCCTAGCTCCCGCTGCATCTGGCTTTGGCCAGTCTTTCAAGAAGTTGTAGGATTCAGGCGAGCAGGTCGAAGGCCTGGCGGATGCGGGCTGGGAGGGTGGCCGGCTCATCGGGGAGCTTGGAGCTGAGTTCGAGGACGGTGGCCGGAGACGCGGGGAGCGCGTTGAGGGCATGGACCGTGGCCGGCCAGTCGATATTGCCGTCGCCGGGCCACAGGTGCTCGTCTTTGAGGCCGTGGTTGTCGTGCACATGGACCGAGGCGATGCGGCCTGAGAGCGTGGAAATGGCTTCGGGCACGCCGACGGTGATGTGGGCGTGGCCGAGATCGAGGCAGGCGCCGATCGAATCCAGGTGGGCTGTTTCGAGGATGTGGACCAGGCGCGCGGGAGAGGTGGGCTCGCTGGTCAGGTTTTCGACCAGCAGGTGCACGCCCAGCGGGTGGGCAAAGGCGCCCAGGTGTTCCAGAGCGGTGAAGGCGTACTCGATGGTGCGCGGCGACCATTCATCGCCGCCCTCTCCCAGGTGCACGACGAGGTTGTGGAAGTGGATGGATTCGGCGGTCTCGAGGGCGCGCTTGATCTCGTCCATGGCGTCGATGCGGCGCGATTTTTCAGGGTGCAGGACGTTGACGGAGGGAGCGCCGGCGCGGCCCATCTCGCGGTCGGGAAAGAGCGGGGCGTGCATCGACCAGGCTTGGAGCGGGTTGGAGCGGAACCAGTCGGCCAACTCGGCGACGTGCTCGCGGCTGGTGTAGTCGAAGTGCTGGCGGGCGGCAAAGATCTCGACCGCCTCCGCCCCCGACCGGGCCGCAAGCTCCAGCAACCCAGGGTGCAGGCGCTGATTCAGGAACAAGTGGGTCGACAGAACGCGCAGCTTGGCCAAAGGATTCCCCCGCGCCGGATGGATGGGATCACCCAACCGTACGCTGCTTCCATTTTCGCATTTTTTAGAACAACTTACGGTAAACCGGGTGTTGCGGAAGAAGGTGCGGGAGACGGGCGGAAGCCGAGGGTGGGATGGTGGCGGAGAGCGCCTCCTTCTGGTTTCGCAGAACGGAAAGTGCTTTCCATGTTCTGAAATCGGCAGACTGAGAGTGAACAATAGGAAACAGACGCTCGCCTCCAGTTGAGAGAGATTGACAATGGGAACGGGTCTGTACGCGCTCAGGCACGGAGTGCGGAAGGGTGGTGCGATTCGAGCAATTTACTGAACGGTCCATGGCAGGACTGCAATAGAGGACGGGCAACTCGGATGACGGATCTGAAGCAGACGCAGTTTGATCCGGCGGTGTTTCTGGCGCAAGCCGGCCTGGGGCGAAGGATCGTCCAGTTGAAGCCCAAGCGGACATTTTTCGCGCAGGGCGATCCGGCCGATTGCGTCTTCTATCTCCAAAGCGGGCGAGCGAAGCTCACGGTGATCTCGAAGGCGGGCAAGGAGGCGACCATCACGCTGCTCGGAGCCGGCGACTTTGTCGGCGAGGAGTCGATGGCGGGAACGCCGGGGTTGCGGATGGCGACGGCCACCGCCATCACCCAGTGCTATACGCTCAAAATCGAGCGGGCGGAGATGGTGCGCGTGATGCACGAGGAGCACGCCTTCTCCGAGTTGTTTCTGAAGTTTCTGCTGGCCCGCAGCATGAGAACCCAGGCGGACCTGGTTGATCAACTGTTCAATTCGAGCGAGAAGCGGCTGGCGCGGATTCTGCTGCTGATGGCGGAGTTCGGCGAGCCGGGCAAACCGGAGTCGGAGACGCTGATTCCAAAGGTTTCCCAGGAGACCCTGGCGGAGATGATCGGGACGACCCGGTCGCGCGCGAGCTTCTTCATGAATCGCTTTCGCAAGCTGGGGTTTATCGACTATAACGGCGGAATACACGTACACAAATCTCTATTGAATGTGATTCTTCACGACTGAAGAGGCGGCGCTGGAGTCGTCGTCGGCAAAGTCAAAGTGCAAGCCCGTAGCTCGAAAAGCCACGGGCTTGCCGTAGGGGAGTCGGGCTTCGCATTACCGGGGAAAAGTTGATGTGAAACAGCAAACTCGCCGGGAAGATCCAACGCATGAATCGCGCGGATCCTGGCGAGGCCATTGAACTTGATGGCCCATGGTGCGGAACGGTGGACGATCCGCCTCTTCCGTCCCGGTAAGCTCGTTCAGTGAGAACAGCGTCTACCGCACGCTGCGAGCGTTACCTTGCGCGGAAACGGATATCTGTTGAGTTTTGCACACAATTAAGAGAACAGCAATCGTTTTTCCAGGAACGAAGATGCCGGGGCATGGCGAACGCCGTTTCCCAATGCATTTTCAGAGACGGCGTGGTGTTTTGAGATCGTGCAACGGCGTCGCTGCTTCCAGGCTGGCTGCGAAGACCTGTCGCTGGGGGCTCCAGGGATGAGGGTCGAGGCTTCGGGGCACACTTCCCCGGTAACGCTTTAGCGGGTAACGGCAAACCTCAAAATGCAAGCCCCGCGGCTTCAGAAGAGCCGCGGGCTTGCAGCAATGGATCAGGTTTTCGCATTGCTGGGGACGACTTTGATGTGAAACAGCAAACTCGCCAGGAAGATCCAACGCATGAATCGCGCAGGACCTGACGAGGTCACTGAACACTAGGGAGATCGGAAGAGCACACATCTGAACTCCAGTCACGCCAATATCTCGTATGCC
>OCZT010008074.1_pt1 | contig 10275 bp, 12 predicted proteins | sample 1539031 | NCBI WGS metagenome assembly OCZT01 (sample SAMEA3539308, study PRJEB22396) | soil metagenome | biome: tundra; feature: field; material: soil | place: USA | collected 2010-05 | depth 0.15 m
AGCGCCCGATATGCCCCTGAGTGTGAATATTGATTGAACCCGGCGTGCCGCCCACATTGGCCATGATCAGACGCAGCGCTCGTCCGATGGTGGCCGTGCTCCGCCAACGGCTACCCGTGACGTTGTAGCCGTAATTCAGGTCGATGGCTTTGCGCATCGGCCCATTGACTACCGGCAGCAGCGACGTGATATGGGTCGATGTCTGCAGCGCGTCAAGGTTGAACCTGGGATCGCCGATCGCCTGCACACAGGCAATCAGCAGCGGCATGTACTCGGGCTTGCAACCCGCCATCACTGCGTTGGCGGCGATTTTTTCCACGGTGGCCAGAGCACGCTTAGGCGCTAGCGTGGCCACCGCGTCGGAAGCGAGCCAGCCCAGTGTGTCCTCGACGTAATCGGTCATGGCCCGCACGCGCGCTTCAGTGGGCGGCACGATGGGCAGGCCATCGGTCATGTCGCGTTCGAAAAACCATTCGTTGATGGCTTCCCACGAATTCTCCAGTTCAAGGAATTGCGTTTGAGGCTGTTCGGTATGCATCGGGTTTCCTCGACGTGATTTGCGGCCGTGCCCTACCGATTGCACTCTTTCGGGCGGACGTAATCGATGCGGGTGACCTGCGCCAGCTTTTCTTGGCTGGTGAGTTGCTCGATGATCACGGGATAAGCGATGCGGGCGACTTCACGCACCTGCTCCGGAGTCAGGTCGTAGAGTGGATGGGGCGGCGCCAACAGCGGCAGGTCCTCGATGTGCAGATTCTTCGCGGCCAGCCGTGCGTGATTCAGGAACGCAGTGGTAATGACGGTCGAAGTCGGGACCCCGCGCTGCTCCAGGTATTCCGAGTCGTGGACACTCCACGACGCGCAACCCCCTCAGTCGCCCCAGGCGTTGACGACTGCATGGACTTTGCCGTCCAGCTCGTGCGCAATCGGCTTGGCCGAGGTGAAATCCTTCCGCACGTTGTGTGTCTTCACCCCGGGATAATCGGCACGGATCATTTCCTCAATCTGGGCGAGGAAGTGCCCGACGTTGGGTTTGCCGGTATTGATGAAACCGATGGACTTTCCACGCAGCGAATCCAGCCGATGTGCCAGGGACTTCTGCTCTGCGTGGCACTGTCCTAGCGGGTTGACCAGTTTCACCAGGCAGGGGGCTGACGTGCTTATCATGATTATTCTCCGAATACCGCGGTTGAAAAACATGCACTGATCTCCGCGTGCAAGCTGATGTTCCATACGGAGACAAACGAAGTTACAGCGCTCGGCATATACGACCCGTTACAGGGACCACAATCATGATCAAAGAGAACCGAGGCCCCCAAGAGCGCTACCGCGCTTTGAGGCCTGCCTGCTCGGCCACCCGAGCCCAATTGGCCATCTCGTCCGTTATCAGCTTCAGCAACCGCTCTGGCGGGCCGCCGGACGGTACTAGTCCATCATTTGCAATCCGTTGCGCAAACTCGGGATCCTTGATCACCTCGTTGATTTCGCTGTTAAGCTTTTCAACGATCGCGCGCGACATGCCCTTGGGCCCCACCAGCCCGTGCCAGTTACTGACCTCGTACTGATAACCCGCCTCCATCACCGTAGGAACGCCCGGCAAGGCAGGGTTGCGTCGCGCGGACGTCACGGCGATCGCACGCAAGCGCGCCGACTTGATTTGAGGTATGGCGCTGGCAACCGCCGCCAGCATCAGCTGGTTATGCCCCGCGATCGTGTCCGCGATCGATTGCCCCGTTCCCTTGTACGGAACGTGAGTTAACCTGATCGCCGACACCATCGAGAATAGCTCGGTCGAAAGATGCGTTATGCTCCCTACGCCACTGCTGGCGTAATTAATTTCTCCAGGCCTGGACTTTGCCAGGGCAACCAGCTGCTTGACGCTCTGTGCCGGAAGCGAAGGGTGGGTCACCATAATAAACGGACCGTCATCCGGCTGGACAATGGGCGTCATATCCCTGATCGGATCGTACCTCAGTTTATACAAGCTGGGAGCCACGGTATAACTGCCTGAAGTCAGCAATAGTGTGTAGCCATCAGCAGGCGATTTCAGTGCAGCCTCGGTTCCTATGGTACTGCCAGCCCCCAGTCGGTTATCCACAATGAATTGCTGGCCGAGGGCTGCAGTCAGCTTAGGCGCGAGCAGCCGGGCGATGAAGTCTGTACCACCCCCCGGTGAAAACGGAACGACAACTCTCACCGGTTTTGACGGGTATTGCTGCCCATATGCCGAGATGCTGGCGAGCGCGATCGTCAATGCAACGAAGCTCTGCCCGGCGTCGGGAAACCGGATTCTCTTCCCGCACAGCCACGCTTTGACCATCCGCGTCTCCAGCTTCAAATCGAAATCTTGAGGCCGGGACGACCATCGAGCCCGCTGTAACCGACGGCCTCGAAGTTGCGCGCGACTGCTCCCGGGGGTATCGGATCGGCGCGTGCGGTATTGAATACGCAGAGCAGGAAAACAGCGAGACATGCCAGGATCATCCGGCGCAGGCAAACCACGACACGTGTAAGTTTCATTTTCTCCCCCTTACTTGGAGCCCCCGCAGCGCGGCAGTTCCGACCTGACTCCAGAACTTAGCCGGATGCCATATTAGTCATTCCCATAGTCTACTCCCGAATCCAGGTCGGATAAATGGGCCGCTTTCCGGTGCAAGCTCCCAGCCATCGCTTGTGCCGCGAGTATGGGGCGGCGAAAGCATGATGACGATCGGCCCCGATGCTATACTTCTCTGCGCCGAGATCAACTCAGGGAACAACCGTGATTCCAGTACGCTCAGGTGTGACGCTTTTCGTGTTGCTGGTAGCATGCTCCGCGTGCACCCAGATGCCGCAAATTCCGTACAACGTCGACGCGCATGTGGATTCAACGCCACAAACCGTAGTTTGGGGGCACCTGCCGTCCGGACGGCAACCCGTGCTGCGGGTCCGTTCAGGACAGACGGTGTCCATCGACACCGTTTCGCACCAGGGTGTCATCAACGGCATGGACCCGGTCAAGTTCTTCAGCGCCGCTGGCATAGCGCCGGGCGAAGTGCTGCCGGATGCGATCGAGATTTACCATAAGGCAGAGCACCCGAAAGATTCGGGCGCGCATGTGCTCACCGGACCTGTCTACGTCGACGGCGCAGAACCCGGCGATATGCTGGAGGTACGCATCCTCGATCTGAAATTCCGCGTGCCCTATGGCGTCAATAACAGCAACAAGGGCTCGGGCGTTCTGCCCGCCCTGCATGCAAAACCGAATCCGAAGATCATCAAGTTCGACTTGCAGCGCCGGGTCGCACTGTTCGCACCGGGCATCGAGGTCCCGCTGGTGCCGTTCATGGGTATCATGACGGTCATGCCGCCAGCCGCACTGCCAAACACGAGGCCGCCCGGGATTTATGGCGGGAACATGGATTTCAACCGACTCACTGCCGGCTCCTCGCTTTATCTGCCGGTACACCAGGCGGGCGCATTGTTTTACACCGGCGATTCGCACGCGGTACAGGGAGACGGCGAAATCAACGGCACGGCGATCGAGGCCTCGCTCACGCCGGTACTGCAGTTCATCGTCCACAAGGGCGGCGGCCGATCGATGAAATGGCCGCGCGCGGAGGATGCGGCGAATGACTACGTCATGGGCATGGACGCGGATCTCGACGTGGCGTTGAAAGAAGCCGCCGAGGAGACCATCGCCTTCCTGCAAAGAGAAAGGGGATTATCCCCGGCGGACGCCTATTCACTGGCAAGCATCGGCGTGAACTACATCGTCGGGGAGGCAGTCGACGGCGTGCTGATGGTCTATGGGGCCATTCCGAAAAAAATCTTCAGCTCCAACCGCGAATTCTGGGCCAGACCCTAGCAAAACATTCAGCCTTCAATGAAGCGGGACCATTTCGGCGCTGTCGTTCCCGGCTCCCCGTGGTGTCCATTTATTCGGCCGAGGATCGGGGTGGACTTTGCCGATGGGTTCTGTGCCATCCGCGCTCGCTTTCCTGCTGATACGCATTCCTGCCCGCCAGACCACGCCATGACCGAACGCCGCGCCTACCGCTACTACGACCTCGTGATGGTCGCGTTCGTGACGGTGCTGGTGTGCTCGAACCTGATCGGACCCGCGAAGATCGCCCAGCTCGACTTGCCGCTCGTGGGCGTGCTCACCTTTGGCGCCGGCGTGCTGTTTTTCCCGATTTCATACATGTTCGGCGACATCCTGACCGAAGTTTACGGCTACGCACGCTCGCGCCGCGTCATCTGGTCCGGCTTTGCGGCGCTCGCGTTCGCATCGCTGATGGCGTGGGTCATCGTCAAACTCCCGCCGGCTTCCTTCTGGAGCAACCAGGCCGCATACGAGATCGCGTTTGGCTCCACCTGGCGCATCGCGTCGGCTTCGCTGATCGCGTTCCTGTGCGGCGAGTTCGTCAACTCGTTCGTGCTCGCCAAGATGAAAATCTGGACCGCGGGGCGCTGGCTGTGGACGCGCACCATCGGCTCGACGCTATTCGGCGAAGGGGTGGATTCGCTGCTGTTCTATCCGCTCGCGTTCTATGGCAGCGGCATCATCCCCGATGACAAACTGCCACTGGTAATGCTCGCGCAATTTCTCGGCAAGGTGGGCGTCGAAGTCGTCTTCACGCCGGTCACCTACAAGATCGTCGCTGCGCTCAAACGCGCCGAACATGAGGATTACTACGATATCGACACCGACTTCAATCCGTTCACGCTCAAAGCGTGAGCTGGCGGTGCAATGCGAAATTCCATAACGACAAAAAACTGGCGCACCCCCGCTGTGATTCTGCTGTGCGGCGGCATGGCTCTCACCTTGGCGCTCGGCACTCGACACAGTTTCGGGCTTTTCTTACAGCCGATGACCGTGGACCTCGGCTGGAGCCGCCAGACGTTCGCGTTCGCGATCGCCATTCAAAACCTGATCTACGGCATCGCGCAGCCGTTCACCGGCATGATCGCCGATAAATTCGGCGCCGGGCGCGTGATGGTTGGCGGCGCCTTGCTCTACGCGCTCGGGCTGGTGTTGATGGCGTATTCGACCACCGGCTTGGAGTTCGGGCTGAGCGCCGGAATAATGGTTGGCGTGGCGCTCTCGTGCAGCGGCTTCAGCATCGTCTACGGTGTCGTCGGCCGCGCTTTCCCGGTGGAAAAGCGCAGTGCAGCGCTCGGCATCGCCGGTGCTGCCGGCTCGTTTGGCCAGTTCGTGATGCTGCCCTATGGGCAGACGCTGATAAACCATATCGGCTGGCACAATGCGCTGCTGACGCTGGCGCTGACGATACTGCTGATCGTGCCGCTGTCGGCGGCGCTGGTCGAAAAACGCCGGCACGAACCGGCCGGACTGTACAAGCAATCGATTCCGGAGGCGCTGCGCGAGGCGTTCAGCCATAACGGCTACTGGCTGCTGTGCATCGCCTACACGGTGTGCGGCTTTCAGCTCATGTTCATTTCGGTGCATTTCCCGGCGTATATGATCGACCAGCACATGACGCCTGAGACCGGCATGATGGCGCTCGCGCTGATCGGGCTGTTCAACATCTTCGGCAGCTACTTCTGGGGCTGGCTCGGCGGGCATTACACCAAGAAATACCTGTTGAGCACGCTGTACCTGACGCGCGCCGTGGCCATCGCGGTGTTCATCGCGCTGCCGATCACACCGTGGTCGGTTTACCTGTTCGGCGCCGTAATCGGGTTTCTGTGGCTTGGAACCGTGCCGCTCACCACCGGCGTGATCGCACAGATCTTCGGCGTCAGATACCTCTCGACGCTCACCGGCATTGCGTTCCTGTTTCACCAGGTCGGCAGCTTTCTCGGCATCGGCTTCGGCGGCTATTTGTTCGATGCAACTGGCTCGTACCGGCTGATGTGGCTGCTGACGATTGCGATGGGCGTCGTGGCGGCGATCCTGAACTGGCCGATCGACGATCGCCAAATCGTGCGGCCAGTCGCCAAAGCTACAGCCTGAGAGCCGCTATTCCGCAGGCGACGACTATCGCGCCTGCGAGGCGCGGCCTACCCATCTGCTCCTTGAGCAACACGCTACCGATCAGCGCAGCGAAAATCACCGACGTCTCGCGCAATGCCGCAACCGCCGCAATCGGCGCGCGTGTCATCGCCCACAGCACGATGGTGTACGAAGTGATCGTCAGGGAAGCCGTCAATCGCGCCGGGAGCCCAGCGCTGCCGCATATGGCGCCACACGCCGCCTCCATGGCGCATCACCGCCAGTGCGGCGAGCGGGAAAGCGTTGAGCACGAACAACCCCAGGCTGTAAGCGACCGGGTTCGCCGACAGCCGCGTGCCCTGGCCATCGACCAGCGTATAGCTGGCGATGATCGCGCTGTTGCCCAGGGCAAACAGCGTGCCTTTGCCGGGCATGCCGAGAGCCGCAGGACGCAGCAGAAACGGCAGCGCCGCGGCGCAAATGGCGCCCGCCGCCACCGTCATGGTCGTGATGTCGAGCAGCTTGCTTGCGCCGGATTTTGCGATCGCGTTCCAGGACGCGTGCAGCACCGCCGCCAGCAGCACCAGCAGCGCGACGTCAGCCGGAAGGTTCGGCAATACCTGCAATTCAGCCCCGCAACGAATAGTTCATGATCTTAATCCCGGAATCCGATGACAGGAAACAGCGGCGGCGACAACTGCCCTCCCGGCGCGTAAGATGTCGCCTGCGCCAGCGACAATCTACGTCCGCCGGCGTCATATCAATGGGGTAAAGCATGGCTGCACTAGCCGAAATCACCAACATGGCACTGTTCTGCGACTTCGAGAACGTTGCGCTCGGCGTGCGCGACGCCAAATACGAAAAATTCGACATCGACAAGGTGCTCGAACGCCTGCTGCTGAAGGGCAGCATCGTCGTCAAGAAAGCCTATTGCGACTGGGAGCGCTACAAGGGCTTCAAGGCGGCGATGCACGAAGCGGCGTTCGAGCTGATCGAAATTCCGCACGTGCGCATGTCCGGCAAGAACTCGGCCGATATCCGCATGGTCGTCGATGCGCTGGACCTGTGCTACACCAAGTCGCACGTCGACACTTTCGTCATCATCAGCGGCGATTCGGACTTCTCGCCGCTGGTAAGCAAACTGCGCGAGAACAACAAGGTCGTGATCGGCGTCGGCGTCAAGAACTCGACCTCCGACCTGCTGATTGCGAACTGCGACGAGTTCATCTTTTACGACGACCTGGTGCGCGAAAAGCCGGCACGCAAGCGCGCCACCGCGAAGAAAACCGCCGCCAAGCCCGAAACGAGCGCCACCGCGACGGATGTGCCGAAACAATCGGACGACGGCAAAAAGCAGGAAGCACTCGATCTGATCCTTGAGACCATAGAAGCACTGGGAACCGAGCGCGGAGAAGACGAGAAGATCTGGGGCTCGATGGTCAAGCAGGCGCTGAAGCGCCGCAAGCCGGGTTTCAACGAAGCCTATTACGGCTTCCGCTCATTCAACAAGCTGCTGGAGGAAGCCGAGGCGCGGCACATGCTGAAACTCGAGCGCGACGAAAAGTCGGGCGGCTACATCATCCGCATGCTGGCGCATGAGGACTAGGAAGACTAGGAACAAAAACGAATTAAAGCAGCGGCCACTGCTATGCGAGGACTCTTCCCATCAATATTTTTCCGGCTGTGCCGCCTCGGCCAATAACCAATCGCGAAACGCCGCCACCGCCGGGCGAAGCTCCGCGGTCTCGCTGCACACCAGGTAATACGCCGATTGCAGCGTGACCTGCAGCTCAAACGGCAATATCAGGCGCCCGGCCGCAAGCCCGGCAGCAGCAAGCAGCGGGAACGTCGCGACCACGCCGAGCGCATCGCTCGCTGCCTCGAGCGCGAGCACAGCATGGCTGAAATGCGAGCCGCGGCTGGCATCAACATCGCTCACGCCGGCGGCCCTGAGCCACACGTCCCAGAACGCTATGCCATCGTAAAGTGTGCCGGTATCGTCATGCAGCAATGTGTGATGGCTCAGATCCTGCGGCTGCCGCAGCGGGTTTTCGCCTTGCACCAACCGCGGGCTGCAGATCGGCGCAATCGTCAGCGCGAGCAGCTTGTCGACGCGAACGCCCGGATAGTCGCCGTGCCCATATAAGATCGCGAGATCGGACTCCTCGAGCCAGTTGTCAATGGTGGTGCGTTCGGCCACGCTGTTCTGCCCGCCCCTGGTGACGAGCCGCATGCGTGCCGACACACGCACGTCGATCTCGGGATGGGAGGCGAAAAAACGATGCAGCCGCGGCATCAGCCAGCGTGTGGCGAACGATGGCGCTGCACTCACGGTCACATGACCGCTGTCGGTTTGGGGCCGCATGGCGGCAACCGCCTGCGCGAGGCTGTCGAACCCGTCGCGTAACTTGGGCAGCGCCGCACGCGCCGCCGCAGTCAGCTCGAGCGCGCGGTTCAGGCGCCGGAACAGCTTGACTCCGAGATAGTCTTCAAGGGCCTTGACCTGATGGCTGATCGCCGCCGGCGTCACGCTCAATTCCTGCGCCGCGCGCTTCAGGCTCATATGGCGCGCCGCGGACTCGAAGGCTTTCAGTGCATTCAGCGGCGGTAATCGTCCCGACATATTCAGATAAGATATTCTAATTCGAATTGCTACAATATATCATGTGTTGCGATGCAACAAAACAATTAATATCAGGTCTATAATTACGTAACCGGATGGCTATGGCGATACTAAATCTCGCCTGATAACGCCTAGGTAGTTTACCAAGACAGGAGATGAAAATGAAACGCTTCAACGAAATATCAGCAAATACAGATCTTTATACTCGCATCAAGCTCGCGCCGATGAATCAACGTGATCGCGAAGTAGCACTCAATGCGTTGCGCACTGCCGACGCCATCGTCGACGGCATCGAGCGGGTGGTGAACGGGGTCAAGCACCTAATCGCCAAGGTTAACGAAAAACCGGTCAGCCTCAAGCACAGCCATTGAGCTGAGCAGGTTGTGGGGTGGCGCTGGTAGCTTGGGTATTTCGCCCTGCCTAAGGGCCTTTATCCAACCTAACGAAACGCGTGTGCGTTTCGTTAGGTTGGAGGCTTCTGGGTTGAGCCGCAATCAACGTGTGGACAGCAGTTTGCAGCCCGGCTCACGCCGGGCTTTTTGTTGGCGGCTATCCCCGGACCGTCATTTACCCTGCATCACGTGCGCCGCCTGCTTCACCGCCTTGACGATGTTGATGTAGCCGGTGCAGCGGCACAGGTTGCCCTCCAACCCGTGATAGATCTCTTCGTCGCTCGGATGCGGGCGGTCCTTCAGCAGCGCCGCGACCGCCATGATCATTCCCGGCGTGCAAAAGCCGCATTGCAGTGCATGGCAATCGGTGAACGCCTGCTGCACCGGATGCAGCTTGCCGTTGCTGGCCATCCCTTCGATCGTCACGACTTCGGCGCCGCTGGCCTGAGCCGCGAGCATGGTGCATGACTTGATCGCGCGCCCATTGACGTGGACGGTGCAGCAGCCGCACTGGCTGGTGTCGCACCCGACATGGGTGCCGGTAAGCCCGAGGTGGTCGCGCAGCAGATCGACCAGCAGCGTGCGGTCTTCGACTTCGCGCGAGTGCCTGGTGCCGTTAACGGTGATTTCGATTTTGGTCATAGGATAGAACTCGTGGTTCGTGGTTCGTGGTTCGTGGTTCGAGTTTCCGGATTCCGGCGTGCGCCGGAATGACGACACGCGGTTAACTTTCCAATAGTTTCAGTACTGCCCGCTTGGCCATTACCTTGACCAGGTTGGCGCGGTATTCGCGCGTGGCGTGAATGTCTTCGTTCATATCGGCGGAATCGACCGATAATTTTTCCAGCGCCGCCGGACTCAAGTCTGTTGTAAGCGCGCTTTCCGCCTCGCTCCAGCGGAATACGCCGGGCCCCGCGCCGGTCACTGCGAGCCGTATGCCCGTCTTCGTTTCAGCGATGAAAACGCCCGCCATCGCGTACCCCGATGCGGGATGCGGAAATTTCGCATAGGCGGCGCGCTGCGGCAGCGGAAACAATAAGCGCACGATGATTTCGCCTTCTTCGAGCGCGGTCGCGAACATGCCCTGGAAATAATCCCCGGCGTCGATCTCGCGGAGCGTGGTAACCATCGTTGCACCAAGCGCGAGCACCGCGGCCGGATAATCAGCGGCAGGATCGTTATTCGCGACCGAGCCTCCGACGGTACCCCGATTGCGCACCTGCGGGTCGCCGATCTGCTCCGCAAGATACGCCAATGCAGGAAGCGCCTGCCTGACTACTGCCGACACGGCGACCTCGTGATGCCGGGTCGCCGCACCAAGC
>OCZT010008075.1_pt1 | contig 10274 bp, 7 predicted proteins | sample 1539031 | NCBI WGS metagenome assembly OCZT01 (sample SAMEA3539308, study PRJEB22396) | soil metagenome | biome: tundra; feature: field; material: soil | place: USA | collected 2010-05 | depth 0.15 m
TCGGAAGAGGCGGTCACCACGCTGGCTTATCTTTACAACGAAGAAGGCGACTCGGGCCGCGCTCTCCAGGTGTTGAGCGCGATACCGGAGAGTACGCGCACCGCCAAGCTGTATTCCGCCCTCGGGTTCACCTACGAACAGCAGAAGGATTACAAGAAGGCGATTGAAGCCTATCGCCGCTCGACTGAACTGGACCACGATAATCTGGATTCCGTACGCGGCCTGGCCCAGAACCTGATGAACGATGGCCAGACCGACGCCGCGTTGGAACAGTACAAAGTCATCGCCGATGCCGACCCCTCGGATGCGCAGACCTACATGCGCATTGCCGAGATCGATCGCCGCAACGGAAAATTCGATCAGGCACTGGAAGCGTTGAAGAAAGCCACCGCGGTCGTGCCCGACTCCCTGGAAGTGCAGTACAACATCGCAGTCATCGACGAGGCCCAGGGAAAGTACGAAGATGCCATCCAGATTCTGAATCAACTGCTGCAAAAGACCGAACACACCGATGCCGAATACAGCCTGCCGGACAAGAACAACCGGGCGGTTTTTCTGGAGCGGCTGGGCACGGTCTACCGCGAAGCCAATAAGCACCAGCAGGCCGTGGACACCTTCCGCAAGATGCTTGACCTCGGCGACGAAAACGCCATTCGCGGCTATCAGCAAATCGTTGAAACCTACCGCGACAATAAACAGTGGCAGATGGCAACCGAGGCCGCGGCAGAGGCTGCGAAGAAGTTTCCCAATGACCGCGGCTTGCAGATGGTTTCGGCTTCGCAACAGGCCGACATGGGCAATTCCGATGTGGCGATCGAGCACGTGAAGACCCTGCTCAAGGGCAATGCTGACGATCGCGAGGTTTACATTGCGCTGGCCCAGATGTACAGCCGGGTGAAGGATTGGCCGGCCGCGGAAGAGAACATCGGCAAAGCCATCGATCTCTCGTCCAAGCCCGAAGACAAGGTATACGCGATCTTCGTGCAAGGCTCCATCTATGAGCGTCAGAAGAAATATGACCTGGCGGAAGAGGCATTTCACAAGGTGCTGGCCGACGATCCCAAGAATGCGATGGCGCTGAATTACCTGGGATACATGCTGGCCGATCGCGACACGCGGGTGGAAGAAGGACTCGGGTATATCCGCCGCGCGGTGGCGCTCGATCCGCAAAACGGCGCCTATCTTGATTCGCTGGGCTGGGCCTATTACAAGCTCGGCAAATACGATCTGGCGGAAGAGAACCTGCGTCGCGCCTCCGAGCGCATCAACACCGATCCCACGGTGCATCAGCACCTGGGCGAGCTTTACCAGAAGACCGGCCGCCTGAAGCTGGCTGCGAGCAATTATGAGCGCTCTCTGGAAGAATGGAAGAAGACCATTCCCGCCGAAGTGGACCAGGACCAGGTCGCGAAGCTGACTAAGGAATTGGAGACGACCCGCGTCAAGCTGGCCAAACAAACCGCGGCGACCAAGCAATAGCTCTCCGGCCGGAAATAAAGGCGCCGTGGTGGTGCCTTTTTCTATTAGGGCATATCTGGCGGCCCGTTCACGCCACTGCTAAACTCCTCATATGCTCGCCAGCTACGCTGTTCACGTTGAGGATTCGCGTGGACGCCGCTATCCCGAGCCGCCGCACCCGTATCGCAATCCTTTTCAGCGGGACCGTGATCGCGTGATCCATGCGCGCGCCTTCCGCCGGCTGGAAAACAAGACGCAGGTCTTCACCCGCCGCTACTCTGACCATTTTCGTACGCGCCTGACGCATACCATGGAGGTCGCGCAAATCTCGCGCACCATCGCCGCGGCGCTCAACCTGAATGTTGATCTCGTCGAAGCGCTGGCGTTGGTCCACGATATCGGCCATCCTCCATTTGGACACGCCGGCGAGCGAACGCTGGACCTCTTGATGCGCCGCCATGGCGAGTTCTTCGATCACAACTTGCAGGCGCTGCGCACCGTGGAAGATTTGGAACTGAGGTACGCCAATTTCCCTGGCTTGAATCTGACGTTCGAAGTTCGCGAAGGCATCGTCAAGCACTCCCATGATTACAGCGAAGCCGAACATCCTGAGCTGGCTGAATACCTGCTCCACGAACGACCGCCGCTGGAAGCGCAACTGATCGACCTCACTGACGAAATCGCCTACAGCACCGCCGACCTTGACGATGGTTACGAGGCCAGGCTGCTGCGCCTTCCACAGATTCGCCAACGGGTCCCGGTCTTTGAGCGCTACTACGTTGAGGCGGAAGCCAGGTATCCGAAAGCTCCCGACAAGCTGAAATTCAATGAAGCCTTGAAGCGGGTGCTCAATCGCTTTGTGACCGATCTGATCGAGAACACGCGGCGGCGCGTGCAGCAGGCGGGGGTGAGTAGTCTTGATGAACTGCGCAACTATCCCGAGCGGTTGGCGTCATTCAGTCCGGAAGTGGAAGCAGAGCGTCGCCAGGCCAAGAGCTTCCTATACGAAGCCCTCTACAACAGCAAGGTTCTTGACCCGGAGAAACGCCAGGCCGAGAAGGTGGTCACCGAGGTGTTCGACTATCTGGTCGCCCATCCTGAGGTGCTGCCCCGCAGTTATCTCGAGAGCTGCGAAAGCGAAAAGGTAGTAAGGGTGGTGTGCGATTACATCGCAGGTATGACCGATCACTACGCCGAAGATTTGCGCAAGAAGCTCCTGACGGATAAAAAAAACGGATCCTAAATGATCATTCGAAGTGCACGAATGTTAAGTTGTCTAGTTCAAACAGGCAGCTACTGGTGCTGCAAGATCAACAACAACCCATCGGGGCGGCTGTCCGTAAAGATCTTTCCTTGACACAATATAGTAAAATCACTATATCGATGATTTGCCAATGATCGATGAAGCGTCTTTGAAGCCGGTGATCTGGATCGGATCGAGCCGCAAAGACTTGCGCGAGTTTCCCGGACCTGTACAGGATCACATGGGCTAGGCCCTGTTTGTCGCACAGCGCGGCGGCAAGCATCGCGATTCGAAGCCGCTGAGTGGCTTTGGCGGGGCAGGGGTGGTAGAAATCGTCGAGGACTATCGCGGCGATGCGTTCCGCGCGGTATACACCTTGCAATATGCTGGGACGGTGTATGTCCTTCACGCTTTCCAGAAGAAATCGAAGACCGGACGGGAGACACCGCGGCGGGACATGGAGTTGATTAGGCAACGACTGCGCGAGGCCGAACAGCTTGCAAAGGAGATGAAGCCATGAGCAACAAGAAGGGACACGAAACCGGAAGCCGCGATGTGTTCAAGGATATTGGTGTCCCGGATGCGGAAGAGCATTTGGTCAAGGCGCAGCTTGTATTCAAGATCGACACGATCATGAAAGCTCGTGGCCTGAAACAGGTCGAGGCCGCCGATTTATTCGGAGTCCGCCAGCCCGATGTATCCAAGATGCTGCACGGTGAGTTCCGGCAGTTTTCCGTTGAGCGCCTTCTGCGATTCCTTGTGGCGCTCGATCAGGATGTGCAGATCGTGGTAAGGCCGCACAGTGACCGGAGAAACGCTCCAGCCCTGCAAGTCTTCTGAAAGACCCCTGTGCGAATGGCGCCCCGCCGAAACAACTCACAGCCACAGCGATTGTGGAAATGCGCTAAATTTAGTTCTCTCTTCGACCCTACCCAGCGCTAAAGCGCTGGGCTAAACTCTTTCGCCCCAATTGGGGCTATTTTTGTGTGCTTCCTTCGAGGTCGCGACACCGGACAAGTTATCAGTCGCCCGCGGCCAGCGCAGGCGCGATGTCTTCCACCCCCACGACGTTGGTCGGATACTTGCCGGTGTAGCAGGCGGTGCAGAAGACATGCTCGTCGCCGTCACCGGCCGCCTTGCGCAGGCCCTCCAGCGAAAGATACGCCAGGGAATCGGCGCCAATATATTCGCGAATTTCGTCCACTGACTTGTTGGCCGCGATCAACTGGTTCTTGGAAGGAGTGTCCACTCCGTAGTAACACGGTGAGATGGTCGGCGGGCAGGAGACGCGCATGTGTACTTCTTTCGCGCCCGACTCGCGGACCATGCGAACGATCTTGCGGCTGGTGGTTCCGCGTACAATGGAGTCGTCGATCAGTACGACCCGTTTGCCTTTGAGCACATTGCGCACCGGATTCAGCTTGAGCTTCACGCCAAAGTCGCGCACGCGCTGTTCGGGCTCGATGAAGGTGCGGCCGACGTAGTGGTTGCGGATCAATCCGAACTGGATCGGAATACCGCTCTGGTAGGAGAAGCCGAGGGCGGCGGTTACGCCGGAATCGGGCACCGGGACTACAATATCGGCGTCCACGGGCGATTCCAGCGCGAGCTGACGGCCCATGGCATCGCGCGTCTGCTGCACAGCCTTGCCGAACACGATGCTGTCGGGACGGGAGAAATACACGTGCTCGAAGATACAACTCGATTGTGGCTGGGCCGCCGAATAGAAGCGCGAATGAACGCCTTCCGGACCAACGATCACCAACTCGCCTGGCTTAACTTCGCGCTCGTAGGTGGCTCCGATCAGGTCGAAGGCGCAGGTCTCGGACGCGAAGACGATGGTATCGGCCCGGTGCGCCGCCTGTCCGGAAATGCGGCCCATCACCAGCGGACGAAATCCACGCGGATCGCGGGCGGCAAAGACGCGGTCGGGAGTCAGCAGGACCAGCGAAAATGCGCCTTCGATGCGGCGCAGCGAATCGGCAACCGCATCCGGCAAGGTCTGCTCGCGCGAACGCGCAATGAGGTGGACTACAACCTCGGTGTCGCTGGTGGTCTGAAAGATGGATCCCGCCTGTTCGAGTTGGGCGTGTACTTCAGGCGCATTCGTGAGGTTGCCGTTGTGCGCCAGCGCAATTTTGCCCTTATTGCACTCCACCATGATGGGCTGGGCATTAAGCAGTGCGGAATCACCCGTCGTCGAGTAGCGCGTGTGACCGATGGCCAGCGAGCCAGGAATGCGGGTCAGAGCGTCCGCGGTGAAGATGTCCGATACCAACCCCATGGCTTTGTGGAGTTGAAGCTGCTCCCCGTTGGAGGCGGCGATGCCCGCCGACTCCTGGCCGCGATGCTGCAGCGCATACAGGCTGAGGTAGGCGAGCTTGGAAGCTTCAGGATGGCCGTAGATGGCCACCACGCCACATTCTTCGCGCAGCTTGTCGGAAGGAATCAGCATCGCTCACCTGATGGGCTAAAGCCCTAAATTTATAAATTGCCGAGACGCGGGCCTAAAGATGTGCCGTCCCTAAAGGGACTCGGATCTATTTCCCACTTTACCCAGCACTCCGCCTGCGGCTCCGTACTGGGCTAAACTGAGCCGCACCTACGGTGCTGGATTTCCGGCCATCCAGTCCACTGGCAAATACAAAGTTTGGTTACCACTCACAACCCCTAATGGCCAGCTCCACCCGAACCGTTCTCGACCGGGGAGCATGCTCAGAACGCACGAATCGTCCGCTCGCTAGCTCTTCTGCAACGTGGAAGGAACCAGCCGTTCCTTGGTTTCCACGTGCAGGGCTCGTTCCAAGGCACTGGCCCATGCATCTCGTAATTCGAAGACGCTTGCTTTGACGGCGGCATTTCCCTCAATCTGGATTTCCAATTGAGCGGGACCCGTATTTCCTATCGCTTCTACTGAGAGGCCACATTGTACCGCTATTTGTTTGATTCTTTCGACGTTTTGCGGGTCGCAGGAAATGAGCACCCGGCTAGCGTCTTCGCCGAAGAGTACGAACTCAGGTACCAACCCGCAGGAACTCAGGTCCACCTGCGCACCCACACCGCGAGCGAATCCGCACTCCGCCAGGGTCACCGCCAGGCCGCCTTCCGAGCAGTCCTTGGCCGATTCGACCAGCCCCAGTGCGATCATTTCCACCACCGCCTTCTGGAGCGCGGCTTCCTTCTCCAGTTCCAGCGACGGCGGGAAACCCCAAATCTCGCCCAGTAGCTCTTTAGCGTACTCGGAGGAGCCAAATTCTGCCTCAACGTCCGACGCGTCTCCCGGTTCCGAGCCTCGGATGACGAGGAGGGCGCGTCCCGCTTCGCGGAAATTGGGGCCGACGGCCTTGTGCACGTCTTCCATGATTCCGACGACGCCAATCACGGGAGTTGGGAAGATGCCTTCGCCGAGCGTCTCGTTGTAGAAGCTGACATTGCCGCCGGTGATGGGGGTTTCCAGCTCTTCGCAGGCCTTGGATATGCCGTCGATGGTTTGCGAGAACTGCCACATGATATGCGGCTTTTCGGGATTGCCGAAGTTCAGGCAATTGGTGGCCGCGACGGGCGTTGCGCCGGTGCACGCTACGTTGCGGGCCGACTCCGCCACCGCGTGCATCGCTCCCAGCTTAGGGTCGAGGTAGCACCAGCGGCTATTGCCGTCGAGCGCCATCGCCAGGCCACGCTGGATTCCCTTGATGCGAATCACGCCGCCCTCGCCGCCCGGACCCTCCACCGTATTGGTTTGCACCATGGAGTCGTACTGCTGAAAGACCCAGCGCTTGGAGCAGATGTTTGGGCTGGCGAGCAATCGCTTCAGCTCGTCGGTGAATTCCGTCTTCCGGCCCAGCTCAATGTTCGCCGGAACGTCGCGCGGCACGGGCGGCTCCCAGCGTTCCAGCGGACGACGGTAGAGCGGCGCATCATCGGTCAGCGCCGCGTTGGGAATCTCCGCGACGACTTTGCCGTGTTCCAATACTCGCATGGCGGGCTGATTGATCACACGGCCGATGGTTACGGCGTCGAGCCCCCACTTCTGGAAGACGCGAAACACTTCGTCCTCGCGGCCTTTTTCGGCCACCAGCAACATTCGCTCTTGCGATTCGCTCAGCATGATTTCGTACGGCGTCATGCCGGTCTCGCGCTGGGGCACCAGGTCGAGCTCGATTTCCAATCCCACACCGCCGCGCCCGCCCATCTCGCAAGTGGAGCAGGTGAGGCCCGCGGCTCCCATGTCCTGGATGCCGACAACTGCCCCGGTCTGCATTGCTTCGAGGCAGGCTTCGAGCAGCAACTTTTCCAGGAACGGGTCGCCGACCTGCACGTTGGGACGCTTGGCCTCCGACTCTTCGCTGAACTCTTCGCTTGCCATAGTGGCGCCGTGTATGCCATCCCGGCCGGTCTTGGAGCCGACGTAGATTACCGGATTTCCTTCACCTGCGGCCTTGGCGTAAAAAATCTGGTCGCGGCGCACCAGTCCGAGCGCGAACGCGTTCACCAGCGGATTTCCCGAATAGCAGCTTTCGAACTTCACCTCGCCGCCGACGTTGGGCACGCCGAAACAGTTTCCGTACGACGCAATGCCGCTGACCACGCCTTCCAGCACGGAGTGGTTCTTGTGCAGCGTGGCCTGGTCGAGACCGGGCTGCGGCGTAATGGGACCGAAGCGCAGCGAATCCATGATGGCGACGGGACGCGCGCCCATAGTGAAGATGTCGCGCAGAATGCCGCCAACACCTGTTGCAGCACCCTGGAAAGGCTCGATGAACGAAGGATGATTGTGCGACTCGATTTTGAAGGCGCAGGCCCAGCCATCGCCGATGTCGATGATGCCGGCGTTTTCCCCCGGCCCTTGCACCACGCGACGGCTGTGCGTGGGTAGGCGCTTCAGGTGCATGCGCGAAGATTTGTAGGAGCAATGCTCGCTCCACATCACGCTGAAGATGCCCAGTTCGGTGAACGTAGGCTCGCGGCCCAGCGACTTCAGGATACGGTCGTATTCCTCCGCTGAGATTCCGTGGTCGCGAAGCACTTCTGGAGTGATGGTAGGATCGTTTGCGATGCTGGGAGCGCTATCTACTGGATTCATGGCGAGGAAGGAAGTCCCATTGTCGCACGTTGAACGCGGTCGGGGAAGGACTTCAACCGGTGAAGGCCCGTTACCACTGGCCACTAGCCGCTGCCCGTGCCTTTCATTCGCACAAGTTACCTCTCATTCGGTACACTTTTATAGGTTGGCCGTCTAATCTCTCTGCGGCAACTACGAAGCAAGGATTGCCTTCCAACCACTATGAAATTCGCACGGCCGTTTCTTCTCGGAATAATTCTGGCGGGAGCTTTCTACTGGTATACGACCCATCATAGCGGGGTCACGCCGGCAAACTGGATCTCGCGTCCCACGCACGTCGAACTCAGTGAGGCGGCGGGCCCGCCGACCCTCGATTCCGAAGAGCAAAACAACATTGAGGTCTATCGCAAGGCCATTCCGTCAGTCGTCAACATTACCTCGAAAACGGTGGCTTACGACTTCTTCTACGGACCCGTGCCGCAGGAAGGCCAAGGCTCGGGCTTCATCATCGACAAGGAAGGCCACATCCTCACCAACTATCACGTGGTTGGCGACTCGGCCCAGGTGGAAGTGACCCTGCACAACAAGAAGACCTACAAGGCGACGGTGATCGGACGCGACCGCGGACATGACCTGGCGGTCATCAAAATTGAGACGCCTGGCGTAGTTCCCGCCGTGCTCGGCGATTCCAAGAACCTTCAGGTCGGTCAGAAAACCTTCGCCATCGGAAACCCGTTTGGACTTGCGGGAACAATGACGCGCGGCATCATTAGTTCGCTGCGCCCCATCCGCAGCCCAGAAGGTTCCTACATCGAGGAAGCCATCCAGACCGATGCGGCGATCAATCCCGGCAACTCGGGCGGACCGCTCTTGAACTCGCACGGCGAAGTAATCGGTATCAACAGCTTGATTGCTACTGGGGGTTCCAACCAGAGCGCGGGCATCGGCTTTGCCATTCCCATCAATGTGGCCAAGGCTGTACTCAACGACCTGATTACTCTGGGCACGGTACGGCGGCCCACACTGGGCATAACTACCTTGCCGATCGGGCCTGAGCTGGCGCAGGAGATGGGCCTGCCTGCCGATTACGGCATTCTGATCGTTCGCACTCTTCCCGGAGGGGCCGCTGACCAGGCTGGTTTGCGCGGCGGCAACCAGCGCGCGTACCTCGGCAACGCGCCGATCATGATTGGCGGCGACTTGATCGTTGCCATCGACGGCGATTCCATTGGCGATCCGCAGGACCTCGCGAACGCGATGAATAAACGTCGCGCGGGCGACACCGTCACCGTGACCATCTATCGAAGCAAGCGCAAGATGGATGTGAAAGTCGTCCTGGGCGAGGCGAGAGAACGCACCTGATCGTCGCGGGACGGCCATTACGACGAACAGGCCACCAACGCCAACAATCCCACGCTCACCTCCTGCCGTCACGATGATTGCCCCGGCGGCTGTGCCTCGGCTATAGTTTCAATGTCATGTACGACGACTTCCAGGCCATGGATCGCTGGACGGGTAAGCCCGTGCACTGCAGATATCAGGCGCTGATCGTTGCCATTGCCACGCGGCACGCGGACGCGGTTGACATTAAGTTTCTGGTGGATGATCGCCCGGTCTGGATCGCGCTTCCTCATCCTGCGTGGGTGGAGTATCGGCGCCAGACGGGGAAAGTCATCACGGATCCGATGGCGGTCCAGATCGCGGGCCATTATTTGAAGTGGGCAATCGAATCAGGCGAAGACAACGGTCGCGAGCTGTACAGCTTGAACGTACAGGAAACGCTCGATCATCTGCAGGCGATTGTGGACGAAGCCCACCAACTTGTAACCCGCTGATGTCTCGGTCAGGGGGCCTGTTTGGAAGTGACGGTTTACTTCTGGAATTGTCATTACGAGCGAAGCGAGGAATCTGCTGTTGTTTGCGAATGGAACGACGGCCAGGGGAAAACAGCAGATCCCTCACGGCCTAAAGGCCGTTCGTGATGACAATTCAGAAATCCCAAAACTGGACATCACCTATGGCAGCGCTCTAATTTCTATTTCGACTCAGGGTTAGGAGCTCTTTATATGTCCTCCGTTCTACAAACTCCCGAAGTAACGCAATTGCTGGGACAGGAAGAAGTACACCGCAACTTGTTTCCGGCGGCGCTGGTGGAAGCTGCCCTTCGCCGTGGTGAGGCGGAGCTGGCGGCGGGCGGCTCGCTGGTGGCCGGGACCGGCAAACGCACCGGCCGTTCTCCCAAAGATAAGTTCACCATCAAGGATGCCGCCACCGAAAATAGAATCGCGTGGGGCTCCGCCAACCAGCCCTTCCCGCCCGATAAGTTCGACGCGCTCTATGAGCGCGTGCTCGACCATCTGAAAGGCAAAGAGCTTTTTGTCCAGGACCTCTTTTGCGGCGCCGATCCGCAGTACACCCTGCCCATCCAGGTGATCAACGAGTACGCCTGGCACAGTCTTTTTGTGCGGCAATTATTTATTCGTCCGACCGCGGAAGAGCTCAAGACCCACA
>OCZT010008077.1_pt1 | contig 10270 bp, 7 predicted proteins | sample 1539031 | NCBI WGS metagenome assembly OCZT01 (sample SAMEA3539308, study PRJEB22396) | soil metagenome | biome: tundra; feature: field; material: soil | place: USA | collected 2010-05 | depth 0.15 m
GCCCGGTACGCACACTCTTGCGCAGCCGCGTGACGGTCACCGAATTGCCCAGAAAGTCGCGGAAGCTCACAGGTCGAGTTTAGTGCATGGCGGCGGACCAAAACGAGAGGTCGAACCATTCGGCCCCGTCGGAACGCCGGGCGAACAGGCGCTGCCTCTAGTCAATCCACAGCCCCTGGTGGTAGTGTCTTTTCGTGCAGTCCCCGGCACGCCCCGGCCCCGGATTTCCCTGTCGGCTTTTGCCCCTCTTTCCGGGAACGTAAGAGCTCCCACGGCGTGACCGGAAGCACTCGAGGTCACCACCATGGCTACTGTTACCATCGATCCCCGCGTCAGCGGCCGCACCGCCGACTTCGTCCAACGCGATCACCGCATGTTCATCGATGGCCGCTTTGTCGCCGCGGCCTCTGGCAAAACCTTTAATGTCTACAACCCCGCCACCGGCGAGGTGCTCACCCACGTGCCCGAGGCCGAGCAGGAAGACGTAAACCGCGCCGTTGGAGCCGCGCGCCGCGCATTCGACGAGGGCCCGTGGCCTCGCATGTCGCCCTCGGAACGCGGCCGACTGCTGTGGAAGCTCGGCGATCTGCTGGAACATAACCTCGAGGAGTTCGCGGAACTCGAGTCGCTCGACAATGGCAAGCCCTTCTCCGTGGCGCGCGTCGCAGACGTGCCTCTCGCTGTCGACATGTTCCGCTACATGGCCGGATGGGCCACCAAGATCGGCGGCAAGACGCTGCCGCTTTCCGCGGGCTACGACTTCCACTCCTACACCCTGCGCGAACCTACCGGCGTGGTGGCGCAGATTATTCCGTGGAACTTTCCGCTGCTGATGGCGGCGTGGAAGGTGGCTCCCGCGCTGGCGTGCGGCTGCACCGTCGTGCTTAAGCTGGCCGAGCAGACGCCGCTCTCCGGCCTGCGCCTGGCCCAACTCTTTGATGAAGCGGGCTTCCCGCCCGGCGTGGTTAACATACTTACCGGCTTTGGCGAAGGCGCGGGCGCTCCGCTGGCCGCGCATGAGCTGGTCGACAAGGTCGCCTTCACGGGTTCGACCGAGGTGGGCAAGCTGATCGTGAAGGCCGCCGCCGGCAATCTGAAAAAGGTGACGCTTGAACTGGGCGGCAAATCGCCGGCCATCGTCTTTCCCGACGCCAACATCGCGCAGGCAGTCTCCGGCACGGCAAGCGCGATTTTCTTTAACCACGGGCAATGCTGCTGTGCCGGTTCGCGGCTTTACGTGCATGAGAAGGTGTTTGACCAGGTGGTTGAAGGCGTAAGCAACATCGCCTCCGACATCAAATTGGCACCTGGCCTCGACCCCGCCTGCCAGATGGGACCGCTGGTCAGCGACGAGCAATATCGCAAGGTCGTGGGCTACATCGAGTCCGGCATTGCGGAAGGCGCGCATATCTCGGCGGGGGGTCCGGTCTCAGGAGTGGAGCGCGGTTACTTTGTGCGGCCCACCGTGCTGACCAACACCAACACACGCATGAAGGTGGTGCAGGAGGAGATCTTCGGGCCCGTGGTGTGCGCGGTTCCCTTCTCTGACCAGGACGTGGAGGCCATTGTGAAGCGCGCCAACGACACCGTCTACGGGCTGGCGGCTTCAGTGTGGACCCAGAACCTGAGCCTGGCCCACAAGGTGGCCCGCGGGCTGCGCGCCGGCACCGTGTGGGTGAACTGCCACAACGTCTTCGACGCCTCGCTGCCATTCGGCGGATACAAGCAGTCGGGATGGGGCCGCGAGATGGGCGAAGAGGTGCTGCACAACTACACCGAGATTAAAGCGGTCACCATAGCGCTTTGATCTCGATTGGAATCAGGTGCAGTCCCCGGTTTCGTCGGCCGCGGCGAACGGGACCCGGGAATTGCGCCAGCCACAGACTCCGTGTGACCCTCATCATTGCCGAACCCGGTGATTTCGCGCAGGCTGGTTAACGGCAGGAGGGTTGCATTGACTTTATCACTGGGGTTGCGGCGGAAAACACCACTCTTGGTTCTTCTACTGGCGGTGGTTTCCAGCGTTCATGCGCAGAACGCGCCCACCTCCGCGGGCACGCCTGCGAAGCCCGAAGCGGCGCAACAGCAAATGGGAACGCCCCATGCCCAAACCGGCATGGCCAATGCCGGACCTCAAACGGCGCAGTTCGATAGCCAGCACCGCCCCATCACAGCCGGCGGCTTCGTCAAGACCGGCCCCATCGTCTTCCAGGACATCGCCGCAAGCGCCGGCCTTACCCGCTGGCGCCACACAGCCGGCACACCGGAGAAGCGGCTCATTCTCGAAGCCAAAGGCCCGGGCGTGTGTCTGCTGGACTACGACAACGACGGATGGCTCGACATCTATCTTGTGAACGGCTCGAACTATGATGCGCTGGCTGGAAAAACTCCCGCGCCGCGTGCCGCGCTCTTTCGCAACAACCACGATGGAACGTTCACCGACGTAACGGAGAAGGCCCACGTAGGCAACGGCGCATGGGGATATGGATGCGTGGTGGGGGACTACGACAACGACGGCTGGCCCGATCTCTACGTCACCAACTACGGCAACAATCGCCTCTACCGCAACAACCACGACGGCACCTTCACTGACGTAGCGGAAAAGGCGGGGGTCACCGTCGGCACGTGGTCTACCGGCGCCACCTTCGGCGACTACGACGGCGATGGCCGGCTTGACCTCTTCGTCGCCGGCTACATCCGTCTGGACCTGGCGCACCCTCCTGTTTCCGGAACAGAAGGGGTGGGCTACGCCTTCTGCCAGTACCGCGGAGTGAAGGTGATGTGCGGCCCGCGCGGATTGCACGGCGAACAGGATCATCTGTTTCACAACAACGGCGACGGAACGTTTACCGATGTGAGCAAGAAACTGGGAGTGGACGATCCTCACGGGTACTACGGCCTGGGAGCGCTGTTTGCCGATGTGAACGGCGATGGCAAGCCCGATCTTCTGGTGGCCAACGATTCCTCGCCCAACTATCTGTACATCAACAAAGGGAACGGCACTTTTGACGACGAGAGTTACGCGAGCGGATATGCCGTCAACGAGAACGGGCGCGAAATCGCCAACATGGGCATCGCTGCCGGGGATTACGAGAATAACGGCCATCTTTCCATCGTGAATACCGGTTTCGCGGACGACTACGATGTTCTTTTCCAAAATGATGGAAGCGGATATTTCAGCGACGTCAGTTATCAGGCCGGTTTGACCATGCCCACCATGCCGTTCGTCAGCTTCGCCGACGGATTCCTCGACTACGACAACGATGGCTGGAAAGATCTGTTCATCGTCAACGGCCACGTCTATCCGGAGGTGGACCGCTACCCGGATTGGGGGAGCAGCTACGCGGAGCGCCATTTGCTGTTTCGAAATCTGAAGAATGGCAAGTTCGAAGTAGTTCCCGCGGTCGAAGGCACCGGGCTCGCCGTCGTCACCGTCGGCCGCGGGGCGGCGTTCGGCGACATCTTCAACGACGGAAAAATCGATGTCGTCATCAACAACATGGACGGCGTTCCGGTGCTGCTGCGCAACGTGAACCCGGATCATCACCACTGGGTTGAACTGAGGCTCATTGGCGGACCGAAGAGCCCTCGCGACGCGGTCGGCGCAACGGTCTACGTCACTGCGGGCGGTATGCGTCAGCGCGGAGACGTTCTGAGCGGCGGAAGTTATCTCTCTTCGAACGATCTGCGCGTCCACTTCGGACTGAACGACAGCACCGCGGTGGATGGGGTGGAGATCCGGTGGCCCAGCGGCCTGGTCGAGAAGCTGAAACTCGCCTCAGTGGATCGCATCTTTACCGTGGAAGAAGGCAAGGGCGTGACAGGCGAATACAGTCCCGCCGCCGTCTCAGCTAAAGCGCCTGCAAAGTGATGTACCCGCGCGACAATACGGCGAATCAGGCGTGAGCAAATCCGCTCAGTTTTTTTGATCACAGGGTCAACATACTACTCGCATGGAATCGGCCAGGTGCAGTCATGCGGCGCACCGCCGCGAAGACTCGCCGGCCATGGAGAATAGATGACCGGCAACAAACACAATCATGAAGGATCGAGCGGAGAAAGCGGCGAGCCCGATCCCGGCCCCTACTGGAGACGGATGCACCGCGACTGGCGATTTTGGGTAGGCGCTCTCTTCATGGCCGGCGCGCTCGCAGTGTACGTGCTGACTGACTACCTGTCGTGGGTTCCGCGCGGCAAACCGTGGTGACCCACGCCGCGGCTCCTGGTGCGTCTACACTGGTCATTGAGGCGATGCGCTCCCCTTCTTCACAGTGTCCCATGCCGTGAAGCAAGCGCTCGATTCGCACCTCTATCTGCGAGGCAAACATGACCCCCACTCATTCAGACGCACTGGTGCTGTTCGGTGTGACCGGCGATCTCGCCCACAAGATGACGTTCCCCGCACTCTATGCAATGGAAAAACGCGGCGCCCTCAATGTCCCGCTCGTCGGTGTTGCGTTTCCCAAGTGGAGCATGGAACGCCTGCACCGCCGCGTCACCGACGGCATCAAGCGATCAGGCGGAATCGATAACAAGCGGGCTCTTCGCCAACTCCTTTCGCGGCTCACCTACGTTAGCGGAGATTACACAAACCCGGCCACATTCGCTGCCATAAAGAAAGCGCTCAACGGAGCCCAGCGCCCAGCGCACTATCTCGCCATTCCGCCCTCGCTCTTTGAAACGGTCATCAAGGGGTTGGGCACTGCAGGCCTGGCCCAGAACGCACGCGTGATTGTCGAGAAGCCGTTCGGCCGCGACCTCGCCTCTGCCCGCGCTCTCAACCGCGTCGCCCGCTCGGTGTTCCCTGAAGATTCAATCTTCCGCATCGATCACTTCCTCGGCAAGGAAGCGATCATGAACATTCTGTATTTCCGATTCGCGAACTCATTTTTAGAACCTATCTGGAATCGCAATTACATTTCAAGCGTGCAGATCACCATGTCAGAAAACTTCGGCGTGGGAAAACGTGGCGGGTTCTATGAAACTGCCGGATGCCTGCGCGATGTCATTCAAAACCACCTTTTCCAGATCGTCGCGCTGCTTGCCATGGAGCCGCCCGCCGGCCGCGATTATGGAGCCGTGCAGACTGAGAAGGCCAAGGTCTTCAAGGCCATGCGCCCGCTGCATCCCGATGACGAAGTGCGCGGCCAGTACGTTGGATATCGGCAGGAGCCGGACGTGGCAAAGAACTCCGACGTTGAAACCTACTGCGCCCTGCGGCTCTTCATCGATTCGTGGCGATGGGAAGGCGTTCCATGGTACCTGCGCTCCGGCAAATATCTGCCTGAAACCGCAACCGAAGTGCTGGTGGAACTCAAGCCGCCACCGCAGAAGCTCTTCGAAGACGCCACGCCAAAAGATGGCCGAGCCAACTACCTGCGCTTCCGGCTTTCCCCCTGCTCCGCCGTCGCTCTCGCCGCCCGCGTCAAGCTCGCCGGCAAGGAGTTTGTCGGCGATCAACGCGAGCTTTATCTACTGGAAGAACAACCCGGCGCCGAAGCACCGTACGAGCGTCTTTTGAGCGACGCCATGGCCGGCGATGGAGCCCTCTTCACCCGCGAGGATGCAGTGGAAGCCGCGTGGGCGGTCGTCGAGCCGGTTCTCAAGAGACATCACCGCGTGCGTTCTTACAAGCGCGGCACATGGGGACCCCGGGGAGCCGATGCGCTGATCGCGCCTGACGGCACCTGGCACAACCCGTAGCCAGGTCAGTTTCCGCGGGCAGCCTCATAGCAAAAAGATCGTTTTCTCTCGAGCGCACATCTAAACAGACGTTGGCGTGCGAGTGCATATGCGCCTGCGCGTTAGAGTGCGAGCCGGGTGCAATCCACGGCTCACTCAACGTGTCCGTTACACCAAAAACGATTTGCGTTAGGAGATTGAAATCATGAACTGGATGGACCGACGCGACTTTGTGAAGGCAGCGAGCGTTGCCGCGGGAGCAGCCGCAACCGGGACGTTGCTGCACGCGGGCGGGAAAACTCCCGAAGCGGAAGGCATGATCTATCGCACACTTGGGCGCACCGGGGAACGCGTCTCCGCCATCGGCCTGGGCGGCTACCACATCGGCAATTCGTCCATCTCAGAGCAGGACGCCATTCAGCTGATGCGCCAGGCCATCGATCGCGGCATCACTTTCATGGACAACTGCTGGGACTACAACGACGGCGTTAGCGAGGTCCGTATGGGCAAGGCGCTCGCGGGCGGTTATCGCAACAAGGTTTTCCTGATGACCAAGATTGATGGGCGCACGAAGGCGGCCGCCGCGCAGCAGATCGATGAGTCGTTGCAGCGCCTGCAGACCGACCACGTCGACCTGATGCAGTTCCATGAGGTCATACGCCTCGAAGATCCTGACCGCATCTTTGCCGAGGGCGGCGCGATGGAGGCGATGCTCGATGCGAAGAAAGCGGGCAAGGTGCGCTATATCGGCTTCACCGGCCACAAAGATCCCTATGTACACCTGCGCATGCTCGACCACGCGCGCCAGCATCACTTCCACTTTGACGCCGTGCAGATGCCGCTCAACGTGATGGACGCGCACTTTCGCAGCTTCACGCACGAGGTGCTTCCGGTGCTCACCCACGAAGGCATTGCGCCGTTGGGCATGAAGTGTTTCGGCGATCATTTCATTCTCGACAGCAACACCGTGAAGCCCATCGAGTGCCTGCACTATTGCCTCAATCTGCCCATCGCGGTGCAGATTACGGGGATCGACAAGCCTGAGATTCTCGAGCAGGCACTGGAGGCGGCGCGCACCTTCAAGCCCATGTCTTCCGCCGAAGTCGCGAGCCTGCTGGAGCGCACTCAACCGGCGGCAGGCGCCGGCAGATTCGAGCTCTACAAAACCAGCAGCCACTTCGACGGCACCGCGCACAAGCCGCAGGTGCTGGGGTAGACGCATTCACCCCGCGGACGAGGAAACGTCCACGGGGTGAATGTCGAGTGCGTCAGGATCCATCGATGTTCGTGGCTGAAGACTTATGCCGTTCAAACAGCGGCGCTTATTGTTGATAGGCACCGATGCTGATAGTTGAGCCCGTGACGCGCGGCGCTCCGGGAAAATCGAGGGTTCCGAACGCTCCCCCACCAAGTGCAGAGTCCCCGGTTGCCATTGCGCGCGACGTTGCCTGCAGGGACAAGTTGTAGGGATAAACCGCACTGAATAAACCAGGGTTCGTAAAGGAAGAGTTTAGATCCTGGCCCGAGGCATTCTGGTAGGCGGCAAACGATTCATAAGTAGTGCCAAGATACACCCATTGCATGGGCGCGGCTGTGCCGTAGATGATGTTATGGTCCGATGTTACAGATTGGCTGGTGAAGCCGGCTCCACCGATGAACAGTGCGCCGGGAACGGTGGCGTCCACGATGTTGTTTTCAAAGAGATTGTTCGTGGCGTGAGCACCGACGTGAAGACCGTTGCCCCAACCGACACTAGTGTTATGGAGGATGGTGTTATTCACGATGACAACATGATCGCTTCCTCCAGCATTGGTGTATCCGCCGATTGAGATTCCAGTCATGTTCGCGGCGTACAGTACGTTGTTCCGAATGGTCACATAGCTCGAAACCTGGCCATAGATTTCGCTAGACGCCGAGATATTCTGGTCGCACGCATAGACGAGGTTACGCTCGATGATGGTATTGGAGCAGCCGTCGCAGTAGATGCCGTCGGCAGCATATTTGGCGTAAGACGGGTTGTGGAGGCTGGAAAGGTTATACAGCGTGTTGCGGGAGATCAGGCCGTTTCTGGCGTGGTCATACACTGTGGGGCCCGTGCCCCAGTACCCAACGGCGTCGATGCCGATGTTGTCGCTATCGTGGATGTGGTTTTCAGTTATCGTAAACCCGTCGGTATCGCCGTCCACGAGAATACTTTCAGCCCAGCCTAGCTTGAGCCCATATATCTGGTTGCCGCCGATGGTAATGTTGCCGATCGGCGTCGTACCGTTTCCATAGACGCCGATACCCAGTGCGGAGCCCTGCGTTGTGGTCTCTGTGATTGCATGGATGATATTGTTCAGCAACTGAACGTGAGTTCCGGAACCGTTCACAAGAATGCCGAGCGGTATGTGGGTGGCGATGCTCGATGTCCAGTTTCGTATCTCGAAACCTTCGATGACGATGTAACTGTGCGCGCCGATCAAGTTGACGAGTCCCATCAATTCACTGCCGGTCCACGCGTTTCCGGACCCATCGATAACGGCCTGCTCTCCGGGGAAACTCTGAAAGACAATTGGACCCGTGGTGGCGGAACCCGAGCCCGGCACATTAATGGAACCGTAATAAGTGCCCCCGCGGACGTAAACTCTGTCGCCAGGCTGAGCGGAGTTAGCGGCGTGTTGAATTGTTCGCCAGGGCAATGCGTATGTACCGGGATTGGAGTCATTGCCGGTGGTGGATACGAAATGCGACAGGCCCGTGGTGAAGGTCACGATGATGGTGACATCGGGGGCGTGAGCGGCGCTCGCGGTGACTGCGACGGTGGCGCCGCCAGGAACGGTGGCAGGCGCCGTGTAGAGCCCGCTGATCGAAATCCAGCCTATGGTCGAGTTGCCGCCGCTGATGCCGTTCACGTGCCAGTAGACAGTTTCACCCGTGGCGCCTGAGATGGCGGTTTTGAATTGCTGGGTCAGACCAGTACGGACTGAGGCGTAGGCAGGCCACGCGGTGAGTGTGACCGAGGCCAGCGCGGGAATGGAAGTTGCTGCAGCGAGTGCGGCGAAGATGGTAAATGGCCGCGCTATCAGGCGGATGTGAGCAGCCATGGTGAAGGGCGAGAGAGGGAAAGAGAATTGCATAAGAGTTTCTCCAATTGCCAGAAACCCGGCAGAGAACCGGAGATCGGCGGACAGGCCAACCAAGTGGCCAAGGTTGATGGTGAAGAGTTTGAAGCAAAGGCTCTCGCAAATGGCCGAGTGGTTGTCACGGGCCAGCGATGGGCAAGGTCATTCAATACAGCAGCAGCCAATGATGGCCGATACCGCTAGCAAGGAATTGACGAGGTTAGTACGGATCAGCGAAAACCGTGCATAGACAAACCAAGGCCTCGATTCCAAAGATCGAAACCCAAGGCAGAAGGAATCGTGCCTATCCGGTTGACACCCAAGACCCCTATATATAGACTTGTGCCACTCAGTAAAGGCGGCGCAATCGTGCAAGTGCCTTTTCATCCAACGACTACTGATGTTTTCCAACGTGACGATCTGCTTTTTCCGCATTCGCTGCCAGAGTTTCAGCGGTTGTTTCCTGAAGATAAGGCCTGCGCTGCGTATTTGGAGAGTTCGCGATGGCGCAACGGTTTTGTCTGCCCCTACTGTCAAGTGAAGGGCGAGCCTTATCGCTTTGCAAGCCGTCCGGGCATTCTGCGTTGCCGAAAGTGCCAGAAAGACGTTGGACTGACGGTGGGAACGGTAATGGAGAACAGCCACACGCCTCTGAGTGTCTGGTTCTGGGCTGCCTATCTGATCGCCAGTCAGACACCGGGCATCTCCGCCGTGCAGTTTCAGAGACAACTGGGCCTCTCCCGTTACGAGACAGCATTCGCAATCTTGCATAAACTCCGCGCGGGCATGGTACGTCCAGATCAGGATCGCATCGGCGGCAGTTCCGTTGAGCATGTAGAAGTCGATGAGAGCTTGGTTGGTGGGCGGACACGGGGCGAAGGCCGTGGAGTCCATCATATGGCCCTGGTAGTGGCAGCCGTTGATATTCGCCAGCGCAAACCAGGCACGAAGCTCGACAAGCGGAAGGGAGGACGCTATGCAGGGCGCGTCCGGCTTGCCGTAGTGCCCGACCGTAGTGCCAAGTCGCTGTGCGGATTCGTCAAGAACACCGTGGAGCCAGGGACCCTTGTTGTCACCGACGATTGGAATGGCTACGCCGGTCTGGAAAAGTGCGGCTACAAGCATTTCGCTGCCACACAACTTGGCGATGCCAGCGTGACTGAAGAATGCCTGCCGATCATCCACCTCCTTTTCGCCAATCTCAAATCATGGCTGCTCGGCACACATCACGGTGTCAGCCATCAGCACCTTCAGGCCTACTTGAACGAATTCACCTTTCGCTTCAACAGACGGTTCTATCCGTTCAACAGCTTTCGCTCACTGCTCGGGCTTGCCGGTGCCGCCGCTGCTCCGACTTACGATGAACTTTACTCTGGAGAATGGCAGCACCCTACATCTTGTGGTCTTGGGTGACAACCGGATAGGCACGGAAGGAATGAACGCAGGTGGGGCAGGTGTAACTAAGTCTTATTATGAATTTGCGT
>OCZT010008078.1_pt1 | contig 10269 bp, 11 predicted proteins | sample 1539031 | NCBI WGS metagenome assembly OCZT01 (sample SAMEA3539308, study PRJEB22396) | soil metagenome | biome: tundra; feature: field; material: soil | place: USA | collected 2010-05 | depth 0.15 m
CGAGATATTGGCGTGACTGGAGTTCAGACGTGTGCTCTTCCGATCTTACAGCTCCGAGCTCGTCAGGGCACTGCCGTTATTAACGCCCCCCGCGACCAGGACCTTGCCGTTTGGCAGCAGCGTCGCCGTGTGTTGGGAGCGGGCGGTGTTGAGCGGGCCGGTGGTTGGAGCCCATGTGCCCGCCGCCGGATCGTATAGCTCCGAGCTCGTCAGGGCACTGCCATTATTGCCCCCCGCGACCAGGACCTTGCCGTTTGGCAGCAGCGTCGCCGTGTGTTGGAAGCGGGCGGTGTTGAGATCGCCGGTTACGCTCCATGTCGGATCGATCACCAGCGGATATTGCAAATCAGTATCGGTGAGTTTTAGATACAGACACGGCCGATCGTCCGCCTCACCACCGCGCAATTCCCAGCCAATTGCGTCCGTCCGTTTATTGCCATTCGCCTCTTTGACCCAGGGAGCTTCTATTCTCACTCCGTGCCCGGCAGCATCTGTAAAAAGCACTTCGCCGTTGACCAGCTTGATATTTGTACCCGGGGTTGTCTCGCTTATTTCATACTCAAACTCCCGCGGAGCCTCACCGCTCTGCAAATACAAAAACTCCTCGCTCCGTCCATCAGTGACGATATGTTTGCTGTCCGTTTCGGTGTACGCCCCGCGATAAATGATATTGCCGTCTTCGACCGTCGCCGCGACCGCTGCTCCGCCGACTGGCCTCAACGCCACCCGGACTCCGTCACCCTCGACGACAAATGCGTCACCATAACTCGCCGGATAAAAACTCTCTAATGTTTGTTTCGCGTCAGAACCGCGCCGTTTCGCCATCGCCAGCCAGGTCTGCGTCTCCTCAGGCTTTAATCCCGCCGGAGCCGCCGGTTCGTCTGGTTTAGACTGTGTCGGAACTTTTGCGCTAAATCCTGCGACCTCTTGTCCGCCGAGACTCATGCTTGCTGTGTTAAAGATCGGCTTTTTAGTCGCTATTCCGGATGGAGACCCAACCAAAGATCGCTCGCCTAGCACAGCTTTTTCAAGCGCATTGTGTTCCAAACGGACTGCATTCGCGTCACGGGAACGCGCACTGAATAAAGCGGCGCCAATAACAACGAAAACCGCTATCGCGGCTAAAATGATCCGAGTGTAGAGAGATTGTAGACAAGTGCGCATGATGCGCTCGGCGGCATGTGACATATTTGACCCGACCTCCTTTTCGAAACATCAGACAGCCTGCGAGGGATTACCGGTCTATTGGGCGAGGTGATGCACGCCGGTGAAGGCCGGTCCCTGGTTATACAACCTGGCGTCTCAGAGAGATAGCTTAGACGGATCGCCGTCGAAGCGAAAATGGTACGTTCCGAAACCGGCCATATTGGTTCCTACCCCGTTACCACGTGAGCATTTGCCGTTACCCCCCGCAACCTTTACAACTTGGTTAGTCCTCCTATCTTGGTACAAACGTGCGAACACGTTACAATCGGAAACTCAACACTTCTACCCCTTGTTTTATGTGTTTGAGATGAGCGAATTGTAAAGCATGTTTTGTATTTTCGCAATCATAATCGTGTGTTTTGTAGGTAGCACATCATATGTCCGGTTGAATTAGCAGATGATATGTCCGCTTTTAGCGGCGAGGGGTAGAGGATGGTAGCGGGAGACATTTGAAATCGTCACGCATTCATCAAAACTATTAAAGGAATTGCCGACCCGATGCTCAAGCGAAGGGAAGTTTTATGACAACCCCGTTGACGAAAAATCCAAGCGATTCAGGTACGGCTTCATTCGCTCGTTTGCTATTTGAACGTATTCTTGGGAAATCTCAGAGCCTATCCATTTGCGACTCATCAGATGAGCAACCTTTGCCGTCGTACCGCTACCCATGAAGGGGTCGTAAACGACGTCACCAATATTGGTCCATGTAAATATCTGATCTTCTACAAGCTTTTCTGGGAAGATCGCGGGATGGCTGAATGCGATCTTGTCCTTTGAGCTGGAGGTGCCGACGTTGTAGGCGAAGATATTGCTTACCTTCCGCTCCGACTTAATTTGCCGCCCGATGTCTTCGTCCGGGACATTGCCCCGCCCAGCTTCGGTGATTCGAAAAGCTTTGATTCTTTGACCGGAAGACTTTGTAGGCTCCGTAATGGGATTAAACGTTTGGGGCCGCCCTTTCGAAAAGCAGAACATATACTCAAACGCCTGACGATAGCGACGTCCGCAATCGCTCGGGATGGGATTGTTCTTCACGTAAAGCATCGTATCGTGAACCTTGAATCCTGCGTCGCGAAAAGCGAAGGCGTGTTTGAAACTCGTAAGGCTCTCGTCACCGTCCACTGTCCTGTCGGCGACGACCCAAATGACCACGCCGCCAGGTTTTGTCTTCCGAAATAGCGACGACGCGATTTCGTCTACCGGGAAATGGTATCCATTATAATCGCGGAGATCGTCATAAGGAGGGCTCGTAATCGTCATGTTAACGGCATCGTCGTCCATTCGCTTCATCGTCTCGATACAGTTTTCTTGGTAAATGCGGTTGAATTCCATGAGTATCCAATAATTATAATAGGCTTAAAGCCGGAACCCAATCCCTAGGGAGCATAGCTAACTATAGGTGCGACATCTCGCACAAATTCTCTCACTTTCATTTTCACCTGCAAGTTGTTTCCAGGATGAGACAGATCGGTCTTTGCGATGTGATTGTATTTGACGCCATTACCACCCTTTCTCTGTACCGTAATGTAATCGCCGATCTTTACGGTTCCGCGTGGCGTGATCGTTACCGTGTAGTCCAATGAGTCTAAAACCTCAGCCATATCATAAAGATTCATCTTATTGGCTTTGCGATCATAGAGAACCAAGAGCTCCGGATTCTCGAGATTCGCAAGCGCATAATGGACTATCCTTTGCGCGAGCGGTTCGAAAGCCTGACGAACAGTCTCGTTATCGGCGTCCTCAATAAACTTGCCCGTCTTACCCGCTTTCCTTACTGCTCCTTGTTCAAGTGTCTCCTGAAGAAGTTGAAGCCCAAATTGGGTGCAGAACGATGGTATGGTCGTCCGAGTTAGTTGGTTAAATCCGGCTGCGAAAGCCTTCACATTTGCGCTTTTCCGGTTCTGATCGTCAAACGCAACAATCACATCCGACTTACCGGCATCGCTCCCGGTCTTGTATGCTCTCGCGAAGTTACCGCGGATTCCAAAGTGCGCTTTGATCGCGGCTAACGCTACCAGATTTTTACCAATGCTGTTTTTGAACAGAAGTTCGGTATTCACGCCGATTTGAGGATTCTGATTTGCCATATTCCGATATCTAGGCGACGAAATTTAACGGTCTTACTTCAACAGGGGCGGAATTCCACTCCTGTACCGGTATTGGACCGAGCCGGGCCGCAGAAAATGATACCCCAATTTTAGACCTCCGAATAAGTGAATCTCCTTCGATTTTCTTGGAACGAATAGAATGCCAACGATTTACGATCTAATGACAAGGACGGGATAGAACGATTGCATTTCGATACTACAATCATAGGTTGTGGACGAATGCGACGAATTTAAATGACTGGCATAAAGCTAGGTCAAATACCATTCTGCAGGAATTAGTTTCAAACCGTTTCTCCACTCTTCCTGAATCGAGTTCGTGAAGTCTGGGAAATTAAGCCTGGCATGATCAGTAATAATTACTTGGAATTCAGGAGATAATTCTTTGGTGATCCGAAAGATGAATTCATACATTTGTCTCACGGCTTTTTCATCAGAACTCTCCTGAATGATTCCCATTAATTCAGGGTCTTTTTCGGGCGGATAATAAATCTGTGACGGTTGATCTAACACAAGGAATCTAGGCACGGGTCTTTGAGCTTGCACAAAATGTTTATGAAGTGCGAAGTGAATCAGTAAATGATAGGCGACCCAGTTTGCTCCGCTTCCCATTTGAGGCAATGGAATTGATTTGAGCGGCGTATCCGCAAAAATCGTGAGCTTCCTCAAATCGAAACGAATCGGCGATTCTTGATGTTCCAAATCCAAGCTTCCTGCCCAATGAGTCATTTGGGTATTTATTTGATTGAGGATTGAACTTAGCCGACTATCTTTCTCGTCCCCGCTAATCAGCGATTGGAGTTGCTCGATTTCTGATTGGAGTGATGTGGCTCTAACCCGTAAACTAGAATTCTCATCGGCTTCGCGGAAGCTTTCCAAAAATAGCGAAATTTTTCCGATTATTTTTCCGCGCCGAAGGTTAATATCCCTTTGCTGACGAGCTTGCTGCTGTTCAAGGTAGATAGCTCCAATACCATTCTCCCTTATCTCGATTTTCTTTCTTAAGGTATCCCGCTCAAGTTCGAGGCGTTCTAGATATCGGGCTAGTTTGGGCCGCTCCGCAATCGTTGTAGTCAAATTCTGAGCGAGGTTTTCTAAAGACGCATTGATCGACTTGATTGAAGGGATTTCAGTTTCGATGTGGTGGTTACACAATGGACAGTTATTTAACGGGACACCATTATGTTTGAAGAGATTAATTGACTCAAGTCTAATCTTCTGTTGTCCGGCCTCTGTTGAATAGTCCTTTGTCTGACCGATAAATGCGTTTACGGCATCCACATCGTCATTCAACCTGCCAAGTTGTTTAGATAATTCATTTTTCTCATCGAGTAGTTTCTTTAGGTTCGCATTTTCACCCTGCGGCGTTTCCACCGAATCATCTTGCCACCTCGTGACCTTTTGTAATACCTCAATCGCTTCTCCGGAATCGCTAACGACAGTCTCTGCATCAAGAAGATTCAACTGCTTTGCTTCATCGACCAATTCAAAAAGTTTTCGAGTCCCATCTTGTCTTAGTCTCTCAAACTCTTTTATCTCCTTCTCAATTCGAGTCAGTTCACGTCGCTTAAGCGAGATCTGACCTTCAATTCTGACGGTGTCTTCCCGAACCGCGCCAAGAAGATACGGAAGCGTGTCCTTCATCGATTGGGCAGCAAAACCATCAGTTTGGTTAAAGAACAAGAAGTCTCGTTGAGCAATAAGATATTGCGGCTGAAAGGAATAGAACCGGCTATGTTTGAACGTCACAGCTAACGGATCCCTGGTTCCACTCTCGGGAACATTGGTGAACTCTGATATGAAGAGCTTCTTGGTCAAAAAGTCTCTTAATGTCGCGATGTTGGAATTGTTGGTTAACGATTCGAGGTTCGGGACTTCAACTGAGTCGGCGTTAGCAAGATAAATATTCTGTGTCGATGCTTGAGCAAGGCGATTGGGGTTTTGCCTGGCTATAAAAATCTGATCGCTCGGCATCTGTAAGACAATTCCGAACCATTCAACAGTATCTCGGATTACGCCTTCAGAAATCTTGCAGTCGCCGCTTCCTAGGCAGTAATCGATAATGTCAATAAGCGCTGTTTTGCCTGTCTTTGATTCCCCCGTAATAATATTGACACGTCCAATATGGAAATCTAGGGTCCTAATATCTCCACCGCTATTGTAAAAAACTAGTTTTTTTATCTGCATGTCAACCCACCTATGGCCGGACGCCGAGCAAAGAATAGATCGTCATTGGATTTCCGGATTTTGCAAGTATTTTCCCCAATGTCGAAGCCTTCTTCATACAACTTTTGATTTCTTCATCGTCTGTTAACAATTTACCCTTGCGGTATGGAGATTGTAGTCTGCCCGCGTCGTCCAAAATAAGCGACTGATGAGCGATACCGAACATTATCGTTTCCTGCGTAAATGGCAGGTAGTTTGCAATGTGTCTCGCCAAGCCAATCTTAAACTCTTCGTTTTCGTTGATCCACGCATGAATGGGAGTTCCCTTCGTCTTAGGTAGCCGCTCGCGGATTCTATTATTTAGAATGAGTGGCAGTACAAAAACTGCCAAAACGAATGGGAAGTCCTCATTTACTTCAGTCTTATATGCGCTAACGCATTCCCGCATCACTTCCGCACAAAACGCTGGATTCAATAGGTTCGCGGTTACTTCAGGCCGCTCGGTCCAAATTGGTAACATACACCTAAATCAGGTTTTGAAAATCTGGATGCCAGCCGATTTTCTTAGAATTCGCGAGGTCGTGACAGCACCCAGTTACCATGTACTGTTCCTTAAATCTACTTTTAATATGAATGTCTGGGCATTTATCAACGTAATGTGTCACATAAAAAGCCTTTCCCCTGTTTTTTTGCACCTCTGATCCGTCCAATTGAGGACTATCCGAAATGATAGCGAACTTACGTTCCCAATCTTCCCTAAGCTTGTTATGGTATTCAATCTCGTCCAGAGGTTCGATAAGACCATCGCGAAGCCATCTGGATTTCTGACTGAAAGCGCGGTGATAATCACTGATGCCACAATTAACCATTTTCTGATTGGCTCCGATCGCTTCCAATTGCTTAACAAACGTTTGGCCCTGATAAGCGGCGAGCTGTGTCTCGTCATCGGTGAGCGGCATGTTGAAATCATTGGGCAGATTGTCAACTTTTAGACAATCCGCTATATCGAGAACCTTTTCTCTTACCTCTTTTTCGGTAATACCGCCCCTTTTACCTATTAGTTGAGTGATTACTTGATCTAGAAACCAACCCTCCAACCTCTCAAAAAGAGGCTCCGTTTTCACCGCCGCAAACTTAAGCGTATGCAAGATCTCGAGCTTTGCGCCGGCCAGATCAACCGACGCGTCCGCAATTGATATGGACTGGACAAGCAGTTTTTGTTGCTCTGGTTGAAGCTTCAGGAATTCTTCGTATGCTGCTTTATTTTCTGCGTTGCTGCTAGTCTGAGCAACGGCAACTAATGCTTGACTGATTTCTTCCTCGTCTCGATCGTCAAGCGTGTCAGCTTTAAGGTCAAAACAAATCGAGTTTGGGGATGCATTTGCAGTCGTCACCAAGTTAAGTAGAGAAATCTCAGGAATTATTTGGGCGGATCTGATTTTTTCGCTCCAAATACGAAGCGTTTTCCATAGGTCCGGACTGGCGTCAGTCAAATTCGCCGCAGAATGCACATGCAGCTTAGTTTGATGAAGCTCAAGAGAATCGTCCGTCTCTATGCTTACGTCATCCATTCCTTCGATAAATAGAGACGCATTTTTGTTCGGATGCACGAGAATTAACTTTAATCCGTAACGAATCTGATGAAGGTACCCTAATGCCGGCTCTTTGGCAGAGAAATCGGACGCCATTAAATATCTCCTCCTTATCCTTTAGCGAGCAGAAGGACGCTCTAAATACCAGCACAGCCGATCACGTTGAACGAAATCCCCGGTTCCGGCGGACTGCAATGTCTCAACCCTGTTTATCCTGGACATGTGGTTGCCCTCCTGTCTTTTGAGTGTGCAGAGATAATAGGCCCGAAAGCTGGAAATGTAAAGAGATGCAGTTTAGACGGTCAAGTTAAAAGCAAAAGTTGGGTGTATTAGTCGCGTATTTGTATTCCTTATTATGACAAAGATGTTGCGATGGCTCTCGGCTTGGATGCTGGCCGCCAATTGCCGCTCCCTTACCTTTATCTGATCGACGAGAGCTGGATCGACCGTGGGGCCGCCGCTGTGGAAAGCTCGAACGAGATAGCCGACACAAGGCATCGTGCGGATGAGGGCTGCGCCCGACGGATATCGCAAACGCAAATTGTTTTCGGCAAAATAACCGTAACCTAACAAAAAATGGAAAATGGAAAATGGAGAATGGAGAGAATAAGAAAGTGAAAAAGTGAAAAAGTGAAAAAGGGGAAGACCCAAGCCGTAGGAAATTTCGAGTTTCTAGTTTCTGGTTTTTAGTTTAGGCTGACCTGCACGGTGCTATAATGCCGACCAAGAGCTATGACAAAAGAAATCGAAACAATTTACGAACGTGGGGTCATCCGGCCGGTGCAACCATTGGAGTTGCCCGAAGGTCTCGGCTTGACGTAATTGTGATTACCCACGAGAAGCATCGCGCAAACGGGAATGCCGCCAGCATTCTCGCGGAAATTGCCGCCTTACCACTGGAAGGCGCTTATGATGCTTTCTCCGGTCGAGATCACGACTCAGTCCTCTATCCTAAAAAACCTACGGCATGATCTTCGTTGATACCGGCGCTTGGTACGCCTCGCTGATCCCAAGTGATCCCGATCATCGCAAGCGCCGGTGCATGGCTCGCCTCGAACAGTTCACCGCTCTTAACAACCGATTATGTAATTGACGAAACGCTCACGCTGCTCAGAGTGCGCGGCGAGAGGACACGCGCATTGTTACTTGGTGATAGGTTCTTTCGCACGGGCTTGGCGGAAATTCACAAGATTACTGAGATCGATCTGACTCTTGCCTGGGAGACATTTGAGCGTTTCGCCGATAAGGACTGGAGTTTTACAGACTGCACGAGCAAGGTTGTTATTGAGCAACTCGGTATCACACAGGCCTTCGCGTTCGATCATCACTTCAAGCAATTCGGCACGGTTCAAGTTCTTCCCTGACATTCACTCAACTGACTCTTGACCGTTACGTAAGGCAAGGCCGAAGAAGTTTCGGGTTTCTAGTTTCTGGTTCATAGTTTAGGAACGCAGAACTACAGCTTCAACCGAAACATGGTGGGTCGATACGGCGAAATCGGAAACGCTATTGGTATTGGGCGAAATGATTGTAAAAGGGGAAAGTGTGAAAAAGTGAAAAAGTGAAAAAGCAAGAGAAGATCGACGGGCCGACAAATAATCAGTAAAGATCACAATCACAATGACTGCGACCAATCGATTGTCGGCGACAAGGAAGAGTCGTATAGTGGCTACGAATTCTAATAACTTATCGGATTTGGAGGGAGCGACTTGTCATGGAAACTAAACTCGAAAGAGACGTGCGGTTCTTGAAGCGCGGCGCCGTCATCGCAATGCTCGCCTTTGGCGTATTCGTTATCTGTGCTTTCACGGTGCAAAACCGAAAACAGAAGTTCGAGGAGATAGATGTCGAGCGCATTAACATCGTCGAAAAAGACGGAGCAGTCCGTCTTGTGATTTCAAACAAAGAGCGTTCACCCGGCCCGATACAGCGGGGCAAGCCATTCGGCTATCCCGGAGGCGGTCGGCCGGGGATGATTTTCTACAATGACGAGGGCACCGAAAATGGTGGACTCATCTTCAGTGGTAAGCGAGAAAACGGAAAGGCAACCGCAGTTGGCAGCCTCACTTTCGATCAATTCGATCAGGACCAAACGATTGCCCTTCAATACATCGACGATGATGGAAAAAAGCGGGCCGGGCTGGCGATTACGGATTACCCGACAACCATTTCCTCGATGGAATTTGATGAAAAATGGAAGGCGATGATCCGAATGCCCGAAGGTCCCGCTAAGAATGAAGAGGCGCAGAGGCTACGGCAATACCGTCCGAACCAACGGGTGTATGTTGGCCGCGGGCGAGACGGAAATAGTATCGTTCAGCTCTCGGCCGCGGATGGCAAACCACGCCTCCGACTAATTGTGGAAGCTGATGGCAGCGCACGGATTGAGTTTTTGAATGAACGGGGTGAGGTTGTCGACCGGTTTCCGGCTTTGAAAAAGAAGCAGTGATTGTTGCGCGTATCGCAAGACGACCGAATAAGTCTTTTCCGAAGAATTTCGTCCAGCGAAATACTTCCACCGAACAAAGCCTTGGCGCGATAGCATGTATCTAGAGTAACCTTGTCCATCCTGGTTAAATGCTGGAGCGGGCCGCATCTGAGGGCCAGGGTCATGCCTTACAACTATGACCATGTCAGCTCGAATTGACGGAGATTGCAGATCTCTGAGTCAGTACTTTCAGAGACTCTTTGAACTCTTATGTGAGACAACCGCAGAAGACCAAGTTGCTCCGCCTGAGGCGGTGGACACGACGGCACTTGAATCGCAGGAAACCTACCATAGTATTTCGCATCTCATTAAACCCGACATGCTCATTAATATCTATGGCCTTATGGATTTTTGGCTGAAACAAATCTGCAACTATCAACGCCGCAAGAATAATCTCAGTCTTGGCTACTCGGATATAAAGGGAAACGACGACCTTCACGCGTATCACAAATTTTTAACTAAATATGTTGGCGTAAATCTTACGTCAGCAGCCGCCAGCTACGTCCGTCTGCAAGATTTGCGCGCGGTTCGAAATCAATTTATACATCATGGTGGTCATGTACTAGATAACGACCGCCAGATAATACGGATTCGCGCCATCAATGGAATCACCTTAGAAGGCTCGCTTATAGTTATTGACAATAGCTTTGTCTGGGATGTGCTTAAGTGCGCAAATGAATATCTATGTGTCGCGGCGCAGGCATAACAACGC
>OCZT010008081.1_pt1 | contig 10266 bp, 9 predicted proteins | sample 1539031 | NCBI WGS metagenome assembly OCZT01 (sample SAMEA3539308, study PRJEB22396) | soil metagenome | biome: tundra; feature: field; material: soil | place: USA | collected 2010-05 | depth 0.15 m
GTGCTGGATTACTTCGCCCAGCCGAGACCATCCGCAAACCTGCCTGCAACGATCAGCTTCTGGACGTTCCATTCCGCCAGATCAATCGCCGCAACCTTCCCACTCGCGCTGCACGACACATACGCGATCTTGCCGTCAGGACGAATCAAAATTTCCTGCGGCATATTTGCGACCTCGATGCGGCGCACCACCTGCATGCTTCCCAAGTCCACGACCGCCACCTGGTTCGTAGACGGGACCGCAACCAGCAACCAACGGCCGTCCGGCGTTGCGGCCGTCCCGTAACCCAAACCAGGGAGTGCCACCCACGTCTTCAACCGCTGAGTCGCCGTATCGATCACGGCAAGCTGCGGCTTCGTCTGATCCGCTGTAAACACCAGCTTGTCGTCCGTCGAGATTGAAATTCGCTGCACCTCTCCCGACACCGGAATGACCGCAACTGTTTTCCGGCCCATCATATCGAGCACAGAAACCGTACCCGGCCCAACATTGGCTGTATAGCCGCGCCGCCCGTCATGGGACAAGGCCAGCATGTGCGACTCCTCCTGCCCGGTTGGAACCGCGCCCACAATCTTCCGTGTTCGCGGATCGATCACGGTCACGGTCTTATCTAACTCCGTCGTGACATAGAGCAGCCCACTGACAGGATCCAGAACTGGAAGATGCGGTCGTATCCCATGACCAAAATCGATGTCGCCGACGATCTTCCGCGATGGCAGATCGATGACGAGCATCTCGTGTCCATCGATACCTGGCTTTCCGACGCCGGAGCTGCCATAGATCGGGACAAAGGCAGTGCGTCCATCCGCGGAGACGGCAATTTCATGACCATGAACTCCGGTGGTCTTCTCTGCTATGGTCGCGACCTCTCGCGCAGACACAGGATCTACGATGCTCAGATCGCTGTCGCCCTGGTTGACTACCAGCAACGTTTGAGCACTGACGCGCGTTGGGACCAATCCAAGACAAAGAGCTGGGAGCAATAGATACTGAAAGACCAGCTTTCGCATAGGCCGAGAAGTATAGTCCATCGGCCGTTAACCGCGACCTCAACTCTGGTCCTCTGTCGCGGCTGGCTGCGGCCCTGGCTGGATTGCAAGCAACCTCAGGTGAGGTTCGCGAACGGTCGGCAAGGCGGAGGTAAATTGCGTCGCATTCTCCTTTGTTGCAAAATCGCCTTCTGTTGATCGGAACACATACGAACGCAGCAGTGGTATTGAAGAGGCGAACCATGCACCGTTCAGATCTCTTGTTCCTGGATGATGGGCTAACTGGAGATCACCTAGCCCGGGGGCCACGACAGCGGGCGGCCGCCGAGTAAGTGGACGTGGAGGTGGAAGACGGATTGGCCGGCGCCGGGGCCGACGTTGAGGACGGTGCGGTATCCCTGCTCGATGTTGCGCTGGCGGGCGATGTGGGCGGCGGCGAGGTGGCAGCGGCCGATGATTTCGGCGTCGGCGGCCTGGGCCTCTTTCAATCCGGGAAAATGCTTCTTGGGAATGATGAGAATGTGTGTGGGGGCTTGCGGGTTGATGTCTTCGAAGGCGAAGAGGTGGTCGTCCTCGTGAACTTTCTTGGCGGGGATTTCGCCGCGGAGGATGCGGCAGAAGAGGCAATTGGGATCGGTCATAGCTGGCTCACCTGGCGGAAAAGATACTACATGAAGGCTGATCTGGAAGTTATCAATGGCCGTTCGCGTTAGTTGGTGCGACCGTCGTCATGGCGCTCATGGACCGACGTCAACGCAGGAACCAGCCAACTGCCAAAGCAACGACAATGAGCTTTATTAACCAGCCGACCGCGTAAAACACAACAAAAACACGGTGCAGCTTCATAAATGCGGCATTGGTGAGGATGAGTGGCAACGGGCCAATCAGCCACACCGCAACAGCGAGTTGGACCGCGCCCGATACAGAATGAAGACCCAGCCAGGCGGCGACATAGGCAAAGACTCCGCAGGTCAGAAACGGCAAGGGACTGGTAAGAGCAATCGCTCTACTTTCCTTACCCTCACGCCAGATTTCGGGATAGGTGTAGCGCCGATGGATCCAATCGCCGGCGAAGCACCAGTCAGTGAGCGACGAGACGACGCCGGCGCCAACGACGATCGCAACCAGTCGCGCCCAGTTCAAATCGTCTTCCTTCCAAATACGCAGGAATTGTACTCGTGCGAAGGCTTTCCGAGAAAGAGCCCGAACTGTCGGGCGACGGAATGCACACTACGGCTGAGCGCTAGTCTAACCGCACGAGGAAGACTGCGCCTTCGGGAGTTTGGGTTTCGGCGGCGAGTTCTTGGGCGCGATTGTGGTCGTCGTCGAGGACGCGGATGCGGATCCACCAGTCTCCGGCGGGGCTGGCGAAGCACGAGACGTTGGCCGTGTGATAGCGGCGGGTGAGGTGATCGGCGAGCTTGGTGGCCGCGTGTTGGTGGGGGAATCCGCCAATCTGTACGGCCCATTTTCCGGGCGAGTCGGGAGACGCGGCGGACTGCATCAATTCGACTTTCACCTCGGCGACACCGGGCTGCCAAACATCGAGTTTGCGAGCGGCGGCGAGGGAGAGATCGAGGACGCGTCCGGGAATGAAGGGGCCGCGGTCGGTGATGCGGACGAGTGCGGTGTGTCCGGTCTTGACATTGGTGACGCGCACGATCGAGCCGAGAGGATAAGTGCGGTGAGCGGCTGTCATGGCGTGCATGTTGTAGATTTCGCCGTTCGATCCGCGGCGGTTGTGGTAGGGAGGACCATACCAGCTGGCGAGTCCGGTTTCAGTGGCGAGGGGCCTGGCATTGGCGGGGAGGGTGGGTTCGGCGAGGTCGGCTTCGGCTTCTTCACTGGGCTTGGGAGCTGCGTTTTTCTTTGATGGCGGGATGCTGGCGGCCGGTTGGGAATGAGTCGGCGGCTCGGTCGTTGAGGCGGGAGGCGGAGGCGGAGGAACGCTCACGTGCGCCTGTTTGGGATGGCCGCAGGCGCTCAGAAAAAGGATTGCGATCAGAACAAAAAGAAGCATAGGGATGCTGACGAAGGGAGCGCGGCGGGGCGTGCCGGCGATTGGAGTGCCCGCGTGCGTTACTTGGGCGGGTGAGGGTGCTGCTCCATGTAGTCGGCGAACTCCGTAAGTTTTTTTGAGGCCACGCGCAGGGCTTTGGTGGAGTGGGTGCGGACGGCCGGGACAACCTCGTCGTTGAGATACTTGATGAATTCGGGAATCTCTTTTTCCAGACGTTCGGCGGCGTCGCCGATGGTTTGGCTGACGCGTGCCGAAGCGTCTTCCACCTTGCGGTTGAAGTCGGTCATGGTGCTCCTTGCGCTGACTCGGCGTGAATGCGTCCACGCTGGGTTGCGGATGCCAGGCAGGGCTATTATTTCGTGCCAGTGAGCCGGGGTCAATGGAGGGCGGCCGATTTCGGTGGTTCGCCCGGATTCAGCGCGACGCGCGGATCGAATTCTTCCCTGCTGTAAAATGCGGGCTCCAGCGATGAAGTCCAAGGAAGTTAAATCGCAGACCGAGGTGCGGGAGCGGATGCTTCGCACGCAACTGCTCGCGTGGTACGACGCGCATGCGCGCGATTTGCCGTGGCGCGAGAGCCGCGATCCGTACCGCGTATGGGTGTCGGAGATCATGCTGCAGCAGACGCGGGTGGCGGCGGTGATTGCGCATTATCACGAGTTTCTGCGGCGGTTTCCGACGGTGGAGAAGCTGGCCGGGGCGCGGGAGGCTTCGGTGCTGGCGGCGTGGAGCGGACTGGGATATTACCGGCGGGCACGCATGCTGCATGCGGCGGCGAAGGTTGTGGTGCGGGAGCGGGGCGGGAAGTTTCCAGCAACGGCGGAGGGATTGCGGGTTTTGCCGGGCGTGGGACGGTATACGGCAGCGGCCATTGCCAGCATCGCATTTGGTGAGCCGGTGGCTGTCGTGGATGGGAATGTGGAGCGGGTGCTGCAGCGTTTTTCGGGACAGCGGCTCACGGGGGAGAATTTTTGGCTCGCGGCGGAGAGGTTGCTGGATCGCGGGCGTCCGGGCGATTTTAATCAGGCGGTGATGGAACTGGGAGCGACGGTGTGCACGCCGCGGACGCCGGAGTGCCTGAGTTGTCCGGTAGTGGAGTTGTGCGCGACGCGCGGGGAGATGGCGGGATCGGCGAAGGCGGCGCGGCAGAAGAAGCGGGAGATTCATTATGCTTTGGATTCGCGCGATGGCGCGGTGTTTCTGGTGCGGCGAGCGCGGGACGCGCGGTTGATGGCGGGGATGTGGGAGTTGCCTGAGGTTGCCGGATCTGTGGTGGGGGTAGGCAAACAGCAGATTCCTCGCTTCGCTCGGAATGACAAGATCAATGGGAGGTCTCGTGGCAAGACTGAGGAGTTTCTGTTCACGGTGAAGCATTCGATCACGGTGACGAATTATACGGTGCAGGTGTGGCGCATGACCGCGCCGTCGGAAGTTTGCGGGGAGTGGGTTGGCGTCGAGCGGTTGGCGCGGGTTGCGCTTACTGGGCTGGCACGAAAGATCTTGCGGAAGGCGGAAATCATTGCCCCCATCCGAAGGGCGAGCAGCGTCATCTAAGATAGAAGCAGGGCCGGTGCGAGCTTTATGGGCGGGCTGGAAACATCTTGCAAGGACAAATCGGAGGACGATCGATGGCGGCATTGGCTACTGGGGCGAAGGCGCCGGAATTTGAGTTGAAGACTTTGGATGGGAAGCGGTTCTCGCTGAGTGACGAACTGGCGAACGGAGCGGTGGTGCTGGTGTTTTTCAAGGTTTCGTGTCCGACGTGCCAGTATGCGCTTCCGTTTTTCGAGCGCTTGCACAAGGCTTACGGGCATAAGGGCGTCACGCTAGTTGGGGTTTCGCAGAACGATGCCAAGGACACGGCGGCGTTTAACAAGGAATTTGGCATCACATTCCCCATACTGCTCGATGACACGCGTTCTTACCCCGCGTCGAATGCCTACGGGCTTACCAACGTTCCCACGATCTTCTGGATCGCGCAGGATAAGGAGATCGAGGTTTCGAGCGTGGGATGGTTCAAGGCGGATTTCGAAGAGATCAACCGCAGGATGGCGGAGGCGGGCAAAGCCGCGCAAGTGCCGCTTTTCAAGCCGGGCGAAGATGTGCGGGATTTCCGCGCGGGTTGAGGGTCGAAAAACTAGCCGCCGGTTCGGCGGGCTGACCGCTAAAACAAGCTAACCACAGAGGACACGGGCTAAAATCCGGCATCAGGACACGTCCGGCCGTTACGTGATTCCAGTGGTGGGTGGACTCTCGTGCACCGGCTTCCCGCACTTCTCGTACAACCGGGACGGGGCCGTCCTTTACAATTCTTCAAGACCTACACAAACAAAGTCTTCCAGCTAGCGCCACTCTGTTGAGGGAGAGACCGGTTTATGCGAGCAATGCTGAAAATCATTTCGGCCTGTCTGATGGTGTGCGCGAGCCTGCTGGTATGGGCCGAAGGCGGAGCTGGAGCCGGCGGTTCGAAGACCGCAAAGGCGCCTTCGGTGAAACTCCCGGGGCCCGCGTTTGTGGCGCTGGAGACGATCACGCCGGAGCACATTCGCTGGCACGTGCGGTATTTGTCGCACGATCTGCTGGAAGGCCGCGGAACGGGGCAGCGTGGGGGCGACATCGCGGCGGAATACATCGCCACGCAGTTTGCCGAATACGGGCTGAAGCCTGCGGGCGATCACGGCACGTATATGCAGAAGGTGCCGCTGGTGGGGATCACGACGCTGGCGGAGACTCAGTTTTCTCTGGTGCCGAAGCAGGGCGAGGCCATGAATCTGAAACCTCTCGACGAGTATGTTGCTTTCGACCAGACGCAGCAGGCGCAGTCGGACGTGGATGCGGACATCGTTTTTGTGGGCTATGGGATTGAGGCGCCGGAGTACAACTGGGACGACTATAAAGGCCTGGACGTGCGCGGGAAAGTTCTTTTGATGCTGGTGAACGAGCCGCCTTCGGACGACCCAAAATTCTTCAAAGGCAAGGCGCTTACCTACTACGGGCGCTGGACCTACAAGTATGAAGAGGCGGCGCGCAAGGGCGCGGTGGGAGTGATTCTGGTCCATCAGACGCAGATGGCGAGCTATCCCTGGGAAGTGGTGAGGAATTCGAATTCGGGGGAGAAGTCGTCTCTGAAGCTGGAGGGGCCGGCACTGAAGGTTGCTTCGTGGGTACAACTGGATGTGGCGAAGCGGCTGGCTTCGGGGTCGGGGATGAATCTGGAAATGATGATGCAGGATGCGCAGTCCCGGGAGTTTCGTCCGGTAAATCTGCGGGCAAAGCTCAGGGCGCATATGGTGAGCAAGGTTCGGCACTTCGAGTCGAACAACGTAGTGGCGATTCTGCCCGGTGCGGATCGCAAGATGGCCGATGAGGCGGTAATCTATACGGCGCACTACGATCACTTCGGCATTCGTCCAGACATGCCGGGGGACAACATTTTCAACGGGGCCGAAGACAACGCCACGGGATGCGGCATTCTGCTGGAGTTGGCGCGGGCCTTCGGGACGGCGGCGCAGAGGCCGCGGCGGTCGATTCTATTTGCGGCGGTCACGGCGGAAGAGCAGGGGCTGTTGGGGTCGGAGTATCTAGGAAAGCATCCGCCGATTGCGGCGGGAAAGATTGCCTTGGATTTGAATTATGACGATGTGAAGCCGCTGGGGGCGCCGGAGGAAGTGGAAGTCTCCGGGGCGGAGCGGACGACGTTTTATTCGGCGGTGGAGGCGACGGCGAAGGAGTTCCGGCTGGCGATTCGTGCGGATGCGCGGCCGGAGGCGGGACACTTCTACCGCTCTGATCATTTCAGCCTGGCGCGGGTGGGCATTCCGGCGTTTTCGATTAACGAAGGGATGAAGTACAAGGGGCACAACGAGGCTTGGGGACTGGAGCAGGAGCGCGATTACGTGGAAAAGCATTATCACCAGCCCAGTGATGAGTACCATCCGGAGATGGATTTTGTGGGGGACTCGGCGATGGCGCGGTTTGGATTTGCGCTGGGGTGGGAAGCCGCGAGTTTGCCCAAGCTGATTGGATGGCAGAAGGGCGATGAGTTTGAGGGGGCGCGGGCGAAGAGTCAGTAGCGAGTAGCGAGTACCGAGTAAACGCGAGATTTCGAATGTGCGCGCACATTGTTTTCCGGTAGTGGAATTTCTGATTCTCCCAGTAACTGCTGGGCTTTACGCGGCAGGACGGCCGAGGGCGGCTGTCCCCACATGAGCAACGGGGCTTCCTGGCTTTCTTTCCACATAAGCGTCGAAGCTTTCGTCTTCAGGTCCACCTGCGCGTCGTCAACCTTTCATTGTTTAGGCCAATTGGAATCAGCAGGTCAAGCCAGTAACCGAGGTAACTTTAGCGCGCCTTCCGGGCATGCTAGCCTCGATATGTAGGTTTTAAATCAGCAACTTCCGAAGAGACTCCTAATCCAGGATGCCGAGAATTCCTATTTTTCGTCTAGGTGGAGCGCCGGACAAACCGGCGCCGCCGAATCTGGCTGCTTCGACGCCCTCTGTGGCGCTGGAGGGGATCTCGGTCGGGGTCGATAACCTGCGGCACGATGTGGTGCTGAGTCCGCGGTTTGTGGAGTTGGGGCGGGCGCAGATTGCGCGGTTGATCGCACGGCATGGCGAGCTGGAAGGATTGCTGTCGGCGGAGGCTCCGCGCTCGACGCAGGGACCTTCGTGGATGAGGAATCAGGCGGGAAAGACGGCGCGGCCGAAGACCGATCCGAGCGGGTGGAAATCAGCGCTGACCGAGTTACACGTCGCCTCGCTCAATCGAGCCAAGAAAGAAGCGCAGTTGTCAGTCGACGTGCTGGCGCGGCTGGCGGTCACGAAGTTTCTCCGCACGGAAATGAACCTTCAGTTCCTGCAGGTGCTGGAGCGGTGCCGCGTGCTGCTGAAAAGCTACGACAACATGCGGCAGGGGAAGGCGCATGAGTACCGCGAGCGACTGGCAGCGTTCCAGGTGCGAAAGAGGATCATCCTGCGCAAGACGGGGCAGGAAATCTTTGAGACTCTGCGCGAGGTGGAGAAGAGCACTTTAGCGCACACGCGGCGGTCGTTGTTCGGCGAAGAGACCCTTCGTGGAAGCTATTTCACCTATCCGCTGTTTCTGAACCGCCTGCTGTTTTCCGAAGACGGCCGGGATGACTACCTGTGCGCCGAGCACTACGTGATGCTGGGGAATTGGGACCGCGATCCGGACCGCTATGGCCGGATGCGGGAAGTGTCGTCGGGCTTTCTGCGCTCGCAATATGGCGAGGAAGTGAGCGCCGAGAAACTTGATGCGTGGATGAATGTCCCGGAGAACGCGCGGGAATTAGTGGGAACGGGGACCCCGGAAGATTCCGACGAGGGACTCGCACAACAGGAGCGCCTGGCGGAATGGGTGCGGCTGCTGGAAGACGAACGGGTGATGGAAAATGTGATCGCCTCGTATCACGTGGTGCCGCTGCTGAGCGAGTATGCGCCGCGCATCAATGCGCAGCAGTTGAAAAATGCGCTCATCGACCGGACGGAATGCGACCGGGTGGAGCGCATGATTCAGGAGCATGGCAAACTCTCGCCCAACAGTTTGTATGCGGCGGTGGCGAAGGTGGCCAGTTGTCGCGGTGCGGAACGGGCGAAGGTGGCGGCGCGGTTCCTGGGAGATTTTTTCCACTACCACCGCGACTTGCGGCGGCTGGAGACTCTGAACGCAGCTTTGGATTCCGTCAACCTGGTGGGAAACGAAAGGTTGCAGGAACTGTCGCGGGTCAACGGGACGCTCTATGAGTTTCTGCTTCCGGAGGAACAGGGGCAGACGGACGCGGAACGAGTGCTGCGCCACGTGGTGCTCAAAGCGGATGTGCGTGACTCGACGCGGCTGACGCGCACGATGATGGAGAAGGGGCTGAATCCGGCATCGTACTTCAGTTTGAATTTCTACGATCCAGTGAACAAGCTGCTGGAAAAGTACGGGGCGCAGAAAGTATTTCTGGAAGGCGATGCCATCATTCTGGCCATTCTGGAGCGCGAAGGCGAGCCCGGGTTGGCGGTGAGCCGCATGTGCGTGCTGGCGCGGGAGATCATCGAAATTGTGCGCGGATATAACGGATTGATGCAGCGCTCGGGGATGCCGCAACTGGAGTTGGGCGTAGGCATCACACTGCAGGAGTCAGCGCCGCTGTACCTGATGGATGGTGAGCATCAGATTATGATTTCGGAGGCGCTGAACGAGAGCGACCGGCTTTCCTCGTGCAACAAGCGGGCACGCAAGGTGATGGAGCCACAGGCCGGTCCGTTCCACGTGTATGCGTTTCAGGCGGCGGAACTGGACGAGAATGGAAACCCGGAAGATGTGATTCTGAGCTACAACATGGGCGGGATTCGCATGAATGAAACGGCCTTCCGCAAGTTGCAGCAGGAGATCACGCTGGAGGCGCTGAAGGTGCGGCTGCCTGCGTCGCTGGCTTCGTCGGATAAAGGAGAATACCGGCTCTTCAGCGCCACTGTGCCGGTGGATCGGGATATCTTCCGCAAAATTGTGGTGCGGGAGAGCCGGATTCCGCGAATCGATCCGGCGGATTTTTCGGTGACGGGGTGGACGGAGCGGTCGTACTACGAGATCTGCACCGATCCCGCGATTTATGCGGCGCTGGAGAAGAAGAAGGGCGCGGGCAGGAATTAATGGTTAGTGGTTAGTGTAAGACGCCGGCATCCGATTTGTTTTCGAACAGCCCCAAAAATCCTTTCTTAGAGAAACGTTGCTTGCAACGTCTCTTCCTACACGTTTGTCTTTCAAGGTTAGTTCGGCGGTCACGACGGCAGAGTTTTCGCAGGCTACGTCCCGACGACTAGAAATTCGTGCCGACGCGGGCCGGTCGGAAAGGTATCTGGAATGTCGCTTCGACGTCGACCGGGGAGCCGTTTTTGGTGGCGGGGTGGAATTGCCATTGCGCTACCGCCTGGCTGGCGAACTGATCGAGGCGGTCGTCGACGCCGCGCAGGACACGCACGTTGCCGACGGTCCCGTCGGCCCGAATAATCGCATAAAGAATCACCGTGCCGGAGACGTTCTCGCGCATGAGTTGCAGAGGATAGGCGGGATCGACTTTGCGCGTGGCGGCGGGTTGGGAGAGATCTCCGGCGGGTGAGTTCGCGTCAGGATTGTTTGAATCATGATTGCCCGAATCATGGTCGAGTTCGGCGAAGCGGATGACCCAACTGCCGCCGGCGGAATTCAGGTTCGGCATGTTGAGCGTGAGGGAATAGAACTTGCGGTTGC
>OCZT010008083.1_pt1 | contig 10266 bp, 11 predicted proteins | sample 1539031 | NCBI WGS metagenome assembly OCZT01 (sample SAMEA3539308, study PRJEB22396) | soil metagenome | biome: tundra; feature: field; material: soil | place: USA | collected 2010-05 | depth 0.15 m
AGATATTGGCGTGACTGGAGTTCAGACGTGTGCTCTTCCGATCTGTCGAGTGGTTCGGTCGTGCTGCCGAAGCCCACGACGCCGCGGGTGAGCCGCGGATCGCGCGTCGGCTAGCACTGCGCAAAGCGCGCAGCCTCTTCGAGAGCGGCCGGTACGAAGCGGGGTTGCGGGCCGCGGACGAGCTAGCGGCGACGGAGAACGTCGAGCCCGAGCTGCGTTTCGAGGCGGAGGTCATGGTCGCGGGTCTGCTCACGGTCCAGGACGGGCAGCCGAGGCGCTGGAGCGACTCGCCCGCGCGGAAGGACTCGGCGTCCAGCCCGACGCGTTCATCAGCGCCCGGTTCTCGGGCACGTTCGCGACCGCTCTGAGCCACCTCGGACGCGCCGATGAAGCGCGGCCGCGCTTCGAAGCCGCGATCACCGAGGCTCGCGAGAGCGGTGACTACGACCAACTGCTGCGTACGTACAACAACTGGGCAAACCTCGAGCTCGGATACGGCACGGTCGGTCGCGCGCACCAGCTGTACGCGGAAGCGATGGCCGTCGCAGCACTCACGAAGATCAGCCGCATCTCCGCATGGGTCACGTTGAACGACGCGTTCTGCGCCGTGCTCCTGGGTGATCTGCACCGCGCCGCCGATCTGCTGGCTCGCGGCGCGGAGATCGAGCACGAGGTCAACGTCGTGCACCGCTGGTCGGTCGCGCTCGCACTGCACCTGGGAACGCTGCGCGGACACTCCGCCGACGGCGACCTCGAACGTGCTCGCGGCGAACTCGACGCATCGATCGACGACGTCCAGCTCGCGTCGGTCAGCGTGCTGGCGGGCGCGATCGCATACCGGCTCGCCGCCGAGCACCGCATCGCGGAAGCGGGCGATGTGCTCGCGCGAGTGCTACCGATCTTCTCCGAGGTCGAGATACCGTATTGGCTCCTCGACGCAGCGTCGCTGCACGGCGACGGCGCGACTCGGGTCCGTGCGCGCGAGCTGGCCATGCACGTCGCGTCGCGCGCAGGAGCTCGTCCGGCGCAAGGCGTGCTCGCGATGATTGACGCGCGCGAAGCACTGCGGAGGCGGCGGCGCGAGGAGTCGCTGGCCCATGCGGAGACGGCCGCCGCCGCGTTTCGCGACGCGGGCTGGACGCTCTACGAAGCATACGCACTGGAACTCGCCGGCCGCGTCCCGGAGGCGCTAGCACTCTTTCGCCGGATGGGCGCGACCGCCGAAGTCGGTCGGATCACGCACGTGGGTGATCTCGACCGCAGCCGGCGGCGCGGCGCGTCGACGCTCACCGGACGCGAGCGCGAGATTGCCGGACTCGTCGTCGCCGGTCATCCGACGCGGACGATCGCCGACCGGCTCGTCATCTCGGAACGCACCGTCGAGACCCACATTGCGGCGATCTACCGCAAGCTGGGTGTCGCGAGTCGCCGGGGGCTCGAGACGCTCCTGAGCGGCTCGGCCGAATCGTAAGCTACGTAGTCCCGAGGCTCAACATCCGTACCCGTCCGGATAGAGGCGACCGGAAGACTCGGCTATCGTTGGGCCATGAACTCCTCGACGGAGAGTCGGCGCGTAGTTGGCGCCATGCGGTTTCTGGCCGAGCTTTCCTCGGTTGCAGCCGAATGCGCCGCTACCGGGGTGTGGGATGATGAGCTTACGACGCGTCGCCGCCAGCGCGAAGACACGCGCGGGCCCGACCTGCGCACCTCGGAGCTCCAAGGCAAGGCGCTGTGATCTGGTTCGCGCCGTTTCGCGGCCTGGGCGACGACGACCGGTTCCTGACCGCGCGCCCGTCCGCGAGCAGACCGGCTCAGCCGTTGGGCGACGCCGCTGACCCCGGCGACGACGGTGCGTCACGGCGCTCGAGCGCTTCGGCCAGCACGACGGCATACGCGGCGATCCCCGAACCGTCGCCCGTATAACCCATCCCTTCGCTCGTCTTCGCTTTGACGCTGATCCGGGCGACGTCGAGCCCGAGCGCGTCCGCGATCGCGTCGCGCATCAGCGGGACGTGCGGGGACAGCCGCGGGAGCTGAACCACGACCGTCGCATCGATGTTGGCGATCGTCCAGCCGTGCCGCACCGCGAGCTCGTGGCAGGCCGCCAGCAGCCGTAGCGAGTCGGCGTCCTTCCACTGCGGGTCGGTCTCCGGAAAGTGCGCGCCGAGATCGCCCAGCGCGCACGCGCCGAGCAGCGCGTCCGCGATCGCGTGCGAGAGCACGTCGGCGTCGCTGTGGCCGAGCGGTCCCTTTTCGTGCTCGATGCGCACGCCGCCCAACACGAACGGCCGTCCCTCGACGAGCCGGTGCGCGTCGAACCCGTGTCCGACTCGATACTGGTGCGGATGCAAGGCTAGTGCTCGCGATCCAGCGGCGGCGTGGTACGCGGCGCCAAGTGCGAGAGATGCGTGGTGAAGAGCGCGTCCTCGCCGGCGAGCGTGTGCAGCCGCGCGCCGAAGCCGCGCAGCGCCGCGCGCGTCGCGTAGGCGCGGATCACGGTCGCGCTCGGAAGATCGCGATCGATCTCGTCGACGCGCGCGTCGCGCGCCTCGAACTCGAGCAGGACGTGATCGACGGCGCGCGGATCGAGGAAACACTCGACGACGAGGATCTCTTCCTCGGCCGCGCCCTCCTCGCCGCGCTCGCGCAGCAGCGCTTCGGCGCGCGCGAGATCGCTCGCGAGCGTCACCTTGAAGTTCTCCGGCGAACCCTCCACGATCAGGACGTCGAAGCCGGCACGTTCGAGCAGCACCGCGTCGTCGGTCACGGGCGGCTGAGCGCGGCGCAGCGCGTCCGCGTGCGCACGTCGCAGGTCGCGCGCGGTGGCGAACTGGGGCGTCTGCGCCGCCCACAGCGACGTACGGTCCAGCGTGCGCGTCACCTTGCCGTCGGCGTCGGCCGCCTTCACCGTGTCGACGACCGGCGTCGCGAGCAGCGACGCGGTGCCTTGGCGAACGACGCGCATCCCGGCACGAACGTCGGAGGTTCGCACCATTGGCCGCGCGCCGTCGTGAACGAGCACCGCCGCGACCTCGCCGGAGAGCGCGTCGAGCCCATGCGCAACGCTGGCCTGCCGATCCGGACCGCCGCGCACCACCCGCACCGACGCGTAGCGCACGCGCGGATGGACGACCGCTTCGACGCGTTCCACGAACTCCGGCTCGGTGACGACGACCAGCTCCGCGATCTCCGGCATCGCCGCGAACGCCTCGATCGACCACGCGATCATCGGTTTTCCGGCGAGCTCCACCAGCTGTTTCGGCCGCCCGAACCGCGTCCCGTGCCCCGCTGCAACGATGATCGCGCCCCAGATCACGCGCGTGCTTTCGGACGGGCAAAGATCATGCGGCCGGCGTTTGTTTGCAGCGCGCTGGTGACCGCAACGTCGATCGTCTCGCCGATCAGCCGGCGGCCGTTCTCGATCACGATCATCGTGCCGTCGTCGAGATAACCGACGCCCTGGTGTGACTCGCGACCTTCGCGGATCACGGCGACGCGCAGCTCCTCGCCGGGCAGCAGCACCGGCTTGAGCGCGTTGGCGAGCTCGTTGATATTGAGAACGGCGACGCCCTCCACTTGCGCGACCCGGTTGAGGTTGTAGTCGTTGGTCACCAGTTTCGCGCCGCGTTCCTGAGCCAGCCGCACCAGCTTGGCATCGACCTGCGCGATGTCCTCGGGATCACGTTCGACGATCTCGATCGGAACGGTCTGCTGCAACGTCGAGAGCATCTCCAGGCCGCGCCGTCCACGCGTGCGCCGGAGCGGGTCGGCACTGTCGGCGATCAGCTGCAGCTCGCGCAGCACGAAGCGCGGCAGCAGCAGCGGTCCCTCCAGGAACCCGCTGCGCACGATGTCGAGCACGCGCCCGTCGATCACGACCGAGGTGTCGAGCACCTTCGGCTCACCGCCGCCGGCAGTCGACGCCGCGGGAGCCGCGATGCGGCCGATCGCGACGCGCTGCTTGGCGCCGACGCGAGCGCCGAGAAAAGCGGCGAAGATCGAGAGCACTAGGTACAGCGCGATCGCGATGTATCCACCCGTCGGTCCGGCGAACGCGACGAACTCGAACAGGATGCTCTTCACCAGGAAGGCGATCACCAGCCCGGTGACGAGCCCGATCGCACCGCCGACGAGCTCGCCCGGCGCGAGGCGGTCGATCGCGCGCTCGACCGCATGGAGCTCGGTCTCGAACAGCACCTGCGCGGCCGGCACCAGCAGGACGCCGATCACCGCGCCGACCACCGGCGCGGCGACCAGGAACGCGAGCTGCCAGAACTGACTGGCGACGTGCAGCGAGATCAGGTGGAGATAGGCCTGCTGTCCGAGCAGGAACCCCGTGACGCCGAAGATCGCGGCAAACACGAGACGCAGGACCGCCGTTCCGATCCCGCGGCCGGGCTCAGTCGGCGAGGAACGCACCACAGACATCGTTCGCTACGAACCGGCCGCGCTCGGTGAGGCGCAGACGCGCGCCGTCGGCGAGGAGGACTCCCGCCGCGACCAGATCGCCGACCACCTTCCGATACCGTTCGTGCACATCGATGCCGTACCGTTCGCGGAAGCGCTCCAGGTCGACTCCTTCGGCGGTCCGCAGCGCCAGCATGATCGCTTCCCCGGCCTGCGCGGCGCCCTCGAGCCGCTCGCTCTCGCCCGGGATCGCCTCGCCGGCGAGCGCTGCTCGGCAGTAGGCGTCGAGGTCACGGGTGTGCGTCGAGCGGACGCCGCCCAGATACGATGCGGCGCCGACGCCCAGGCCCAAATACGATGCATTGGCCCAGTACAGCTGGTTGTGCTGGGAGCGGAACCCGGGCTTCGCCCAGTTCGAGATCTCGTAGTGCTCGAATCCCGCCGCGCGGAGCCGTGCGATCGCGAGCGCATACATCGCGGCTTCTCGCGTCTCGCCCGCAAACGCGGAGGGATCGCGCGCGAACCAGGTCGCGTACGGCGTCCCCTCTTCGATCGTCAGGCCGTAGCACGAAACGTGCTCGACGCCGAGCGCGATCGCCGCGTCCAGCGATGCCGCCCAGCTCTCCTCCGTCTGTCCCGGCACGGCAAAGATCAGGTCGATCGAGACGTTCGTGTAGCCGGCATCGCGCGCGGCATCGACAGCGCGCTCGACGTCGGCGGCAGTGTGCCGCCGCCCGAGCACACGCAGTTCGCGCGCATCGAACGACTGCACGCCGATCGACAACCGGTTCACCCCTGCGGCGCGCAGCCCGGGGACGCGCGCGGCGAGCAGCGGGTCGGGGTTCGCCTCGGCAGTCACTTCGGCGTCGGCCGGCAGCCCGAAGCGCGCGCGCACCTCCGCGATCAGCGACGCGAGGACGTCGGGCCCGTACATCGACGGTGTCCCCCCGCCGAAGAACAGCGTACGCGCCGCGACGACCGGCGCCGACGACATCTCGGCGCGTAGAGCATCGAGATAGCGAGCCGCGCGTGCATCGTCCCACGCCCATTTCGCGAAATCGCAGTACGGGCAGATATACGGACAAAACGGCAGATGGACGTAGACGCCGGCGGTCACGTGCCGGGGATGACGAAGATTCCGACTGCGCCTTGGCCGGCGTGGGTGCCGATCACCGGACCGGCTTCGAGCTGCTCGAACGAGTGCGGGACCGTCGTGATCTTCTCGCGCAGCTGCGCGGTGATGGTGGTGGCCAGGTCGGCGGCGCGCGAGTGGATCACGGCCAGGCGTGCCCCGTCGGCTTTGTTCGCTTCGAGCGCGGCGGCGTCGACCATCGTGTCGATCGCGCGCGCGAAGGTGCGGACGCGCGCGTACTCCTCGAGCTTTCCGCCCCCGACGCGCAGCACCGGGACGATCTTGACCAGCGAACCGACGAACGCTTGCGCGCGCGAGACGCGCCCGGTGCGCACGGCGTGCGAGAGATCGGGGATCGTCGCGAAGCCGCGCAGCACGGCGCGGTCGCGTGCGAGCGTCGCGAGCACCTCCCGCGCGTCGCCGCCCGCGGCGGCGACCTCCGCGGCGTGCTGGGCTAACAAGGCGAGGCCGCCGGCGACGGATTCGCTGTCGAAGACGTGGATCTCGGCGTCCGGGAACGCCTTCGCGGCGGTGTTTGCCGCATTGTTCGTTCCCGACAGGGCCCCCATGCATGTTATGCAGACGACCGGACGGCCTGCCTCGACGTTCGGGCGGAAGGCGTCCTCGAACATCGCAGGCGTCGGCTGCGCGGTGGTCGGCAGCACCTTGAGGCTCGCGAGCTTGCGGTAGAATTCGTCCAGCGAGAGCTCGGCGCGGTCGCGATAGCGGGTGTCACCGAAGTTGACGAACAGCGGGACGACCTCGATACCGCGCGCCGCGGCATCGGCGGGGTCGAGGTCGGCGGTCGAGTCGGTGACGATCGCGACCTGTCCTGAGCCGGTCGATAGGGAACTCATGCGGCGAGCAACTCCGCGATCGAGCCGATCAGATCGTGTCCGGCGATCGTCGCCGCCTGGCGAATCGCGTTGCGGATCGCGGTGCGGTCCGACCGCCCGTGCGCGACCACGCAGTTCCCGCGCACGCCGAGCAGCGGCGCCCCGCCGTAGGTCGAGTAGTCGAGCTTCACCCTCATCGCCGCGAACACGCCGCGGCTGAACAGTGCGCCGATCTTTCCGAGCGGGCCCGCCGATTCGTACGATTCACGCAACGTGTCGCGGAAAAAACTCGCGCTCCCTTCGGCGGTCTTCAAGATGACGTTGCCGACGAAGCCGTCGGCGACGACGACGTCGGCGTGGTTCACCAGGATGTCCTTCCCCTCGATGTTGCCGACGAACTTCACCTTCGCGGCGCGCAGCAGCTCCGCCGCTTCTAGCACTTGCGCGTTCCCTTTGGTGGGCTCTTCGCCGACTGACACCAAGCCGACCCGAGGCTCGGCGATTCCGAGCGCCGCGCGCGCGTACGCGCTCCCCATCAGTCCGAACTGCAGTAGCCATTCGGGCTTGCAGTCGACATTCGCGCCGGCGTCGCACAGCACGACCGGGCCGTGCCGCCCGGGCAACACGGCGCCGATCGCCGGGCGCGCGATCCCCGGGATCGTCCGCAATCGGATCACCGCGATCGCCAGAAACGCGCCGCTGTTTCCGGCCGAAACGACCGCGTCGGCACGTCCGTCGCGGACGAGGTCGATTGCATCGCCGAGCGAGGTTCCGGCCGACTTACGCACCGCTTGCGAAGCGTGAGCGTCCATCGCGACCTCGCCGGCGGAGTGCACGATCTCGATCCCGTGCTCGCCGCGCAATAACGGCTCGATGCGCGCGCGGTCGCCGACGAGCACGATCCTGCCGAGCCCGTCATGATGCGCCGCGATCGCGCCCGCGACGATCGCGTTCGGTGCGTCGTCGCCCCCCATCGCGTCGACGGCGATGACCGGCACCTTCGACTCGGGTGATGTGCTAGCGCTCAACCGATATCCAGTACTCGACCGACGACTGGCCACCGTAGTAATACTCGACGTCCACGTCGGCGAACTGTTCGCCGAGCAGCGCCGCGTACTTCTGCGCGTCGCGCTCTTTCTGCGCGCCGCCGTAGTAGAGGGTCACGAGGCCGCCGTCCCCGGCGCCGAGCGCGCGCGCCGCATCGATGATGACCTCGCCGAGCGATCCGGCGGCCAGCAGCTGCTTGCCGAGCGCAGCGGTCGGCGCCCCCTTCTGCACGGCGACGCCGCCCACGCTCGCATCCTTACCGGCGAAGAACACCGACGCGCTGCGGACGCCTTCGAGCACCCGCGTCAGCTCTTCCGGCTCAACCGGCTCCTCGGCGCCGCCGAGCCGCAACAGAACAGCGAGCCCGGCGATCGGATCCGGGCTGGCAACGACGATGACCGTCTTCGCGGTGAGCGCCGCGACTTCACGCGCCGCGAGCGCGACGTTCGGGTCGTTGGGCAGCAGGTAGACGGTGCTCGCCATCGATGCGTTGACTCCGACCAGCAGGTCGCGCACCGAGGGGTTCGCCCCGGCCGGCACCGGGATCGTCACCTCGGCGCCGAGCTCGCGCGCGATGCGGTCGAACCCGGCACCCGGCACGACGGCCGCAACCCCGAGCGCTTTCGGAGGGGCATCGACCACTAGCAGGTTGTGCTGCTGCGCCATGTCCTCGCGCTTCCAGCGCGTGACCGTCCCGTACCGCGCGGCGATCTCCCGCACGGTCTCCGGCGCGGCCGTGTGGACGTGGACCTTGATCGTCGGCCTTCCGCCGATCACGAGCAGCGAGTCTCCGTGCCGCTCCAGCTCGTCGCGCAGCGGGTGCACCTCGACGGTCGCGTCCTCGAGGACGAACTCTGTGCAGTAGTGGTTGTCGCCGACGACTTGGCGACGGGTGAAGACCGACGAGCGGACCGGCCGGCGCGGGAAGGCGGTGGTCCGCACGGTCTGCTCGGGGAGAAAGCGCAGCACCCCTTCGAGGAAGTAGCAGAACCCGGCGCCGCCCGCATCGACGACCCCGGCCTCCTTGAGCACCGGCAGCTGCTCCGGGGTCCGGTCGAGGGCGTCGTTCGCCGCGCGCAGCACCGCGTTCGCCAGGCGGTAGAAGTCGGGCTCGCGGACCGCCAGGCGGTACGCTTCGTCGGCGGCAGCGGCGGCGACCGAGAGGATCGTCCCCTCGACCGGCTTGGTCAGGGCGCTGCGGGCCGCGCCGACCGCCTCGCGCATCCCCAGGGCGAGCTGGAACGTATCGATCGCCGGACGGTGGCGGACGCTGTGGGCGAACCCGCGCAGCATCTGCGAGAGAATCACCCCGCTGTTCCCACGCGCCCCGAGCAGCGAGCCGTTCGCCGCCGCAGCGGCGACCACCGAGAGGTCCCTTTCGCGGACCCGGTGGGCTTCGGCGAGCGCCGCCTTGGCTGTCAGGAACATGTTCGACCCGGTGTCGCCGTCGGGGACCGGGAAGACGTTGAGGTCGTTGAGCACGCCGCGGTACTTCCGTAAGAAGTAGGTGCCGGCGGCGACAAACTTCTCGAACGCCCGCCCGTCGAGCTGAGTGACTGCCATGGAGCGCTCCTCGCGTTCCTGGCGAACCGGGCTCCGCCCTGCGCCCACAAATCGGGCCGCGGGCTGACGCGGCCTTGTTCGGCTGGGTCCGTTCTGATACAATCCGCCTGTTATGGCCAAGCGATGTGATGTGTGCGGCAAGGGTCCCATGGCCGGGAACAACGTCAGCCACGCGATGAACAAGACCAAGCGCCGGTGGCTGCCCAACCTGCAGGCCGTCCGCGTCGACGACCGCGGCACGCACAAGACCGCTCGCGTCTGCACCAACTGTCTGCGGAGCAAGCGCGTCAAGCGCGTCGGCTCAGTCTAGAGCTCCGGCCTTTGGCCGCAGCCGCTCAGTAGACGATCGAATTTTTCGGGGGCGCGAACGTGAGTCGGGCCCCTTCTCCGTCGTTGGCCGCGATCGGGGTCGACCCGACCCCGAACCGCTCGGCGTACCGCGCGGCGGCCCCGTCCGAGAGGTACGAGAGCGGCTTGAACAGGTCGAGCGCCGCGACGGGGTCGGCGGCCGCGGCGCCGTACCCGGTGGTCCGCTCGACCGCGAGTGAGGCCAGGGCCGTCGCCAGCACCGTCGCCGCCCAGGGGGTCGCCCCGAGCGCGAGCATCACCGCGATCCCGCCGGCCAGGATGTCGCCCGCGCCGTAGCCGGGCAGCGAAGAGTGGTACGGAGAGCCGATCCGCTCGTAGACGTAGCCGTTCGAGAAGATCGTGGTCGTCCGGCGGCGCTCGGCGTCGCGCGCGAACGAGGTGACGACCGCGATCCCGGGACCCTTGCGCTCACGGCTTCGTTGCCGAGAAAGCCGTAGCCGACACTGTTCTGGATCGACCCCAGCAGCGGGTAGGCGCGGGGACGCTCGTCGCCGTTCGCCGAGCTCGTCGTCATCGCAGGTGATCCCAGCCGGAAGGGTCGATGGCGACGCCGTTGGCCAGCCGAACGCCCGCTCCCTCGGTGATCCGCCCAATGGCGATCAACGCGCGACCGAAGCGCGCGGCGAATCGCGCCGCGAGATGCCGGAAGGCGCGCTTCTCGATCGCGATCAGCAGCTCGAAGTCCTCGCCGCCGTCGAGCGCCCAGGTATCGGCGTCGTCGCAGGTGCGCGCGGCGACCCGCCGCGCCGCATCGTGCACCGGGACCAGATCGATCGTCGCGCCGGCGCCCGACGCCGCGCAGAGACGCGCGAGATCGGTCGAGAGGCCGTCGGAGAGGTCCATCATCGCGCGGACGTGTCGCGACGCGCCGAACCAGCGCCCTTCGCGCAGCCGCGGCTGCGGCGTCCGATA
>OCZT010008084.1_pt1 | contig 10265 bp, 10 predicted proteins | sample 1539031 | NCBI WGS metagenome assembly OCZT01 (sample SAMEA3539308, study PRJEB22396) | soil metagenome | biome: tundra; feature: field; material: soil | place: USA | collected 2010-05 | depth 0.15 m
TTATTTGCAGATTGTACTGTTGTTGGTGCACCTTACGCACAGGGCTTATTGAACATCAACGAGGGCGGGAATTTGCAGGTATTAAAAGCCAACAAAGACCTGCAGGGCTATATTAAATTGTTGAATAACAAATACCCGGGAAAGTTTTAGTATTAACTTCTTTAAAAGTTTAACTAATCCCCTGGCTGTCCTGAGTTTGCAACTCAGGACTTCCTTGTATTTTATAAGTCCGTAGTCACAGACTTACAACAATATTTTTATTTAAAATAACAAAGAAAACAAACAGAGCAAAGATTATGGAGAATGTCCTGAGTGGTCGCCAGATCGCCAGATGCCAGATTTGTTTGTAATTAAATTGATTATTGGCAGTTGTATAAAATGGTTTTTATCTGTGTCCAGTTTGGACAGCGATTGGTGGGATTGTTTTTTATTTGTTTTGTTCTGCCCGGGAATTTGGGTGAAATAGTATACCGGATTATCGGTTTTAATGGTAAAACCGAAAGGAAGTGGGAATACGCAATAATCAAATCCCTTCATTATAGGGCGTTTTGAATTCTTTGTAACACTAACTCGAATGGAGTTACAATATTAACTTCAGCCATTGATAATATTAATTCATCTGAAATCATACGGAGATTGCTTTTCCTATTGAATCCTTTTTCATGTTGCCAATAGTAAGGGTCGGTTACATTGAATAATGGGTATATTATTGAAAATGGAAATTCTGTTGACCTAATAACGGGTTGTGCCCTTAGCTTGTTCCAAAATTTTTCCGAAAATTCTTTAGTCACATTTGAATGGTCTTCAAAAACATAAATTATGTTTTCAGCACCAATATTAAAGTTATCAGATAGCTCAGTCACTCGTTCTCTAATTGTTAAGTATGGGTCTGGCAAATTAATATCTGGTCTATCCCAGCCAATATTTGTTTTGACTTCTATAATAAAATGGGGAACACCACTTTTTTTAATTAAAATATCAGGTTGAGTTCTGCCAATCTTTGTTTCAAGTTCAATTTCAAATTCATTAGGGAGTGCGGCTTTCAAATAAAAAGCAATAATATCCTGAAAAAATTCAGAAATGCTATGTTTCCTCTTCCTTTTAAAATTTATTCGATGTCGCCAACCTGCATATTTCATAATACAGATGTGATAGTAAATGGAATTACTGACATCGGTTCTATTATAGTCCACTTGCAATTTATCAGTACAAGTAAAACTATCAAGTAACTTTTTATAGTATTGCGAACCTTTAAAAATATTGATTGCCTCCATAGTATAAAATGGGCTTCTTTCTGACTAAATAAGTTGTAATGATTTAGTCCAAATATTTACTTTTAATCTCCTTCCATGCTTTATCCCAAGCCTTGTCAACAATTTTTCCTTCAACTTCCGTCAAGAGATACTTCTTCTAATTTTTTTAGAATTTTTTGCTTCATTTTCATTTACATAAATGTTCCATGTAATGCAGTTCAATATTCCTCCTTCGTCCGCAATCTCATTACAGTTAATAGTAAAGATTTGATTTCCATTGAATAATGATTCAAACTTTCTTACGACTTCCTCATCTTCTTTTCTGTCAAAGATGGGAATAATAAGTATGTTTTGCATTTGAAGATAATTTATATAAATGCCATTTGCTTGGATATCGTATTTGTTATCGTCAACACAGTATGGAATCTTAATGGTTTCAAGTCCAGCATCATCCAATGCCTTTCTAAAGGCAGTCTTAAATGCTGTCGTTTCATTTTTATAATCATTAATAATCACTGTTTCGTTATTTAAAAACCTTACCATACCATCTGCATGACCAGTCATATCATTTGGTTGTTCTGGAATAAAATATATTTTATCAACTTCAAGAAAATTCTCTAATTCTTTGATTAAGTTTTTACGACTGTAATTTGGATTTTCTATGAACACCCTTTCAGAGATTATTACTTTATCTTTTGATTTGATTAAGTTGCCTCCGTCAAGTAAGATGTCACTTTTTGTAGGTGAAAGGTCAATTGCTTTGCATATCGCATCTACATCGGAAATTGTTTTTTTCCATTTGGGAGAGTTCCGTAAGTAAATTGGATTGTAAACAAATTGAACAAACTTATTTTTATCAATTTGCACAGGCATATAATCAACTGCCCAAATATCTTTAGTGTTAGGAAGTAGGTAAAATTCAACCTTACATTCTTTCAATAATTTAGAGAATGCTTCATAGAAAATAGGATGTTGTTTTGGTAATGTATCGGCGAGATATAAATAGTTAGTTGTTTCGTCAGCAATCATTTTTCACCTAAATTATATCCTAATATACGTTTTGCATCTTCTGGAGTCGTTGTTCCTAATACAACTTGTTCTCTAAAAATTCTCTCACTGTCTTTGATTTTTTGTTTAAAATTACTCACTAAAATGATGTATCTAATATTAAGATCTTTATAATAATCTTCCTTATCCTTTTCTTTTTTTGTCAAGCCTACACGCTGGGTTTTCATAATCCTTAAAGGAGAAGAAAACAAGGATTGTATATTCAGTTCGTCAATATCAGTTAAGCGTATTATATTATTAGAATCAATGTTCAAAGGCTTAAGATTAGAAAATAATTCAGTTGCTACAATTTGCGATCCATTAAATTGCTTCTGTACAAAGTCAGTCTTTGGGGCTAACCCATTAGATAACTTTATTACACTTCTTAACAAGATACCTCCATGATTTTTGCCGTCGCCGAATGTTATATCGATGCCCGAACCATGTAGATAAAACTTATAAGCCAATAATTGTAAATCATTTTTATAGGTATGCGGATCTGCAAAATTTTCAGCATAGGAGTAAAACTCAAAATCAATAATTCTATACCCAGCCCCATTTATTTCTATAATAATATGTTTCGCAAACCTGTCTGCTATTTGGTCATAACTGCTAAGTATGGTTTCGTGAGATTCGTAATTTACTTTCAAAAAATTTTGCTTCATTTTTATCATTTATACTTCTTAGAAAGGGTTGGTCGCTATTAAGGCGCGCCATAATCCCAATGCAATAGAGGCAGATTTGTAAACCGAAATCTTACAAACAATTTGAAAATAAAAAAAGTCCTGAGTTTAACACTCATGACTTTTTTATTATTTTCTGTGATCATTTTTTAAAGCGCTCATAAATCTCCACGCCTTTACTTCCATCTTTATTATTCATCGTTTGGGTAAATCCATCCGCACCATTCATTTCAATGTCAATATCAAAATCATGTCCTCTTACCTGGTAATAAGTTGATGCCATCATGGTTTCTTTTACTTTATTGTTACCGTTCATTGCAAATTTTCCAAATCCTATTCCCGTATGCGTTTTATTTAAAGAATCTGAATAGGTTTGTCCCCAAATAACATAGCCGGCATAATAAGTTTTAAATTGAGTTCCGCTGCTTACTATAGTGTCTTTTGCTTTTACATTATAAGATTTTGTTTGTTTCCATGCACCATCTAATGGAGATTTTGTGGCTGTTCCGGCTGACTCATATTCTTCTGTAAGTTTAATGTGCCGCCCCTGTGATAAAATATCCGAAATAGTTTGTTTGTATCCTTTGCCTGTTTTTTCTATTAATAATTTAAATGTACCGGCGGTTTGATTCTTAGAAGTATCGGAGGCATTATAGATAACATTTTCTGTGACGGTATCTTTATCAGCGCTGTATGATCCAATCCCAAAACTGCTTATTGAATCTGAAGGATTAACATTAGCATACATCATGTAATCATCTGTATAAATTTTCAATTGCTGCAATGATGTATAAGTGGTATCTGTCTTATCACTTTTTACATTTTGTGAAAGCATTTTATATGCCCCTGGCATAGCAGCATTTTCTTTTTTATCAGAAGTGTTGCAACCGATAATAAACAGCATTGCTGCTAACATTAAAATTTTCATTTTGTTTGATTTAGAATGAATAATAAATAACAGGGCAGTTCAGTGGTTGCAGACTAACAGACCTAAATATACAGTAACTATTAAAATATGTGGAATATATTATTTTAACTTTAGTTTTTTGCGAATGTTCCTTTCACGCCCTCGTTGGTGTTTTCTTTCACCCCACTTCAATATTAAAACCACTGAGCGTTATTTGCATGTAAGCAAAAAAGATTTGGTAAATATCGTAAGCCCTTTAGACGATTTATGGAGAAAAGGAAAAGTAGATTGGTAATTTGTATTGGCGCAACGACAATCTGATTTAGCGAAGATTAAATTATTGAAAATCAATAGTACATTTTTCTGAAAATATGAATGGTATGTCATAAATTTAGGCGTTGGCTGTAATGCTTTTTGGACACACTCTAATTGTTCAAAGGACTTGACACAAAAATTTATTAACCAAAACTAATTAACATGACACTTTTTGCAAATGAAGAACAACTTGTTACCTCTAACGGGAACAAAGTAATTCTGACCTCTCATCGAATTCAAATGACAGATAGCGATTGGGGCAGTTCTTATAGTATTGTAATATTTCTTGAAGACATTAGCTCTATTGAAACAAGATATAAAAGCAATATTATTTTTCTCATTCTTGGATGCTTAGGAATTCTATTTGGTTTTTATCTTTCTTCTCAGACATATAGCGGTGGCTCTTTAAATATTGGTTTTATTGGCGGTATTATTTTGTTGGCGCTTTGGTGGTTTTCAAGAAAACATGTAATAAGTATTTCTTCGGACGGGGGCAGCTCGTTAAATTTCCAAGTGGGACAAATGTCAAAAGACCAAATTGAAAACTTTACGGACAATGTACAATCCGCAAAAGAAAAAAGAATAAATCAGCTCTATAAAAATCTAACTTATTCAAGTTGACAGTGAGTAGCACTACAGCCAACAATCGGTTTGCTGCTATGCTGGCTGACGGAATAACAATCGGCTGTTGTGCTACTATCAGCTAATATCGGGCAGACGAATACTATTTGGCTTTTAGTTGTTAACTTCAACTTCAGTTTTTCAATCGGCTTCAGTTGCCGGGCTGACAGTTATAAAATACCAGCCCATCGCCAAGCCTAAACGTTGCCTGCAATGCTATGACACAACCTTCTAAATTGGCCAATTTCTTTAAAGACTACATTAATACGTTTGCATATTTTCACAAAAACAATCAGAAAATAGCAGCAATCAATTTGTGGGCAAACGGTTTTAAAATTTTGCATGGTGCGACAATTGTTAAATGGTTTGACACTTATCGAAATGTACAGTTTACAGAAACTCAACCGCCAGATTTTGAAACTATAATGCCATTCATTAACGACAGCTTAATGGACGATACAAGGGTAACAACTTGCTTTGAAAATTTCATGAAAGGGATTTTGATACTTAATGATTGTGTGGTTCATAAGTTGACAAATAAAAACAAGGCTCTAAAATATGAGCAACAAGACAGACCTCTAAAAGTTACAGAGGTTTTCAATACGACATCTTTTTCAAGTTTTGACCCGACCAAACCCGAATTATGGGAAACCAGTTTTCAAACTTTAAATTTTTCATGGATGCTGAAAGCTAAATATCAAGCAATCATAAATTTACCGACTGACATTTTATCAATTATTACAGACATTAACGATGAGAGAAATAAATTACATTTTATTAGTGTGGGCGAATTTTAATTTGGCAAATCGACAATTGACAAGTACTCAAAAATTATTGAGTTCGCAAACACGACAATTAAAAAATGTATTTTAGATTTAGACGGCAACATGAAAGAACTACTTGAAAAAATGCAGACTAAATAAGCACATGCAGGCAACGTCCAAAACTTCAGCAATATGACAAGACACATCATCACAGCCCTTATCCTTTTTTCACTATTCTCGTCATGCGACAATAACAAAAGCTACAAATATGTTGAGGTTGTAGAAGAAGAAGGAATTTTAGGCGGATCAGACACAAAAGAAAAGGACGCCAAAACAATTAAGGCTTCGACCGATTCCGCAGCATATTTACAAGCATATCAAAACTTTTGCATTTCTCTAAAAGTAAATAGGGACATGAAACAATCGTTAGGTAAAGTATATTCAACACCGACCAAATTCAAACTTTACAATGACAAAGGATTGGACATAACAAATTCAGTGTTCTTTGCTGACAAAGACAAAAGAGAAAAGGAAATTGAGGATAATATTTTTTCAATGAGCAACACAATACAAGAATCGGTTGACAAGAATAAAAAAGAAAAAATCGAATCCTTCAAGCAAACGGCAAGCGTTGATAGCCCTAAAATTAAGAGTCTTGAAAAATTTTTCAAGATAAAATCCGATGAGTTTTCCAATGACAACAAGAAATGGTACAAACCTAAATCATCCCCTAATTATACAAATGCAAATGGTATTTATTGTTACTTTCAGACAGAGAACGGAATGCCAAGCAATCTAAGATTCAGATTACAATACTATTCAGACGATTGGCTTTTTTTTAAACAAGTTCAGTTTTCAATTGATGGCAAAGCCTTTGAATACATTCCACTAAACACAGAGACTGATTCAGGCAATGGTGGATACATTTGGGAATGGTTTGATGAATCTGTTAGTGAATCAGACAAAGAACTAATTAACGCATTAGCAAATGCCAAGAGTGCCAAAATGAAATTAATCGGCAGACAGTATTACGACACAAAGAATATTACTCAAGAACAAATTAGTAGTATCAAAAGAACATTAGAACTTTATCAGGCTATGGGTGGACAATACTAAAATGCCAGCAGGCAACAGCGAGGTTTTGCGTCAGCGGGGGCGACGAATAAATCCTCATCTTAGTGCTACTATCGGCTGCATATCCAGCTAACGGAACACGGATGAGCCATAGAATATATTTTCAACTATTGTATCTTTAATCGGCTTCTGTTCCGGCCGAACGTTTTCCAAATGCCCCGCCGAACGCAAAGCCCTAACGATGTTTGCAATAGTATTATTTTTACTTATAAATCATACTATCATGATAAAATTACTTATTACGATTTTAATGCTAAATATTTCAGTGATAGTAGCGTCTCAGTCCATAAAGGATCATATAGATAGAAGCAAAGTGGTAAACAGATTTAATAATAATCAAAATTTAAAGTTATCACGTTCAGTTCAGGAAAATATTATTCTGCAATTTGTTTATGATTCTACTAATAATGAATTATTTAAAATAACCGAATCGAATATTTCAGGGAAAGGAAGTCAAAGAGAATATTGCTTTAATAATGAACAATTATATTATTCCAAAACTGAGGTTGGAATAAATTATTTCTTTAATCCCGATTTTTATTTCAACAATCCCATAAAGGGAAAAGATGAAAGGCTGTATACCCATCGGGAAAACATAATTTCCAGATCATATCGTTGTATTTTGGCATTCAGGAATTATATTTCCATTAGTCAACGATAATTTTCAAACTGGCGAGGCTACAGCAAACAATCGAGTAGACGGCCTTTAGTTAAAAACTTAGGCTTCACCAGAGATGAAAACCCCAGCTATCCTTAGTATTTTACAATAATAAAAGTATTGCTGTCCTGAGTTTGTAACTCCGCTTGATGATCTCTTTAATAAAGGAAAAGTAGATTGGTAATTTGTATTGGCGCAACGACAATCTGATTAAGCGAAGATTAAATTATTGAAAATCAATAGTACATTTTTCTGAAAATATGGATGGAGTGCCATAAATTTGAGCGTTGGCAGCAACTCTTGAAGTGCATCCCAAACAAAAGAAACTAACAAATAAATTATATGAGAACATCAAGAATTTTATTTTCAATTCTGTTTATCGGTACAATAAATTTTTTAAGCTGCAAAAGCAACAACTCAAAGACAGTAGATGTTGACGAGTTATTAAAAGAAAAAAGTTATGAGGGAGAAAATGTTGGAAGCCCTCTTGATGTATTTGTTTCTAACTTTTTAAAAAAGCATCCAGACATTGAAAACAATGATGTGACATTTGAAAACGCCAGAAAGGACTTCGCAAAAGATTTTGATGAAGAGCTTAAATCAGGTTTTTTGAACGACATGACCTTTAGCTGTCTTAGTGTTGACAGAGACATTATTACAAAAAAACTATCAGCTTCTTTTAGTGTTGGAGCAACGAGTAAAGACTCAGCCTATTCTGCAACAGTATTTTTAGATGCTCCTATTAATGAAGAAAATAGTTCCAAATTAAAGCAGTTTGCCGAATATAAAATTAAAGGAACTATTACAAGACCCAAGAATGAAATAGATGAAAAATATGACCTGGGTCCAACCCACATATTGTTTGACAAGAAACATCTTCGAAGTTCACTAACAAACTGTATAACCATTAATGTGCATGGTTTAAAACTTGACCTAAAAGAGTTTACAGAAATACCAAAGGCGAAATAAAAATAATTGAGTATGCTGCCAACAAAAGTATTGCCAATGCCATCGGAAATTTAAAAGACACTGCTCTTTCCAATTTCTTTAAACGAATTGCATTTAGAAAAGGAAGACCGGCGGCAATTTCTGCCACCGCAAGAAAGCTCGCGGTAATAATATGGAATATGATTGTAAAAGGCATTCCCTACAAATCGGAAAATGATTACGAATTTCTGGATCAGAAATTACGGAGACACAATTCAAAAACAAATTAAATGATTACAAAAAGCAGCTTGACCCATTAGTTGCATCATTTACTCCAGAAGAAAAAACTTACGTTCAAAGTTTTACTGACTGTTTAGTTTCTCAATTTTATGCAAAGTAGAAGCACTGATAGCAGTAATAATATTTTTTTCATAATTTGGCACCTTTGCGCAGGTAAGTTAAACAAAAACACACCAACGCAATGGGTGTAAAAGCTATTCATGTTACAATTCCTGTACCTCTATTGTACCTCATAAAAGTTGAAAGACAATACCAGTAAGGATTTCATGGCTTTGTATTGTTCCTGTTCTGGGCACTGATTAAAAAATATAAGCCTTGTCAGCATTAGTTTTCAGGGCTTTTTTATTGGGATGGATGGCGGAGGCTTTTCAGGTAAACTGTCAGGTGAGGACATCTGCCAGGAAAGAGGAAAAAACATTCTGAATAAGTAACCATTAATATTCAGGTACGGTAAAAATAATGCAGGTTCCTTTTCCTGTTTCGCTTTCAACGCGGATGGTGCCGCCATGCTGGGTAACAAAATCCTTTACAAGTATTAAACCAATACCTGAGCCTTTTTCATTATTTGTGCCAGATACCGAGGCGGAATTAGAGTTTGTGAACAGATTTTCCCGGATATCTGCTTCCATGCCTATACCCGAATCAGTGATACAAAGCTCCACCATCTTATCTATACGTTGAGAAGTTATAGTTATCAATCCGCCTTGCGGAGTATATTTAATGGCATTTGTAACCAGGTTTTGAAGAATGGAACGAAGCATTAATCTATCTGCATTTACATAAATATCAAAAGGAACTTTGTTTTCAAGAACAATATTTTTTTGCAGGGCATTTGCTTTTAACAATTCCAAACTCTGATCCACTTCACGAACCAAATGAAGTTTTTCTGAATTAAAAGTTGTTTTCCCCCGTTGCATTTGGGCCCAGTCAACGAGTTCATTCAATTGCTGAAGAATTTTATTAGAGGTGCGATGGATGACCTTTACCAATGGCTGGATCCCGTCAAAAATATGATTTTCTGTATTGCGGCTTAATTGATCTGATGAGATCAGCAAAGCCGTTAAGGGGTTGCGGAGATCATGAGAAATAACCGACAGAAACTTTTTTTGAAAGGCAAGTTCTTTGTTAGAAATGATTAAATCTGCTGCCCGTTTTGCTTTCTCATCGTTTTGAAAGATAAGTTCTTTGTTAGCAATGATTAATTCTGCTGCCCGTTTTTCTTTCTCATCGTTTTGATAGGCTAGTTCTATGTTAGCAATGTTTAACTCTGCCGCCCGTTTTTCTTTCTCATGGTTTTGAAAAGCAAGTTCTTCGTTAGCAATGACTAACTCTGCTGCCCGTTTTTCTTTCACTTCGTTTTGATAGGCTAGTTCTTTGTTGGCAATGACTAACTCTTCTGCCCGTTTTTCTTTCTCATCGTTTTGAAAAGCAAGTTCTTTGTTAGCAATGATTAACTCTTCTGCCCGTTTTTCTTTCTCATCGTTTTGAAAGGCAAGTTCTATGTTAGCAATGCCTAACTCTGCTGCCCGTTTTTCTTTCTCTTTGTTTTGAAAGGCAAGTTCTTTGTTAGCAATAATTAACTCTTCTGCCCGTTTTCCTTTCTCTGCTGCCCGTTTTTCTTTCTCTTTGTTTTGAAAGGCAAGTTCTTTGTTAGCA
>OCZT010008085.1_pt1 | contig 10265 bp, 6 predicted proteins | sample 1539031 | NCBI WGS metagenome assembly OCZT01 (sample SAMEA3539308, study PRJEB22396) | soil metagenome | biome: tundra; feature: field; material: soil | place: USA | collected 2010-05 | depth 0.15 m
TACTCACCTTTGACATTTAACCTCCCTATGATCGCATTCCGGCTTGTCGCTATGGACCAGCCGCCGATCACACAACCCCACTCATGCGAATTTGGTTAGCGGCCTCCGGCTAGCCTCAATCGCTTTTGGCCAAAAGCAGGGAGCGAAGCGAGGACTTGAAACGCCACCGACACGACGGCCGGGTATGTAGCCAGGGCGGCCTCCCACGATAGTCCAGAGAAGGACTATTATGCTCGCATTCCTGAGTTTGTCACCTATCCTAGGTTAGGGGGCAGGGGTTGACTGATTCTTTTGTCACCTATCCTAAGTTAGGGGGCGGAACAATTGCAAATTCTTTTCGTGTCAATGACTTAGAGCGCTCTTTCGGAGAATCGGGCTGGAAATTCCGTGAGCCGTAGCGAGGCTGGATGTATACTGTGCTTGTCCAGGAGTCCGGACGGATCCTTGGTTAATTTCGGCGAAACCGGGAGGTGTGATCGATGGCTGGCAATACAATCAAGCGACGCGATTTCATGAGTGGCGGCGCCCTGGTGGCGGGCGCTCTGGCCGGCGGCCTCGGACGGGCTCAGGTGAAAGGCGAGAAGAAGGCATCTGGGACAAAAATTTTGAATTATAACGAGAACATGGAGTACCGGCGGCTCGGCAAGACCGGTCTCATGGTCTCAGCCGTGTGCATGGGCGGGCATTGGAAGCGGATCGGCAACATGCTGGGTAAGAATATCGTTCCGCAGAAATACTCGGATAACGATTGGACCTATCTCGACCTGCCCGGGTTTTACAAGAATCGGGACGAAGTGGTAAGCCATTGCATGGAAGTTGGCATTAACTACATAGATGCCATGGCAGCCCCGGAAGTGGTGGCGTACGCCAAGGTGCTCAAGGGGCGCCGCGATAAGATGTACCTCGGCTATGGCTGGTGGCCGAAAGAGCCGCGATATAAGGAGTGGCGCACCGCCAAGAAGCTGCTTCAGGGCCTGGATGAAAATTTCAAGCAGGCCGGGCTCGACTATGTGGACGTGTGGAGGATTGCGCTGCCGATGGAGGGTATACCGGATCTCGGCGAACTTCAGCGCGTCGAAGAAGCCACCATCGAAGGCTTGATGAAGGCCAAGCAGCAGGGCAAGGCGCGGTTTATCGGCGTATCCACCCACAACCGCATCTGGCTGCAATCCCTCATCGAGTCGTATCCCGACCAGATTCAGGTGGCCCTGTTCCCCTACACCGCTACCAGCAAGGTGCTTCCCAAAGACAGCGTGTTTGACGCCATCAAGGAGCATGACGTGGGGGTCTTCGGCATCAAGCCGTTCGCGGATAACTCGCTGTTTGTGGGAGACGGCTCGCAGAACAGCCCGCAGGCCCAGGAGGACGACCGGCGAGCGCGTCTGGCAATCCGAAATATTCTCTCCAATCCCGGCATCACAGCGCCCATACCGGGTATGGTCAATACTCACCAGGTTGACAATGCCGCTTTAGCGGTTCGCGAGCGGCGCCAACTCGACCACGGCGAGAAGGCGGAATTGGAGCGGGCCGGACGCGAGATGTGGGCTCGGTTGCGCCCTGGCTACGAGTGGCTTAAAGACTGGGAGTATGTATAGCGCCTGATCGCGCGAATGGTGCGTGGGCCGCTGGCGAGTTCTTGGCCGCACGCGGGAAGGCCTCGCTATGTCCGGCTGGCGGGAGGAATCATTGGATGGGTGGGACGGATGATACAACCCGTCGTAACTTCGTTAAAGCGGCCGGAGCGGTAACGGCTGCCGCGGCCGCGTTTCCAGAGATCGTCAACCAGGCTGCCGCCGCTATCCCAACGGCAAGAGCGGCGGCCAGACAAGTGCGCTACGGGATGGTCGGTACCGGAGCGTGGGGCGCCTCGCTGCTTCGTCACATGGCCCGCCTGGACAACTGCCAGTGCGCGGCGGTATGCGACACCGATGAGAACAACCTGAAGACGGGCACTTCGGCAGCCCGCACGCAGGTTCAGGAGTACCGCGATTATCGGGCGCTGCTCGATCGCAAGGACATTGAAGCGCTGGTTATCGCCACTCCGCTTCACACCCATTTCCCCATCACGAGGGATGCCCTGATGGCCGGCAAGCATGTCTTTTGCGAGAACTGCCTGGTTTTCAAGGCGGAAGAGGTGCACGCGCTCCGTTCGCTTGCCGCGGAGAGGCCGCAACAGGTCCTTCAAACCGGCTTGCAGCGACGGTATAGCGCCTTTTACCAAGGTGCCAAAACCATGGCTGCCAAAGGCCTTCTCGGCAATGTGACTCACATCATCGCCCAGTGGCACCGCAATCCCGGCTGGCTTGTGCGCCAGTTCCCCGACCGCCAGAGAGAGCGCAACTGGATGCTCTACCGCGAATACTCGGGCGGTCTGGTGGCCGAATTCGCCTCGCACCAGATTGATGTGGCCAACTGGATGTTCGGCTCCAGGCCGGAATTTGTCATGGGCGTAGGCGGCCAGGAGTTCACCGATGACGGACGCGATGTCTACGATAACGTCCAGCTCATTTACAAGTACCCGCGAGGACAGAAACTGGTCTGCACAGCCATCAGCACCAACCAGCAACTACCGCTGTTCGGCGAGCACGCCCGCGCCGAGTGCGGCGAGAGAATTATGGGAACCGGCGCCACCGTCGAAATCACCGTGGGCACTGAAGAGGAACCCGCTATCGCACTCTGGTACTATGAGCCTCGCCAGGCCAGAGTGACCAGCGCGGCGAGCTACGGAGACGAGCAGGGCATAATTGGAGGCGCCACGCTGGGGAGTACCGGCCACGGCAGGAAAGGTTATCCAATCCTGCTCGGCAAGGACGAGTTCCACGACGACGACTCCTTCTTCCAAAAGGAAGCGAAATACGCGCGGCGGTGGCTCTATTCGAAGGGATGGGAGTTGCCCCAGGAGGACCGCAGCGCGATCGAGGCGCAGATGGAGAGCTTCTTCGACTGTTGCCGTTCGGGATCGCGCTCCAAGGCTGGCCTGGAGGTCGGTTTGGCCAGTTCCACCGCGGTCATCCTCTCCAATCTCGCGCTGGACACAGGACGACGGGTATACTTTGACGAAATCGATAAGATGGGCCGTAATCAGACCCTGCCAGAGAGGAAGAGTTGAGCGGTGACGCTGCAAGCAGTACGATGTGAAATTGCCAGGAGGTTTGCAACATGAACAACAGGCGCGCGTGTTTGGCGGTGCTCTCATTGATTCTGTTCGGCATGCCGGCATGGGCCGAGGACATTAGCGGCAAGTGGGTAGGTCAATACGTCGATTACGATTACGAGGGTTCCAAGGGCGAGACTACGTTCGTATTCAAGCAGGATGGCGGCAAGCTTACCGGTACTGTGACCATGGATAGCGGAGAACAGTTCGCGATCCAGGAAGGCACAGTGAACGGCGACGCGACCCAGTTTTCGATCAGCCGCAAGGTAGGCCCGCGAACGGTCAAATTGATTTACTCCGGGACCGCGGCAAAGACCGATATCAAGTTCAAGGTCGATTTCGCCGGGGCCGCCCATCCCATGTATGTGATAACGAAAAAGACATCCTGACCGCGCCGCTCACGCCTAGAGGTGTACGATGCCGCGATGTAAGGCGGTAACAGCGGCTTGTGTCCGGTCGCTGACACTCAGCCGGCTCAGGATCAGGTTGACGTGCCATTTCACCGTGCCTTCGGTGATACCTAGGGCGTCGGCGATCTCTTTGTTACTCTTCCCCTTCACGATGAATTCCAGAATCTCCCGTTCCCTTGCGCTCAGCTCCGAGGCTGGAGGGCGCCCCGCCAGGCTCTTGGAAGCGGAAGGCGAAATGAAACGACGGCCTTCGTGGACGGCGCGAATCGCCTTCAACAGGTCGGTATGCGACGACCCTTTCACAAGATAGGCATGCGCGCCCGCTTCGAGCGCCCTATGGATATCTTCGTCCCCTTCGTAAGTGGTCAACACCACAAAACGAGTCTCGGGACTTATCTTGCGAATGGCCACAATCGCCTCGACGCCGCTCATGCCGGGCAGGCGTAAATCCATCAGCACCACATCGGGCTTGTGCCGCTGCGACAGCGCGACGGCTTCTTTACCTGTCGCCGCCTGCGCGGCGACGACCATGTCCGGCTGGCTGCTCAGGATGGAAGCCAGCCCGAAGCGCACCACCGGATGGTCGTCGACGATCATGACCCGCACAGGTTCGGAATCTTTCATTACACAGCTCCCGCCATGGTCTGCTTTGCGGACAAAAGCGGAAACTTCGCCCGCACCGTCGTACCTCGGCCAGGCTGGCTGGCGATGGAGAACCGGCCGCCAAGTTCCTGCACACGCTCCTTCATGCCGACTATACCGAAGTGCCCATCCTCGGGTGGAAGATCGGCCTGCGAATCGAATCCACAGCCGTCATCCGCAATCTCGACTTCCGCCTCAAACTGGCTGAAGGTGAGGCGCACAAGCACGTTACGCGCCTTGGCGTGCGCCACCACGTTGCGCAACGCCTCCTTCGCCACCAGCAGCAGGGCCCGCTCGGCCCGCAGGTCGAGCGGCGCCGATGCGCCCTGAATCTCGGTTTGAATACTGAAACCGTTATGTGCGCCGGCTTGAAGGGCGATCTGGCGCACCGCCAGGCAGAGATCCTGCCGGTCCGCCGATGTCTGGCGCCATTCCCAGACCGCATGCCGGGCTTCATCAAGAGTTGCGCGGATCTCCGCACGGGCACGATCCAGGAGATCGTCGATCGGACTGGGAGACGCGTCTTTCATGGTGGAAGCCGCTTCCAGCAGGGTAGAGACTCCCACGCAGCCCTGAATCAGCGTATCGTGCATCTCACGGGCAAGACGATTCCTTTCGGTCAGGACAGCCTGGTAGCGCCTGTGGGTCTCGTTCAGCCGCAGGCGCAGAAGCGCGGCCACCAGCAGAACGCCCATCAACGCGCAGGCAACGCGAAACCATACCGTTTGGTAAAGATGAGGTCTCCAATCCACGGCGAGCGACGTTTCGGAATTACCCGCGGTGCCATCCATGGTCATCGCCACAACCCGGAACTCGTAATAGCCCGGGGCCAGATTCGTGTAAGAAGCCACCCGCCGGCTGCCCGCATCCGTCCATTGGCGGTCAAAGCCCACCAGGCGATAACGGAAATGGACGGGAGCACGCATGCTGGGTGCGGTGTAGTGAATCTCCAACCTCCCCTCGCCCGGAGGAAGCGTTAGATGAGGGGCTACGCGCACGCTGTGTCCGTCAGCCAGAACCTGCTCCAGCACGATGGGAAGCCGATGTTTCGGCAAAACGATTTCAGGTTGAATCCGGACCGCGCCTTTGGTGCTCGGAAACCAGATCTCGCCGGAGGCGGTGCGGCAACCCGCCGGTTGCCGCCCACCGTTGATCCCGCCGATTTCCAGACCATCATCCACGGCTGAAACCACCTCGCCGTAAGCTTGCGCGCGCTCCACCAGGCGCCCCGGGTTAATGCGGAAAAGGCCGGCCCCCGAGCTGATCCACATGTCGCCTTTGGCATCCGGCAGGATCTGGTAGATGCTGTCGGTAGGGAGGCCATCCGCGGTGGTGAAGCGGGTGACCGTTCCCTGCCGGACGCGGAACAGGCCGCCTCCGCGCGTTCCGAACCAGAGAGTGCCTTCGGGATCCTCGTAGATCGTCCAGACCTTCTCCGGACCGACGCGATGCAGGATGGGATCGTCTACAAACGCGTCGTTGCGCAGCAGGCTGACGCCGCCGTCGGTGCCGATCCACAAATCGCCGTTGGCAAGCTCGTGGATGTCGCGCACACTCCCATAGGCGAGCCCTTCCTGAACGCGAAAGTTCCGCAGCCGCTGGCCGTCCCATTTGCTGATTCCGTTATCGGTGCCGATCCAGAGCGCGCCTTTGCGGTCTTCGTGAAACACGCGGATAAAATCGTTGACCAGTCCTTCGTGGCTGGTATAGCGAGTCACGCTGGTTCCCCGGACACGCAGGAATCCCCACCCCCCGGTGCCGATCAGCAAATCGCCGCGGCGGTCTATCAACACATTCCTGACGCGAAAGGGGCCTCCGGCGCCCGGCACGTGGAAGCGGGTCAAATGCTCGCCATACTGGCGGAATAGACCGTACTGGGTCACCAGCCAGACCGCTCCATCGGGAGCCGGGTAGACAGTCAATACGCTGTGGTCGCCCCCGTCATCGGGGGTCACCGTATTCACGATTTCCCGGCTGATACGCACCAACCCCCTGGTGGTGCCGGCCCACAAGTTGAATTCGGCATCTTCAAACAAACAAAAAATGTCGCCGGGAAGGAGTCCGGGGCTTTTCAAAGTGCGCCAGTCGCCAGGCAGGTACCGGTTCCAACCGCGGCCATGCCATCCGGCCCAAACCGAGCCATCGTGGTCTTCCAGTAGCGCATAGACTCCGTGACCCTCCGGATGAACCTGTACGGGATCGCGGACCGGGTCCCCAGCGGCGATTCGATGGAGGCCGGCGACGGTACCCACCCATAGGGTTCCGTCGCGACTCTGAAGAAGGCTCTTGATGGTGTTTTGCGCCATCCAGCCCCGAAAGCGAACCTCGCGCGCCGTGCGGCCGTCGAGCAGAAACAAAGCCGAGCCGCCCACCCACAGCTTCCCGCTGCGTTCCTCGGCGATATCGTGAACGGCCATTGCCGGTACGCCATCGCGCCCATCCACGCGATCGAACCCGCGGCCGTTCCACCGGAAAAGTCCGACGTCGGTCCCGACCCACAGGGTTCCGCGGCGGTCGCGCCGGACGGCGCGGATGAAGCCATCGGTCAATCCACTCTCCCGGCCGAAATGTTGGAAGGTCCCCTTCTCGAAGCGCAGAAGGCCGCCGCCTTCGGTGCCGATCCAGAGAGAATCGCCATCGGGGTACAGGGCTTGGACACTGTCGTCTCGAAACGCAGGCGTATTGGCGCGGTTGAAAACGGTGAACTGAAAGCCGTCATAACGGGCCAGCCCGCCGCTGGTGCCGACCCACAAATAGCCGTCCGGCGTCTGGGTGATTGCCTGGACTGTCTCCTCCGGCAATCCGTCCTGAGCACCCCAAACGCGATAGCTGTAATTCTCCAGATCGCCGGCCGGCGATGCGCCAAGTAACAGCGCTCCGAACAGCATAACGATAGCAGGGCGCCAAGCCATACCGGACCCCCGCAAGAATGCTAGCATACGCGCAGGCCACGCGCAAAGTTACAGAGGGAAGTTACAGAGGGAAGTTACAGAGGGATCGAGACCGCAAACGGTCGAGATCCATATTCGGGCGCGTATGCTACGCTAGGCAATGAGTTGCCGCCGGAACGGATGCATCGGCCCGGCCGGACAACGGTGAGGGAGGATTCTCGTGAGGCAACTCGCCGCCCGAATCCTGATCGTGGGTGCGGTTGGGATAGCGCTGGCGCCGGTCATCGACCGGCTCAGCGCGCAACACGACCCGGCCGGAGCCGTTTTTCCGGCCCCGGAACCGCTGGCTGCGATCACGGTCGATTACCCGTCTCGAGGTTCGATCTTTCCGCCCGAAATCACACCGCCGACGTTCATCTGGCGAGACCCCGTGGAGAGCAACACGACGTGGTGGATCGACGTCTCGTTGGCCGACGGCTCGCCAAAGATCCACCTGAAGTCGCTGGGCGAGCGCATGCGCATCGGCAAGATCGACCCGCGCTGCATCGCACCCACAAATGAGTTGCCCAAACTGACGCCGCAGCAGGCCGCGTCCCGGACCTGGACCCCGGATGATGCGATCTGGAGTGTAATCAAAGAACACTCGGTGGGGCGCGCGGCGACCGTGACGATCACCGGCTTCCGCGACGGAAGCTCGAACCAGCCTGTTTCCCGCGGCCGGGTCACACTGGAGACTTCGCCAGATCCCGTGGGTGCGCCGATCTTCTACCGCGATGTGCCGCTGATGCCCTCGGAATTGCAAAAGGGGGTGATCAAGCCCCTCGCGCCGGACGCATTGCCTCTGATTGCCTGGAGTTTGCGCTATGTCGGCGAGCGGCGCAGCCGAGTAATGATGGAAGGTCTCCACACCTGCGCCAACTGCCATTCCTTCTCGCGCGACGGCAAGACCATGGGATTGGATATGGATGGCCCCCAAAACGATAAGGGAATGTACGCCCTGATGCCCATCTCCAGGCACATGTCCATTCGCAGCGAGGACGTAATTGAGTGGAGTTCTTTCCGGGGCAAACTCGGGAGTAAGATCCGGGTCGGTTTCATGTCGCAGGTGTCGCCGGACGGGCAGTATGTCATAAACATGATCGACTCGCCAGAGGCAAGCCAGAACGCCGCAGCACGCGCAGATCCCCGGAAAGACCTGGAGAGCAGTTACTATGTGGCTAACTTCAAGGATTACCGTTTCCTCCAGGTATTCTATCCGACGCGGGGAATCCTGGCCTGGTATAGCCGCGCGACGGGACGGTTGCAGCCGCTGCCGGGGGCCGACGACCCGAGTTATGTGCAGACCAATGCCGTCTGGAGTCCCGATGGCACGTATCTCGTCTTTGCGAGGGCGAAGGCAAGAGACCCCTATCCCGAAGGCGCGAAACTGGCCGGGTATGCCACAGACCCGAACGAGACGGCGATCCAGTACGATCTCTACCGGATTCCGTTTACCGCCGGTAAAGGCGGGACGCCAGAGCCAGTGGCCGGCGCTTCGCACAACGCGATGAGCAATGCTTTCCCGAAGATCTCGCCCGACGGCCGGTGGATTGTATTCGTTGAGTGCCACAACGGGCTGCTCATGCGTCCCGACAGCCAGCTTTACATCGTTCCGGCCGAGGGTGGTGAACCGCGCAGGATGCGTTGCAACACGCCGTTGATGAACTCCTGGCACAGCTTTTCGCCTGACGGCCGCTGGCTGGTCTTTTCATCCAAGAGCCGCTCACCCTATACGCAGATGTACCTGACCCATCTCGACGAACAGGGGCGCGACAGTCCGGCGATCCTGATCGACGATGCAACCGCGGCCAACCGTGCGGTGAACCTTCCCGAGTTTGTGAACATCCCGCAAGACGGCCTGCTGAAGATCGACACGCCCGCCGTCGAGTTCTACCGGCTGTTGGATCGCGCCTGGGAGCTGACACAGAAAGGCCAGGATGAGGCGGCCATCGCCCAGTGGAAGGAGGCTTTGAAACTCAGTCCCGAGGATGCCAAGGCCCACAATAACCTCGGGGTCGCGTTGGCTGGTACGGGAAAGTTCAATGAGGCGATCCCGCACTTTGAAAAGGTCCTCGAGGTCAACCCCGGGTACGCCGAGGCTCATAATAACCTCGGGGTTGCACTGGCGCGGACGGGAAGGTTCGACGAAGCTATCGTGCATTATCGGAAGGCCCTCGAACTCAATCCCGAGTACATCGAGGTCCACAACAATATTGGGACTGTGCTATTGCAGAAAGGGAGGCTCGACGAGGCCATCGCACATTTTCAGAAGGTCCTTGAGGTCAACCCCGATTCCGCCGAGGCGCACTACAATCTGGGCGACACCTATTATTACTCGCAGGGGCGAATCCCAGAGGCCGTTGCACAATGGCGCGCAGGGCTCCGGGTAGACCCGAACCGGTTGCCGGTCCTGAACGAAACGGCGTGGGTGCTGGCCACGTGCGCCGAGGCGTCCGTCCGCAACGGTGCTGAAGCGGTCGAACTTGCGGGGCGAGCGGTCCGGTTGTCCGGCGGCCGGGATCCGGCGATACTCGACACGCTGGCCGCAGGCTACGCAGAGCTGGGCCGGTTTTCGGATGCCGTCGCGACCGCGCGGCGGGCGCTGGCCGTCGCCACGGAGCAGAACAATCAGCGCCTTGGAGAGGCGATAAAGGCTAGAATTGCGGCTTACGCAGCCAAGACTCCGTTTCGAGAGACACCACAGCGCCTACCCTCTGTGCCACTGCGCTAACGGGCCGCCGGGCTATCCCGTGAGTATACACGGCTTCAGTGGAAGAAAATGGGGGCCAGCGGCTACACGCGGTGCTTGGGGGCCTTGCGCGGCTTGACCTTCGCGGCTCTGGACTGCTTATATGCCTTGGATTTCGAAACCTTCCCAGGCTTCCAGGCCTTCTTCGTGGCCTTGGTGCGGTGTACGGCCGGCTTCTGCTTCGCTTCCATGCTGGCTGAAAAACCGAAGCTCAGCGCCAGCGCCAGCACCAGTGCGCGCAATCTCATACCCCTATGTTACTGCGCGACGCGGGCAAACCACAAATACATCTTTAGGAAGCTTACCGCTGTTAACAAAATGCATACCCAGGAAGCGCCGCGCCAGAGTTTCTCGGTCCAGGAGCCTTCCAAGCGGGGCAA
>OCZT010008086.1_pt1 | contig 10262 bp, 11 predicted proteins | sample 1539031 | NCBI WGS metagenome assembly OCZT01 (sample SAMEA3539308, study PRJEB22396) | soil metagenome | biome: tundra; feature: field; material: soil | place: USA | collected 2010-05 | depth 0.15 m
TACCGGCGTTGAAAGGTGCCGGGAAGGATCGTCAGAAGTCAGCCGAGGCCATAGTAGCTGCCACTTCGGAGCGAAGGGCCGAACATGAAACACGGGAGTAGGACAGCCGACCTCGATGCGAACCGATGATGCAGAAGCGCGCGTAAGTGCGGCCAGCACAGGCGAAGGCGGACGGAATCTGCCGGGAACTGGAGCGGGTGCGGAGGTTCGTACGGCGGCGGCTGGGCGAACGAAACCGGAGGCGCTGCGGCTGATGGAAGCCGCGGTAGAACGCAGCAACATGCTGTGTGCCTACGAGCGCGTGGTGAAGAACGAAGGAGCGCCGGGAGTCGATGGACTCACGGTGGCCGAGTTCAAGCCGTGGCTCCAGGCGCACTGGCCGAGCATAAGACAAGCGCTGTTGGCGGGCGAATACCTGCCGGCGGCGGTGCGTAAAGTGGATATACCGAAGCCGCAAGGCGGGGTACGGACACTGGGCATCCCGACGGTGCTGGATCGACTGATTCAACAAGCGCTGCATCAGGTACTGCAACCGCTGTTCGATCCCGAGTTTTCCGAGTCGAGTTACGGCTTCCGTGCCGGACGCAACGCGCACCAAGCGGTGAAAGCCGCGCGGAGCTATGTTGCCGAAGGTAAGCGGTGGGTCGTGGATATCGACCTGGAAAAGTTCTTCGACCGAGTGAACCACGACGTGCTGATGGCGCGAGTGGGCCGCCAGGTGGAGGACGAACGGGTGTTGAAGCTGATCCGGCGTTATCTAGAAGCGGGGCTAATGGAAGGCGGGGTAGCGAGTGCGCGAAGGGAAGGGACGCCGCAAGGTGGGCCTCTTTCGCCGCTGCTCTCGAACATTCTGCTGACCGATCTGGACCGCGAACTGGAAAAGCGTGGGTATCGTTTCTGCCGCTATGCGGACGACTGCAACATTTACGTCGGATGCAAGCGGAGCGGAGAGCGGGTGATGACGGCGATCACGGCGTTCCTAGAGCGGAGACTGAAACTGAAAGTCAATGCGGCGAAGAGCGCGGTGGCGCGGCCGTGGCAGCGGAAGTTTCTGGGCTACAGCATGACGTGGCACCGGAAACCGAAGTTGAAGATCGCGCAACCCAGCGTCGAACGTTTTGCGGAGAAAATCCGTCAGACGTTGCGCCGCGCACGCGGAAGAGGTCTGAAGCAGGTCATCGAGCAACTCAACCCCGTATTGCGAGGATGGGTGGCGTACTTCCGGCTCACCGAAGTGAAAGGTGTGTTGGCAGAACTCGATGGCTGGATCAGACATAAACTGCGAGCGCTGCTCTGGCGGCAGTGGAAGTGCAATCACACACGGGCGAAGACCCTGATGCGTCGTGGGCTGAGCGAGCCACGTGCGTGGCAGTCGGCCACCAACGGACGCGGTCCATGGTGGAACGGCGGCGCTTCGCATATGAATGCCGCCTACCCGCAGTCTTGGTTCGACCACATGGAACTGGTCTCGCTGCTGGACACCCAGCGGCGCTTCTCGTCTGCTTCATGAACCGCCGGATGCGGAACCGCACGTCCGGTGGTGTGGGAGGACGGCGAGGGTGACCTCGCCTCCTACCCGATCCTGCTGTCAAGGCCAAGTAGAAAGTTCCGCTAACGGCTGCGGGATCGGTTACGACCTCGGGGTATCACGATCGCTTCTGCACCCCCGTAATGCCCGTAATGAGTGCAATGTACCCGCAGTCTCGGCCCATGACTTCAACTAGGGGAGCACGTCACTTCTCAGGAGGCGGTCTGGCAGCAGCGCACCCGGTACGCATGGCACTTTCAAACCCGGGCAGTCCGCTGACGTGACACTACCCGATCCTCCAGAGACTGACTCTGAGGGGAACACGCGTACTTTCTCGATCGCCAGTTCTCCATTTGAAAACCAGTTGATGTTCACCACCCGCATGCGTGACACGGCGTTTAAGCGCTCACTAAAGAAAATACCGCTGGGTACAGAGATGAAGGTCGGCTCGGCGATGCAAGTGTTGGATCTAAACCTTCCCTGGCAGAGCTTTGACATCGCACACGAACTCACAACCAAGGGTATCCAGAAATTTGTGGCTGACTATCAAGAGCACACTGAGACGATCGGCATAGTGGTCTGCACTCCTAAGTGCAGTGCTGTATGGTTGAGCGTTTCCGCCCGGCGGTCTTAGGCAACACTGGCAAATCACCTAAATTTCACCAAGGACGGTGCCCTCCTTGCGTTCTTCGGGATTATGCCAGCCGCCCACATCCATGGCCAAACGATCCGCCTCACGAGGTCCCCAGGAGCCTGGCTGGTATTGATGCAAAGTTGTGGCATTCGCCAGGATGGGCTCGACAATGGCCCAAGCTGCTTCCACCGCGTCTTCCCGAACGAACAGCATGGCATCTCCACGCATGGCGTCTCCCAGAAGACGCTCATAGGCCTCAACTTCGTCCGCGGCGCGTTCCTCGACTGCCGAAAGTTGGGCGGGCATGGAGACGAGTTCTTCGCCCGGACGTTTCACGCGGGCGCTGAGGCTGATCGAGAGTTCACCGGGACCGAGACGGAAACGGAAATGATTACTTGATTCGCCGGCCAAATTATCGAGCGGAGGTTTCCTAAGTTTGACCAGCACTTCGGTGGTCGTAACCGGGAGGCACTTTCCGGCCCGAATCAGGAATGGCACACCCGACCAGCGCCATGACTGAATTTCCAGACGCACAGCGGCAAACGTCTCGACCTCGGAATCCGGAGCGACTCCCTTTTCGTCTTTGTAACCATTGAACTGGCCTCGAACCAGATGCTTTGGGTCCAGCGGTGGAATTGTGCGGAATATCTTGGCCTGTTCATCGCGGATCGCATCGCAATGTAACCCGGTGGGGGCCTCCATCGCCAGAAACGCTACGACCTGAAGCATGTGGTTTTCTAAGACATCTCGGATCGCACCGGTGTCATCGTAGAACTTACCCCGACCCTCAATGCCAAACTTTTCTGCCATTGTGATCTGCACACTTTCGATGTAATTCCGGTTCCAAATCGGTTCGAGGAAGCTATTGGCGAAGCGAAAGAAAAGAAGATTTAGGACGGCCTCTTTACCGAGGTAGTGGTCGATACGAAAGATTCTTGATTCCGGAAGCACCGCATGAAGTGCGGCATTCAACTGCTGGGCCGAGGCGAGGCTGTGTCCAAAGGGTTTCTCGACAATGACTCGTGCATTTTTAATGCAGTTCGACTTTGCGAGAGACTCGACAACGGTTGTAAACAGACTGGGTGGAATCGCCAGATAATGCGCAGGGTTACTGGCTGAGCCAAGCGTTTCCCTTAATAGGTCGAAGGTGGCAGGTTCCCCATAATCACCGCCGACGTAGCGAAGCAAATTTAAAAGCCTACCCAGAGCATCCTGATCGATGTTGTGATCTTGCTGGTCGATGCTGTCGCGCACGCGCTCTTTGAGATCAGTTTCGGTCCGGCCTAATCTGGCAAGACAAATCACGGGCACATCCAGGTGACCATGTCGGACCATATGATAAAGAGCGGGAAAGATCTTCTTATGAGCTAGGTCTCCCATTGCTCCGAACAGAACCAGAGCGTCGGCTGGTGCTGTATCGTCTCCGGGCTTTCCTGTCAGGCATCGCTGTCTTAAATCCGGCATCAGCTCCTCCGAGTGGGTATTCCCCAAGTATTCTCAAATCGTTTAACGATAAAAACCACATTAGCGCTAATCATGACGGACTTCCATCAGACCGTTTTTCCATCACAGCGAACCAATGGTCAATAGATCAACGTGAGCATTCTTGAACAGACTATGTCATATCCGGGGTGAGAAGGTTCTGGTCAGGACCATTTGCGAGGCCGTCGGAGTCTTCGGGCGGTGCATGATGAGTTGCAGAGGGCCTGCTAATCAACATTTGAACAAATTTACGAACAACGGAGAGATCATAATGAATAGCACAACAGCTGTGAAAGATCCTGTGTGCGGCATGGACGTAGAGACGGCCACCGCCGCTGGACAAACTGAGCACAAGGGGCAGACCTATTACTTCTGCGGTGCCAAGTGCAAAGAGAAGTTTGACCTCAATCCTGAGCAATACTTGGGCAAATCTGCGGGAGCGCCGAAGAGCGGCCATGGTTGCTGCAGTTGACATTCAAAGACGCGCAGGTGAAAGCCATCTCTACCGTTGACCCTAAGTTTCCCCGACCTTGGCTCAACAACGGGAAGTAGAAGGATGACTGACGCTTTGAATAGCAACGTGAATCTGCCGGACGGATTCGCCAGGGCGGATAGCTCCGGCTCTGTGAGCCTAATCTCACTCTATCGCAAACGGGCCAAGCGGTACGATAGGAGTGCGCTGTTCCTCTATCTCGCCGGATTCCGTCATTGGGCTTATCGTAAACGGGCAATCCAATCTCTTGTTCTCAACGATGGCGATACGGTGGTCGATCTCGGTTGCGGAACAGGGCTGAATTTCTCTCTTTTGCAGGAACAAGTGGGTCCGAGCGGAAAAATCATCGGAGTAGACCTTACCGATGCCATGCTGAATGAGGCAAACGCCCGTGTCGCCGCGCACGCTTGGTCAAACGTAGAACTGCTTAAAAGCGACGCCGACGATTATGTTTTCCCCCCGGACGTGGACGGAATTATCTCCACCTTTGCACTCACTCTAGTGCCGGAGTTTGATGAGGTCGTACGGAATGGGGCTTTGGCGCTGCTACCGGGAAAGCGTTTTGTCATCCTCGACTTCAAAAGGCCTTCTGGATGGTTCATGAACAAAGCCGCTCCATTACTCGCTAAATTGCTAACGGGTCCATTCGGCGGCACCATCGAGATGGCTTCGCGAAAACCCTGGCAGTCATTGGAGAAGCATCTCTCTCTTATTCAGTTCACAAACCTGTATCTCGGCGGAGCTTACATCGCCGTGGGCGAGAAAGCTCGCTTCTCTGGCTTGGCGACCGTCTAAACCACACCCCGTCCTATCAGATAACAAAGAGCGGACAATCGGGGTGTGGGCGCCACCAGATTCCTGAACTGCCAAGTCTGCCAACCGAGAGTTCTCCTGCGGAGATATATGCACCTCACCGATGTCTAGGAAAGTATTGGAGTGAGCAATGTTGAACAGTCGCGGCTTTGTGAATCGTTCTACGATCACACGCCTGTCCACTTTTCGAGGAATCCTCTAATGACAACGGCTGAACTCGACCTCGCGACTAAGGAAGCCCCAACTTTAAGCACCGATTCCACCATGAAAGCTCTGGTCTATCACGGTCCGGGCAAGCGCGCATGGGAGGACAAGCCTCACCCCACCATCCAGGATCCGGGCGACGCCATCGTGCGCATAACCACTTCGACGATTTGCGGGACGGACCTCCACATTCTGAAAGGGGATCTTCCGGCGGTGACCGATGGGCGAATTCTGGGCCACGAGGGTATTGGCGTCATTGAGCAAGTCGGACCCGCGGTTACAGACTTTCACGTTGGAGACAAGGTCATCATTTCGTGTGTTACGGCCTGCCTGAAATGTGACTTCTGCAAGAAGCAGATGTATTCCCATTGCCGGCACGGCGGCTGGATTCTGGGGTGCACCCTCGATGGAACTCACGCTGAATACGCGCGTATTCCCTACGCTGACGGCAGTCTCTATCACTTTCCGGCCGATGGCGATGAAGAAGCTCTAGTAATGGTGAGCGACATTTTGCCGACGGGCTTTGAGTGCGGTGTTCTTAATGGACAAGTCAAGCCTGGCGATAGGGTTGCGATCGTGGGCGCAGGACCTGTGGGGATAGCCGTTCTATTGACAGCGCAGTTTTATTCGCCGGGAGAGATCTTCATGATCGACCTGGACGACAACCGCCTGTCGGTCGCCAAAAAGCTAGGCGCAACCACTCTCATCAACAGCAAGGATGGGCACGCCGGGCATAAGGTGATGGAACTGACGGAAGGCGCCGGCGTCGACGTGGCCATTGAGGCAGTCGGGCTTCCCGCAACCTTCGATATTTGCCAGGCCATCGTCGCGCCCGGCGGACGCATCGCGAACGTGGGTGTCCACGGGAAGCCGGTGGAACTGCACATGGAAAAACTTTGGGACCGCAACATTTCCCTCACCACACGGCTGGTGGACACGGTCACTATACCTATGCTGCTGAAAGTCGTGCAATCGGGCAAGCTGCAGCCCAGTAAGCTCGTGACTCATCGCTTCGCGATGAATGACATGATGAAAGCCTACGACACGTTTGGAAACGCGGCAAGAGAGGGCGCACTCAAAGTAGTCCTAAAGAATGAAGGAACGAAGCTGAATGACAATGCGTCCTCGGTTGTGTCATCGAGCCAACATTCACGAACAAAGGAGAAATCACAATGAACAGCACAACCGCTGTGAAAGACCTTGTCTGCGGCATGGACATAGAAACGGCTACGGCCGCGGGACGAACCGAATACAAAGAACAGACCTATTACTTCTGCGGCTCCAGTTGCAAAGAGAAGTTCGATCTTAACCCCGAGCAATACTTGGGCAAGTCCGCAGGAACGGCAAAGAGCGGCCACGGTTGCTGCAGCTAGATCCAAAGATGAACGAGGCTTGGTGCGAGTGTTCGGGGGCATTCCAAAGACCAGCCCGAGGTGATGTCATATTCCTCGCGAGCAAGATCGGGTCGGATCGGCTGGTCGTAGCGGAACGAAAGGGCTTCTATGATGAACCATGCATACGGATGGATGGGCGGAGGGATGTGGATTTGGACGGTGATCGGCGCACTGGTGGTGGTTTTACTGGTCGTCGCGATCAACAAGGTGTCCGCGAAGTAGGGTGCGTTCAGAACCTGTCTGTAAAGTGACCTGTTCAGCGTGATAAGGACACCTGTATCGGTCACACTTTCCCCCGAAAACGATTAAGCGAGACTGCTGCGGCCTTGCAGGTTTGTAGTCGCGATTACAGGGGGCTGTGATCTCGGTCACAGCAAATGCGGACAAGGCACCCGTAGTATTCTTCTAAAGAACATGACTTGGCGTTTCAAACTCGTCGCCTCAGGGCTGGTACTGATTCTGCTGGCGATGCCATTGTCGGCGCTGGGTTCGTGCTTGTCGCACATGGCGCCGGCCGAGCATTGCACGCCCCATTGCCCCATGATGAGTGGGCATGCGCCTTCCTTCAGCATTCAAGAAGCGCTCACAAATGATTCCTGCTGCCGAGTCTCTGCGGCCAAAACAACTCCGGCTTCAATGCCTCAGGCTCCAACCGGCAGCAGCACCGGTGTGGCACCGACATTTAGTGTTTCGACGCTCGATGCCCCGTCAGCAGTCGTTGAGTTTCACCCCCCCGATCTGACCATTCGAGCATCTGCGCTCTCCCCCCAAGCAGTACTCTGCACTTTTCTGATCTAACCCTCACCCTCGATCCTCATTTTTCCAGCGGGAAACCGTGTGATGGCTAGTCAGTAAGCTACAACCGATTTGCCCTCCGACCTTCCGCTGCCCTACTTATCCACACATTACTGGAGCCACGCTCCGTTGGAGGAAGTATGAAAAGCACGCGAATCAACCTACTTGCAATCTTAATGATCGTTGCCCTGGCGTTGTCTTCGTTCGTCCCTGTGGCCATGGCGGCAAAGACCAGCCCGGTCATCAGCAAGAAAGAGCTAAAAGTTCTGCTGAGAACTGCAAACGAGCCTCCTCAGCACCGCAAGATCGCCGAGTACTACCGGCAAGAAGCGCAGCGGCTTAGCGCAGACGCAAAAGAGCATACGGAATTGGCCGAAATCTACGCGAAGAATCCACCATTCCCAGCCATGGAAGCGAAGCATGGCAGTTCATTTGGCCAAGGTGCTAGCCATTGCCGCCTCTGGGCTCAACTAGATGCGGAGCAGGCCAAAGAAGCTGAAGCTTTAGCCGTACTGCACGAAGACATGGCCAAACAAGCGGAGCAGAAGCAACCTTGATGGCTACCCTCACAACCCGCATTTTCGCGGCGGATCAACCCACGTTCCGTCTTTCCTCGCGGGAAGGCGTTTTTCTGAGAAGGACGGCCCTTAACCAAAGAGAGCATCCCATGATCAAGAAATTAGTCGCTCTGATTACGTTCGGTTGTTTGTTGCCAGGTTTGGGCGTCTCACAACAGGTTCAGGCCCCGCTAACGGCCCAAACACCTGCGACCGTCACCGCCACACAAACCTCAGGACAGTCACCTGTCGGTCTCGAAGACTTGGTTCGCGAAGCTCTGCAGAAGAACCCGGCAGTTCAGAGTGCTTGGCATACGGTGGAAGCGCAAAGGCGACGCGTACCGCAAGCGAAGACGCTGCCTGACCCTACTGTTGGGATCGGATGGGCCGGAAACATCACGCCTTTCAGCGTGCAGTCGGGTGACCCGTCCAGCTACCGCGCCGTCGCTGCCAGCCAACAACTCCTCTATCCCGGAAAGCTGAAGCTATGCGGTGAGATTGCTTCGAAGGAAGCGGATGCTGCGTCGTCCGACCTTGAGGCTATTCGCCGGCGCGTAACCGCAGACGTGAAGACGGCCTATTTCGAATACTGGTTCTACGACAAAGCGATTCAGACCACTCTGAAGGACAAGGATCTGCTAACCAAGCTTTCGCAAATCGCCGAAGCCCGTTATCGGGTCGGCAAAGGCGTTCAGCAGGACGTTCTCCGATCACAAGTCGAGATTTCATTACTGCTGCAACGGCTCACGGTGTTGCAACAGCAAAGAAATACTTCGCAGGCACGGCTGAACACTCTGCTGGCGCGCAATCCGGAAGCACCACTCAACCAAGCCGAAAATATCGAGCGGACACCTTTGAACTACTCGCTTGACGATCTTTATAGACTCGCGCGTCAGAACGACCCCGGCCTTCACCGCGAGGAACAGATGATTGAGCGCACCCAACTCGCGGTGAGCTTGGCTCAGAAGGACTATTACCCGGATCTGAGCGTTGCATACATGTACCAGCAGCGTCCAATGCTGCCTGACATGCACGGGATGACGTTCACCATAAACGTCCCGGTCTTCTACAAAACCAAACAACGCGAGGAAGTAAGGCAGGCTACGGAAGAGAGGCTTTCCGCCGAGAGCAGCCGCGACAATCGAAAGAACGAGTTGAACTTTGAACTGAAACAGCAATACTTGGCGGCGAAGGCTTCTGACGAACTTCTGCGGTTGTTCTCTGAGGGCGTTGTGCCGCAGTCATCGTTGGCACTGGAGTCATCGATGTCCGCCTATCAGGTTGGCACCGTGGACTTCCTCAGTGTCATAGGAAACTTCTCGACGGTCCTGAACTACGAAATCGACTACTACCGGGAGTTGGCGAATTACCAATCTTCGTTAGCGCGCATGGAGAGCATGGTGGGAGTGGACCTGACTTCGACGGCCGCGCAACCGGGTAACGAGCGCCCAGCGGGAAGGGAGTAAGCAATGTTTTACAAAGTCCTAAGAATCTCGGCAATCGTGGCCGTAATCGCATTAGCGGTGGAAATCACTTTCAAGAGCAGGGTTGCGGCGATTTTCCAGCATCAGCCGTCCAGTTCGCAGGCGATTTCCGAGCGAAAGGTTCTTTACTGGTATGACGCGATGAGCCCGCAGCATCATTACGACAAACCCGGAAAAGCACCCGACGGCATGGACCTCGTGCCTCAATACGCGGAGGATAACTCTTCTCAGAGCCCGAGGCCGACGAGCGCATCGGCGCCGAACGGCGAGCGTAAAGTCCTCTATTGGTATGACGCGATGAACCCGCAGCACCACTACAACAAGCCAGGGAAAGCGCCGGACGGCATGGACCTCGTGCCTCAATATGCGGAGGACAACTCCTCTCAGACTGCTACTGCGACTTCGGAATCGGGTGGCGAGCGGAAGATTCTTTTCTGGTACGACCCGATGCATCCGGCCTACAAGTCTGACAAACCAGGAATCGCACCGGACTGCGGCATGCAACTGGTTCCCAAGTATGCCGATGATGAAACGGCAAAAATGCCCGCTGGCAGCGTCAGAATCGCACCCGACAAGCAGCAATTGATCGGCGTAAGGACCGCCACTGTCGAGCGGCAGGCACTGGCGCGCACCGTACGCACAACTGGTCAGCTCACCAGCGATGAGACAAAGCTTGCGCATATCCATGTGAAGGTCACCGGGTACATCGACAAGAGTTACGTCGATTTTGTCGGCCAACTCGTCAAGAAAGGCCAACCACTCTTCACGCTCTATAGCCCGGACCTTGTGGCTACCGAGGAGGAATACCTGATCGCCAAGCGTGGCGCGAAGGAGATGGGCTCCTCGCAATTCCCCGACGTTTCGCAGGGATCGCAGTC
>OCZT010008087.1_pt1 | contig 10262 bp, 3 predicted proteins | sample 1539031 | NCBI WGS metagenome assembly OCZT01 (sample SAMEA3539308, study PRJEB22396) | soil metagenome | biome: tundra; feature: field; material: soil | place: USA | collected 2010-05 | depth 0.15 m
CGAGATATTGGCGTGACTGGAGTTCAGACGTGTGCTCTTCCGATCTACTGACGGCGAGATCGAACGCACCGGGGGTGGCGACGTCGAGGCGCACGGTCACCGTCTTGAAGCTGCGGCCGCCGGCGCCGCGGAGCTCGTTGAGCTGGCGCTGTGCCGCTTCGATCTTCGCGGCGAGAATCTCGACCTGGCCATCGAGCGACTCGCGTTCGGTGGCGAGTTTGCCGCGCTGCTCCTCGAGGAAAGTCAGCAGCTTCGCCGACTCGTCGATGCTCAGGCGCGGCGCGCTGTCCTTCGTGGGCGTGGCGGTGGCGGCGGCTTCGAGGCGGGCGAGTGTGCCCTCCTGCGATTTGAGGACGGCGGTGCGGTCGTCGAGCCCGCGACGTTGCTTGGCGAGGGTGCGGAGTTCGTCCTCGAGGGCTTTCACGCGCTCGTTGGGCGTGAAGTCCACGTAAGTGGCGCGCGCCGTCACATCGAGGATCGTGACCTGCGCCGCCCCGCGACCGGACACCTGGAGTGACTGGTCGAGCAGGTTGGCGGGGAGTTTTTCGAACGTCACCTCGGCCACGCCGGTGGCGGCGAGATCGAGTGCGGCGGAGCGCGTGACGACAGCCCGGTCGAGGTAGACGGTGACGGCCGTAAGGTTCGACTTGGCCGGAATCGGCGCGGCAAACGTGACGGAAACGAGCGCGGGGAACAGCGCGCAGGCGAGGAGGACGCGACGGGTTTTCATGAGGATGGCCGGAGCATGCACGAACCTGAAAATGAGCCAACGCGGAAAAACTCGGGCCGGATGGGTGCGACCCGGGTTATTCACAATCGGTTTTTCCCGGAACCCGGACTCACGGATGGCTGTTATCCGTCTTGCGCAGGCCGCGCCCGTGATTTCTTATCCAACTTCCTATATGCCCATTGCCTCGCTATTCCGGTCCGCCGCACGTCCGTGGCGGAGCCTTTCTGCCGTTTTGCTGGCCTCCGCCACTGCGGCTTTTGCCCAATTTCCCTCCGCCGCCGATGGCTTCGATCCGAATCTCGACGGCAATGTCTACGCCGTCGCGCAGCAACCCGATGGCAAACTGATTCTCGCGGGCCAGTTCTCACTGGTCCGCCCCAACGGCTTGGGCGGCACCACGCGCAACAACCTCGCGCGGTTCAACCCCGACGGCACGGTCGACGCCTCGTTCGATCCCAATACCAACGGCGCCGTGCGCGCTGTCATGCTCCAGCCCGACGGGAAAATCCTCGTCGGCGGCGATTTCACCACGTTGCAGCCGAACGGCGCCGCGACCGCGACGACGCGCAACCGCCTCGCGCGGCTCAATGCCGACGGCACGCTCGACGTTGCCTTCAACCCCAATATCGGCGGCACCACGCCACAGGTTTATGTGCCGCAAGTCTTCGCGCTCCTGCTGCAGGCCGACGGCCGCATCGTCGTCGGCGGAAATTTCACCTCGGTCACCCCCACGCCGACCGGTCCGACGTTTCAGCGCAACCGCCTCGCGCGGCTCAATGCGGACGGCTCGCTCGACGCCGCGTTCGACCCGAACGCGAACAACCTCGTCTTCGCGCTCGCGCAACACGGCGACGGCAAGATCGTCGTCGCGGGCGGCTTCACGAGCTTCCAGGCGAACGGCGCGACGACCGCGACCACGCGCAACCGCATCGCCCGGCTCAATTCCGACGGCACACCCGACTCCGATTTTGATCCCAACTTCGACAACCGCGCGACCGCGCTCGCCATCCAGCGCGACGGAAAAATCCTTGTCGGCGGCGATTTTTCCCTGGTCCAGCCCATCGGCACCGACCCGGCGGTCACGCACAACCGTCTCGTGCGGCTCAACGTCGACGGCACGCTCGACACCGCGTTCACCGGCAATGCCTCCGGCAACATCGCGGCCCTTGCCGTGCAGCCCGACGGTTCGATCCTCGCAGGCGGCTCGTTCACCACCGTCTGGTCCGCCAGCACGACGATCAGCAACCGCGCCTATCTCGCGCGCTTCAAGCCCGACGGCAACGTCGACCTCACGTTCTACGCCGGGATGAATTCCATCGTCGATGCGTTCGCGTTTCAGCCCGACGGCAAGCTCGTCATTGCGGGCGCCTTCACCGCTCTGCAGCCCGTCGGCTCGACGGCCAGTATCCTGCGCAACCGCGTCGCGCGGCTTAACCCGAACGGCTCGCTCGACGCCACGTTCAACCTCGACGCGGCGGGCCGGCCGCTCGTTGAAGCCGTGCAGAAGGATGGCAAGCTTGTCATCGGCGGATCGTTCACGAGCGTCGGCGGTGCGACGCACAACCACCTCGCCCGGCTCAACCCCGACGGCTCGGTCGACCCGACCTTCAATCCCAATCTCAACGGCCTCGTGCTGGCGATGGTGATTCAGCCGGACGATCAGAAGATTATCGTCGGGGGCACCTTCACCACCATCGGCGGTGAGACGCGCAACTACATCGCGCGACTCAACGCCGACGGCACGCTCGATTCCGGGTTCGACCCCAACGCCAACGCACAAATCACCGCCGTCGCGCTCCAATCTAATGGCAGGATTCTCCTCGGTGGCGCGTTTGTCACCTTGCAGCCCAACGGCGCCGCCGCGTCTTCGACGCGCACCTTCGTCGCGCGGCTCAATGCCGATGGCACGCTTGATACGGCATTTCATCCCAACACCAACGCCACGGTCCGGGCGATCGCGGTGCAGTCCGACGGCAAGATTCTTCTCGGCGGCAGTTTTTCCTCACTCACCGCAAATGTCGACGTCACGCCCGTCGTGTCCGGCACGACGACCACCATCCCGACGGGCACGGTCACGCCACGCAACTCCATCGCGCGCGTGAACGCCGATGGCTCGATTGACGCGGCCTTTGACCCCAATCTCAGCGGCGCGGTCAACACCTTCGCCCTCCAGTCTGACGGCAAAATTATTGTCGGCGGCGAGTTTACCGCGCTGCGCCCGAACGGCGCCACCACCACCGTCGTTCGTAATCACCTCGCACGGCTTAACACCGACGGCACCGTCGACTCCGCCTACGATCCAAACGTTGGTAATCTCGTCCTCACAACCGCGCTCCAGGCGGACGGCAAGTTGCTCGTTGGCGGCCCATTCATCTCGGTGCAGCCCGCCGGCGACGCTGACTGGACACTCCGCAAATATGCCGCGCGGCTCGAAACCACCGGCAAGGTCGACACGACCTTCAACCTCGATCTCAACGAACTCAGCGGCAACCGCGTCGACTCGTGGCTCGTGCTCTCCGATGGCCGCATTCTCATCGGCGGCGCGTTCACGTCGCTCCAGCCGATTGGCGCCACGGCGCGCGTCCCGCGCAACCACTTCGCACGCCTGAATGCCAATGGCACGCTCGACACCGCGTTCCTCCCCGGCGTCGGCGGCACGACCACGGGCCAGATCAACACGCTTGTTGTCCAGCCCGACGGCAAATTGATCGCGGCGGGCAGCTTTGCCGACATCGGCGGCACGACCACGACCAACATCGCGCGCTTCAATCCCGAAGGCACCCCCGACGTTACCTTCTCGCCTGCGCTCGGCGCCGACGGCCCGATCAATGCCGTGCTGGTGCGCCCCGGCGCCGCCGCCGTCACGCCGCAAGGCAAGGGCCTCGCCTGGCTCAACGCCGATGGCACGTTCCGCGCAAGCTTCAGCCCCGGTGCCGATTCGCGCATCAGCGGCACGATCGATTCGTTCGCGGTGCAGCCGGACGGTGGCGTCATCGTGGGCGGCACCTTCACCACGCCCACCGGCATCCCCGGCCCCAATCTCGTGCGCTTCGCGCCGAATGGCGCTCTCGACCCCAATTTTAGCCCCAACCCGAACGGTGCTGTCGAAGCGATCGTGGTCCAGCCCGACGGTCGCATCCTCGTCGGCGGCACGTTCACCAACATCGTCGGTTCAGAACGCGACTACGTCGCGCGCCTTAACGCCGATGGCACGCTCGACAACGCCTTCAATCCCCAGGCCGGTGCGCGGGTCAACGCCATCGTCCTTCAGGCCGACGGCAAAATCGTAATCGGCGGCGTGTTCACCACGCTCAATCCCAACGCCACCATCACGACAACCACGACGACCACGACCACCACGCCGACCGCCACGAACGGCACCACGACGACCAACAACGCCAACGGCGGCACGACGACCACCACTGTCTCCACCACTAACGGCGTCACGACTACCACCGTCGTGACCATCAGCTCGGCCGCCACGACCCGCAACTACTTGGCGCGCCTGAATGCTGATGGCACCATCGACACAGCCTACAACCCCTCCGCCGGCGGCACCGTCAATGCGCTGGTGTTCCAGCCAGATGGCAAACTCATCGTCGGCGGCACGTTCACTTCGTTCCAGCCCGGCGGCACTGGCACCCCGGTCACCCGCAATAACCTCGCGCGCCTCAATTCCGACGGCACGGTCGACGCCAGCTACGATCCGAATGCGAACGGCCTCGTCAACGCCCTCGCCCTCTACGTCGATGGCAAGGTGATCGCGGGCGGGGCGTTCACGACGCTCCAGCCGAACAGCGACCCGAACACCTACACGCGCAACCACATCGCGCGCGTCAACACCGACGGCACGCTCGACCAAAATTTCGATCCCAACACCAACGGCAATGTCACCACCATCGCCGTGCAGCCTGATTCAAAGATCCTCTTCGGCGGCGCATTCACCACGGTGCAGCCCAACGGCGCCACGGTGGCGACCACCCGCAACCATGTGGCGCGCGTCGATTTCTCCGGCGCGCTCGACACCGGCTTCGACCCGAATGCCGACGGCAACGTCAACGCGCTCTTCGCCAATTCCGACGGCTCAGTGCTGCTCGGCGGCGCATTCGCCACGCTGCAACCGAACGCACCGCTGATTGTCGGCGGCGCGTTCAACACCATTGGCGGCGCGACGAGCCGCGCGGTCGCGCTGCTCGGCGATGATGGCTCCGTGAGTTCGCTTTTCCAGCCCAGCCCGAACGGCAACGTCAACGCGCTCCTCATGCAGTCCGACGGGAAATTTGTCGTGGCCGGCGATTTCACCAACATCGCCGGCGCGACGCGCAACCGCATCGCACGCTTCAACACCGACTTCACACTCGATGCGGCGTTCAAACCCACCCTCAACGATGCGGTCAATACACTCGCCCTCCAGCCTGACGGCAAGCTGGTGATCGGCGGCCTGTTCACGACGGTGAACGGCACACCGTGCATCACCATCGCGCGACTCAATGCCGACGGCTCGCTCGATTCGACCTTCACGGGCGCCGGCTTCTTCGGTATCACCGGCATCGTCCTTCAGCCCGACGGCCGCATGCTCGTCTTCGGCACCGGCAGCGGGGTGCCGAGTCGCCTGCTGCGCCTCAACGCCGACGGTTCGCTCGACGCGACCTTCAGTGCCGCGACGGGCGGCAATCCGGTCACGGCGGTCGCGCTGCAAACCGACGGTCGCATCCTCGTCGGTGGCAGATACACCACGTATCTCGGTGCGCCGGTCGCGCCGGTGGTCCGCCTCAACAGCAATGGTTCCCTCGACGCGACCTTCAATCCCGCGCCCGATGGCGCGGTCACCGCGCTCGTCGTGCAGACCGACGGCCGGCTTGTCATTGCCGGTAATTTCACTTCTGTCGGCGGACTGCCGCGGGGCGGACTCGCGCGGCTCGCGGCCACCACGCCCGCGGCACAGGCAGTCACCGCGACGTCTACTTCCGCCGTGTGGGCGCGCAGCGGCGCGAGTCCGGAACTTTCGAGCGTCACCTTCGAGCAATCGGCCGACGCGCTCTACTGGGCGCCACTCGGCACCGCCGGCCGCGTGAGCGGCACCGCGAACTGGCAGCTCAACGGACTGTCGCTCCCGCCGACCGGCTTGTTCTACCTGCGGGCCCGTGGCGTCACGCCCTCGGGCGCAGGCACGTCATCCGGCGTCGTTGAAAGCCTGCGCGAGTTCAACCTCGCCGCCATCCCCGGCGTCGGCCCCGCGTCCAGCTCCGTGGCGACGCTCGAGATCGGCGGCGTGTTGCTCGATGCGGCGACAGGTCTCGTCACCGGTCAGCTTGCGCCGGGTGCAGGTGCCAGTGCCGCGATGACGAACGCGCCGATTGGCGTCGTCGCTGCGGCCGTTGCACCGACCACAACAATCGCTGGTGGCGGCGATGCCCGCCTCATCAATTTCTCGGCCCGCGCTCTCGTGAACGGTGGCAGCACGATCATCAGCGGGTTTGTGATCACTGGCTCGCAGTCACACGCCGTGCTGCTGCGTGCCGTGGGCCCCAGCCTCGGTCTCTTTGGCGTGAACGGCGTTCTCGCCGCGCCGCGCCTGCAACTCTGCGATGCCGGCGACAACGTTGTGCTCCAAAACCAGGGCTGGACCACGCCCGCCAGCGGCCTGCCCGCCCTCGTGGCGGCGATGACGGGCACGGGCGCGTTTCCGCTGGTGGCCAACAGCAGCGATGCCGCTGCTATCGTCACACTCCCGCCCGGAGCCTACTCGATGCAGATCCTCGACAGTGCGGGTGGCCCGGGCGGCGTGACGCTCGCCGAAGTTTACGACGCCGGCAGCCCCACCGACTCTTCGCGCCTGATGAACATTTCTCTCCGCGGCAATGTGAACCCCGGCAGCGGCGCGTTCATCAGTGGCTTCGTGCTCCGCGGCAATGCGCCAAAGAGCCTGCTGATCCGCGGCATCGGTCCGTCGCTCACACAATTCAACGTCCCCGGCGCGCTCGCCGATCCGATCGTGAGCGTGTTCACGGGCACGGGGCAATTGCTCGCGTCGAACGACAACTGGAGCCAGACGACGTCCGATGGCCTGATCAGTGCGAACACAGCGGCGCTCACCACCGCGGCTCGCAGCGTGGGCGCGTTTCCGCTCGCGATCGGCAGCAAGGACGCCGCGCTTTCGCTGACACTCGTGCCCGGCACCTACGCCGTGCAGGTCACCGGCGCCGGCGGCGTGACCGGCACCGCCTTGATCGAAGTCTACGAACTGCCCTGAGGCTGGTGGAGCACGTTGCCGGCAACGTGCTCCATTTTCGTTGCCCCGCTACCAGTTGTCCGAGCGGAACGGCACCGCAGGGAGACCGGCGCCATTGTAGAGGTTGGCATCAGGCGCGTTTTTCCACGCATATCTGATCGCGACGGGTTGCTTCACGTCGGGCGACGACGCCACCATCACCGACTGCGATATCCCCACCGTGGCGGGGTGAAAAACCTGGTCCGCGCCGGCGATCTCGACGGATTGGACCGGACGATCATGCGCGATGAGACCGCCGCCAGCGTGGCCAAACGTGACCATAAGTGCGATGCCACCGAGCCGGACATTGGCAAACGTCGGCCCGCTGTCGTCGCCCGTCACCCCATAGACGCGGTTCTTCGCGAGCAGCGCCAGGCGGTGGCCGACATCCTGTTTGTTTGTCGGGTGGATGTCGTCCGGGTTGCCGAGATCGATCGCGATTGCCTGGCCGGTGTTCGGCAGTTCGAGCGTTTGTGTCTGCGCTTCGCGGAGGAAGGCGTAGGTCTGGCCGGTGGGGTCGCCCGGGGCTTTGTAGTTGGCGAGGTTGACCCAGTAGAAGGGGAAATCGCCCTGGCCGAATTGCTTCCGCCACGCCGTGATCATCGCGGCAAAGAGCCGTTGGTATTCGGCCGCGCGCTCGGCGTTGTATTCGCCCTGATACCAGAGCGTGCCGCGAAGCGCGTAGGGCGCGAGCGGCGAGATCATGCCATTGAACAAACCGCTGGGCGTCCACGAATCGCCCCGGCCGCGCGGCGCAGGGGGCTTCGGGTGCTCCTTCAGCCAAACGAAGTGCGCCGTATCGCCCCGCGCCTTGGCGACGGCCTCGGCGGGCGTCCACTCGGCGAGCGCGGCGTCGAACTCGGCTTTCTTGTCGGGATAATCCGCGAGCATTTTCTCCCAGCGTTCCGCGACGACCCTGAAAGTGGGATCGCGTGCGAGCGTGGTGGCCGGCATCCAGGATTCCACCGGCGTGCCATCATGTGAACTGTGCACGATCCCGATCGGCACGCCGAGTTTCTGGAAAATCTCGCGCGCGAAAAAATAACCGACGGCGGTGAAACCGCCCACGGTCGCGGGCGACGCGCTCTGCCAGCCACTCGTCGCGACGCTGGCGGCGGGCTCCGCGGCGACGGTGTGCTCAATCTTCACCTGGCGGATGAGTGGGAAATTAGTAGCGGCGATTTCCTTGGCCGCGTCGCGCGCGCGGGTGCTGGCCTGCCAGGTGCCGGGACGGGCTTCGACCGTGAACTCCATGTTCGACTGGCCGGAACAGAGCCAGACTTCGCCAACGACAACATCGTGCACGACCAGCGTGTTCTTGCCCGCGACGGTGAGATCGGCGCCCTGCGCGCTGGCGGGCAGCCTGTCGAGCGACACGGTCCAGCGGCCATCGGGGCCGGCCGTGGCGGTGCGCGTCTGCCGGGCGAAGGTGACGGTGATTTTTTCACCGGCGTCGGCCTGGCCCCAGACGGGCACGGGCTTGTCGCGCTGGAACACGGCATGATCGGTGAAGAGCGGAGCGAGCGCGACATCGGCGCGGGCGACGGCCGAAACAACGAGCAGTCCAAGCAGGGAAAAACGAGGCGGAAATTTCATATGTATCGAATCAAGGCGAAACAGGACACGATCCAATGCGAAATGCCAAGTTCGGGAGCGGTGGAGTGCGCATCCTTCCCTGACCATGCGAAAGCCGGCACGATCGCAGATTGACGCACGGAGCTCTTTTTTTCAGCCGCGGGCCTCGAAGGTTCCGTCCGCGCGCTTCGCAATCAGCCGCTTTAGTTCGAGCATCATCAGCGTTGCGGAGAGTTGCCCCGCAGACAGGCCCGTCTGTGCCGCGAGCGCATCGGGCGTGAGCATCGCGCCGCCGCGGAAACACTCGTAAGCCCGCGCCTCGTCCGCCGTGAGGTTGGCCGGCCGGCCCGCCGCGACTTCCGCCGGCTTCTCCGCTATTGGCGCCGGACGCAGGCCGTCGAGATAGTTCAACTCGCTCAAAATGTCGTCCACGCCCGTCAGCAGCGTCGCACCGTCGCGGATGAGCTGGTGGCAGCCCGCGCTGGAATTCTGGTCGATGCGCCCTGGCACCGCGTAGATCAGCCGCCCCTGCTCGCCCGCAAATCGCGCCGTGATCATCGCGCCGCCGTCGACGTCGCTCTCGACTACGATCACCGCGTCGCTCACGCCGGCGATAATGCGGTTGCGCATCGCGAACGACTGCCGGTCCGCGCGCCGCCCAAAGGGAAACTCCGACAGAATCGCGCCCTCCGCTTCGATGCGGCGGTAGAGTTCCAGGTTCTCCGGCGGATAAATCAGGTCGATCCCCGTGCCCAGAATCGCAGCCGTCTTGCCGCCGACGGACAGTGCGCCTTCGTGCGCCGCCGTGTCGATGCCGCGCGCGAGTCCGCTCACGACGCAGAAACCGAGCCGCGCAAGTTCCGCGCCAAATCGCTTCGCGGTTGCCTGTCCATAAAGCGTTGTTCGCCGCGAGCCGACGATCGCTACGCATGGCACGCCAAACTCATAGCGCCCTTTCCGATAAAGCCCGATCGGCGGGTCGTGGATTTCCTTCAACAACCGCGGATAACCCGCGTCGCGCCCCGTGATGAAATCCGCGCCGCTCTTCGCCATCCGCTCCTCCTCACGCGCGAGGTCGAAATGCTCCCGCCACGCGGCGATGCTCGCGCTGATCACCGGCCCGACGCCCCTCACCGATTCGAGCCGTCGCTGACCGGTCGTCAGCACCGTCCGCGGATCGTCGCCCAGTTCCGCGAGCAGCCGGTTGAGCGTGATGGGCCCGATATTCAGCAGCGCGTTCAGGACGAGAAACGCCTGCCGCTCGGTCAACTCACTGCTCATGCGCCGACTCTCGCAAGACCGGGCCGAGGAAGTCGAGCAACTGCGTCACCTGCACGGCGGTTTGCCCGTGCGCCCGGGCGAGCGCGTCCGCCGCCGACCCATGCCACACGACGCCGCGCGCCGCGGCGAGCAACGGTGCACCCGGCGTCTGCGCGAGCAGCCCGCCGATCAAGCCCGCGAGCAAATCGCCGCTGCCGCCGCGCGCGAGCACCGGCCCGCCGAAAAATGAATAATAAGTGGCGCCAGTCTTTGACCGGCGTTTCGTTGCCGGTCGAAGATCGGCGCTACTCCCGATCCGCGTCACCGGCCCTTTCAACACCAGCGTGGCGTTGGCCAGCTTCGCACTCGCGATCCGCAGATCGGAAGAGCGTCGTGTAGGGAAAGAGGGTAGATCTCGGTGGTCGC
>OCZT010008088.1_pt1 | contig 10261 bp, 8 predicted proteins | sample 1539031 | NCBI WGS metagenome assembly OCZT01 (sample SAMEA3539308, study PRJEB22396) | soil metagenome | biome: tundra; feature: field; material: soil | place: USA | collected 2010-05 | depth 0.15 m
GGACGCGGCGGCGCGGGCGCCGGGCGCCACGCCGCGCTCAGCCCGGAGCTCAGGCGCGCGACGATCCCCTTGAGATCGCCGACGAGGAGCTCCATCCGGTGGTGGCCTTCGCGCATGCCCTCGAGCATCCGCTCGGAGCGTTCGCGCGCGGCGCGCTCGGCCTCCAGCCCGAGCTGGATCTCGGCGGCGCGGGCCTCGAGCTCGGTCAGGCGCGCCTGCAGCGCGCCCTCGGCGCGCCGGATCGCCGCGCTCTCGGCAGCGTTCGACTGCTCGGCCTCGGCGAGCTGGCGCTGCAGGCCCTCCAGGCGCGCCCCGAGCTCGCCCGCGTCGCGCTCGCTGGCGTCCAGGCGCCGGGCCAGCTCCTCGATCTCGACCCGGTTCTCGCGGTCGAGGCTAATCAGGCGCTCCTCGGCCTCGACGCGCAGCTGCTGCTCGGCGTACTCGCGCTGCTTGACGCGCCGCAGCTCGTGTTCGCGCTCGAGCGCGACGGTGCGCTCGGCCTCCAGCAGCTCGGCGATCCGCAGCCGCTCCTCCTCGGCCTCGCGCAGCCGCTGCTGCAGGCTGGCGACGTGGACTTCGAGGGTCTGCACGGTCGCTTCGGCGGCCTCCGCGCGCCTCGTGAGCGCGATCTCGCCGCTCTCGGCCGCCCTGCGCGCGCGCCGCTCGGAGAGCAGGTCGCCTTCCATCCTGCCCGCCGATCGCAGGTCCTGGGGGCCCTCGGGGCCGCTCCCCGGGTCTCCCCCGGGCGTCTCGTTCTCCTCGGCCATCACCTCGCGAGCAACCTACGCCGTCGCCCGGACGGCGCCCGGCGACGGCGGGGGCCCGCCCGGGGTTCGCGCGCGAGCACGCTCACCGCGCGCCGGCGGCCGCTGGGCGAAGGAGAGTCGCCGCCCGATCAGCACGCCGGCCACGACGATGGCGCCCGCGATCAGGCCCCTGGCCGCGAGCGTGCGCAGGCGCGGCCCGCGGCGGCGCAGGTACCACCTGCCGCCGTGCCAGACCACGAAGCCGAGTGCGCGGTATCCGTTTGCGCTCATCGGCCGATGCTACCCGCGCCCGCTACTCGTTACGCAGGCGCCAGGCCATGCGCGACTGCAGCGACCACAGCTCGATGAAGCCCGGTGAGGCGGTCTGGGAGAAGAGGCCGCCGGACTCCGAGAAGGAGGCGAGCGAGGCGTCGTAGACGGCGTTCGGCGAGGAGCGCGTGACGACGCGCGCGTGGCCCTTGTAGAGCTTGACGCCGATCGTGCCGCTGACGCGCTCGTTGACGCTCGCCATGTAGGCGTCGAGGTCGCCGCGGAGCGGCTCCCACCACAGTCCCGCGTAGACGAGATAGGCCCACTGCCGCTCGAGCTCGGGCTTGAACTGGTTCTGGTGGATCGTGCACACGAGCCGCTCGAGCTCCTGGTGGGCCGGGAGGATGATCGCGGCGGCGGGGGCCTCGTAGATGTCGCGCACCTTCAGGCCCACGATCCGGTCCTCGATGTGGTCGACGATCCCGACGCCGTGGCGCGCGCCGATGTCGGCCACGCGTTCGATCAGCTCGACCAGCGCCAGGCGCTCGCCGTCGAGCGCCACGGGCACGCCGGCCTCGAAGGTGAGCTCGATGTGCACGGCCTCGTCGGGCGCATCCTCGGGCCGCGTGACGAGCTGGAAGACGTCGTCCTCGGGGGCGTGGTCGAGATCCTCGATCCAGCGGCCCTCCGAGGAGCGTCCCCAGAGGTTGTCGTCGATCGAGTAGGGCGCCGTCTCGGTCCCGCCCTTGACGGGGATGCCGTGCTCGCGGGCGTAGGCGATCTCCTCCTCGCGGCCCATCTGCCAGGAGCGAACCGGAGCGATCACCTTCAGCTCAGGCGCCAGCGTGGCCACCGTGGCCTCGATCCGCACCTGGTCGTTGCCCTTGCCGGTACAGCCGTGGGCGACCGTGTCGCAGCCGCTGAGGCGGGCGTGCTCGACGGCGAGCTTCGCGATCAGCGGCCGGCCGAGCGCGGTGAACAGCGGATAGCCGCCGCCGTAGAGGGCGTTGGCGCGGATCGCCGGCAGCAGGTACTCCGCCGCGAACTCCTCGCGCGCGTCCACGACGTGGTACTCGAGCGCGCCGAGCGCCATGGCCTTGCCGCGGATCACCTCGTAGTCCTCGCCGGGCTGGCCAAGGTTCACGGTCAGGCACACGACCTCCGCGCCGTAGCTGTCCTGGATCCACTTCAGCATCACGCTCGTGTCGAGGCCGCCGGAGTAGAGCAGCAGGACGCGATGGACCTGCTCGGGGTCGGCCTCGTAGGAGGCCGTGCGGGTCGTGGAGATCTGGCTCTCGCTGCTCACGGTGGGGAAGGGTATAGGTAGACCCGCCCGCCCAGACCCGCCCGCCCCACTAACCGCCGCCGGCAGAGCGCGGGGCGCCGGGGCGCGTGCGTTCCATCAGCGGATACGCGAGCGGGCCCTCGGCGAAGCCGAGCTTCCGGTAGAGGCCCTGGGCGTCGGCGGTGTGCAGCAGCCAGCGCACCTCGCTGCCCGTGTCGCCCTCCACGATCTCCCGCACGAGCTCGAGCTCGAGCCCGAGCCCGCGACCGCGCGCCGCGGGCAGGACGTAGACGTCGGCGAGGTAGGCCACCGTCGCGCCGTCGGAGACGGCCCGCGCGAAGCCCACCTGCTCACTGCCCCGATAGAGGCCGAGGACGCGCTGAGACCCTGCGATCGCCCGCTCCACGAGCTCGCGCGAGCGGCCGCGACCCCAGTAGGACTCGCCGCTGATGTAGGCGTGGACGGCGTCCAGGTCGACCCGCGCCGGGTCGTCGTCGAGCTCGAAGCCTTCGCCGAGCTCGCGCCGCACCGCTCAGCCCTCCAGGGCCGCCGAGAGCCGCTGCAGCGCGTGTGCGATGTCTTCCTCGCCGATCGTCAGGGGCGGAAGCAGGCGCAGCGTCGTCGGGCCGGTGGCGTTGACGATGAGCCGCTGCTCGAGCAGCGCCCGGCGCGTGACCTCGGGCGCGGGGACGTCGAGCTCGCACGCGAGCATCAGGCCGCGACCGCGCACGGAGACCACGTGGGGAAGCTGCTCCAGGCCCGCGGCCAGCCGCTCCCCCAGCTCGCCCACGGCCGCGAGCAGCCGCGGGTCGTCGGTGAGCTCGAGCGCGGCGAGGGCAGCGGAGGCGACGACGGGCCCGCCCGCGAACGTGGAGCCGTGATCGCCGGGGGCGAGCACGTCGGCCAGGCGCTCGCCCGTCACGAGCGCCCCGATCGGCAGGCCGCCTCCGAGCGCCTTGGCGACGGTGATGGCGTCCGGGCGGACGCCCGTCTGCTCGTAGGCCCACAGGCTCCCCGTGCGACCCATCCCGCATTGGATCTCGTCGAAGATGAGCGCCGCCCCGTGCTCGTCGCAGGCATTGCGCGCCGCCAGGAGCACCTCATCCGGGAGCACGTGTACGCCGCTCTCGCCCTGGATCGGCTCGAGTAGCACCGCTGCGGTGTGCCCGTCGATCGCCTCGGTGAGGGCCCCCGCGTCGGGCTCCACCGCGCGGAAGCCCGGCACCAGCGGCGCGAACGGGGCCTGCTTGGCCTCCTGGGGCGTCGCCGAGAGCGCGCCGTAGGTGCGCCCGTGGAAGGCGCCGTGGACCACCACCACATCGCCTCCGCGCCGGGCCTTGCGGGCGAGCTTGATCGCCGCCTCCACCGCCTCGGCGCCCGAGTTGCAGAAGAACACCTTCCCGCCGAGGCTGCTCGCGGACAGCCGCTGCGCCAGCCGCATCGCGGGCTCGGTGTAGAAGAGGTTGCTCGCGTGCATCAGCGTGCCCACCTGCTCGCGCACCGCCGCCACCACGCGCGGGTGGCAGTGCCCGAGGTTCGTCACCGAGATCCCGCACAGGAAGTCCAGGTACTCGCGCCCCTCCGCATCCCACATCCGCGCGCCCTCGCCGCGCACGAACTCCACCGGCATCCGCGCGTAGGAAGCGATCACGCTGCCGCGCTCGAGCTCCTGCAGCTCCGCCAGGCTCACGGGCCGTCACCCGCCGACCAGCCGCTCACGCGCTTTCCTCGATCTTCGTGCCTATCCCTTCATCGGTGAACAGCTCGAGCAGCAGCGAGTGGGCGAGGCGCCCGTCGAGGATGTGGGCGGCGCTGACACCCTCGTCGATCGCGGCGACGCACGCTTCGAGCTTGGGGCGCATCCCGCCCTGGAGGTCCGTGAGCGCGCCGCGCACGCGCTCGGCGCTGGCCTGCCCGATCAGGCTCGCGGGGTCTGCGGGGTCGGCGAGCCAGCCGGGGACGTCGGTGAGGAAGATGATCTTGTAGGCGCCGAGCGCTCCCGCCACGGCGCCCGCGGCCTCGTCGGCGTTGACGTTGTAGGAGTTGCCGTCGCGATCGGCGCCGACGGAGGCGATGACGGGGATGTAGTCGCTGGCGATGTGCTCGATGACGCCCACGTTCACGCGCTCGATGCTCCCCACGAAGCCGATGTCCTCGCCGCCCGGCGCGGCGCGGCGGGCGACGCGGAAGAGCGAGCCGTCATCGCCGCAGAGGCCCACCGCGGGCTGGCCGTGGCGGTTGAGGCGCAGCACGATCTCCTTGTTGACCTTCCCGACGAGCACCATCTTGGCAACCTCGACGGTGCTCTCATCGGAGACGCGCAGGCCGCCCACGAACTCCACGGGCAGGCCCAGGCGCTCCATGTAGCCGGTGATCTCGGGGCCGCCGCCGTGGACGACGATCGGGTTCAGCCCGACGTACTTCAGGAGCACCACGTCGCGCGCGAACTCCTCGCGCAGCGCCCTGTCCTCCATGGCGGCCCCGCCGTACTTGATGACGACGGTCTTGCCGTGGAACTCCCTGATGTACGGCAGCGCCTCGAGCAGCGTTCCTACGTCGCGCATGCACACCCCCGCTTGCGTTTCATGTCGTGTAATCCGCGTTGATCGTGACGTACTCGTGCGAGAGGTCGGAGAAGAACAGCTCCGTCTCGGCGCCCTCGCCGGGAATCCCCACCTCGTACTCGACCTCCGGCCGCTGCACTGCGCGCGCGAGGGCGTGCGCGTCGTAGGGGATCGCTGCTCCCCCCGAGCACACCTGGATGCCCTCGATCGCGATGTCCACGGGCAGCGGATCGGTGCCCGTGAGGGCTGCGCCCACCGCCTGGATGATCCGCCCCCAGTTCGGGTCCCCGCCGTGCAGCGCGGCCTTGACGAGCGGCGAGTTCGCGACGGCGCGCGCCGCCGCCTCGACGTTGCCCTGGTCGCCGCCGCGCACCTGCACGCGCGCGATCCGCCCCGCGCCCTCGCCGTCGGCGACCATCATGATCGCGAGCTGGCGCAGGAGGGCGTCGAGCGCTTCCCCGAGCCGCAGCTCGTCCTCGCTCTCCGGCTCCACGCGGATGCCGCTGGCGCCCGAGCACATGAGCACGGCGGTGTCGTTGGTGGAGAGCTGCCCGTCGACGGAGGCGCGGTCGAAGGAGCGCTTGACGCACACGCCGAGCAACAGGTCCGCGGTCTCGGCGGGCACGGCCGCGTCGCACTGCACGAAGCAGAGCATCGTGGCGAAGCGCGGCGATATCATCCCCGCGCCCTTGCACTGGGCGTTCAGGCGCACGCTGCCGGAGGGCAGACGCACCTCGAGGTTCGCGCGCTTCTCGAACAGGTCCGTCGTCTGGATCGCGGCCTGCAGCGCGCCGTCGCCGCCCCGGTCGAGCTGCGGCCTCGCGGCGAGGATCCCCTTGAGCATGGCGTCGACGGGGAGGGGGTGGCTGATCCCCCCGGTGGAGGCGAGCAGGACCTCCGCGGGGTCCACACCCGTGGCGAGCGCGGCGGCGCCCTGCGTCTTGGCGGCGTCGTCGAGGCCACGCCGGCCCGTGGCCGCGTTGGCGCAACCCGAGTTCGCGAGCACGACCCGCAGCGCGTCCAGCCGGCAGCGCTCGCGGCTGACGAGCACGGGAGCGGCGGGCGTGCCGGTGGAGGTGAAGCGCGCCGCGCTGGTGGCGTCGGCGGCGTCGCAGACGAGCAGCCCCACATCGGGCTTGCCGCTGGGCTTGATCCCCGCGGCGACGCCCGCAGCACGAAAGCCCGCGGGCAGGCCGGCGGCGGCGGGCAGTTCGCGCACGTGCTCCGGCGCGGGCACCCAGCGCGAGCGGAAGAAGGGCGCAGCGGGCGCCTCGGCGGCTGCGCTCATGCCAGCCCGCTCGTCTCGGGGAGCCCGAACATCACATTCAGGTTCTGGATTGCCTGCGATGAGGTGCCCTTCCAGAGGTTGTCGATGGCGGAGAACACGAGCACCTTGCCGGTGTGCGCGTCGGCGGCCGCGAACAGGCGGCAGAAGTTCGTCTCGCGCACCTCGCGCACCCCGGGTGGGGAGTCGACGACCTCCACGAACGGCTCGGCGGCGTAGGCGCCCTCGAACAGCGCGGCGAGCTCCTCCGCGGACACGGGGCGGGTGGGCGTGACGTAGCAGCTGGCCATCTCGCCCTGATCGAGCGGGACGAGGTGCGCCTGGAACTGCACCGGCAGGCGTGCCCCGAGGGCGTCCAGCTGCTCCTCGATCTCCGGCGTGTGGCGGTGGCGGGCGACGTTGTAGGGGACGATGTTCTCGCCGGCCATCGACAGATGCGTGCTCTCGTCAAAGGCGCGTCCTGCGCCCGAGATGCCCTGCTTGGCGTCGATGACCGCATCGGCGATCAGGCCGGCGCGGGCGAGCGGGGCGAGCGCCAGCAGGGAGGCCGTGGGGTAGCAGCCCGGGTTCGCCACGATCGCCGCGCCCGCGATCGCCTCGCGATGGAGCTCGGTGAGCCCGTAGACGGCATCCGTGAGCAGCTCGGGGCGCGGATGCTCCCCGTACCAGTGCTCGTAGGTGGCCAGCGTGCGCAGGCGGAAATCGGCGCTGAGATCGACCACGCGAGCGCCGCGCTCGCGCAGCACGCCCACGGTGGGGGCGGCTGCGGCGTGCGGGTAGGCCACGATCGCCGCGTCGAGCCCCTCCAGCGGGACGTTCTCGAGCGCCTCGATCGGCATCGGCACGCGATAGCGCGGGTAGAGATCTCCCAGCGGCCGACCCAGCTCCGAGCGCCCCGTGACGCCCACGAGCTCGAAGCCGGGATGGCGCCAGAGCAGGTGCGCCACGAGCGCGCCCGCGAAGCCCGTGGCGCCCGCGACGAGCACGCGCGGGGCGCCCGGCGCGCTGAGCTGCGCGGCGGGGCCGCTAGCCACGAAGCTCACCGCCGATCTCGGCGACCGCGGCGACGACGCGCTCGCGGACGGGCGCGACGTCCTCGTCGGTGAGCGTGCGCTCGAGGTCCCTGAAAGAGAGCGCGAGCGCGAGCGAGCGCCGCCCCTCCCCCACCTGCTCGCCCTCGTAGACGTCGAACACGCGCGCGCTCTCGAGCATCCCGCCGGCGGCCCCGCGCACCCGCGCGAGCACTTCGGCGACGGGCACGGCGCGCGGGAGCGTGACGGCGAGGTCCTGGCGGAGCGCCGGGAAGGTGCCGAAGGCGGTGTAGGAGATGACCTCCGGCGCGGCCTCGGCGAGCAAGCCGAGGTCGATCGCGAAGGCGGCCGTGCGCTGCAGGTCCCAGGCGGCGGCGACGAGCGGATGCACCTCGCCGAGGAAGCCGAGCGTGCGCCCGCCGGCGAGCACCGCGGCGCTGCGGCCAGGATGCAGAAACGGCCAGGCGCGCCACTCGACAGACCACTCGACATGGAAGCGGTCGAGCAGCGCTTCGAGCAGCCCCTTGGCGACGAACAGGTCCGCCTCCCCGGCGCCTCCGCGCCAGGAGCGGGGCGCGAGCTCGCCCGTGAGCAGCGCGCCCAGCGCGTGGTGCTCGTCGGCGAGCGGGTGGGCGGGGTTCTCGTGCGTGCGGTAGACGGTGCCGGACTCGAAGATCGCCACGTCGGGCCCGTTGCGCGCGACGTTGTGGCGGGCGGCGTCGAGCAGCGATCCGAGCAGCGTCGGGCGCATGATCGAATGCCCGTCGGAGAGCGGGTTCTCGAGGGCGATCACGCCGCGCATCGCGTGGTCGGCGGGCAGGCGCAGGCGGTCGAGCAGCGACGGCTCGGTGAAGCTCCAGCCCACGATCTCGTGCAGCCCGCGGCCGGCGAGCGCGTCCTCGGCGGCACGGCGCACCAGCTGGGCGTGCGTCAGCCTGCCCGCGGCCCCGCGCCTGGCGGGCAGCGTGGCCGGAAGGCGCTCGAGGCCGTCGATGCGCGCGACCTCCTCGATCAGGTCGACCTCGCGCGTGACATCCTGGCGGCGCAGCGCGGGAACGCCCACGTCGAGCCCGTCCTCGGCCTCCGCGGTCGTGAAGGCCAGCGCGCGCAGGATCTCGGCCTGGCGCTCGCGGGCCACGGGCACCCCGAGGATCGCACTCACGCGCGCCTCGCGCAGGCGGATCACGGGCGCGGGCGCGGGCTCGGCCCCGACGTCGATCGTGCCGGGGAGGAGCGTGGCGCCGCACAGCTCGATCATCAGGCGCGCGGCGACGGCCTGGGCGTGCACGCACTGCTCGGGCTGCAGGCCCTTCTCGAAGCGCCCGGAGGCCTCGCTGCGCAGCGCCAGCGCCCAGGAGGTGCGGTGGATGTTCGGCCCGTTCCACGTGGCGACCTCGAGCAGCACGCGGGAGGTGCCCGGTGCTACCTCCGAGCGGGCCCCGCCCATCACGCCGGCAATCGACGTCGGCCCCTCGGCATCCTCGATCAGGATCATCTGCTCGTCGAGGATGCGTGTCTGCCCGTCGAGCGTGTCCACTGCCTCACCGGGCGCGGCGCGGCGCACGGTCAGCCGTCCGCCCGCGACGCGATCGAGGTCGAACGCGTGCAGCGGCTGGGCGGTGAGCAGCATCACGTAGTTGGTGATGTCCACGACGTTGTTGATCGAGCGCTGCCCCGCCGCTGCCAGGCGCGCCTTCAGCCACAGCGGCGAGGGGCCGATCGTGACGTTCTCGAAGACGCGCGCGGTGAAGCGCGGGCACAGGTCGGGGCAGTCGACGCTCACCTCCACCCCGCTCACGGGGCCCGTGCTGCCGGGATCCTCCAGCCACGGCTCGCCCGCCAGCGCGGCGCCCGTGGCGGCGTGCAGCTCGCGCGCGACGCCGTAGACGCCGAGGCAGTCGGGCCGGTTCGGCGTGATCTCCAGCTCGAGCACCTGCATCGCGATCGGGATCACGTCGGCCAGCGGCGTGCCGGGCGCGAACTCCGCGTCGGGCGTGAGGTCGTCGAGCACGAGGATGCCCTCGCCTCCGGAGCCGATCTCCAGCTCGTTCTCGGCGAGGATCATGCCTTCGGAGACGATCCCCCGGAGCTTGGCCTTCACCAGCTTCTGCCCGCCCGGCATCGCCGCGCCGGGCCGCGCCACGGCCACCGTCTGCCCTGCCGCCACATTCGGCGCGCCGCACACGATCGTGGCGGGCGAGTCCTCGCCGAGGTCGACCATGCACACCTTCAGGCGGTCCGCATCGGGATGCTGCTCGGCCGAGATCACGCGCCCGACCACGAAGTTCTCGGTCGAGGGCACCCCGTGCTCGTGGATCGCCTCGACCTTCGTCCCCGTCATCGTCAGCCGCTCCTCGATCGCCCGCGCGTCGAGGCCCGGGTCGCAGTATTCGCGCAGCCACGGGAGAGGCACCCTCACGAGAACTGCTCCAGGAAGCGCAGATCGTTCTCGAAGTACAGCCGCAGGTCGGGGATGCCGTGCTTGAGCATGGCGATGCGCTCGATGCCCATGCCCCAGGCGAAGCCCTGGACGCGCTCGGGGTCATAGCCGGGCGCGTTGGCCTCGGTGGTGGGCACATACGCGTAGACGTTCGGATCGACCTCGCCCGCGCCGAGCACCTCGAGCCAACCCTCTCCCTTGCACAGGTAGCAGCGCGCGCCGTCGCCGAGGAAGCCCTTGCCGGAGCAGTGGAAGCAGGAGACGTCGACCTCGACGCTCGGCTCGGTGAAGGGGAAGTGGTGCGGGCGCAGGCGCACGTCGCGCTCGTCGCCGAAGACGGCGCGCGCGAACTCCAGCAGCGTGCCCTTGAGGTCCGCGAGCGTGATGTCCTCATCCACGGCCAGGCCCTCGATCTGGTGGAACTGGGGCGTGTGCGTGGCGTCGGAGTCGGGCCTGTAGACGCGCCCGGGGATGACCACGTAGAGCGGCGGCGGATGGGCCTCCATGGCGCGCACCTGCATCGGCGATGTGTGCGTGCGCAGGACCAGCTCGGAGTCGGATGCGGGCACGCCCTCCCCACGCTCTACGTAGAAGGTGTCCGTGCGCGCCCGCGCGGGATGCGTGGGGCTGTGGTTGAGCG
>OCZT010008090.1_pt1 | contig 10261 bp, 6 predicted proteins | sample 1539031 | NCBI WGS metagenome assembly OCZT01 (sample SAMEA3539308, study PRJEB22396) | soil metagenome | biome: tundra; feature: field; material: soil | place: USA | collected 2010-05 | depth 0.15 m
GCTTGTTGAGCCTTGAGGAAACCACCAGCTACAGTTTCTACTACACAGCCGCAATTTCGACAGCAAAACCACCCGCAAAACCCAGTGGGAAGTCCTGATGGAAGTGCTGGCCACGAAATCAGCGCGATCCTTCCAGGGGCGGTGCCCGAGGGCGCGCCGCTGCTGTTTCGGTAGATGGTCGCCGCGATGGCCCAAAGGCGGGGGACCGGAGATGACTTGGGGTACGCGGCTGGTCTCAATAAAGTTTGTCCCCTTTTGGTGATCGTTTACGCATAATACTATAAGCGGTTGGCAAGGACCAGTGATTCGCGACAATCTGTCGGCCTGCCGCTACAAGGGGGTCCTTGAAACTCACACGGCCCGTTATTGTCGGCATTGTTAAAACGTGTATTTCCCAGATGACGAACCGTTTCAATCCGGGCGATATGGATGAGGGCACCAAGCTGCAGGATGTCGATATCGATGATGATGATCATGTCAGCCGCCTCCGCAATCGGATTTACCTGTCCGTCACCGACAGCGACAAGGCGAAATGGAACCGCAACGACTTCATGGTGCAGCAGACTTGGGGACCAACTGATGATATTGGGGCCGTGGCGGATGATGTTCGAAGCGGAATAGCCGCCGCTCGCTCGGCCTCCGAATGACCATGTACGCAAAAACTCTTTTCATTATTGCAGTTGCAGCCTCGATCCCTCAAGGTTCTACAGCCCAGACTGTGGTCCGGACGGACGATGCCACCGTTCGCGTCCGCTTTAAGGCAGACATCAGCATTGCCGCGGCGAGTTTTCGTTTGATCATCGGCAGTAACGACACGGCGGTCCCGGCAACGATCGATGGCCGCGATATCGTCGTGAAGCTGTCGCAGGATGAATCGGCTGCCATACGGCAGCGGACAAACTTCAATGGGACGAGCTTCCTCTTGATGTCCGACGTCCTGATCGGCGGAAAACAAGGGGCCGACTCCGTCATCTCAATCCCCGACACTCTCACCGTTCAGGCTGTTAGCACGGCAATTGAAATGAAGGTTATGCTTCGCGCGAACTATATACCGGGAGAACTAAGAGCAAAGGTATTCGATGTCGACTTCTGGCGCGTGGTGGCTACCGACGTCGAATACAAGGTTACCGAGGTTAGGCCTGATAACTACGATCCGACCGACCCGCGGCTAATCCTCTTCCTTGAAACACAACCGCGTAACGCTGCCAAGCTCTCTGTGAAAATTCCGGATCCCTCCCAAGCTGGAAAGCGCAAAGAAGTGGCGACGACGGACTATATCAAAGCTCCAAAGGCTACCGACTCGGATCCCTCCGGCGGTGCCGATGTCTATTTATCGTTCTTGTACTCGCACAGTACGGCGGCCGGTGTATCGACTGACGTCTACGGAACGGATTTCAACATCAACTATCCGTTCTGGCCAGGCAACGGGGGTAGCCAGTTCGTCACATACATTCATCCATCCATCAAGGGAAGTCTTGCAAGCAAAGGACAAGATGACAACAATAGCATCATTTTCAACGTGCCGTTTCAGTTGGATGCTCTGAAGCGGAAGCCGACCTCGTTGCTAGAATCCGGCCGGTTGGCCGTTGGACCAGCGCTCGAATCAGATAAGAAGTTCGACAACCGCAATATCGTTATCGACGTGAGAGCTGCTCTCCTACCCTCCGACTGGCGATTTCCGTGGCTCAAGCGATTTCCGTGGCTCAAGCAAGGACGAATTCGCCTCTATCCGTATGCCGGAACCGAACTTGGTAAGAACCTCCACAACCAGTACGCCGCCGCCGATGGTGGCACGATTCGACGATTTAAGGCGGGTGCCGACGCTGCGATTTATTTCAAACTCGGCAAGCCTGCCCTGGATTCATTGACCTTCAGCGGCTCGTTTATTTATCGCCGGTTGTTTAGTCCGGAGTCACGAGTGGACACTCAAACCACAAAGCTACCGGGCGGCACGCTTGTCGAATCCGACGGTACGCAGATTTCCGTGCCGGCAGGAACTTTGTCCAGCGTCGATGTCTTTCACGTTGACTCTGGCATTCGACGGGATTGGAAGGCGCAGGCGACCGTCGGACTTACGGGCAACGTCGCTATGACTTTCCAGTACGAAAAGGGCTCGATTCCTCCGCAATTCAAGTCCGTGGATAAATTCCAGATTGGATTGGCGTACCGTTTCGCCTTTTCTGGCGCCACAAAGTAGATCGGTTGACTGGCCTGAATCCAGCGGATCAACGGGGTCCAGAATGCCAGGTGACGTCGGGCCCGTGCCTCTGGGGTCACATGGCGATGACGGCGGAGTAGCAGGCGGGTTAACCCGACACTTCCCAGACTGGACTTCCTGGGCCTTTGGTGGTTGGAAGTCATAAGTGTTTCGCGCCAGGAATGCTTGACGCGCCATGCCCAGCCGCTGTCTCGGGCCCACTCACCTGGTGTCCGGCGATCCGCTCAAGAGGGGCACCCGCACTCCGCACGATCGGCGTGTTTCGCTTGTATAGTCCATAGCCCGAATTAGCGCCGCAGAGGCGTCCTGAATCGGTCAATTGCTCATCAAGCCGGGAAATCACTTCCAAGACCGCTACGAATACGGTTCATGAGGATTAAGCCGATCCGCTCCTCGCGGTCGGGGGTGGCAACTCGGTCACCCTAGTCCGCCGTTCTTAAGCTGCTACCTTCACGCCAGAAGGCACTTAGCCGTATAGCATTTCACGCGCGCGGAGGGTTGACCAAGAAAGCGATAATGAAGACGGTCGGATTGACCGGTTTGTAGTATACTTCGAAAGACCAGGAAGCAAAAGGCAAATCCTGACATGCCCCGCGGTGATGGTGGTCAACAACTATGAGCAAAAACTTGCCTAGCGCGTCTGCCCAGAAACGGATGCTGATGATCTCGCTTGCTGCGGTTTTGCTGAGCGACTTAACGAACGCCCAAGATACTCTGCATCCACAAGAACTTAGGGCGGTCGCGTACGGAAGGTCGAAACAGCGCCTCCGCGACATTCCTTCCGCACCGGTGAATCTCGCTGCTCCCCACCAGGCGGAACCCATCCATCTCAACCCTAATTTGACGGTACGCCTAGGGCCGATCGTGCCAGACCCGCTGCTGGCGATTCCCGCTCAGAAAGTCGGGGCCGTCCTCAGGAGCCACCCGCCGATCGAGGGCATAGGTAATGGGATGACGAAGCCCCCCTACCAAATCCAAATGGCGCCGCCCGACACCAACGGGGCAGTGGGGGAGTCGCAGTTCGTTCAATGGGTAAACAACTCCATCGCCGTATTCAATAAGAAGACGCACGAATTGGAGGGGCATGGGCCGTTACCGGGCAACTTTCTTTGGAAGAACTTCGGAGGGAATTGCGAAGAGAACAACAACGGTGATCCGGTGGTGCAATACGACAAGTTGGCAAGACGCTGGGTGTTGGCGCAGTTTTCGGTGACAAACGGCAAGGACACGGGATATTCGGAATGCATCGCTATTTCGACCTCCTCCGATGCGATGGGCTATTACTGGCTTTACGAATTTCAATATCCCGCCTTCGATGACTATCCCAAGATCGGCGTGTGGCCCGATGGGTACTATGCGTCTTTCAATATGTATGACGTCACTACCGGCACGGACGGCAAGGATGTTTGGCAATACCTCGGTGCTCGCGCGTGCGTTTATGATCGCCGCAGTATGCTGGCCGGACGGCCTGGAAAACAGGAGTGCTTTCAGCTCTCTACCGATTACTTCGGATTGCTGCCTTCCGATCTGGATGGACCTAACTTGCCGCCACCCGCCGCTGGCAATTACTTCGTCGCTTTGGGTGCCAAGCCCGACACCCTCGACCTCTGGAGATTCAAGGCCGACTGGAGAAATCCCAGGAGCTCGACTTTTGGCACGGGTCCTTACAACTCGCCGAATGTGACGCTTCCGGTGGCGCACTACAACTTGGCTTGCGGCGGTAACGGTACAACGTGCATACCGCAGCCTCACAAGGCTGACAGCCAGGAACAGCTCGACTCCCTGGGCGACCGGCTGATGTTCAGAGCGGCCTACAGGCGCTTTCACGATCATGAGTCGCTGGTATTGAATCACTCCGTGGATACCGGCGGGGACACCTCACGCACCGCTGTTCGTTGGTACGAACTCCGGGACCTCGACAAGGACGTCCCCGTGGTGTTTCAACAGGGCACGTTTACTCCCGACACGTCGCATCGCTGGATGGGCAGCATCGCCATGGATGGAAACGGCAATATGGCGCTAGGGTACAACGTATCGGGTGAAACGGTTTCTCCCGGGATTCGGATTGCGGCTCGGCTTTCGAACGATCCTAAAGGGGCCATTGGAAACGAATCCTCCGTTAAAGAGGGAACTGGGGTGCAAACCTGCGCTCCTGGGGGCGCGTGTCAATGTCCGCTGCCGGGTGGATCCGCCGGGTGTGATAAGCTGACACGCTGGGGCGATTACAGTGCGATTACTCTGGATCCGGCTGACGATTGCACTTTTTGGTACACAGGCGAATATCAGGCCACTGACGGCGCATACAACTGGCACACTGGCATTGTCAGCTTTACGATAGAAGGCGCCTGCCCCGTGAAACGGCATTGAAAGATTTGGCTCTGGGAATCCGGCTTCCCCCCAGCGGTAGTAGAGGTATCATATTGAACGAACGGAAAGGAGCGATGCATGGCCAAAGCAAGAGGTGCCGCGAGCGCCGGCGCAAAAGTGAAAACCACCGCCGCGAAACGCTCATCCGCCAGAGCGGCTTATTCGATCAAAGCGGCCAAGGCATTAGGTCAACCGGTTCCGCAGGCCCAATTGGACATGCCGGCGGGATTCCGGCCCGACGGTCAGTTTGCAACATTGAAGGAAGTCGTCGATCCCAATGTTCCGACGTTGTCTCTCGCCGAGGTCAGTCCGGAGCAGAGGGCGGAACTCGTAGTCAAGCGGATCGAGCGGCAACCGGATTTTAAGATCGCTATGTTCCCGGCGGGAGATATCGATAAAGCCCGGGCCATTGCCGAAGTCAGGGCTCAATCCAAAGTGGGGAAGACCTTGACGGAGATAGAGCAGCGCGTGATCGCCAATCTCGTGGAACGGGCCTCCGGATGACCCGGCCTTTAGGTTAGGAGGCTAAGGTAGATGGCTGATAAGAAGAGCCGCCGCACTCGGACCGCGTCCCTGGAGGTGCACCTTACGGCACTCGCCGTGGATGCCAACTTCGAGCCGATAACGCAGGCGGGTTTTCAGTATCGTCAAACAAACGTTTACCCCTATCTTGAAGCGAAGGGGTTCGCGATTCAGCGGTGCCAGGGATCTTTGGCTCGCAGGATCTACGTGGCGCCGGCGGCCCGTCAGGCCAACGTGATTTACATTACCGGAATAGGCCACGGAACTTACGATACCTTCACGGGCGATTATTACGATCCTGTGTTCAGCGCCGGCAATTACAGCCCGGAGGAAGTGCAGGGGAAGATCGTCCACCTGCTCTCGTGTGAGACCGCCGGCAAATTGGGTCCCAATTTCGTGAGCCACGGGTGCCGGGCATTCTTCGGTTACGATGAAAACTTCTCGTTTCAAATGGATATCGCGGCCGTCTTCTTTCAGTGCGATTCGGAAATCGATAGAGCGTTTGCGGACGGTCTCAGTGCTGCGGATGTGTATAGCCGCGTGGTGACCCTCTTCAACAAGAACATCGCTGCGCTGCGCGCACACGGATCGGATTACAAAGCCGCAACCATGGAATTCGACCGTGATCATCTCCGGGCGCCTTCGTCCGGACCGCAGTGGGGGGACCCCACCGCGAAGATTGGCTAGAAGCTGCTGGCAGGGGATGTCGGTGGGGAGGCGCGCGCCCGGCAGGCGGCCGCGCGGTTCGTCGATGCGAAAGCCGGCCAGGGCCATTGGGCCGCCATCGCCGATTTCGATGGGAGCATGCGGACCACGCAGAATTTCACTAGCGACACCGTGCGCCTGAAGCGAGTGCTGCTGGAAAGCGAGCCGGTGGCTGGGCAGGAGAAAGCCGCGAACTCGTCGCGCAAGGGATGCGACCCAAGCGCCGAATCAAGCCCGGAATGGATGGCGGCCTCCGGGCCACCACCTGGTCACCCTGCCGCACCATCTAAAAGGCGGCCAGATTTTGTCCAACCTCTGGGGTCCACCTCACCCCGATCCAGCCGTTGATGGAAACCAACTGTAGATAAAATTGTTAGGTGCCCACCGTTTCCGGGTGGGCGACCACCCGACCGAACGACGCGGACCCCTCGCAGAACGCTGCTTGGAACTGACGCGCAACCCTGGTAAACTTTGTGTGCTGCAATAGCAATGCCAGAGCGAGAATTGTAATAAATTACGCCTCCTCAGCAGAATTTGTGGGTGACGCCGGTTTTCGGGACGCATGGGAAATCGCATTGGAGATGTCGGTAAGCCACACTGTTTCAACGGATTCCAGGTTGCTCTTAACATGTTAAAAGCCGCATTTTGGAGCCCGGCGGAACCGACCTGGGATTTCAAGGTCTGCGCCGCTCCTCGTTCCAACGGCCATTTTGCGGGTGGCGGTTGGCTGCCAACCGGTGTCCCTTCGGTGATCACTTGGAACCGGCCAACGACGCGTCCCGCTCGATTTCGACCAGCGGGAGGGCGCAGAACGCTTCTGTTCTTTCTTCTTAGAAAGGGTTTTTGTCTTGGTTTTCAGAGGGTCGCAGGGGCGAAGCCCCCGCCGGGTGCAGGAGGGTTTACTGCCACCGATTCGCCCGATTCACCCACGAATTCCTCCGAGGAGCCTAAATTACTTGTTCTTCTCTTGCGGTTTGATTTTGCGGCCGCCCGTTTGTAGTGGCGCTCTACGTCCGGCTAATTTGGCTACTCCCTTTTGTGGGCCATTACATGATAAATTGTGACCCGACGCTCTTGGGCGCGCCTGGGCTATAATTACCTAGTCTGACCCGACTGGGAAGTTTTCAATAGAGGAGGGTAGGAAGTGACCCCCAAAATGGACGAGCACGTCGATCGTTCCCGCGACACCATCCCCTCCCCAGCTGGAGCAAAACCGGACCCGGGTAAGAATAACGTCTTTTTCCGAATTTGTCCCAACTCAGACGTCGTGATGATTTTTGTTCATGGAGTTCTATCTGACAGCAGAGGGTGTTGGGGGCGAAACTACGGTGGCCAAGAAGTGTACTGGCCCGCGCTCATATGCGAAGACCCGCGATTGAACGGCATCTCGATCTTCCTCGCTGGATACGAGACTGCCATAGATTCGGGAAGTTCAACCGTTCGCGACGCCTCAAAGACTGTATGGACTGCGATCAGTGAATCATTCACGGACAAGAAGCGCGTACTGGACTATAAGGTCCTGCTGTTTGTTTGCCACAGCCAAGGTGGGATTGTCGTTCGGGACATGTTGGTACGTCAGCGGGATCATCTACGGAATACTGAGCAAATTGGGCTACTCCTGCTTGGATCGCCGTCAGTCGGCTCATGGTACGCCACGCTGGTTTGGCCGCTTGCCTTCGTGCTCGGAAACTCCCAAGCTCAACAGCTCCGTTATGGGAGCATCACGTTAGATTTCTTGGACGACGATTTTGTCCGTCTCAAGAATGAGGACTCCAGGATAGTGGGCTTCGAGGGGTATGAGCACTTTGGGCCGCTGCACTCGAAGCTGTTCCCCTGGGTTCCTGCAATCGTGTCCAAGAGATCCGGCGGGCGCTACTTCGATTACAAGCTTCTACCTCGAACCGATCATTTTACTGTGGCTAAGCCAACATCACTTGACGACCCCCAGCACAAGTTGCTAGTCGTTGATTTCCTCCAGCAAAAGATGGGGTTAGCAAAAGGTGCTTCGGCTCTTGGATCACCAGTGTACCCGCTCAATTCCCGTCCGTCCACGTTGTCCGGGGCCATCAGAAGGTTCGCCTGGTTGCGAGCGGTCGCTTTGTTAGGGCTTTTCGCGGCGGTGATCCTCCTTTGGTTTCAGTTCTTCACCCATAAACCTGTGCTGTGGGAGACGGACACCGTGCTGCTGGGGGATTTCAAGAATTCGACGGGAGATAGCGTGTTTGATGGGGGCCTGCGGCAGGGCTTGGCGGCTCAGTTAGACCAGTCGCCGTTCCTAGCGCTTGTCCCAGATGCTCGCGTCGAGCAGACATTGCGCATGATGGGCAAACCAGTTGGAGTACAGATAACTTCCGAAATTGCCATTGAGGTGTGTCAAAGAACAGGTGCCCAAGCCGTGATCGACGGAACGATCTCGCGACTAGGAAGCACTTATCAATTGGTACTCATGGCAAAGAACTGCGAGACCGGTGAAGTTCTAGCGACCGCAGCTAGCGACGCCAGCGCCAGGAATCGGGTTCTTCGTGCACTCGGCAACGTGGCTTCTGGCCTGCGCCGAAAACTCGGGGAGTCGCCTTCTACCCTTAACCAATATGCCACTGCCGTCGAGGAGGCGACCACTCCATCACTCGAGGCACTAAAGGCATACAGTCTCGGTCGAAAGCAGATGGTCGCGCTGAGCGACAGCGCGGCCGCGGTACCCTTCTTTGTAAATGCCATTGAACTGGACACTGACTTCGCTATGGCTTACGCCACCCTCGGGACCTGCTACTTTAACCTCGGCGAGAAGACACTCGCGGCCGAGAACACTCTAAAAGCGTACACCCGACAGAGCCGAGTGAGTAACAAGGAGCGCCTATACATCAAATCGCATTACTATCATTTGGCGACCGGAGACTTGCTCTCCGCACGCGATGTATATAGAACTTGGCGGCAGCTGTATCCTCGCGATTCGATCCCCGCTACTAATTTGGGTGCGATTTTTACTGAATTAGGCCAACACGAAGAGGCGCTTCAATCGTACAAAGAAGGACTGGCGCTCGCGCCAAATTCAGGGATCAATTACGGTAGCTTATTTGTCACATATGTCGACCTGAATCGGTTCGCAGACGCTCGGGCGACGCTCGAGGAGATGCAAAAGAACAGCATCTCTTCGCCTGACGTAAGGCATCATCTTTATCAGCTTGCCTTCTTTGAGAATGATCTACTGGGAATGGCGGAGCAGGTCAAATGGGCCTTGGGAACACCGGATGAAGGACATGTGCTGCTGCACTTGGAGGCGGAGACCAGCGCTTATAACGGTCGCATGTCGAAGGCGAGAGAATTTACGAACAGAGCGATTTTGGCTCTCCGTAACAAGCGGGATGGAATCGAGTCTATAGCCGCTTACGAAAGTGCTGCGGCCCTCCGCGAAGCGCTTGTCGGGAACCGACCTCAAGCCTTGAGTCTTGCGATAGCTGCTCTGAAACACTCCAGAGGTAGGGACGTGCAATACGCAGTGTGCCTTGCTATGGCGTTTGTAGCGGGAAAGCGAACTGGGCAATCATCTGTGGCGGAATTGGCGGACGATTTGGCAAAGAGATTTCCGGAAGACACGATCGTGTCAAGGCACTTCCTCCCGACGATCCGGGCCAAGTTGTTGCTCAACTCCGGGTCCGCGGCAGGGGCCATCGAGATGTTACAGTCCGCTTCGGCTTATGAACTCGGTGTCCCAGGAGTAACGAGCTTTTCGCCGAATCTCTATCCGGTGTATGTACGTGGCGAAGCGTACTTGAGCTCTGGTCAGGGACCCGAAGCGCGGACTGAATTTCAAAAAATCATCGACCATCCCGGGTTAGCATTCAACGGACCATTATCTGCGCTGGCGAAGCTAGGTATAGCGCGCTCCTACGCACGCGAAGGAAATCGTGTCAAAGCTCGAGAAGCATACGATCAGTTTCTAGGTTTCTGGTCAAAGGCAGATCAGGATAGTATTGTCTTAAACGTCGCTAAAGAGGAATACGCCAGATCGAAACAGGATAACTGAAAGCTCGCACTGGTAGACGGCGACGCAGTGGAGGCAATTGAGATGACCAACCAGGTCGTCGCGATTACAGTCGGCAATTGCTGCACCCGTTTAGGCGTTTCCAAATCACCCTACTTCTGACAGATGGCCACTAACTTGAAGGCGCTAGACCCGGCGACATAACCGTTACACGTCGAAACGTCGAAATGCCTCCGGCGAGCGTAACCAACTGCAAAAGCACGCGCCAGAGCGTATCCATAGCGCGATTAAGAACGAGCGGCGCGGATAGGTAACGCCCTTGCATCGCCCAACGACCAGCTCCGTCCCTATCGTCGCCCACTCGGAGAATGGCCAGACGACGACTGACCCGCGCGATCGCCATTCCTAGCGCGAAATCCCCTTCCGACCAACAAAACACCCGCTGCTGGGAGATGACAGTCGCGCGC
>OCZT010008091.1_pt1 | contig 10261 bp, 6 predicted proteins | sample 1539031 | NCBI WGS metagenome assembly OCZT01 (sample SAMEA3539308, study PRJEB22396) | soil metagenome | biome: tundra; feature: field; material: soil | place: USA | collected 2010-05 | depth 0.15 m
GGCCGGGTCGGCGAGCAGGACGCTGGTGTCCAGCACGTAAGTACGCCGGGCGCCTGGGCGCGCGGAGTCATCACGGACGGTGGCGGTGCTGGTGCTGCTGGGCCGCGTGTCGCGGCGGGCAGAAGAACTGGCCACTCGTTCTCCCCTGGGCGCCGGGGGCGGCGCCGCGGTCGGACACAGAAGTGTCTCCCGGACCGGGACCGGCCCACGAAAGGCCGTACCCCGGCCCTTCGCTCGTCTCGCCTGCGTGCAAAGACACGGAGCTCGAGAATGTCGAGGGCCCTTCCCGGCGGGCGGCTAGGCACCGCCCGTCTGCCTCGACGGTACCTGGGATGGGCCATCCCCCGGAAGACCTACGCGGCAAGACTCACATCACACGCGGCGGGACTCACGCATCAGGAGCCTCAGGAGCCGAACCTCCGGTTCCTCGCCGCGTAGGAGCGGAGGGCGCGCAGGAAGTCGACGTGGCGGAAGGCCGGCCAGTAGGCGTCGCAGAAGTAGAACTCCGAGTGCGCGCTCTGCCAGAGCAGGAATCCGCTCAGCCGCTGCTCCCCGGACGTCCTGATGACCAGGTCGGGGTCGGGCTGCCCGGCCGTGTACAGGTGATCAGCGATGTGGTCGATATCCAGGATCTCGGCGAGTTCCTCGATGCTGGTCCCCTTGGTGGCGTGGTCGTACAGCAGCGAGCGGACCGCGTCCGCGATCTCCTGCCTGCCCCCGTAGCCGACCGCCACGTTGACCAGCAGGCCCGGGGTGTTGGCCGTGGCCTCGGCCGCGTCCTTGAGTACCTGCGCGGTCTCCACCGGCAGCAGGTCGAGGGCACCCACCGGCTTGACATGCCAGCCCTGGGCCACGAGCTCCTGGACAGTGCCCTCGATGATCCGGAGCAGGGCCGCGAGCTCGGCCGGCGGGCGCGCCAGGTTATCGGTGGCGAGCAGCCAGAGCGTCACCACTTCGACCCCGGCCTGACGGCACCAGCCGAGCAGCTCGAAGATATGGTCGGCGCCCTTCTGATGGCCGTCGGCAACATCGGCGAGGCCCGCCGAGCGCGCCCACCTCCGGTTGCCATCCAGGATCACGCCGACGTGCCTCGGGATGGTGCGGGGGGAGAGGGACGCCTCCAGCCTGTGCTCATAGAGCCGGTAGACAAGATCGCGGATCCTCATCTGCACCCTTCCTCCCCTGCCTGGGAACCGTCTCCAAGAATGTCACCATTCCGGCAGGTTCGTGGCACCCCCGGCCAGTCTGTCCCAACCGCGCGCTTCGGTGAGGCTACCGGCGGGCACGCCAACGCAAGCGCACCTTCCACACAGCGTATCTCCCGCGTAACAACACGTAGACAGTCGGGAGCCCGGGAGGCGGGCCGTCCCGAAACCTCCCGGGTGGCGCCTCCCCGGCTGCGGACAGACCACTAAACTGCTGCTTAATACCTCATAACGTGCGATCCGGCAGACGTTTCCTGCGAGCGGCGACCCCGATAGGACCCCGATGACAGGGACTATGACGCGCCCGGGACGATGGCGGGGCCATCCGGGCGGGACGCCGTTGCCTGCGCGCAGCCGAATGACGCAATCTGCCGGGGCGCTGCGGCGCGTGATTGGCGCGGTCTGGATTTGGCCGATGCTGCTAACGGCCGTGATTGGCTGGCACGGGATCAGGGCGCCGGTTATGTGGCGCGACGAGCTTGCCACCTGGCAGGCCGCGAGCCGGAGCGTGCCACAGCTATGGCACATGGTCCACCACGTCGATGCCGTGCTGGGCATCTACTACCTCGGGATGCATTTCTGGATGGCGCTGTTCGGAGACTCCCCCGCCGCCATGCGTGCTCCTTCACTGATAGCGATGGCCGGAACGGCCGGACTTGTGGCGCTCACCGGGCGGCGGCTCGGCGGTCCCACCGCAGGGCTGGCGGGAGGCATGGTATTCGCGGTCATCCCGAGCATTTCGCGATTCGCCGAGGAGGCCCGGCCCTATGCCCTCGTGACGTTCTTCGGCGCGCTCGCCACACTGCTGCTGCTGCGCGCGCTGGAACGGCCCCGCTGGCAGCGGTGGGTGCTGTACGCCCTGGCCATCGCCGCGACCGGCGCGGCCAACGTGCTTGCGCTATGCCTGCTCGCCGGGCATGCACTCTGCGTGGCGGCGGCATGCTGCCGCCCGGCCAAGGATTCCGCTGGGCGGCTATGGCCGGTCGCGCTCGGATTCTGCCTGGCCGCACTGGCCGGCGCGACGTTGGACCTGCCGGTCATCATTCAGGGGCACCGACAGACGGCCGAGCAGATCGGCGGCCTGGCGAAGCCCATCCTCGCCCAGCTGATCGGGCAGGACGGCCCACTCAGGCTGTGGCCTGAGCTGTTCTACTCCAGCGCGGTCGCGGTCGCGGTGCTGGTGCTTGCCGCCCTCTCCCTGCGCGGCCCGAGCCTCCGGGCCAGCGGCTACAGCCTGGCCATGGCGATTGTCCCCACAGTGGTCCTCTGGGGCGCGTCGCAGGGACCGGTTTCCTACTGGTACATCCGCTACCTGCTGTTCACCGTGCCCGCGTGGGCCGTCGCGGCGGGGCTCGGGATCGCGGGGACAGAGCCGCGCCCGGCGGCCCGGCACGTGCGCGGCATTGCCGTCGCCGCCGTGGTGGCGCTTATCGCCATTCTCGGGCTGCCAGATCAGCATGCGATCCGGCAGGCCGAGGCACACAACTGGTGGAGCTACCCCGATCCCTTCGGTGATCACCCGGCCAACTACGAGGGAGCCGCGAAGGTGATCGCGGAACACGAAAGGCCGGGCGACGGAATCGTATTCAAGCGTGACGACCGGTGGATGGTTGATATCGGCGTCGACTATTACCTGCGTGGCCGGGCGAAGCCGACGGATGTGTTCTTGGTCAAGACGCCGGCCCAGGCGGCCAGCCTGACCGCCGTGGAGTGCGCCCATCCGGCGCAGTGCCTGCGGGGAGAACCCCGGCTCTGGATCGTCTACCGGGGATACGAGCGCGATCCGTATGCGGCAATCGAGCCGGCCAAGGCGGCGGCGCTGCGCGCGGCCCGTTACGCGACTCAGCACATCTACGCAGAAGACGGCCTCATGGCCGCGCTCATGACCCGTGAGTGAAGTCCCCGGATGGCAGCGATCAGCGGACCAGGCAGGCGGCGGCGGGGAAAGGGAGGCCGTGACTCGGGAGACGACGGCGACGGCTCAGGAGGACTCGGCCGCGGCCACCGGGGCCAGATCCCGGCGGGGGTACTGGGCCAGCCTGCGGGACTGGCTGCGGTCGGCGCTGTTCCGGCCGACTGCGAACGGTCCCCTTGGCTGGCGGAAAGTCCTGGCCGGCATCGCCTTCATCGTCGTGGGGGCGGCGATCAGCCTCGCCCGCACCCGTGGCGCCGGGGCGCTGAACACGATCTGGATCGAGGACGCTAGTCACTTCCTCAATGACGCCCTGCACGATTCCGTGCGCACCACCGTGACCACTCAGTTGAACGGCTACTACAACGTCATGCCGCGAGCGCTCACGGCCGCAGCGGTCTTGTTCCCGCTCAGCGTGGTACCTGCCGTGATGTCGATCCTGGCGGCGATGCAGTATGCCCTGTTCGGCCTGATCGCCTACATCGCGAGCGGCCCGCACCTTGGCCGCCGCTGGCTCCGGCTGATCGTCGCGGCACCGGCGTGCATGATCCCGCTCGGGTACACCCAAGTGAACAATGACCTGGCCACCGTCCAGTTCATCGCGCTGTACGGGACATTCTGGCTGCTGCTCTGGGTACCCGGGACGCGCGCCGGGCGGATCCTCTCACCGGTCATCATTCTCAGCGTCACGCTGTCCAGCATCCTGCCCATCGTGTTCGCCCCGCTCGCGCTGGCCCGGTTGCTCGTCGACCGCTCCAAGAACGCCTGGTTCCTGGTTGGCTGCTACGCGCTCGGCCTGGCCGCGCAGATAAGCGTGGGGCTGCGCGGCCTGAGCAACCGGCCCTCGAACTGGTACACCAGTCCGTGGTGGGTACTGCGCAACTACGTCACCAGGGCGGTGCCGCGCGCGATCTTCGGGGAGAAGGCGCTCGGCGGGCCAGGCACCAACGCGGCTGGCATGCCGGTAGCCCTTGACATCGCCAGCAAGGCAGAGCATCTCGCGCTGATCGGGCTCGCATGGCTGGTGGTACTGGCCGTCATCGGCCTCGCCCTCGCGCGGGTAACCGAGCCGCACTGGCCGCTCGCGGTCGTTGCTGGCTTCTTCAGCGTGGCCGTGTTCTTGAGCGAGATCGTCGACAATCTGAGCATCGTGCAGCCGCGGTATGTGATCGCGCCGGCCCTGCTGCTCTACACGGCGATCGTCGCCTTGCTGCGACCGCGCGGGGTCATCCGGGAGGCCACCGCCGAGTTCGCAGCCGACGCCGCAGGCCAGCCTGACCGTGCGGGCAGCAGCGGGATCATCGACGCGTTGCCGCGAGGAGCAAGGCATCCGGCCCGCCTCTGGGCTCCCGTCGCCATCTTCGCGTGTCTCCTGGCCATCGCGTGCGTCCTCAACTTCCGGGTGACCAACGGCCGCTCCGAGAGTCCAGCGTGGACCAGCGTGGTGGCGGCGGCCAAGAAAACTTGCGAGAAGCCCGGGGTGACAGGCTACTTCTACGGCCACGCGTGGTGGTGGGTGAACATTCCGTGCGGCCGGGTGGGCGACTAGCCCCGGCACCGCGTGATGGAACCCCCGGTGCCGCGCGCCTAGCCAGCGACTGGGCGGGCGACGCGCGGGCCGGGGGTTCCTGACCGGCTCAGCCGATCGACTTCACGATGGCCTCGTCAAGCCCGGCGAAGGAGGCGAGGTACTCCTTGCGCTCGCGCTTCATCCTGGCGACCATCTTGTCGTACTCGTCGAGGCGCCCCTGGCGCTCGTAGAGCCTGCGTGGCTGGATGATCTCGGCATCGTCGACGCCCGGCACGGCCGTCGCGATCTCGTACCCGAAGTCCGGGTCCTCTGTCCATTCGATGGTGTCCTCGACGATGGCCTGGACGATGGCTGACGAGAACGGGATGGCGACCTTCTTCGAGCCAGGGTGGTCGTCCCCGCCGCCCACCCGGCCGGTGTTGAGCACGAACACCTTGAGCTCGTGGCTGTCCAGCAGTTCGAGCATCCGGTTTCCCATGTCGGCCATGTCACGCGGGAAGAACGGGTTGGTCCCGGGGACGCGCAGGAACTTGCCTTCCTCGTCCTTGCCGCCGGCCGAGGTCCCGGTGGTCTCACCGAGCATGAAGTAGGCGGCCGCTTGCGCGCGGTCCAGGCGGGCCACGCCAGGGACGATGTTCTCGTTCCGGTTCAGGATGAGCAGGAATTCAGCCGGGGGCACCTGGTCGGCGGGCCATGGGTCCACGTACGAGAAGGGCCACGTCGTGCGCCCATTCTTGGTGTACGAGGTGTCGAAGAAGTCCACCGCACCGTCGGCGTCCACCGACACGTTCTCGAGGTAGGCATCCGGCTTGGTGGTGGCGTAATAGATGGCGGGCTCGAACTGCGGGTCGAGCCCGAACGTCTTGGCGAAGCACCCGTTCTCGGTGGTGTAGACGTGGCCACCCGGCATGAGCGCGACGAAGTCATCCTGGGCTGGCTTGCTGCCAAGCTGCGTGGTGAACGTCGTCGTGGTCTTTCCCGTGCCGGAGAGACCCACGATGAGGACGGTCGTGGGATTCCCGTCCACCGGGATCACCTTGCAGCCCGCATGCAGCGCCAGGCCTCCACGATTGAACACGATGTTGTTCCACATCCGCAGGCCGCCCTTCTTGGACTCACCGAAGTAGTCCGAGTTGAGCACGCGGGTGACGTTGCTGTTCAGGTCCACCACGATGACGCGGTCATCGGGGTAGCCGGGCGCGGGAAGGTTCGGGGTGTAGATGACCGTCGTATCCGGTTCCCAGGTAGCGGGGTCGTAGTCGCCGCCGGCCGGGTAGTAGAGCTGCTGCTGCATGCCGGCCACGTTCGCGTTGGCGGCCTCCATGATCAGCCTGGCCCTGGTGCGGAACGCCGGATCGGAGCCGATGTAGCCGTCCACCACCACCACGTGGCTGCCAGCGATGTACGCGTCCTGCGCTGCCGCGATCCGGTCGAATTCCGTGCGAGTGATCGTTTGTTTGGTCGCATTGGTCGAGTCCTCGACGAGGTAGGTCGACCGAGTGCTGCGGGAGTCCACGCGAGCCTTCACTGCCACATTGCCGAACTCGGTGATCGATGAGTTCGGCATTTTCTCCGTAAGCTCACGGAGACGCTCCGCCGTCGGATTCCACTCCACTGCCGTTGCGTTTACCTGATGCGCCACAATCGCTCCTCCTCCTAGGCGCGCCTAACGCACGCTCAGCCCGGGTTCACCCGCCATGACGCCACAGTCATGTGCGCTCTGTGCTTGCGGGATTTGGGGAGTGTACCCCGGCATGGCCGGATTAAATACGCCACCCCTCCGCGCTCTGAGAACCCTAGGCGGAAGGGAACGGCGTGCAGCCAGTTTAGTGATCCAGAAGGGGGTGGAGAGGGCTCTTCGGCACGACCCCGGGGGGCACGAATTCCCGCTCTCGAGGAGTTGCGGTAAAGCCCGGCCGGGTCGCCGAAACCAAGGCGGGCCGAGCTTTCCGCAAATGGTTTAGACCTTTGGTATAAACCCTTTATCCGACTATTTCCGTGCTGGTCATGCTTGGGGGCCCTCGGCCCGGACCTCTTCGACCCGGCGCAGCGCCTCCCTGAGCTGAGCCAGCCAGGAGTCCTCGTGCTCGCCGACCAACCGGACGCACCAGGCCAGCGCATCACTGCGGCTGCGGGCCACCCCGGCCTCCACCAGAGTGTCGAGTAGCCGCCGCTCGGACTGGCGGAGCCGGGTCATCACCGGCACCGACAGTGTGGTGAACATCACCTTCCGGTCGTCACAGATGACGCCCCAGGAGACCTTCCGGCCGAATGTGTGTTCTGCCTCGCGGGCGATCTCGATCCGGGCCTCACGGGTCTCCTCACGGAACCTGCGGGCACGGCCGTCCGCCGCCGCGGCGCGTTCCGCTTCCGCTGAGCCCGGCTCAGTCTCCGGGTCGTCGAGCTGGCCGACCACCGTGATCTCCTCCCGGTCCAGCGCCACGACCGGAGCCTGCGCGAACCAGCCGTCAGGGAGACGCCCGATGAACCAGGCGCGTAGTTGCTCAGCAGGGCTACTCACATCTTCCTTCGCAGTACTCATGTAATAAAGATTACACAGTTGCGCCAGAGTGGCAAGCGTCTGCGGAGGGGCGGCGCGGGGGATGTGGGGGGTGGCGAGGGACACGCCGGGGAGCGGAGCACGGAGGGCACGCCCGAGGGCCGCGGGACACGCCGGTCAGCGGGACGCGCCCTAGCCCACCGGAGATGCGGCCGCTGCGGCGGCGATTCGCGGTGACACCCGGACCACGCCGGCGAACTCGCTGCCCAGGGCCAGCGGAACGACCTCAACGTTCTTGCCGGGTTCCGGTGCCTGGAGCATCTGGCCTTGGCCCAGGTAGATGGCAACGTGCGAGATGTAATCGGGCGCGGTCGGGTCGGTGCGGTAGAAGAGCAGGTCGCCTGGCTGGGCCTGGCTGAGAGGGATCGCCGGACCGGTACGCGCCTGGTCGACCGCGACCCGCGGCATCACCACGCCTGCCTGGGCGAAGGACCATTTCACCAGTCCGGAGCAGTCGAATGACCTCGGCCCGGCCGCCCCCCACACGTAGGGCAGGCCAAGCCTGCTCTCGGCAGCTTGCAGCATGGTGATGAGCTGGCTGCTGGTGAGCCCGGTAGCAGAGGCCGACGACGAGACGGTCCCGGTGGCCGCCCCCGCCGCACCTGGGCGCGCGGTCGTCGACGCCACCAGCGGCTCGACCAGTGTCCCCTTCGGGACAACCGATTTGATGTGCGTGACCAGCGCGGCGACTGTGGCGTGCGGCGCGCTGACCACGATCGCATTGCCGACCGGGAAGCCGAGCGAACTGGCCACCGCCGTGGAGACGACCGCGTCGACGCCGCCGATGCCCACCGTGCCGAACCCACCGACCCGCAGCGACTCCACCGTCCGTCCGGCCACCTGCACCATGCCACCGAGTGGCAGCTTGTCCTGGCTGCCCATGGTGTAGGAGACGGCGATGCCACCGTCCGCGACGCTGCCCCAGAACGCACCGGAGACGGCGGTTGGGCGCTCGGTAAAGGCCCGGAACGTCGTCGGGTCCACCCCGAGCGTCGCCACGTACTTCCCGTTGACCTTGACCCGGGCCGCGTCCATCAGGCCCGCCGCCACCACGCCGGGCACCCGGCGGACCGCGGCGTCGGTGCCAGCCGGCAGCGACGTGCCCGAGACGACCAGGACGTCTGCCGCCAGCAGTTTGCCCGGCGGCGAGGTGATGGCCGCCTCCGGCGACGAGGACGCGCGGGGATCAGGCAGCATCCTCGTGGCCGAACGGGACAGCAGCGAGTCCTCGATGGCCGGGGCGGTGTTGCGCTGGGCGGCATTGCCCGCCGTGGAGGGGCCTGCCGTGGAGGGCCAGGCCGCGCCGACAGCAAGGACGGCGAGCGCGGCGCATGACACAGGCGCCAGACGGCGCAACCAGGTTCGCGCCGGGGCCAGCGCTGGCACCCGTGAAGTCACACAGACCTCCTTGCCCACACTCTTACCCATGCTGGCCCACCTATACCGGATATTCCAAGGCTTGCCGTAGCGCGCCGGGCTCGGTGACCGGAACCAGGCAGGTGAAGCCCCGGCAGACGTAGGCCGCCGGTGAACCCTTCACCAGGCTGCGGCCGGCGAGCAGCGGAACGCTGCCCCCGCCAGACGAGTCCCCATCAGACGAGTCCCCATCAGACGAGCCCCCATCAGACGAGCCCCCGCCAGACGAAGCCCCGCCGGCTGAGCCCCCGCCGGCTGAGCCCCCGCCAGATGAGTCCGCACCGGCTGAGTCCTCGCCGGCTGAGTCGCCACCGGCCGGGCCGCCGTCGCCGAGGGCGATTACCGCCCCGGGTGGCGCCGCCCGGAGGGCGGTGCGATGCAGCGCGGCGGTCCTGGGGTCCCCGGGCGGCCCCACCACCGCGATCTCGGCCGGTCCCGAGATGATCGCCTCGGCCACCGCCAGGCCCCAGCCAGCGGCGCGGGGAAAACGGGTCGCGATCGGCGGGAGCACACCCAGGGCCGCCACGGCCGCCTCCCGGTGCCGCGCCGACCCGGTCAGCGCCGCATAACTGAGCAACGCCCCCGCAGCGGCGAAGGCGCCGGACGGGGTAGGGCCATCCGCGGGGTCGGCGGGCCGGTAGACCAGGGCTTCCCCATCGTCCGCGGTGTCGTAGAACCCCCCGGCCCCATCGCCGAACCTGTCCAGCACGGCGGCGAGCAATTCCCAGGCGAGATCCACCCAGCCGCGCTCCCCGGTCACCCCGTAGAGCGCCAGGAACCCCTCGGCCACGCAGGCATAGTCGTCCAGAACGCCCTGGTTTGACCCGGCCACGCCGCCCCTCGACGTGCGGGCGAGCCGACCTTCGGTCAGCTGAACCGCCGCCAGCAAGCTGGCGGCATCCTGGGCTGCGGCCACGAATCCTGGCTCCTCAAGCAGCAATCCCGTCTCGGCCAGTGCCGCGATAGCCAATCCGTTCCACGCGGCCACTACTTTGTCATCACGGCCGGGAGCAACCCTTTGGTTCCGTTTCGCGTAAAGAATTTCGCGGATGCGGGCGAGGCGCCCCGCGTCCTCCGGGTCGGCCAGCAACTGCAACACCGAGCGGCCGCCCTCGAACGTGCCGGCCTCGGTTACGCCGAACACTTCCGCCGCGTACGGCCCATCGACCGGCCCGAGCGCCTCGGTCAACTCCGCGGGGGTCCAGGTGTAGAAGAGGCCCTCCGCACCGTCGCTGTCGGCGTCCAGCGCCGAGGCGAAGCCACCCTCCGCAGTGCGCAGGTCGCTGATCATCCAGGCGCACGTTTCCCTGGCCACCCGGCGGGCCAGCGGTGAGCCGGTGCGCCGCCATAGGTGCGCGTAGACCCGGGCCAGCAGGGCGTTGTCGTAGAGCATCTTCTCGAAGTGCGGCACCACCCAGTCCGCGTCCACCGAGTAGCGCGCGAATCCCCCGCCGAGCTGGTCGTACATGCCCCCGCTGGCCATGGCCTCGGCGGTGACCGCCGCCATCAGCAGCGCCGGCTCCCCCTTCTCCGGGACACGCTCGGAGTGCCGGAGCAGGAACTCCAGGACCATTGACGGCGGGAACTTCGGCGCTCGCCCGAAGCCGCCGCGTGCCGCGTCGTACTCCGCGCCCAGC
>OCZT010008092.1_pt1 | contig 10260 bp, 5 predicted proteins | sample 1539031 | NCBI WGS metagenome assembly OCZT01 (sample SAMEA3539308, study PRJEB22396) | soil metagenome | biome: tundra; feature: field; material: soil | place: USA | collected 2010-05 | depth 0.15 m
TCACGTCTAGAATGTCCGTGAATTTCGATCCTTTGAAGGAGTTCCAGAGATTCGATCCCAATCCCCACTTCAGGTTCTTGTTGGCGGGAAGCCGGTCGGCCGCCCGTCCCAGGGTGCCTGCCAGCACGCCCAGGGACCCTAATATATCGCGCCGTGTCATCATGGTGTCATCCTCTCTTTGCGGCCTGCGGCCGACCCCCGGAGAGCCGGACCAGGGGGTCCGGCGCGGACGGGGGCGTCCGCCCTACGTTTGATGCAAAAGCCACTTCACAGCGTTCTTCTGCATTTTTTCGAACTCCGGGTTCCACAGGGCGGTAATCGCGTGACCGGGCGCAAAGAAGCAGACACGTCCCTTGCCGTAGTCGTAAGCCCACGCCGCTTCACAGGTGTTAGTGGGCTTTCGATCCTTACCTGCCGGATACGTCAGACCTTCTTCCTGCACGCTCATCGCCAGGACGTACTTCGGCTCTTTCTCGTAAATCAGAAAGTGCTGCTCGTCGGTGACCACGAAGTCGTTGACCCCCTTGGTGATGGGGTGGTCGTGGTTGATAATCTTCACCTTGAACGGCCGGATTGGCGGATGCCCCAGGATGGTGGCGCCCTGGACGTCGCGATAATCCTGCCTCATCAGTGAAAGCCGGCTGTTGTTGTGCCATGCCCACAGCGAGCCGCCTTCCTGGACCCACCGCTTGATGCCCTTGCACTGCTCGTCGGTGATGGTGGCGACAAACGTGCTATCGATCTTCCTCTCAAGCGGCGGTTCGCTCACGACTTTTATGCCCGGTATGTTGTTATAACCGCCGGGGTGCCGCGTGCCATTGCGAAAAAGGATGAGGATTTTGTAGCGCTGGAGGTTCTCGTAAGTAATCAGCTTCTCCTCATCGGTGAAGTCGATGGAGATTCCGGCGTCCTTTACCAGCGTCGCCGTGAGAGCCGTTCGGTAGTGATCCGAGTTGTGCGATTCATCGCCGGTCACGGCAAGTATCACTGAGTTGGAGCCGGCTGTGGTTTGTGCGCCGGCTTCACGAACAAATGGGGCCGCCACTCCCACGGTTCCGAGCGCGCCCATCAGCGAGCGCCGCGTTAGCTTCGTCTTACTGTTCATCATTCCAGTCTCCTTCTGTGAGTATAGGTCGCATCCCGCGAGGTACCGCGGCGGTCAGAACTCGAACCTGCCGATAAGCCACATGTTGGGCCGCCCGGCGCCGATTCCGGAGAAGGAACCCTGCACCGCGGTCATGCGCGCGAACGTACCCGGGCTGCCGACATTGTAAACGGAGCTGGGCGGCGCCCATTGAGCGTGTTCGAGGGGCCAATTGTAGCCGTCAAAGCGGAGCTGGAAGCGGTATTTTTCCTTGATGGTCCACCACTTCGCCAGCGACACTTGCATCCAGTTGAGCCCGGGGGCTTCAAAGGAGTTGCGCGCCAGGTTGCCCGGCGTGAACGCAGCCGGATAGGCGAACGAGGACATGTTCAGGTACGGATTCTGAGCGGAGGTGGGGAACCGGTTGGGGCCGATATTCCACCCCTGTACCGTGGCCTGAGGTATGGTGGTCACGATGTTGGGACGCGAAGCGCCCGGCAGATACTGGTAGGGGCTGCCCGCAAACGTCACCGTGAACGGCGGTCCCGACTGGAGCGTTTGGGTCTCGGTCAATTCCCAGCCGCCAAGCACCTGGTTGAGAACTCCACCGTGGTTCAACCAGTGCCGGCCTTTGCCGAGCGGCAAATCGTAAGTCACGATGCTGACGAACCGGTGGGTCGTGTCGTACGAGGTTCGGGCCTTCTCCAAACTCCGGTTGTAATACGTAATGCCGCTACAAGTTCCCTCGGCATCGCATTCCGACATGTTCTTCTGATACGTGTAGAAGGCAGTGATCGACACGCCCGCAGTCATGCGCCGCTGCACCCGCAGCGTCCCGGCATGATACGTGTTGTGGCCGTAGTTGGAGTAACCGGTGATGGTACCGAACTGCGGATAGGGCAAATAGTTCTGAGTGGCCTTGTAGATGGCCGCCAGCGTGGCCGGGTTGGTGGAGATGTTCAGCGGAATGGCATTGATATTCCAAGCGTTGATCAACCCGATGCCTGCCTGTCCCTGGTAGAGCCCTTCTGCCAGCCAATTGTGGGCGAACTCCCACTGGACCCCGCCCGACCAGCTCATCACGTACGGGTTCCGCATGTTGGGGTCCCACCAGGTTGCCGTGCGCGTGGAATAATTCGATCCCACGAAATTCGTAGCGCCGTTGGACTGCAAACTGTAGGCGAAGTTCGGCGGCCCTTGGGAAAGCTTGAAAACGTAATTCGGATTGCCGGGCACCTGCGCGATGCTCGCCGTCGCCACGTACTCGTCGAAATTGATGTTTTGCGTGGGCGCTAAAATGTCCGCGTGAACTATGCCGAAGGAGGCGCGGAACGCGAATTTCGGCGCGAAGTTCCAGGCCAGGCCGACGCGGGGCTCGAAGTTGTTCCGGTCGCTCTTGGCAAGGGGCCCTGAGTTATGGACGATTGCGCCCATCATCCCGGTGAGCGGGTCCTTCGCCGTCGGGTCGAATTCCGAGTTCTGGCCGTACTTCGTCGAAAATGGGGTCTCGTACGCGTACCGCAGTCCGAGGTTCAAAGTGAGATTCTTCATCACCTTCCAGTCGTCCTGTATGTAGGCCTGGTGCCCGGTCCACCGCGGCAGCCAACTGGCTTGGGCCTGGGTGAATGTGGCGCTGGTGACCGTGCCCAGCAGGAAGTTGGCCAAGGGGTTGCCGGTGTTCGGGGTGAATGGCGCTTCGGTCCCGCCAAACGTGTAACTGCCGCTGGGTAGCACGGCTTGGGTGGCGTTATAGCGCGTACGAATCATCTCGTAGCCAAACTTGATGGTGTGCGAACCCTTGATCTTGGTGAAGTTGTCCTGCAGCGTAATGTCGTCGCCAATGTTGTGGTAACTGGTCAGGCCGGCCATACCGTAGCCAATGTTGAAGTAGGGGAAAGTAGCGCCGCTGACATTGGGCATGCCAAGTTGTTTGGCCCAGTCCTGGCCCGCCGACGGGGCGGTCTGGTGAACCTCGTGCAAGTTGTAACCGATCCGAAACTCGTTATTCATCGAGTTACTGAGAATCATCATGTCCGAAACGACAATGTTGAGCTGATCGACGGGCTGCGGCACCGCCGCCGGATCGACAAGCTGTGAGAAGCTCTGACTGGGGTCCGCAACCCAGGCGAACTGGTTGGTCTGAGCCAGGGTGCGATGCCGGCCTTGAGAGTAGCGGGCGGACATCTTATGATTCGACGTGAACTGGTGGTCGAACTTGACGTCCCAGCGTGTACGGCGAACCCACTTCTGCGGGTTCACGTCCAGGTTGGAGGTTGGACCGGTGTTGCTCGGGATGCCTGCCGTGTTGGGCTGGGCGAAAGGATTGTTGGCGAGAAAGGCCGCTGCTACGGGGTCGATCAGGCTTTTCGGAATGACGTTTCCGGGGAATGGGGTGCGCGTGTAGGTGGTGCCATTTTGCACCGTGGTGAACGGGTTGTATATGGTTAGCGGCACCGGACTGGCCTGCCCGCCGAAGGAGAAATCGCCGCCTTGCATGGCGGGGGTCGGTACCGTGACGAACGCGCCTGCGGTGGCGCCCAGTTCCTGGTGACGCTGCAACCCGAACAGCCAGAATGTCTTGTTGCGGCCGTCGTAGTGCGGCAGCATCAGCGGGCCGCTCGCCAGGGCGGATATCTCATGGTAGCTGAACGGATTGGGCGACCGCGTCTGCTCGGCGGCCGAGCGGTGAATCGTGACCTTGTCGATATACTGGTCTTCGGCCGAGCCGTGGAGCCCGTTGGCGCCGGACCGGTAGGTCACCGCCTGCAACCCTCCCGCGGAGTGCCCGACTTCCGCCGGCGAGCCGGTGGTGTACACCTTCACTTCCTCAAAAGCGTCGACCGCGCCACTCAAAATGCCCGAGGTACTCTCGTAGGTCTGGATGCCCGGTTCCTTCGCTTCGACTCCATCGAGCGTGTAACCGATCATGTTGTTCCGCTGGCCGAGCACGTGCTGGCCCGACATGTTGTTCGTGCCCTGGTAGTAGAACAACATCTGGCCCGTTCTCTTTTCGTTGATGGGCATTTTGGTGAGTTCGTCGCCCGGGAGAATCTGACCCGAAGAAGATGTTTCGGTCTCCAGCAGCGGCGAAGCAGCCGTGACGGTCACGCTCTCGGCCATCGCTCCCACCTCGAGCTTGACGTCGATGCGCGGCACTTCGCCCGCGCTGACGAGGACTCCGTCGCTCACGTATCGTTTGAAACCGGCCGCTTCCACCGTCAAGCGGTAGCTGCCTGGGGCCAGATACGGCACGTAGTAGGCGCCCGCCGTGGAGGTCACGGTTTTCGAGACAAACGAAGTGGCGGCATTGGTGACCGTGACGCTGGCTCCTGGAACGACTGCGCCGCTCGTATCGGTAACCGTTCCCACCAACGTGCCTGTCCCCGCGGTTTGCGCCAGCATCACGCCGGCAGACAGCAAAACGATCAATCCTAGCTTCAATCCATGGGCGCTGGTTACAGCCAGCACCGCGTTGAGCGTCTTTCTGAACATTTGACCTCCCCTGGCCTTGCGTTTCGTCAGACGAAAGGGAACTTTGTTTTTACAAATCTGGGCCGTCCGCTTCGCGAAAGGGATCGTACACGTCGCAGACTGCAACTGGGTCGACATCGGGCTGCACGAGAAAATTCTGCCAATCGCCGGTGCCCTACCCACTGAACCCAAATAATTCCGACTCTGATTCGATATTCGATCATTGCATCGAAAACTCAGGACGAACTCATGGCCATGCAAACACCCACCGCTAAAGTTTTCGTAAACGAGCGTCTGTTTGGCGATTTCAGAACATCCCTTCTGAAATCAGTTGTCGGACATCATATAACCGAGCGAAATCGATTGTCAAGCCGATAATTTGCATGGGGCGCACGCCGCGGCTCACTATCCGAACACACGCTTCCTCGTGGTAACGCGGTCTGCGCCGACAACCCCGGGCCCGCCGCGGGAAGACCTTCGAGAGCGTGCTGGAGTCTCTCTAGGTCTCCGACCGCGTGATGTTGTGCCATTGAGGGCAACCCCTCACGGTCGGGGCTCCGATCAGAGCCGGGCCCAGGGGGCATCACCCCGTAAGCAAGCGGGTTTGCGATAGCACCGAATCTCGCGGTCACAGAACTAGTCTCTACCGTCGGGCCGTTCCGTCCGTCCCCGACTTTTCTCCCTGCGAATCTTCGCGGCGGGTGGAAGCCATTTTAGCGGCCACGCGCATGGCTTGCTTCATGCTCCGGGCGTCGGCCTGGTTCTTGCCGGCGATGTCGAAGGCAGTGCCGTGATCGACGGAGGTGCGGATAATGGGAATGCCCAGCGAGATGTTAACGGTTCCTTCGAAATCGATCAGCTTCATGGGAATGTGGCCCTGATCGTGGTACATGGCGACCACCAGATCGTAGGCTCCGCGCAGCGCCTGGAGGAAAACGGTGTCGGGAGCGAGGGGCCCGCTGCAAGGGATGCCCTTGGCGCGGGCGGCTTCGATGGCCGGCAGTATGACCCGCTGGTCCTCGCCGCCGAAAAGGCCATGCTCGCCGGCGTGCGGGTTCAAGCCGCAGACGGCGATGCGCGGCTGAGCGAAGCCGAGCAACTTCATGGCGCCGCTGCCCAGCTCGATGGTACGCAGGATGCGCTGGGTGTTGGCTTCGCACGCGGCGCGCAAGGGCACGTGCGTGGTCACGTGGATGGTGGAGAGGCGTGGGCTGCAGAGCAGCATGCGGGATTCGGTGGCGCCGCACAATTGCGCGATGTACTCGGTATGTCCGGTGAACGGGCGCCCGGAGAGAGAGACCGCTTCCTTGTTGATAGGCGCAGTCACCATGGCATCGGCCTCGCCAGAGAGACACATCTCCGTGGCGATGCGCACGTACTCCACGGCGGCCACGCCGCAGCGCGCATCCAGGCGGCCGAAGGAGAACTCCTCGATACCGGCCAGGGCGCGCGGGTCGCGCAGTTCGGCGTGGAGTTCGACTCCCGTAATCCGCTGGGCCATTTCCAGCACGGCGGCATCGCCCACCACGATCCAGCGCGCCAGGGGTGCGAGTTCGGGATCGGCAACCGCTTGCAGCACGACTTCGGGGCCGACGCCGGCGGGGTCGCCCATGGTTAATGCAATGGTGGGCCGGTTTTCTATGTTCGATTGGGGCATGCAAAATAATCCGCTACTTGAATCAGGGTATGGCTAGGCCCGAAACCGCCGGACTTGGTGGCGACCCAGACCCCGTCGAGATCTCCGCCGTGAAGGATGCCGCGCGGGACCCCAGGAACGATTTCATCACACAGCTCGATACTCTGCACGCCGGCAGCCTGGCAGACCAGGGATGCCGTGTCTCCGCCAGAGAGCACGAAGGCCGCGGCAGGCACGGCGGCGACGCGTTCACGCACCTGTTCCGCGGAGACGAGGCCGCGCGGAATCCGCAGGATCACGTGTTGGCCGCGAGCGAGCGCCTGGCAAAGAGATTCCCGCGTGGCGGCGTGGAGATGGAGCAGCACGGCGGGCCTTTCTGCCAGGAGTGAGCTCTGCTGGGCGAGCGTCACGCTGTGATCCGATCCGATGCAGAAGAGCGCGGGGCCGGAGCGTGCGGGCGCCGGCGGTGGGACGCACGCTTCGCCGAGGCGGCGGGCCAGCGCCGCGGCGAGGCCCGCGGAGCCCGCCCACAAAATGCGCCGGCCCATGGGTAAGATGGCGGCGGCAATCTGGTCCAGGTCGAGGTCGCAGTTGGAATCCACGGACACGAAGCGGGCGCCTTTTGAGAGGATCGCCGCGATGCCGTCCGGCCGGGTGTGTGCACACGCATGCCCCGATTGAAGCTGAAGGCGGCCGGCAACATCGACGGGAGCGAACTCCGGCGCACTGGTGACCCTCAGAAATCCACCTTCCACCACGCGGTTCATCCCGGGAAATGCCGGGCACACGACGGCCGCATCGCAATGGAAGGATTCGAGGGCGGCGGCGATCTCCAGACCGGTGTTGCCCCGCAAGGTAGAATCGATCTTCTTGAAGACGAGGGCGGCGGAATCGACTGGAAACCCGGCGGCCGCAGCGGCCAAGGCGCGGCGAATTTCCGCCGGTGGGAGATCACGGCTCTCCGTGCTGAGGGCAAGCATGCGTGCGCCGGCGGCTTTGGTTCCACGTGCAACCAGAACGGTAGCCGGACGGAGACCGCGAGCCGCGAAGTACACGGCGGCGTCGCAAGCGCCGGTGAGGTCGTCGGCGACAAGCAGGCAGTCAAGGGGGACGCCGGTCATGGAAGCAGCATGGTAGCAAAGCGCAAGGTGGAGTTTGGGGATCACTTCCCGGTTCGGAAATCGGCGGCCACGAGGTCGGAATCCCCGCAGCCGACGCGCCGCGCCTCCGAGGCGTAGGGGAGGAAGACGTCGGCGGTCATGCCGGGGGGAAGATGGACGTGCAACCGGAGAGTGCTTCCAGTGACTTCCCAGTTGACCACCACGGGCCCGCGGAAGGTCTCCCACGTTGCCTTGACCCAGGCGAGGTCGCCGACGGGCTGCGGGCGAATCTCGATGTGGCGCAGTCCGGGGTCCTGTGGGCGTATGCCGGCCAGGCCGGCGTAGAACCACTCCTCGATGTGACCAAGCATGAGGTGATTCTGCGAGCTATTGGGATTGGCGTCCCAGGCCTCGGTGAGCGAAGTGGCGCCGCGGGCGATTTGACCAGCATAGCTGGGGGCGGTGTCCGCGACGGCCATGTCATAGACGACGTCACTGCGGCCGGCTTCCATGAGCGCGCGCAGGACGTAGCGGTAGCCGATGTCGCCAGCGGTGGTGTGATTGCCATGCGCGCGGATGTCGGCGACGAGTTTGCCGGCGAGGGTTTGGCGGGCAGCGGCCGGTGCGAGGCCGAGGGCGAGGGGCATGGCGAGAGAGGTCTGGCTGCCGGTGGCGTAGGTTCCATTTTTCCAGAACGCGTTCTGGAATGCAGCCGCGAGGCTGTCGGCGTCGCGGGTGGAGGATGGTAAGCCTAGGACGCGCGCGGCGTTTTCCATGACCTTGAGATCACTCCAGTAGAGGGCACTCGCGGTGACGCCCTGGGGAGTGAGTTGCGAGTAGCCGGGAGCGCGGGGCCCGATGTCGTACCAATCGCCGAGGCCGTAATTCAGCAGGCCGTCCTGGAGCTTGCTACTGAGGTAGGCGCGGTAGGGCTGCATGGTGCGGTAGCCATCGGCAAGCGTTGCGCGGTCGCCGTAGATCTGCCAGGCGAGCCAGGGCAACTGGAAGGCTGTGCTGCCCCACTCGGGGGAATCGCGGAAGCCGCCGCCGAAGACGACGTACTCGGGCGCGATGTCGGGCACCAGGCCATCGATGGTTTGCGCCTCGCGCATGTCGCGGACGATTTTGGGGAGGTAGCTGCGCAGGTCCCAGTCAAAGAGCAAGGCGGGGCCCATGAGGTGGAACTGTTCGAGCCAGCCGAGTTTTTCGCGATGGGGGCAATCGGTGAGCGAGTGTTGGAGGTTGCTGCGCACGGCGGCGTCGATGAGCGCGTGGATCTTGTTGAGGCGCTCGTTGGAACAGGAGAACTCACCCGTGCGGCGGGCGTCGAGATGGAGGAACTCGCCCTCGATGGAACCGAGCGCGGCGGCGCCTTCCACCTGCAGGTAGCGAAAGCCGTAGTAGGAGAAACGCGGCGACCAGGTCTCCTCGCCGCCGCCGCGGAGGGTGTAGTTGAAGGAGACCGGACCGCCGGAGGAACGTTGGGAGACGAGGCCGGCGGAGTCGAGAAGCTCGCCCGGCGTCATCCGGATCTCGGCGCCGGCGGGGCCGGAGGCGGTGATGCGCGGCCAGCCGGCGAAATTCTGACCGAGGTCGTAGACCACGACTCCGGGCTTCGGCTGAGTGGTCTTCACGGGGCGAAACGTCTGCTGCACGCGGATGGGCGGACTGGACTGCGCGCGCAGTTCGCCGCCGGGGGCTTCCATGCCGGAGGCGCGGCGCCAGGCGGAATCGTCGAAGCCCGGGCGGTCCCAACCGGCGGGCTCGCGGCGCGCATCGTAGTCCTCGCCGCCATAGATGCAGGAGAAAGTGATGGGGCCGTCGGTGACGCGCCAGGTGGCGTCGGTGGCGAGATCGGCGAGGGAATTGTCGGCGTATTCCAGGTGGAGGTGCAGGCGCACGCGGGGCTGGCCGAAGGAGCCGGTGAACTTGGTGTAGCGGCCGCCGGCGACGTTATAGAAGCCGTTGCCGAGGAGGACACCGATGGCGTTGGGGCCATTGGTGAGCAGCGCGGTGACATCGAAGGTCTCGTAATAGACGGTGGCGCGGAAGTTGCTCCAGGCGGGGGCGAGGACGTGGTCGCCGACCTTTTGCCCGTTGATGCGGAGTTCGTGGAAGCCGACGCCAGAGACCAGGGCGATGGCGCGACGCAGCGGTTTGGCGACTACGAACTCCTTGCGGAAGATGGGCAGGGGACCGGAACGCAGCGAGTGATCGGGATGGGCGATCCAGCCGCCCTTCCAGCCGCTTGCGGAGGCGGGGACCTGCGTCCACTCGGCGGCATCGCTCCACGGCGAGGGCTCGCCCGCGGCGTTCCACACGCGGACGCGCCACCAGTAGCGGCGGAAGCTCTCGAGTGGGGGACCGGCGTAGGCGATCCAGGAGGTGTCGGGCGAGGAGGTCCGGCGGGAGTCCCAGAGGCCGGCGGCATCGGGCGACGTACCGACTTGGATCTGGTAGGCGCTCTGTGGTTCGGCGCGGAGCTTCCAGGAGAGGCGCGGTTGAGGGGCGTCGATGCCCACGGGATTACGGCGGGCTTCGCACTCCAGTTCGTAGGGCGGGAGGACCGCGGCGCAGGCCGCGGCGCAGGCGAGAGAGGCGAGCGCGATGGAGTATTTCACAATCGCCAGCTTAGTACAAAGCGGGAAGTGGGAGCGGAGAGTTTTGGAGAGGGAAGGGGGCGGGTTCAACGAGAGAGGCGGAGAGACGCCGAGGAAGGAGAGTCCGAGCTTCGCTCGGATTGACAGGCTGAAGCCTGCCCCACCAAGGGAAGCAACGCAGCGCATACGGGTAAGACGGGTAAGAGGCACTTAGTGCTCAGTAACTTTAGACTGTGGCTTGCATTGCACACTATGATACGGGAGCCACGGGGTGCATCGGTGCCGTGCAAGGGTTTTCAGCGCGTTAGGAATTGGCTGTCGATCTGCATCGTACGGCGGCATGTACGCATCGCCCGCCCGATCCACACT
>OCZT010008093.1_pt1 | contig 10260 bp, 6 predicted proteins | sample 1539031 | NCBI WGS metagenome assembly OCZT01 (sample SAMEA3539308, study PRJEB22396) | soil metagenome | biome: tundra; feature: field; material: soil | place: USA | collected 2010-05 | depth 0.15 m
AAGTCCGAGCTGGCGACCCGATCCGTGTCGAGCTGCTGCCGGAGCATAACCAGCGACTAGAGCCGGTCTGAACATCGTCCGGAGACCGGTAGTGTATTTAGACACTATCCGACGACGGGAGATCGTCGCTCTCGCGCAGCCACTTAAATTACTTGGTCGAGGCATGCACCTTGACCAGCTCCTTTCCAAGCTCATTTTCTCACAACGCTTGGTCTAAATAAGCCATGTCAGGTCACGACATCCCGGAGCGGTAGCGCGGCAGCACGGCCGCTTGCGCTCCCGGTAAACGGCGAGCCGATTAAAACTGAAACAATAGTTTTTGCTACCGCCATAGTGGCCGTGGCGCTGCAGTGAGCTGCTTAGCATCCAGCGCGGGGCCAATTGCGCCAATCTCGATACCCCCGCCTTATTGCTTCCGTGTATCCCAGCAGGGTGCTAGCGTTCACTCTGATCGCTGGTCATCGGGGGAATGTCCGCTGAAACGTAATCTCAACATGAGCTTTAGCGCAGCCGTTCAATAACAAACTTCTGCACGGAGGAATGTCCATGTGCGTCTATTGCCAAGCGAAACCGTTCGACTTTACGGCAGCATCGCTGACACGACGCAATTTCGTCGCGAGCGCTGCGGCGATGGGCGGTATCTACGCCACCGCTAAAGTGTTCGAGCCGGTCGCAACCTTCGCACAGGGCGCCAAGGCCGATATTATTATTGAAAACGCCAAGATCGTCACGCTCGATGCCAAGACCCCGCGCGCCCAGGCGATCGCGATTGGCGGCGACAAGGTCATCGGGATCGGCACGCGCCGCGAGCTTGAACCCATGCGTGGGCCGTCGACCAAAATCATCGATGCGGGCGGCCGCACCATCGTTCCCGGGCTCAATGACGCGCATACCCATTTCATTCGCGGCGGTCTGACCTATTCGCAGGAAGTTCGCTGGGATGGCGTGCCCTCGCTCGCGCTTGCGCTGCGCATGCTCAAGGATCAGGCGCAGCGGACGCCGGCGCCGCATTGGGTGCAGGTCATCGGCGGCTGGACTCCCAATCAGTTCAAGGAAAAACGTCTGCCTACGCTCGATGAGATCAACGCGGCCTGCGGCGACGTGCCGTGCTTCGTGATGCATCTCTATGACCGCGCCTTTATCAATAAGGCCGGATTGCGTGCGCTCGGTTGGAATCGCGATACGCCCGATCCGATGGGTGGCCTCATTGCGCGCAACGGCGAGGGCAATCCGACCGGCATGCTGATTGCGACCACAAGCCTGATCAGCCTGCTCGGCGTGTTCGCCAAGATTCCGAAGTTGCCGCAGGACGAACAGGTCATGTCAACCCGGCACATGATGCGCGAGCTCAACCGGCTCGGCGTCACCAGCCTGATCGACGCCGGCGGTGGCGGTCAGAATTATCCCGAGCACTACCAGGCCATCGCCAAGCTTGCCGCCGACAAAGCGCTGACCCTGCGCATCGGCTATACCTTGATGGCGCAGCGGCCGGGGCGCGAGATCGAAGACTACAAAGGATGGCTCGCGCAGGCGAAGCTGTTCCAGGGCGACGATTATTTCCGCCTTTGCGCGGCCGGCGAATATATCGTGTGGGCGGCCGGCGATGTCACCAACTTCGCGAAGGATCCGCTGCCACAGCCGCCGATCATGGAAGAGAAGCTGACCGAGGTCATCAAGTTCATCGCTTCGAACGGCTGGCCGTTCCGCATGCACGCCTCGTTCGACTTCACCGCGCAGCGCATCCTTGCCGTGGTGGAAAAGGTGCATCAGGAGGTGCCGGTCAACAAGCTGCGCTGGGGCCTCGAGCATTGCGAGGGCATGACCGCGCGCACGCTCGACAGGCTGCAGAGCCTGGGCGGCAGTCTCGGTCTGCAAAATCGGATGTCGGCCGACGGCGAAGCCTACGTCACCAAATGGGGCAAGGAGGCGGCCGAGGATGCCCCGGCATTCGGCCGCATCAAGAAGATGGGCGTGCCGTTTGCGCTCGGCACCGACGGAAACCGCGCCGCCAGTCATAACCCTTGGGTCGGTGTGCAATGGCTGGTGACCGGCAAGACGCAAGGTGGATTGCGCCACGCCGCCGATCGCAACCTGATGAGCCGCGAGGAGGCGTTGCACGCCTATTCTGCCGCCGGCGCCTGGATGAGCAACGAGGAAGACAAGAAAGGGACGCTGTCGGTCGGCAAATGGGCCGACCTCGCGGTCTTGTCCGATGACTATCTGACGGTGCCGGAGGGCCGCATCTCGCAACTATCGTCAGTGCTCACGATGGTAGGCGGCAAGGTGGTCTATGGCGACGGCAAGTATGCCGCGCTCGCGCCGGCCGCGCTCAAGGTCGCGCCCGACTGGCTGCCGATCAGCAAATATCCTGGCTACAGCAAATCGGCTGCCGCGGAGAGCGGCGAGCAACTCGCGTCGGCGGCGCTTGCGGCCGCAACACCAACGGTCATTGGCGCCGACGGCATGCAATGGACAATCGGTTGCGGCTGCGGGGTTTTGTAGTCGGGCATTCGTCTCAATCCGTCTAAGCAATCGGGCCGCGCTGAAAAGCGCGGCCTTTCCATTTGGCATTCGGCCCGTATGACGCATATCGAAGATATTCAGCGGCGTTCCGCATTCACCATCGCAACGTCATTTCGGCCGATGCGTTAATTGGGCTTTGTTCCGGGTGGGCGACGGATAGGTGCTTCGCCGCTTCCGGCGACGCGCGGCGCGCCACGCACGCGCTTAGTCGCTTCCCAATCGATTTCGAGTTCTTTTGTCAGGATGACGCCATAATCGCGTTCGGCGGCCGCGCGGCTGACGTAGCCATCGATCACATCGTTGCGCACGCGCTCGGCATCGCGCGTGAACGGATCGCCGTAGCCCCCGCCGCCGTCCGCAAGATATGAGATTATATCGCCCGGTCCGAACTCGCCGCGGAACATTCCGCAATAGATCACATTGGGCGGTTTGTCGTCGTACAGATACGCGTTGTCGGCATAGACGATGATGTCGTGCTCGAAGTGCTGTTTCCAGTCGGGTCGTTCGATGTTCGGAATGAGGATGCTCAGGTTCAAGGGACCAGGCTTGCCGCCATCCAAGCCCCAGCCCGGCGTTCGGGATTTTTTCAAGATCGTGAGCGCCCCAAACGGCGCTAGGAATCGATAATCGCGCACGGATCCCAGGCCGCCGCGATAACGCCCAGGACCGCCGGAGTCCTGACGAAAGCCGGCACGGTCAACCATCACCGGTAGCCGCGCTTCGACCACCTCGACCGGGATGTTCTTCACCGTGCACATGGAGACGTGCTGCGTGGTGTTGATGCCGTCCTGGTCGATGCGCGCGCCCCAGCCGACGCCAGCATTGGTCTGGTGCCAGATCTGCCGGCCGGTATAGGGCTCCTTGCCGTAGAAGCCGGGATCGCCGAGGTCGCCACCGGAGCCGGCCCACATCTTTTCCGGAACCGCCTTTGCCAGCGCCTTGTAGATTGTCTCAACCGCGCTGACACCAGCCCAGATCGTGAAGACCGGCGATGGATAGACCGCGTTAAACAGGTTGCCTTCCGGCGCGACCACCTTGAGCGGCCGGAATTGCCCGCCGTTCGATGGCTCATGCGGCGTGGTCAGGCTCTTGAAGCAGATGCGCGCTGCCGAGCGGGCCATGCCGAGGCCGAGATTGATCGGCCCGTCGACCTTCTGGCTCGACCCGGAATAGTCGATCGTCATCGCATCGCCCCAGATGGCGACGCGGACATGCACGCGCACTAGGTCGTCGTTGACGCCGTCATTGTCCATCCAGTCTTCAGCTTCCCATTCGCCGTCAGGCATAGCGCGAACCGCGGCTCGCGCCTGCGCTTCGCCCGCGGAAAGGATGCGCTCGATTGAGGCATCAACCGTCTCCGCGCCGTATTTCTGGTAAAGTTCGCTGATACGCGTGACGCCGGTGCGCAGGCAGGCCACCTCGGCGTTGAAATCGCCCATCACCGTCTCGGGCGCGCGCGAATTGATGCGGATGATGCGCAGTAATTCCTCGTTCGGCTCGCCGCGGCGGACGATCTTCTCGCCCGGGATCATGATCCCTTCCTGGTGCACCGAGGTGGAATCGAGGATGTAGCCGGGATCCTTGCCGCCCAGGTCGGTCCAATGGGCTCGCACCACGGTGTAGGCGACGATGGCGCCGTCGATAAAAACCGGCGCTATCAGCACGCCGTCATTAGTATGCGCGCCGCTCCAATAGGGCACGTTCATGTAGATCACGTCGCCGGGATCGAGCGGGCCGCATTTGCTATTGGTGAGCGTCTGGCGAATTGCGTATTCGTTGGCGCCGAGGAACAGCGGCAGGCCGGTCGCGTCGGCGAGCAAATTCAGATTGCGGTCGAAGATCGATAGGCCGAAATCGTTGATCTCGTAGATGATGGTCGAATAGGCCGTGCGCACCAGCGTGCGCTCCATCTCGGTCGCGGCCGAGGCGAGATAATGGCGTATGACTTCCGCCGTGGCGGGATCGGTCGCCGATGCGCTGCGGTTGCTCATGATTCTTTCATTCTCGTAATGAAAAGATGCCCGAACTTGTCCACGCTCGCGCACTGGTCGGAAAAGAACGCAAGCGTCGTGGTGGCTTCCTCGACGATTGCCGGGCCAAGTACTACATCGCCATCGCGCAATTCGTCGCGATCATAGACGGCGAAATCGACCATGGCCCTGTGCGCAAAACAAAATGCTTTGTGGCTCGCCCGCGGCGTCGGCGCGCCGGCCGCGCGGCCGGGAATCGTTCGCAGTTCCGGCCGCGGCGTGCGACCGATGCCGCGCACCCGCACATGAACGATCTGCACCGGATCGGTCATCGTGTGGCCGTAATGCTGCTTGTGCACCGCATCGAAACGCCGGCACAGGCTAGCGAGATCGTCGCTCTGTTCGAGAACCGTATCGAGCGTGTGCTCCTGGCCGAAATAGCGCAGCGCCGCCGCGTATTCAATCGTCCGGTCGTCGGGCGCAAAGCCGCCGCGCTCGAGGTCGCCACTGGCCTGATCGGCCAGTCGTCGCGAAATGCCATGCAGCCTGTCGAGGCCCACGTGTTCGAGCAGGCCGACGCAGGTTTCGGAATATTCCTGCACCAAATCGGTCATCAGCATACCCCAGGCCGAAAAGCCGGCCGGCGCCTGTGGCACGAGAACCTCGCGCACCTCCATTTCGCGCGCGACCAGCGGCACGAACATGGGACCGGCGCCGCCATAGGCCAGCATGCTGAATTCGCGCGGATCGAGCCCCTCCTGGACGGTGATCTCGCGGATGGCGCTCACCGTGCGCGCGAGCAGGACGTCGAACACGCCGCGCGCCGCTTCGATGTCAGTAAGTCCAAGCGGCTCAGCAACATGCTTGAGCAGGCCGGCACGGGCAGCGTCGGCATCGAGGCGTACCTCACCACCGAGGAAATTGTCCGGGTCGATGTAACCGAGCACAACGGCGGCGTCGGTGAATGTCGGCTGCTGGCCGCCGCGTCCATAGCAGATCGGCCCCGGCTCGGCTCCAGCCGATTGCGGCCCGACCTTGAGCAAGCCGCCTTCGACTCGCGCAATGCTGCCTCCGCCGGCACCGATGGTCGAAATATTATAGGCCGGGATCATCAACGGCAGCTTTTCTAGCTCCGCCTGATACTTCAGCGTCGGCGTACCGTCGCGCACGACACAGGCATCCGTGCTGGTGCCACCGATGTCGACGGCGATGAGATTGGCGCGATCCAGGATTTCACTCAACCGTGCCGCGCCGATCAGGCCGCCGGCAGGACCAGAAAAGATCGTGTGAACCGGGACGGCGGATGCATCCCGCGCGAGCAGCGCGCCGCCGCCCGAGCGGGTGATGTAAAACGAGCCGGTGAATCCCTGTTCCGCAAACGTTGCTTCCAACGAACCGATATAGCGGCGGAAGATCGGCTGAATGTAGGCATTGACGACTGTCGTGCTGGTACGCTCATACTCGCGATATTCGCGGACGATGGCGCTGGAGATCGAGACCGAAAGCTCGGGCCATCCGGCGCGGATGATTTCCGCGGTGCGCTCTTCGTGCGCCGGGTTCCTGTAGGCATGTAGGTAGCAGACCGCGATCGCCTGGATTTTCCATTTCTCGACCAACTGCCGCACCGCCGCACGCACGGCCTCCTCGTCAAGCGGCTGCAACTCGTCGCCGTTCGCATTCATGCGGCAAGGGATGCCGAGCCGCATCCGTTTCGGCACCAGCGGCGGCCGTACGTCGTATTCGAGCGAATACATCTGCGTGCGGTCGCGGTTGTAGCGGCCCATTTCGAAGATGTCTTCGAAACCGGCATTGGTCAGAATGCCGGTGACGGCGCCTTTGTGCTCAAGCACGGTATTGAGCCCGAGCGTCGTGCCATGAACGAAGGAGTCGAGCGCACTGCCGTCGATCCCGAGCCGCCTGATCGCAGCGTTGACGCCGGCTGCGGCATTACCCGGCGTGGTGAAACTCTTTTCCAGCCGCCATTCGCCGCTGTCGACGTCGAATACGACCGCGTCGACGAAAGTGCCCCCGATATCGACCGCCAAACGATAAGTCACGATGGCCTCATGTGTCGTATAGCAGCCAGTCGCGCAGCAGCGCCGTCGCTGCTTGCGGCCGCTCCAGAATTGTCATGTGTCCGCATTGCTCGATGATCGAGAAGCGGCCGTGCGGCGCCAGTTCCGCAATCTCAATATGCTCCTCGATCGTGCTCATGCCATCCTCGCGGCCGCAGATTGCGCGCACGGGCTGCTTGGCCGCCCGCAACAGATCGCGCGAATCCTGCCGCTCACCGATCACACGTTGGCGGCGGACGTAGGTCACCGGGCCAATTCGGGTCGTCATCTCCCGAACGAATGGCGGCAGTGGGCCCTGCTGCTGATCGGCATGCAGCAGGATGGGCATCATGCCCTCGATGACCGATGGATATTCTCCGCGCTCACAGGCGGCGATCACCGTTTGCCGCCACGCGGTCTTTTTCGGTGTGTCGGCACGCGCCGAGGTATCGAGCAGCGCCAGCTTCGTAACGCGCCCGGGCGCTTGCCGGAGGATTTCCAGCGCGATGTAGCCGCCCATGGAAAATCCAGCGAGTGCAAATTTTTGCGGAGCGGCATCAAGCACGATGCGGGCCATCTCGGCGATAGTTTCACCTTGCGTGACCGGCGGAACACTTATTTCTGCAATCTCAGCGAGATGCGCAACCTGGTGGCGCCAGACCGTGGCGTCGCAGACCAGGCCCGGAATGAGCAGCAGATTCTGATCGCTCGCCATATGTCCTCCCGAAATCGGACCGCGACGGAAACGATAGCGACACTTCTGCTCTGCCGAAAATATATATTATTGATCTTATCTATATAATATCGGTATATCTATCTGCGATTGGCAGGTCGACGTCCGATGAATCTGCGCGCGCTATCCAACTTCTTGACCATCGCCGAAGCAGGCAGCCTGCAGGGCGCAGCCAATGTCGTGCATATTGCACAACCGGCGCTGACGCGGCAGATCGCCATGCTGGAAGAGGAATTCGGCACCAGATTATTTCTTCGCCATCATCGCGGCGTCACCTTGACCGAGGCCGGTGAGCAGTTACGCGAGCATGCGGAGCGCATCCTCGCAGAGGTAGCCAAGACTCGCGTGGCAATGTCGACGGCTGCGAAGAAGCCGACCGGTTCCGTTTCGCTCGGGCTGCCGACGGCGATGCGCTACGTTTTATCCAGCGCCGTCATTTCCGCCTATCACAAGGCCTATCCTGACGTGCACATGAAAGTGCACGAGGCGTTTGTGCACATCATCGAGGATATGCTGCAGACACGACAAGTCGACGTCGCAATCCTGTTCAATGGCACGCGTAAGCTCGATAACTTCGATATGACGCCACTGGTGACTGAGGACGTTTATCTCGTCGGTCCGCCTGACGCAGGTCTCGATCTGAACAGCCCGGTATCGGTCAAGTATCTTGCTGAAGTTCCGATCATCTTGATCTCGAGAAGGAATCAGCTTCGTCTGGCAACGGAGCAAGCGATGGCACGATATAGTCTCGACTTCCGGCCTTTTCTGGAGGTGGAGGGCGAGCCGCTGACTCTCGATCTGGTCAAAAAGGGTATTGGCTACACTGTCACGCCGTACTGCGCCATTCAGGCCGAAATCAAGTCGGGGCAGGTCAGTGGAGCGCCAATCCGCGGACTAACGATAACCTGGGCGCTGGGCGTCAGTCGGGTGCGCGCGCATGCGCCGGCTGTGCGCGCATTGATCGCACTCATTCAACAAGCCGTCGATGACCGTGTCGCCAGCGGCACTTGGCGTAACGTGCGGACTAATCATCGATCGGCTACCGGAAGAGTCTCTTCGCGTCGGCCGTCCAGAACTAGATAACATATTTTGGTAAGATGAATTTTGACGACTCGACTCAACCACTCGCCAGCTAACAGATCAATCGACAATTCTCTAGGTAGAATCTTCCTCCACGAGCGACCCGCGCCCGCGGGGGCTGTGCCAATTGTAGAGTTAGCCGAATTTCTCAAATAGTCTTGCCGATACGGTAAAAACTGCACATCCTAACGATTTGAAGCTAGGCGCTCTGGGAAATGCTGCCTTGATATTTGCGGTGAAATCAGGAGAGTGGCGGCATGCATTTAGGCAGCGGCTTGCATATCGAGCGCACAGACGACGAATTGATCGTTCAGTCGGAGCCCACGAGCGCCTTCACTAAGTGGATTGGAGCGCTGTTTGCAGGTTTTGCACTGTGCTGGACAATTGCATTGGCTAGAATCGATGCTCGGAGCGAAGTCGCATACTGGCTTGTGCTTACTTTTGGGATGATTCTGATTGTTGTCAGCGTCTCTTTAGTGCTTCCTCGATCAGTTATCACGATTTTTGATCTTCGGTCTCAGCGGGCTCTTCGCCGTGTGAATATTTTTGGCTGGCCCTATCGCACCCGCGCGTACTCGTTTGCCGAAATCGCGGGCCTGGGCGTCGTCAGGGGATTAAAAATTGACGAACGTGATCCCATGCCGGCCATTTCCCTTAAAGACGGCACAATGCTGCCGCTCGGTACGATTAATTTAAATCGCTTTCACGTCAGTGACTCGAGCTTTGCCGAATCCATCGATGCCATCTGTACCGCGACCGGCCTGCAGAAATACGACAACCTGAGATGATCAAAGGCCGGCGTATGACTGCGGAGGCATATGCTCCCGCGATACGCGCCGCTCGTAAACAAGAATATCTGTCGTTGGCCACAGCTCGGTGAGCCTCCACGCCGATCAAATACTAGGGCGCGTACTTATGAATAGAGAATGGTGAGCAGTGGTTGGTCAATCAGCTTTGGAGTTGATTATTTTGCAAAACCAAAATTGAGGTAATCGGCGAACCGTGATTCCTTTCGATTGAGTCGATCATCGCCGAAAGCGGAACATGATGGGACGACGGAAGGGTGGGACTTATAATGAAATCTGACCCGGAAATCGGTTTCTGGCGCACCGACTACCACACGATCAACGGCTTCAGGCAGTTCTGCCGCGACTGGCAGCCGCGCGATGAGTCCTGTCTACCAGTGCTCGCGCTGCACGGCTCGCTCACGCAGAGCGGCATGTGGGTCGCGCCTGCGGAGGCCGCAGGCACGGTCCGCATGCTGTGCCCGGATCAGCGTGGCTTCGGCCGGAGCGAGGATCCGGGCAGCGACTCCTGCGCGGAGTTCGCTTCGGACGCACTCGCCCTCGCGCAAAACCTGTTGCCCGAACGCTACGTGGTTATGGCACACTCGTTTGCTTGCTCGATCGCGCTCGCGGCCGCGCACAGAGCTGCCAGACACGTCGCCGCGGTAGTGCTGGTGGACCCGGTGGTGCGTGTCGGAATGTCCGCCGCTCCGGCCGCCCCGTCCCCTCCGCCCCCAGAGATATTCGCCACGCTCGAAGACGCAGGGCGCCACTTCCGGAACACGGAGGAAGGCGAGTGGACCGAAGACGCGCTACGACGTTTCGTCCAAGACATCATGATGCGCGACGGTGAAAGCGGGCCGTGGCGCTTTCCCTATACCCCCGTGCGGCTGCAACGCCTGCGGGCCTTCACCGCCTCGCCCGAAAGCGATTACAACCTATTCGCCAAGGCCAAGGCCCTGCGCTGCCCGGTACTCATTTTTCGCGGCGGCATGAGCAAGCGTTTTCCGCCGGCTGCCGAGCAGCCTTTCCTTCAGTTGTTCGCATCAAAACCCAAGCTTGTGGTGTGTCCCACAAGCGGACACTTCCCGAGCGCGACCGAACCCGACATCGTG